>Ga0335397_10003991_pt1 | contig 19592 bp, 18 predicted proteins | sample MAT04_FD_205740 | JGI IMG/M metagenome (GOLD analysis project Ga0335397, IMG submission 205740) | Freshwater microbial communities from Lake Fryxell liftoff mats and glacier meltwater in Antarctica - MAT-04 (spades assembly) (version 2) ... | reverse complement strand
CCGCGCCACGTCGTCACGTACGTAAAGTCCGACACCCACAGTTGATTCGGGCGCGTCGCCGTAAAGTTCCGTTGCACGAGATCGCGCGGCCGCGCCGCGGATTCGTCGGGGATCGTCGTCACCACGCGTCGTCCGCGCACGACGCCGCGCAGGCCCATCGCGTGCATGAGGCGGGCGACCGTGCAGCGCGCGACCACGAGCTGTTCACGTCGCAATTGCTTCCACACTTTTTTCGCGCCGTACGCCCGATGATTCGCGTACCACACGCGCGCGATGTCGCCTCGCAATTGTGCATCACGCTGCTGGCGTTTCGGCACACGCTCCGGACACGCCTGTCGCGCCTTCTGTTCGTAATAAGTCGATGGAGCAATCGGCAGCACCGCACAAATTGACTCGACTCCATACGCGCCACGATGCGCGTCAATAAACGCCACCATCACGTCCCGCGGCGGTCGAGCTCCGCCTGGGCAAAATACGCGACCGCCTTGCGCAAGATTTCATTCGCGCGGCGCAGTTCCCGATTCTCGCGTTCCAAGGCGTTCACGCGGGCTTGTTCGTCCGTCGACACCCCCGCCCGCGTCCCCGCATCCACTTCGCGCTGCTTGATCCAATTCTGCAGCGTCTGGGGCGCGCACCCGACCTTCTCGGCGATCGACTCAATCGCCGCCCACTGAGACCGGTGGGCTTTCTCTTGTTCATACACTAGCCGAATCGCGCGCTCGCGAGTGTCAGGAGAATACCGTGATCGCTTTGCCATGACTCCAACCTCACACTGTGGAGTCTCCGGGAATCCCGGGGCGATTCACACAGATTTTACACTCACCATCTATGCTTAAGCGTTTCCTCTTGCTTGCCGCATCACCATGTTCCATGCCTGTAATGGTATTGCTTGATCTGGTCTACCTACGACCGACGGGTTCACTTTCTTGCAGAAAACCGACATGTGGTTTGCCACAACTTTGATATTCGTCATTGGGATTGCCAAGTCCGAGCGTGCGGCCACTGTACGAAGAACGCGTAGCGCTCTTCAGCGTCAGGGACGAACTGATGCTCGAGTAAACGGAATTACAGTGCACGAGCACGGCGCTCCTATCTGAACGCCAGAGGCGAATCTCGACCGGTAGTGCTCGGCCGCCTATTGCTGTTTCGCGAGCGCGGTCATCAGTCGTGCCGCAAGATTTGGCAAGGACTCCAGTCCGCTGTCGGCTTGCAATACTTTCGATATCTGACGCGCAAGCAAGCGAGCTTCACGTGACAACGATTCGTTGTTGCCGATTCGCACGATACTGTCGCGCAACCCGGCGACATCGGGCCGCTCGCCACGTAGCGCCGACAAACGCGCCACTTCGGCCCAACCTGCTGCACGGAACGTAGGGAGATGCACAACACCCTCGATGGCGCTGATAACTTCTGGTGACATTACTTCATTGCTTCGGAAACGGTCTGCGACCACCGTGCCGCCCGGAATACCACGCAAGGCCCCGACTATTTCGGCCGCCACCGTACCGCGCGCGGAATCGCCAGCGAGTGCGATGTAGTCGATGATACGAGCGCCGATGATGACGGATTGCGTAATCCGATCTTCCGCGGCCAGACCTCGAGTTGCGGTGATTGTTACTCCAGCCCTAGTGTGATGTCCCAGAGATTTGTGTCAGAAGTCGGTTGAGTTTTTGTAGGATGGAGTCGGCGGTGGCGGTCCATTTGAACGGACGACTCGTGGTGTTGTACTGCGTGACAAAGCGTTCGATGCGTTGGATCAGTTGCCGCACCGTGCGATCGGAACCGCGTTTGATGGCGCGCTGCGTGAGCAGCCCAAACCAGCGCTCGACTTGATTGCGCCAGCTACTGTAGGTGGGCGTGTAGTGCATGTGATAGCGCGGATGCTTCGCCAGCCACGCTTTTACCTTCGCATGTTTGTGCGTCGCGTAATTGTCGACGACCAAGTGGATGTCGAGCGTCGCGGGGACATTCGCGTCGATGTGGTGCAGAAAACCCAGGAACTCCTGATGGCGGTGACGCGGTTTGCATTGCGCGAGCACGTCGCCCGATTGAATGTTGAGCGCCGCAAACAGCGTCGTCGTGCCATGGCGGATATCGTCGTGCGTGATCCCTTCGAGATAGCCGAGGCCCAGGGGAAGCATCGGTTGCGTGCGCTCGAGCGCCTGAATCTGACTCTTCTCGTCGACACACAACACGAGGGCGTGATCCGGCGGATTCAAGTACAGGCCGACAATGTCGCGCACTTTCTCCACGAAGAACGGATCGGTCGACAACTTGAAGGACGCCGTGCGATGCGGTTGTAACCCAAACAACGCGAAGTAGCGCTGCACCGTGCTTTTGCTGATGCCGGTTTCGTCCGCCACCAGGCGCACCGACCAGTGCGTCGCCGCTTTCGGCTTCGTACGCAACACGGTGTGCAGGAGCTGCGATACCGCCTCGTCATCATGCGTGCGCGGACGTCCACTCCGCGGCGCATCATACAGCCCCGCCATCCCGTGATCCCGCCAGCGCCGGCGCCAGTGTCCGACCATCGCGGGGGTGAGCACGATGCGCTCGGCAATCACCGACTGCGGTATCCCGTCGGCGGCCAGGAGAATCACCCGCGCGCGCCGCACTAATCCCGCCGACATGGCGCGCGACTTCGCGAGCACGCGCAACTGCGCGCGCTCCGTCTCAGACAGGGTAATGACAAATGTCGGACGTCCCTTTCGCATTCATTCCTCGTAGAAAATAGATACTCTAATATATATCAGTTACTTATGGGACGCTACACTAGTTGCACCCAGTGTTGGCGGCGTCGCTACAATTGCCGTCGGAATTGGCGGAAGGTCGGCGCGTTCTCGCCTGTAGAGTCCGAACGACACGGCAAGCATGGCGCTCGCTGCCAAAGCAAGAGGAATGAAGGTGGAATCGCGCTTTGTGCGGACGTCGCTTAGTGATTTTACTCGAACTTCATTCGCCGCCGCTGCAGAATCTGCCAGGAGCGTCAACAATTCACGCGACTGGTCCGCCGCCGCCAACACTTCCGCGCGCTCGCGCGCAGTGGCCCGGCCATCGAGCAGTTTTGCGATCAGATCCGGCTGAATGGTCATCGGGCAGTCCCTCCGGTGAGCTCGCGTATCTGTTCAACGCTTACGCCCTGGCTGTGAAGACGTTCCCGGAGGACGGTCAAAAGCTTCTCGATGCGACGATACAGTGGCCGCTGTTGGACACCCAAAATACGTGCGGCATCGGCGATGCTCGCATCCTCCCAGAACCGGAGTTTGAGCAACACTCTTTCCTCAACCGGAAGCGCCTCGATCGATGCTTCCAGTATACGCTGCACATTGCGCCGAACGTCCGTTGTTTCGCCATTAATGACCGCCGCCGCAGAATCATCAACAGACGGAGTGCTCCGAAGCGCGGCCTCGGCGACCTGCACGGGCCGCATCGGCAGTCGACGAGGGAGATCGCGCAGCAGTGTACTCAATTGCTGATCAGTGATGTTGACTTTCCAACGGGACCGGAGGATGGCAGCCGCCTCACGAAAAGAATGTCCCTTCAGATGCACGAGTGTCTCCAGACCCACAGCCACCGGCCCGCGTCGCTCGGTAATCCCCCCACTTTCAATGGGCGTCAGAAGTAGAACTATGCGACCTGCTTGAATTTCTGTTGTGGGGTGATGCCGCCTAGGGCCATGTTGGGCCGTTCGTTATTGTAGGTCCAGAGCCAGCGCGTCGCCACATCCTGCACGTCGGCAATGGAGGTAAAGAGCGTGGGGGCTAACCAGTCGTAACGTACCGTGCGATTGAAGCGTTCGACATACGCGTTCTGTTGCGGCTTGCCGGGTTGCATGAATAACAGCTGAATACCGCGCGCCTTGGCCCACTGCTGCAACGCGCGGCTGACGTACTCGGGCCCGTTGTCACACCGAATGGCGCGTGGCGATCCGCGCCACGCAATGAGCTGGTCCAGCGCGCGAATGACACGCGCGGCGGGGAGCGAGAAATCGACGTCAATCGTCAAGCCTTCGCGATTCCAGTCATCGATGACGTTGAACAACCGAAACGCACGCCCGTCTTGCAGTTGGTCGTGCATGAAGTCCATCGACCACGTATCGTTACTTGTCATTGACACCGTGAGCGGCTGCGGTGCTTCGCGCGTCAAGCGACGCCTGGGCTTGATCCGCAAATTGAGCTCGAGCTCGCGATAAATGCGATACACGCGTTTGTGATTCCAGGCGAAGTGTTTGACGTTCCGCAAGTATAGATAGCACAAGCCAAAGCCCCACGTGCGATACGCGGTCGTGAGCCGCTCTAACCAGTCGGCAATCGTGTCGTTCTCGGGCGCACGTTTGGCCGTGTAGCGATAACACGTCTCGCTGAGGGCAAACGTCGAACAGGCATGGCGAATGCTGGTGCGCTGCGTCTGGACCGCGTGCTGGGCCATCTCCCGGCGCTGCGATGGCCTCACCATTTTTTTGCGAGGGCCTCGCGCAGCAGATCGGGACTCAACTGCGCTTCGGCGTACATCTTTTTGAGCCGCCGATTTTCGTCCTCCAGCTCCTTCATCCGCGCCACCATCGGCACATCCATGTCACCAAACTTGGTGCGCCACTTATAAAATGTCGCCGTGCTAATGCCGTGCGTCCGGCAGATCTCCGGCGCCGCAACACCGGCCTCGGCTTCCTTCAACACCGCCATGATCTGGCTGTCCGTAAAGCGTGACTTTTTCATGAGAACCTTCTCGAGAAAGACTACGAGAAAATTCCACTTTTGGCGACCACTCTTTTACGGGGGGATTACCGTTGGACCTGCGCGCGCGGGTTGACTCACCAAACGATAGGTCACGATCGCCCAGGTCGGGAGCTATAGGTATACAACGCTGCGAACTTTGCAACGGAATCGCCCGCTCCAGTTACGGAGTAATTTTTTGCTCCTCGCACTTGCTGCGCGCGTCACGTTTCTATTTGATTCGCGACGGAATGAACGTTGCTGCAATCGCGAACTATCGAGTAAAAGTAAACAGAATCAGCTGTTCGTTTCCATCTTCACTGCGTTGCAGCCCGAGCAGTTTCTCTGCGCTGACTGCAATCACCTCTACATTTTCCGGAAGTAAGAATCGCTTTCGACCGCTTGCTGATGGATTGAGTCGGATCCATTCAGCTCGTTGACTATTAGTGAAGAGCCTGATCCACGCGGATGCGGTAAATCGGTCTACAAATATCGCGTCAAATAGCGGGAGCGTTGTCGGTGGTTCAGCTTCTTCAAGAACCTGGCGAACTCTCTCGTACGCACCTTTCTCGTGCAATAACTTCAACCGATCAATCTTCGCCTTCTGCCAATCGATCGCACTGGTGCGTTTTCGCAAGCCATTGATTGTCAGCGTGTCCGCCGGCTTTCCATTCGGACGAAAAAATAATAGAGCGGTCTCGTTTGAAACACCGGCAGCTATGTACCCACCTGAAGCAGCAGCAATGGCGCGTTGTCCAAGTGGAAGATCAACATAGCCACGCACTTTGGCGAAAAAGAATTCGCTACCGCTGAGTGTTATCAGTGTGTCTAGGCCTTTCTCCGCCCACTTTATTTTCACGATCGCTGCCGGGTATATGACAGATCTTCCCCGTTGAGCTGGCTTGGCTCGCGGGTTTTTCTGGAGCAGAACCGCAGTTCTCGGTTCGTCACATGACAGCACTGAATCGAACTGAAACCATGTGGGTGGAACGAACGAAGTTTTGAAGACACCTCGCTGATCAAACACGTTGATCCGATATAGGCTTGCGTCAAATGCCAACACTGAGCCATCACTGCAGCTCACCAGCCAATTCAAATCTTCAAATTCGCCGGGGCCCTTCCCGCGTCTTCCTACACTTCCCAAATATTTCCCATTCGCATCAAAGCGGTGTATCGCGCTCTTTCCGGCGTCTCCAACAACGATGTGTCCGTCAGGCAGAAACGCTGCGCCGATCACCCCCGAAAAGCCGCGCTCCGGCTGGATCGCGGCTGCATTGAGCTGAACACTCACCGGTAGAATGTTGTTCTGCGCAACAGCGCTGCTCGCGAGGTACACTCCCGCGAACAACGCGCTGATATGATATGCGAAGCGCACGAAGTTACTCGCCCACGTACCTGCAGTAATAGTCAGGAACAGTGCAATCGTCGGAAAACTGCCGATGTATACACTCACAACCCTCGATCAGAGAGCAACTTTTCTTGATTTCAGTTACGCTAACCGCAGCCCTAGATGATACGGGAGTGAACAAGACGGCGAGGGCGAATACTGCCAACAAAGGCTTTTTCAACATGTTCAGTTCCTTGACAAAGGTGAAATGTCTGTTGGAAGATCCTACGACGAATATATTGGATTGTCAAGTGCATTCACCAGGCAGCGTTTTGTTGACCGCGCCTGCCGCGCCAGAGTTGTTTTCGAGGCTGCGTATTTTGGAGTTGCACGCAGTCGCAACGAGTGCGAATGCGGAAACCAGGAAGTCGGATCGTTGTGCGCATAGAGCTGCGGCGAACCGCGACCCCTCACGTGTGGCTATCCGTATCGTCACGCAATCGCCCAAGCCTGCCGCTCAGTTCGGGCCCTTCTTCACTGGGGCCGCGGCGGTCCGCTTCGCGTCGTTGGCCGCTGCGACGAATACTTCCTTCTGCGTGTTGCTGGCGCGAAGCAGCGCCAGTGCCTTGAGCATCTGATTGTCGGACGGGATTATATGACGGATTACCGAGCTGTCACCGAACGACGAGCGCGCCACGCGATTCTCAATCGTGCGGTCCAGCCAGGATACGCCCGCGTCGTACATGGCCCGGTCAAGCTTCACGCCCTGCGCAGTGAGTCGCGTGAAGATTTCGTTGCGCCACTCCTGCGTGACTTTGAAGTCGGACTTGACCTTGCCACGCTGTTCGAGGGCGAAGCCTGATACCGCATTCTCCATCTCCGTGCGCTTGCTGAGGAGCGCGCGTGCCAGGGTGAATTCGGCCGTGGTGACGGTGTCATACGGAACCATCACGTCGGGTGTGATCGCGCCACCACCGTACACGACGCGGCCACTTTCCGACTTGAAGATCGGACGAGCCTTGCGCGCCGAATCGGTTTCCATGGAATCGGGCGTGACTTCGACGAACTGACCGTCAATGAACTTCCGTTCTTTCTGAATCGAGCGGCCGGACGGCGTATACCACTTGCCGGACGTGATCTTGAGGGCGTAGCCACCATCAAGATTGTACACGCTCTGCACGAGGCCTTTTCCAAACGAGGTCTGACCCAGAATGAGCGCACGATCGTAATCCTGTAAAGCGCCAGCCACGATTTCAGAGGCCGATGCGGTGCCGCCGTCGACCATCACGACCAACGGGATATCGGGGGCTGTTGGATTGGATTCGGCCACATACCGCTGAAATTCTCCGCGACCGCGAACGCTGAGCAGCTCTTTGCCTTTCGGCAGAAAGATGTTGCTCATGCTGAAGGCTTCATCGAGGATACCACCACCGTTGCCGCGCAGGTCGATGATGACGCCCTTCGCGCCCTTGGTGGCCAGGAACTTGACGCTGCTGTCAACTTCGGCTGATGTCGCCTCGCTGAACTTGTCGACTTTGACGTAACCGACACGGTCATCCGCCATGAACGCGACCGGCACGGCCGGCACGTGCACGACCGCGCGCTTGAAGTTGAGCTTGAGCGGCTGCGCAACGCCTGGGCGAATGAACGTGACGTTGACCATCGTACCGGGCTCGCCGAGCAGCAGGTTCTGCACCTGTGCGGAGCTCATCCCCCGGGCATTGACGGTGTCGATCAGGCTGATCTTGTCGCCTTCCAGCACGCCACCTTTTTCGGCGGGTGTGTTGTGAAAGACTTTACCAATGGTCACGTAGCCGTTGAGCGGAGAAATCTCCATGCCCAACCCAGCGTACCGACCGTTTGTAGTGCGCGAGAACTCTTCCAGCTGTTTGGGAGAGAAAAGTTCGCTGTAGGGATCGTTGAGTTGCGCGACGAGACCGCGCGCGGCTTTCTCGTACAGAGCCTGCTGGTCAAGCGTATCAACATACCGTTTGTCGACGAGCTGCAGTACCTGGCCCAGAAGCTGGCTGCCGTCCCGTGTCGACCGCGACTGAAGCGCGAAGGCGCCGCCGAGGACAGGGAGAAGTACGATGCCGACCAAGGCGATCTTTTTGGAGCGAATCATGCGGCGCGTCTCACAAAGGGAGGGATAAGACCAGGGTTTGTTCGCCTTCTTTTACGAGCGACTCTTTTCAGAGGATGTCTTACCCCGGGAAATAGTCACCGTTTCGAAGCGATCACACAGGGATCGCATTCGGATCCAACTTGTACGCGAGCCGTGCCGTCTGCGCTGCAGGCTGTACTCTAGGACTCCTCGCGAGGCCGAGACCCCAGTACGTAGTCTACCTGCCACACCCTTTCATACTGCTTAATACCCACGTCCCGCAACAGCCCCGCGCTCAGCAACATTTCATGCGCGGGTTGCAATACGCGCTGTAAATGGGACGGGTAGCGCTGTGACAGCGGCAGTTGCTCCGCCAGACGCTCCAGCGGCACTCGCCACGAGACGCGGCCCTCGGCCCGCGCGACTTCCAGCAGGCGGTAGAGTCGACGCGCCACTGGAGACGACAGGGCGTGGTACCGGGCGGCCGAGAGGGTGATGGCGTGGCGGGCGTTCAGGTTGGCGCGGATCGTGGGCGAAATGACCACGCGGGCGTCGCCGGGTTCGCCGGCGGTCAGGTTGCCAAAGAGATGAAGTTGCTCACGGTCGGCAACACGTCGACGCTGGACCTGCACGGTGCTGAACAGCGAGAAGCTGATTTCTTCCTCGCCGGTATTGGCGGACCAGTAGGCGCCAATGGACTCGAGCACCGTGCGTTCGAGGCGGGTCAGGGCGCCGCGGAGCTGCTCGTAGGTGCGACCGTCGGCGCGACGTCCCATGCTTCGCAGGAACGAATGCAGCGTGAAGGTGATCGCGCCGTCGGCGGGGTCGCCGGATTCATGGTAGCGGTGCAGGACTTCGACGTAGACATCCTGGTCGAAGGTGCCGGGGAGGCGATCGCCGGGAGGTGGGATGACGCGCCAGCGCCCGCCATTCTCGGTGGTGTACGAGACGGGCGAGTCTTCCGCCGAATCACTCAGGCGGAATAGAGGCAGGGCTTCGAGAGAACGATCGAGCACCACGCCTCGCACGGCCGGACGCCGTTTTGCGGCCAGAGTCACGTGGTGTAACGTGCTCTGGAGCTGCGAGTTACGCTAGGTGGTTGCCTGGATTCGCGTGCGACGGCCATTGGCTGATGTGTATTCGCTGGACTCCCCCCGCAGCAAATATAAATTGTGTATTTGCTCATATGCAGATAACTACTAACTATCTGCCAATTGAGATGTATGAAAATCTCCCCAATTCGTGGTATATCCTTCAAATTGCAGATACTGTACGAATATCTGCTATATCTCCACCACAGCGAATAAACCGGGATGAAAGAATCTCTACCCACTCCGTGGAACGTGTACAACCTCGTCCACTCTCCTTTCTTCCAGCAGCCACTTGAATCGGGCGAGCAGACGCCCAGACCGCTCAGCCTATTTGTGGGCCGAGCGCGCGAGCTGAAGCAACTGCAAGCCATCATTCACGGGGCTGGACAGAACGCCTCGGTGCAGGCGATCGCGGGAGCCCCCGGTGTTGGGAAGACAACACTGGTGAAGGAGTTGAAGGCGCTGGCAGTGGCCAGTGGCTACTTCGCCACCGACAGCTATGTCCCGATCCTGCCCGGCGATACGCCAGAGGCGCTGTTCGGACGTGTCCTTGGTGTCCTCTATGACACTATTCTGGCGAATCGGTCGCAGACCGCGAGCAACCCGGCCATGGCAGACGCCAGGGTTTTGGTGCGCGCCACCAGACTCACTTCGGGCGGAGTATCTGTGTCGCTCCCGGGCCTCGGAGGGATAGGCGGCAGTCGCAGCACGAGCGTGATCATTCCGAAAGACATGATGATCGATGGTCCTCGCGTCATGCGAGATCTCGTCCGGATGGTTCAAGGTTCGGACGCGCGGGGTGTGCTGCTGCACCTGAACAATCTGGAAAATCTGAGTGAGTCCGACGCGACGCAGGCGGCCGAAACGCTTCGCGCGCTTCGCGACGTCATGCTGCTGCACAACGGACTTCACTACGTCATTGTCGGAACGACCGACTCCGTGAACCTCGCCGTGAACACGCACGCGCAGATACGCAGTATTGTCAGTACGCTACTGCTCCCGCCGCTCGGTGCGGACGAGGTCATGCAATTACTGCAGGCGCGATACAACCATCTGCGAGTTAACCCAAAAACAGCGGCCATTGCGCCGGTTGAGCCCACGGCTGTTGCCGTGTTGTACGACTTCTTTCGCGGCGATCTTCGTGGTTTGCTCAAAGCGCTGGACGACGGCGTCGGATTGCTGATTGGCCTGGAGGAAACACCCGCGCGTGCACTCACGCTGGCCGAACTGCGCGCGGTGTTACAACACCGGTATCAAGGCGAGCTCAACGCACTTTCAGAGCCTGCGCGGATTGAGCAACTCACGAAGTGGGGCACCACCGCGTCGGGAGTCGCGCAAACGCAGGCATCGCTAGGCAAGCTGTGGAAGCTCTCGCAAGGCCGTGTGTCGACGGCGCTTGGGTACTTGATTCGTCACGGGTACGTGATAGCGCAATCGCGGAAGGGGGCTGAGCCAATCCAGTATGTCTTCTCGGGGGCCAGTCGGTTGATCTTCGGGTGACGGCGGAGCACTACGAACACCGACCTTGCTGACACGGGCTTGCGGCTGGCACGGAGTGAACGGGTTGGCAGCAACTGCGAAACAACCACTGCCGAACAACCACTGCCGAACAACCACTGCAATAGAACGGATTTAAACGGAGTCAGCGGATTAAGCGGATAAATCGCCCCTGCGCGCTGCGGGGACATTCGCCCAGTTCGTCGCTTTGCTTTCTTTCTGAAACTGCCTGAGGGATGCCTGGTACTGCGCAAAAAACAATTGGTATGCTCTTCTGAATTCGGTGCGCAAAGTCACCCGTAAACGTGCACGCAGTTTTCCAAAAAAACAGCCGTGCCGGATTGCACAAATCTTAAAGCGCACACGGAGCAAATCCGTCTTATCGGTTTAATCCGTTTACATCCGTTCTATTGCAGTTGCAATTGCTGTTACCGGCACAGTTATAGTTCCTGTTGCTGTTGCACCTACAGATGCTGGACTCGTTGCTGTTAATCCGTGTACCTCTGTGTGTCCGAAAAAATCGGTGTAAGGTAGCGGCATTTGCGGTCGCAGTTTTCCGCCTCAAGCCACGTTACGTGAGACGAATCACCTGCCCAGTGACATTCCGCGCGGCTCCGCTCGCGAGAAACGCGACGACCTCCGCCACCGACTCACGCTCAACGTACTTCGTTTTGTCGCTGAGATCGGCGAGGTTTGCTGCGGTGCGAATCGCCACCGGCGCAACGGCATTTGCACGCACCCCGTGATCGACTTCATCCGCGGCCACGGCATTCATCAACGCAATCACTCCGCTCTTCGCCGCGGTGTACGCCGCGAGTCCTGCGGGTTTTCCGCCGGGCAATGACGCCGTTGACACGAAATACACCAGCGACCCGCCACCACTTCGCAGCGCGGGCAGAAATGCGCGAGTGGTCGCGTAGGCAGTATCGAGATTGATCAGAAACTGTTTGTGCCAAGCAGTCGGATCGCTCGCATCAACCGGACCAGTCGCCCCGAAGCCACCAGCTGCACAAATGACAGCATGTACCGCCCCCCCGAACTGCGAATGCTCCGCGACCACCTCGGCAGCAGCGGCCGTTGCGGCAGCGGCATCCGAAAGATTCGCGACGTGCGCGGTGACGTTGAACCCCGCGCTCACCAACGTCGCCGCGCGCGCTTCAACTTCGGCCTGCTGTAAATCCATGAGCGCGAGCGTCGCACCACGCTCGGCGAACGTGCGCGCAATGACCTCGCCTGCCTGGCCGGCGCGGCCGACGCCGGTGATGACGACTAGCTTGTCGCGGAAGTCCATGGGGAAGAATTGAGAAGTGAGAAATGCAGAGTTCAGGATTCAGAGTTCAGGGTTCAGGGTTCAGAACTCAGAGCAACTGCCACCAAAGCACACAGCTTCCAGCTTTCAAGCTACCGGCTTCCAGCTTGACTGCCACCGAAGCACACAGCTTCCAGCTTTCAAGCTACCGGCTTCCAGCTTGACTGCCACCAAAGCACACAGCTTCCAGCTTTCAAGCTACCGGCTTCCAGCTTGCGTGCTCGGCGCTGGGTGGTGCTCAGGAGAATTTCGAAAGTACCTCGGTTACGACATCCAGACAGCGCGCTAGTCCCTCAACGGTGTGATCACCCATGTGGCCGACACGGAATGTGCTCTTTTTGAGTTTGCCGTACCCAGCACCAATTACATAACCGCGATCGGCAACGGCACGCGCAACGGTTTCGCCGGAAATGTTTGGCGGCAACGTCACTGCCGTCACCGTTGGCGAGCGTGATTCGAGCGGTGCCAAGACATCCAACTGATGTCCGGTTTCGCGACGGGCTTCCATCACCCACGAATGCATGTGCTCCATCATGCTGGTGTGACGCACCCAGCGACGCTCGATACCCTCACGCGCGATTTCCTTGCACTGCGCGTCGGCCGCGTACATCAACGAAATGGCGGGAGTGCTGGGCGTTTGATTCTTGTGCGTGAACTCCTCGAATTCAACGAGATCGAAGTACAAACCGCGCGCCGCTGCATGCGATGCTGTTTTGATATAGCGCTCCGACGCGACACCGAACGCGAGACCGGGCGGCAACGCGAGCGCCTTTTGTGATCCGGTCAACACGAAATCGAGATTCCACGCGTCGGTCTCGACGGGCGCACCAGCAATACCGGTCACCGAATCAACCAGCAACAACGAATCGTGTGCGTGCACCACCTTTGCAAGCGCCTCGAGGTCGGTCAACGCGCCCGTCGACGTTTCCGAATGCACCACGGTGACCGCAGCAAAATGTCGAGCGTTGAGCGCCGCTTCGACATCGTCCAGCGATACAACTTCACCCCACGCGGTCAACACTACCTGCACTTCGCGACCACACGCTGCAGTGATGGCCGAGAAGCGTTCGCTGAACGCGCCGTTCACGAGGGCGAGGATGGGTCCGGGTGGAGCACATCGCACCGCGGCCTCCATCAATCCGGTCGCGGACGAACTCGAGACGTACACCGGCCGCTTCGTGCGAAAAATGGGTTGCAACCCCTGTTGCAGCGATGCGTACAGCGCTTCAAAGGCTGCGCCACGGTGCGGCAACATGGGCTGCGACATGGCGGCGAGAATCTCGCGGCGGACTTCCGTGGGACCCGGTAAGAAAAACGTGCCGAAGCTGTTGTTGGTCAAGGGACTATTGTTCGGTGATGACAAACCTCCGCTGACTGCGAGCCGGCGCTTGCGTGCCTTTTCGCATTTCGATGATTGCAACATAAGCACCTGGCGCGAGCGCCTTCACGTCCAAGGCAACGGAGCGACCGACCACCGCCCTGCTCGCCGAGACGTTGGTGGCGGTATGGCGCCCATCGGGTTCGGTCCATTTGATACTAATGCTGTCACGGAGGGCCGAAGCCAATCCTAGCGCGGCACCAATACGACGCGAGGCGCTCTGTTCATCGTCGCGCCGAATCTTGAGTTCGATCTGCACCGTGTCGCCGGCGGCGAGTCCGTAACTCTCCCAGTACAGCGCGAGCATTTCATTGCTCGGAAACGTCAGGGCCCCGGCCATGTATTGCAGGACACTTGCTTCGTCGACTGGAACGGACATCGCGCGATCGGGCAAGCGCATGAAGACCGGATCGGACAACGCAACATCCGTCGGTTTCATCTCGCGCAACGTGGGCGGCGGGCGCAAGCCGAACCGCAATCGCGCAGCCGGCTCGTGCGGTGTGCGCGGGAGAATCTCGGCGCTCAGGACGACCGGTTTACCGGTGAGGATGGTGTTCAGGCGTAGTGTGTGGTCTTTCGCGACAGGTGCGCGCGCGAGTTCGCGCGTATCCTTCGCGCTCGAACCACCAGTGAGCGTCGCGAGAAATGTCCCCGCTGCTGTGGTATCGAGGACGCGCAACGGATCATCAACGCTGAGTTGATACACAATGCTGGAGTCGCGACGCCACAGCGCTGTCTGACCCGAATCAAGCATCTCGATTCTGTAGTTCAACATCATGTGTTCAGTCGGCCACCACAGGTCAAGGTACGCAGTGTCCGGGTTCGTCAACTGATAGTGTTGCGTCGTCAAACTGAACGGATCCATGATCCCCTTGAACGCGGGAATCAGCGCCGTTCGATCGATACTGTACTCCTTTGTGGTGAAGGGAAACGCAACAATACGAAGCGGCGGCGGGACGAACACGGGTGCAACCCGGATGCGAACGGTCGGGGGAGGGCGATACGACAGAGGCGGAAAGAAATCAAGTGACTTTGCAAACGTCTGTTCCCGCCTTGGTCCAAGCCAGTTGGTATAACTGGGCCATCCGTATCGCATGATCGTTTCACGCAACGCGTTCCCACCCGCACTTCGATCCCAGACATAGCGCTCATCGCGATCGTTGAGGTCCCGAAGTTCGCGGTGAATCCGCCGGCTTCCGTGCGCCACATACCGTTCATTGCCCGGCACGCTCCACAACGGATCGGCCAGCCACCACTAATTCTCCGCGAACTGCGTCTGCTGTTCGCACGAAGCACTCTTGACGCGTTCGCGATCAGAGAGGCCAAGCAACGTTATTACATTCGGATCGATGCAGTTTCGCGCCCTGTCCGCTCCTGACGCCAGCAACAGCGAATCCACAAAACGAAACGCCGATTCAGCCGCAACAAACTTGCCCCCTTGCTCCAATGCGAGTCCCAGCAATTCCGCGCATCCACCAGCAGTGCCGCGACACGTTTGCGCGGTGGCAACTGTGCGAGCAGCATCGCGCTGGTCATACACAAAGCGCACGCGCTGACTGGTAATCCAGGCATCGTTGGGAAACTGTTTCTGCGCTTGTTCCAGGACTCGAATCAACCCTTCCCGTTTAACTCGTACCGAATCACGAGCCCTCACCGGTACGGCGAGATCAATCGCTTCGCCCTCGTCGGGATGCAACGGCAACCAGGGGAAGTACCAAATCGGACAGAGGGCACCTCGATCAGGCTGGGGGGACACCGGGTGCTGCGGCGAGCCGGGTGGTATGGGAGCGACTTTGCCCGGCGTGCGTTGATAACAGTTCATCGCAACTGCCCGTCGAACGGAGACGCTCCAAACGGTAGAGGGGCCGAGGTTCTCTTCCTTTTTTGTGAGCGGGCGCCAGTTCGCCTGCCATACTTTGCGCCACGCATCCTCAAACTGCTGGATAGTTTTGCGCAGTTCCCTGCGGACGTTATTCGAATCGCCTGCGCTGCGCTGGCCGACACTCTCCGGGCCGGCCACTGAGTCAGCGACAGCGACCTGCGCGTGGAGGATGTTCAGCGACAAAGCGCATAACACTGCGCTAGCCATGGAAGTCGCAACTACGTGCATCACGTGTTACTGCGCATCGCGCTGCGTGGCATGGGCGTGGTGGACGACATGTCCTCGTGCAAACAGGCGGGATCGGGATCGCAACTCTTCGCGAAGCCATGAGCCAAGCCGTTAGGCCGCCAGTGTCGCGCCGGATACGGTCTGCCGCGCCGGCCTTCGCTCATTCCGGATCCGTTCGCTGCAACAACAATGTCCGCAACTCGGCAAAATTACGCGCTTCCGCATCCGCCAACGCGACGACGACGGGGCGGCGCGCGACGCCGGTATAGGCGAAGAACGCATCAGTCTCTCCGCGTACTGCGGCATCCGTTGAACCATCACCAATCATCGCTGACCGACGCGGCAGCGCGAGGCTGCGCACGACCCGGGGCTTTCCATCCTGCTGCGACAGCCACTGCGCCGGCGCCAGCGATTCGAAAACACCCCGGGAATCAAACGCCAGGTCGACCGCGTGCACGGCGTCGCGCGAAATTCCCAGGTGATCAGCGAGCGGCAACAGCGCCGCGCGCAATCCGCCGCTCACAATTTCAACGCGCACGTCAGTTCGCTGCAATTCGCCAACAAGTTGAGCGGCACCATTTTCAACCGCCGCAACATAGACCGCGCCAAGCAATGCCATTTCGTCACGCGTTGGTTTGATGACATCAAGCCGCGCGGCGTACACCTGCTCGAGCGGGAGTTCACCCGACATCGCGCGATCGGTCAGTTGCTGAATTTCACGACCCACCGCGTCGCCGCGTTGCGCGCCAAGCCAGTCAATACCTTCAATTGACACCAGCGTTGAGTCGGCGTCGAATACAACAGACGCAAATCGTGGATGCACGAACGGATGGGGGTGATCGGATGGTGGTGCGTCGAAGCCATTCATGATGCGGCGGTCGCGCGTTACAACACGTTGCCAGGCGCCAGCAGGCCGCGCGGATCGAGCTCGTTCTTGAGCGCGCGCATGGCGCGCAGTTGCAGGTCGGACATCTGCAGCGGCAACCACTTTCGCTTGAGCTTCCCGATGCCGTGTTCGGCGGCGACCGTTCCGCCCACCGCAAGGACGTCGTGGAGTGTGGCGACGACCACTTGCTCGATACGTTTCAATTCGTCGGCATCACGCGCGATGAAATTCTGATGCGGATGTCCGTTGCCGGCGTGTCCGTAGGCAACCGCTTGTTCGATACCCGCCGCATCGGCGTGCGCGCGCGCCTTGTTCAGAACGTTCGCGAGTAACGGATACGGCACCGCCCAGTCGGTCGACACCTTGCGACCACCCGCCCCGCGAAAACGCGCGCCACGTTCGTTCATGGTACTCGGAACCGCGTGACGGAGCTTGCGCGCAGCGAGCAATGCGGGTTCCGAATCGTACACGCGAATGTCACTCGTGTCGGCGGCGTGCGCTTCGGCCAATTCAAGCCACGCGTCCAGCGGCAGTTCGGCGTCCGGATTGGTGTCGCTACCCGTTTCCTCGGCGTACACCATGCAAGATCCCGCGCTGCCCGGCGCCGCACCACCTTCACTTTCACGCGCGATGGTGAGCGCCAATTCGTCGAAATATTCGAGACAACGCGGATGCACCAGCAACGAACGCCGTGCGGCCCCGACAAACGCCAATGCGTTGGCTTCACTTGAAAACGGAATCGCGAGCCCCAGGCTGTGCACAGGCAACGGCAACAAACCGAATTCCATGCTCAACACAATTCCAAGCGTGCCTTCGCTGCCAACGAACCAATCCACCGGATCATGCGCGAGCGCAAACCCAACGGTGTTCTTCTCCAGTGCCGGACGACGAAACTCCATCACGTCACCGTTGACCATCGCGACCGTCAAAGCGCGCACATGCGGTCGCGTGGCGCCATACCGTAAGGAACGCGCACCAGACGCATTACACGCCACTGCGCCGCCAACCGTGCTCTCTTCTTCGCTGGTGGGATCGGGCGCAAACAACAGCCCATGTACGGCCGCAGCGCGGCGCACGTCGGCGACAATCACCCCTGCATCAACACGCACCGTGCGAGTTTCGGGATTCACGACGATTGGGCCAGTCAACGCCCGCAACGACAACAACATCCCGGCGTCGGTAATTGAAGCCCCAGTCGTGCTGGACTGTCCGCCGGCCGTCGTGATTGGAATGCGCTCCGCGAACGCGTCCCTGATAATCTCAACGGTTTCAGCAGCGGATGACGGACGCGCAACAAGCTCTGGCACGAGTTCCAGTCCGCTCACGTCGCGCGCGTACGCACGACGCACATCGAGATCGGCCGAGGTCGCGATCACCGCCGCCGCCGCTCACATCGCGGTGCCACTCGTCGCATTGTTGGATGGGTGGCTGGTCGTGTTGGTCGCGCGCCTCGCTGTACCGTCGGGGGCGCGTTGATCTCGTCGTTCTGCATCCGCGCCCCTTTTACACGCCGCGAAAGTGCACGATGCTGGCCGACAGCACGTCCGGCAACTCCAGCAGCGCACGACGCGTCGCTTCATCCACTTTTCCGTCCACCGAAATGGCGGCTAACGCCTCGCCGCCCTGCGCCAGCCGCGCCTGGTGATATTCGGCGATGTTCACCTGTCGTTCGCCCAGCAGCGTTCCGACGCGACCGATCACGCCAGGCACGTCATGATTGGTGAGCACCACCAGAGTCTGTCGCGGATTGACGTCCACATGAAACGACCCGATACGCGTGAGGCGCGTTGCTCCGTTTTCGGTCACGATTCCGGCCACCGCCAGTTGCTGCATGCCCCCGGCGAGTTGCACTTCGACGGCGCGCGGGTGTCCCAGTTCTGTGGACACTGCGACGGACAACTCGAGTCCGCGCGCCTCCGCGAGGCTGCGGGCGTTGATAAGGTTGAGGCGATCGTTTTCGACCACCCCTTCCAGCACACCGATCGCGGCAGCGGCGAGTAAGGCACCGGACGCCTGTGCCACATCTGGTCCAACGCGCAACGACACGCGACGCACAGCGCGCATGCCCTGATCGGCGAGTACGGCGCGCGCCACGGCAGCGGCGCGGCGCGCCACCATCATTGCGGGTTGCGCGTCGCTCCACGCACCATCACCACTACCGCCCGCGACGTTGATTGAGCGCGACAGATCCTGGTGCAGCAGTGCGTCACGCACCGCGATGCACACATCCTTTGAAACATTGCGCTGCGCTTCGATCGTGTTCGCACCGAGGTGCGGAGTGATCAGCATATTGGGCGCGTTGCGCAAGGGATGATCGGGGGCGGCGGGTTCGGAAATGAATACGTCCAAGACCGCGCCGCGCAGCTGCTCGCTTTCGAGCGCGGCGAGCAGTGCGGCTTCTTCGATGATGCCACCGCGCGCCATGTTGACCACGACCGACCGCGGCGGAAGTTTGCCGAGTTCGCGTTTGCCGATCATGCCTTTGGTTTCTTCGTTGAGCGGCACGTGCAGCGTCATGATGTTCGATTCGGCCAACAGCGCATCCAGCGTCGTCGCACGTCGCACGCGCAGTGCAGCAAACCGTTCGTCGGCAACGTAGGGATCGTACGCGACCACCGACATGCCGAACGAATGCGCGCGCGTGGCGATTTCACCGCCAATGCGGCCGAGTCCGACGATACCCAGGACTTTGCCTTTCATTTCGCGGCCAAGAAACTGCGCGCGGTCCCAGCGTCCTTCCTGCATGCTGCGCGCAGCCAATGGCAGTTGTCGCAGCAGGCCAATCACCGCGCCGAAAAACAACTCCACGACGGCAATAGTGTTGCCGGCTGGTGCGTTGATAACCGCGATACCGAGTGCGGTCGCGGTGTCGAGGTCGACATTGTCGACGCCGACGCCGGCGCGACCAACCACTCGCAACTTCGTGGCGGTGCGCAGCAGTTCTTCCGAAATGCGTGTCGCGCTGCGACCAACGATTGCGTCATAATCGACGATGCGCGCGAGCAATTCTGCTTTCGGCAGTGTGGGCACCACATCCACCTGCAACTCAGCTTCCGCTACAAGCAAGGCAACGCCTTCGGCGTCAACATCATCGGTCACCAGCACGCGATATGTCATGAACAGAATCTGTTGTTGATCGGTATTGTACTGCGGCCGCGAAAGGTTAGCCGCGCATGTC
>Ga0335397_10003982_pt1 | contig 19621 bp, 17 predicted proteins | sample MAT04_FD_205740 | JGI IMG/M metagenome (GOLD analysis project Ga0335397, IMG submission 205740) | Freshwater microbial communities from Lake Fryxell liftoff mats and glacier meltwater in Antarctica - MAT-04 (spades assembly) (version 2) ... | reverse complement strand
AGTTCGGGGCCCGGGCGGTCATGAGCGCGCTGCGCCAGGAGCTGCTCGGCCGTCCGGTGCGGGTCACCGAGATCGATCCCGGGATGGTCGAGACCGAGTTCAGCACCGTTCGCTTCGGCGGCGACGCTGCCCGCGCGGCCGAGGTCTACCGCGGGGTGACCCCGCTGACCGCCGACGACGTCGCCGAGTGCGTGACCTTCGCGGTCACCCGACCCAGCCACGTGAACATCGACTCGCTCGTCGTGCTCGCCCGGGACCAGGCCGGAGCCCGCAACGTGCACCGACGACCGCCCACGACACCGACAAGGACATGAGCGACACCACCGACGACCCGGCACCTGCCGACCCCTGGGCCCGTCCGCTCTTCTCGCCCGGCGGCGGCGACGCGCTCATCTCGTTCGTGGTGTTCGGCACCGATGCCGACCTGCTCGAGATCACGACCGAGGAGCACCGGGTGGACGAGGTGCCACCCGGGGTCGACGCGCACGAGCTTTCGCCAGAGCAGGTGCTGGCGTTCTTCGATCCCCCGCTCGGAGCGCTGATCCGTGAACGCGCCCCCGAGACCGCCGAGCTCGCCGAGGATTCCGAGACGGCCATCGTCGTGACCGGATCGGTGACCGACCCGCCGACGCTCGACTACCTGCGCAACGCCATCGGCATCGCCACCGCCGCGCTCGACACCGGCGGCGTCGGCGTGCTCGACCTTTCGACCTTCACCCTGTTCGACCCCGATCGGTGGCGGTCGACGGTCTTCGAGGCCGACCGCACCCTCGCCCATCGGCTGGTCTCCATCCTCTCCTCCGCCGGCCCGGACAACCGAGCCGACGACGACGCGGACACCGACCGGCGGTGGGTCCACACCCGCGGGCTCCGGGTGTTCGGCCGCCCCGACCTCAGCATCCACGACGTCGAGCCCGATGCGTTCGAGACCGCCATCGAGCTGGTCAACGTGCTCATCGCCCAGCTCGCTCGTGGGCTCGTCATCGACGACGGCATGACCATGGACGTGGGCGGAGAGCTGGGCACCCTCACCTTCGTGCGCGGTGGCGCCATGGACGACCCCGACTTCAACAACGAGCACCTCGAGATCACCCGGTCCTGAGCCCACCCCACGCCCCGACGGACGCCGGGGTCGACCGCATCGGTTCGTCGGCGCGAGACGACGCGGGTGTCAGAGATCCATGAGCGAGTCGAGGCCCACGGTGACCCCCGGGTGGTCGGCGATGGCGCGGACGGCGAGGACGACGCCCGGCATGAACGAGGTCCGGTCGTAGCTGTCGTGGCGCAGCGAGAGGGTCTGGCCCTCGGTGCCGAGCAGCACCTCCTGGTGGGCCACCAGTCCCCGCAGGCGAACCGAGTGCACGCGGATGCCTCCCGGTCCGACACCACCGCGCGCGCCGGCGGCGACGACCGTCGTGGTCGGGTCGGGAGCCCAATCCGACGACGCCGCGGCCATCCGCTCGACCGTGTGCATCGCCGTGCCGGACGGCGCGTCGACCTTCTGGTCGTGGTGCAGCTCGATGACCTCCGCCGTCTCGAAGAACGGGGCCGCGAGCTCGGCGAAGCGCATCATCAAGATGGCGCCGATGGCGAAGTTCGGAGCGATCACGCAGTTGCTCGATGTGAACTCGCTCCGGAACGTCTCGATGTCCGCATCGCTGAACCCCGTGGTTCCCACCACGGCGTGGATGGCGTGGGCGGCGAGCCACCGGAGGTTCTCGCGGCCGGCGCCGAGCTCGGTGAAGTCGACCGCCACCTGCACCCCGGCGTCGGCGAACACCTCGGGACCGGCGCCGAGCTGGATGGGCAGGTCCACACCGGTCACCTGGCGAAGATCGAGACCGGCGTGGAAGGGGTCGACGGCGGCGACCAGCTCGAGGTCCGGAGCGGCCGCCACGGCCCGGCAGACGGTGGCTCCCATGCGCCCGCCGGCGCCGAACACCCCGACTCGGATCGTGCCTGAGCTCGCGACCATGGGCGACACCCTATCGGCGAGGCCGGGCGCGCTCCGACGGCCGCTCCCGCCGGCCGCCGCCGTTCAGCGCCGTCGGGCGACGGTGGCGGCGAGTCGGGAGTCGTCGGCGTCGAACGGGCCGACCGCGGCGACCGTCCTCGGCCCCGTGAAGATGCGGTCGAGGACCCGCTGGACGTCGTCGCGGGTGACGGCGCGGATCCGCTCGACGTGGTCGGTGATCGAGGTGACCTCGCCGCGCACGATCATGCTCCCGCCGAGGCGGGCCATGCGGCTGCCGGAGTCCTCGAGGCCCAACAGCATCGAGCCTTCGAGGTAGCCGATCGCCACGCGGTGCTCCTCCTCGGTGATGCCGTCGACGAGGACCCCGTCGATCACGTCGTCGAGCACCGTCAGGACCTCGTCGGTGTGCCTCGGCGCCGTGCCGGCGTACACCGTTGCCACGCCGCAGTCGGAGTACGACGACATCGAGGAGTAGACGCTGTACGCCAAGCCGCGCTCCTCGCGGATCTCCTGGAACAACCGGCTCGACATGCCACCGCCGAGGACGTGGTTGGCGACGTAGAAGGCGTAGCGGTCGGGATCGTCGTAGTGCAGCGCCCGCCAACCGAACATGAGGTGGACCTGCTCGGTGGGTCGGTGGACCACGACGAGCGGCTCGACGGCCGGGGTCGGCTCGACCCGCACCGGCTTGGTGCCGGCACCGGCCGTTCCGAGACAGCTCGCCACGCCCTCGACCACGGCGTCGTGCTCGAGGTTGCCGGCCGCGACCACCACCACGTTGGTGGGCCGGTAGTGCTCGGCGTGGAAGCCGGCGATCTCGTCCCGGCCGAGGGCCTCGATGGTCTCGGGGTCACCGAGGGTCTCGCGCCCGAGCGGGTGATCCGGGAACACGGCTTCCATGAGCTGCATGTGCAGCACATCGTCGGGGGTGTCCTCGGCCATGAGCAGCTCTTCGAGGATGACCTCGCGCTCCGCGTCGACCTCGTTGGCCCGGAACGCGGGACGCTCGACGACGTCGCTGAGCAGTTCCAGCCCGAACACCAGCTGACCAGCGGGCAGACGGGTGTAGTACGCCGTGTGCTCGCGCGAGGTGAACGCGTTCATCTCGCCGCCCACCGCGTCGACGGCCATCGAGATGCTGCGAGCGGTGCGGTCCTCGGTCCCCTTGAAGAGCAGGTGCTCGAGAAAGTGCGAGGCGCCCGAGAGCGCATCGGGCTCGTCGCGCGAACCGACTCCGACGTAGAAGCCGACCGAGACCGACGTGGCCTCGGGCATCCGCTCGCTGACGATGCGCAGGCCGTTGGCCAACGTCGTGGTCTCGATGGTCGGTTCAGGACCGATGTGGTGGGTCCGGTCCGGACCCGTCGATGGGGAGTCGCTCATGCGCCGACCATCGATCGGCCCGGTCCGGACTGGTTCACTGGCGACGTCGCTCAGTCACGACGGCCGCGACCGCGACCGCCACCGCTGCGACCCGGGCCGCTGCGGCCGCGGCCACCGCCACCGGCACCGCCACGACCGGCGCCGCCGCCCGTGGATGCCGTGTCGGGGCCGAGCTCGCCGAACTCCTCGCGGACCTCGCTGTCGAAGGAATCCTCGAACGAGACGTACTCGCGGTCGGCGTCGCCGGCCTCGGCGTCGCCGGCCTCGGCGTCGCCGCCGCTGTCCGCGCCGCGGGGCTCGCGAGGCTCACGCGCCTCACGCGGCTCACGGCTGCGCTCGGGCGACCCGTTGGAGGGGCCGCCCGATCCGCCGCCGAGCGGCGTGACGGGCGAGAGCGACACCTTGCCCTGGGGATCGACGTCGTCGACCTTGACCTCGATCTCCTGGCCGAGCTCGAGCACGTCCTCGACCTTGTCGATGCGCTTGCCGCCACCCATCTTCGAGATGTGCAGCAGCCCGTCGCGACCCGGGAGGATGTTGACGAAGGCACCGAACTTGGTGATGTTGACGACCCGGCCCGGGTACACCGCACCGACGTCGGCGGTGGGCGGGTTGAGGATCAGGCGGATCTGGCGCTCGGCCTCGGCCACGGCGCCACCGTCGGTGGAGCCGATGGACACGACGCCGACCATGCCGTCGTCGTCGACGCTGATGTCGGCGCCGGTCTCCTGCTGGATCGAGTTGATGACCTTGCCCTTGGGCCCGATGACCTCGCCGATCTTGTCGATCGGGATCTCGAAGCTGATGATCTTCGGGGCGTGCTCGCCGACCTCGTCGCGGGGCTCCGAGATGGCCTCGGCCATGACGGCGAGGATGGCCAGGCGGGCGTCCTTGGCCTGGTTGAGGGCGCCGGCGAGGACGTCGGCGGGGATGCCCTCGATCTTGGTGTCGAGCTGCATGGCGGTGACGAACTCGGACGTGCCGGCGATCTTGAAGTCCATGTCGCCGAACGCATCCTCGGCACCGAGGATGTCGGTGAGCGTGGTGTACTTGCCGTCGGCGAACACGAGGCCCATGGCGATGCCGGCGACCGGAGCCTTGAGCGGCACACCGGCGTCCATCAGCGACAGGGTCGAGCCGCAGACCGACGCCATCGAGGTGGAGCCGTTGGACGCCATGACGTCGGAGACGGTGCGCAGCGTGTAGGCGAACTCGGACTTGGTGGGCAGCACCGGCACGAGGGCGCGCTCGGCGAGGGCGCCGTGGCCGATCTCGCGGCGCTTCGGGCCACGCATGAAGCCGGTCTCGCCGGTGGAGTACGGCGGGAAGTTGTAGTGGTGCATGTAGCGCTTGCGCTCGTGGATGCCGAGGGTGTCGAGCATCTGCTCCATGCGGGGCATGCCGAGCGTGGCGACGTTGAGGACCTGGGTCTCACCGCGCTGGAACAGGCCCGAGCCGTGCACCTGCGGGAGCACCGCGACCTCGGCGGACAGGGCCCGCAGGTCGGTCGGGCCACGGCCGTCGATGCGGGCGCCCTCGTCGACGATCCGGGTGCGCACGATCGATTTGGTCAACGACCGGAACGCGGCCTTGATCTCCTTGGCGGCGTTGTCGTTGTCGGCGAACTGCGGGCTGACCTCGGCGATGAGGGCGTCGCGGAGCTCGGCCTCGGCGCCGAGGCGCTCGTGCTTGTCGGCGATCTTCTGGACCTCGACGGCACGGTCGCGGCCGGCGGACTCGACGGCGGCGAAGATCTCGGGCGAGTAGTCGGTGACGACGCTGTACTCCATCGGCTCCTGCACGCCGTGCTTCTCCTGCAGCTCGCGCTGCAACTTCACGGACTCGCGGATCCAGGTCTTGGCGGCCTCGAGGCCGCCGGCGATGACCGCCTCGTCGACCTTGGGGGCGCCGTCCTCGAAGGCCTCCCACGAGGCCTCGGTGCCACCGGCTTCGACCATGGAGATGGCGACGTCGTCGTTGTCGAGCACGCGGCCGGCGACGACCATCTCGAAGGTGGCTTCCTCGCCCTCCTCGTAGGTGGGGTACGGGATCCAGGTGCCGTCGACCGTGAAGGCGATGCGCACGGCACCGATGGGTCCGTCGAAAGGGATCCCCGAGAGGCTCAGGGCGGCCGACGAGCCGTTGATGATCAAGATGTCGTGGGGGTTGACCATGTCGGCCGCGAGGACGGTGCCCACGATGTGAACCTCGTTGCGGAAGCCGTCGGGGAAGCACGGGCGCAGCGGGCGGTCGGTCAGGCGACAGGTCAGGATGCCCTCGTCGCTGGTCTTGCCCTCACGACGGAAGAACGAGCCGGGGATCTTGCCGGCGGCGTACATGCGCTCCTCGACGTCGACCGTGAGGGGGAAGAAGTCCGCCCCGTCACGGGCGTTCTTGGAGGCGGTGGCGGTCACGAGCGTGATGGTGTTGCCCACGCGCACGGTGACCGCGCCGTCGGCCAGACCGGCGAGCTTGCCGGCCTCGAGGGTGAGGGTTTTGTCGGTACCCGACACGGGTCCGGAGACGGAGATGGCGTCAGCCATGGGATTGCTCCTTTCGGGCGCCGCAGCATGCGGTTCGCCCGGATCGTCCGGAGCGAGGCGGCGCCAGTTCCCAGTGGTGAGCAACACGATCGACCCGTTCGGGGACCGTGGCACTCACCACTGGCAGCTGACGCTCCGGGCCAGGCTCTCGGATGTGGTGGTTGTCTTGGTTGGGGTGTTGCGCTCCCGCTCCCCCGCCCGCAGGCGGGTTCAGCGGTGAACGTCGAACGGCGACCCGAAGGGTCGCCGTCCTGGTGGTGCGCTCAGCGGCGCAGACCGAGCTTCGCGATGATCGTGCGGTAGCGCTCGACGTCGTTCTTGCGGACGTAGTCGAGCAGCCGCCGACGACGACCGACGAGCATCAGCAGGCCTCGCCGGCTGTGATGGTCCTTCTTGTGGGCCTTCAGGTGCTCGGTGAGGTGGTTGATCCGGTCGGTCAGCAGTGCGATCTGCACCTCGGGCGAGCCGGTGTCGGAATCGTGGAGCTTGTGCTCGTCGATGGTGACGGACTTCGCCGGCAGGTTCGCGGGCATTCGGTTGTCGCTGGGCATGTTCTCGTGTGGTCTTTCTGGAAGGTGGGTGTCTGACCCGGCCGCCTGGCCCGTCCCTCGTCCCCGGTTGCGGTTGGCACCCGAAGGGCAGTCGCGGGACGCAGCCGGCAGCCACGTGTCGCGGCCGCCAGAGAGGCGGCACACAACAGCGGTCCACCGTAGCAGCACCCGCCGTCGGTCACGAAGTCCCCGGCGGGCCGAGCGTCGCAGCCGGTGCGACGTGCGGGCGCTGTTCGGCCGACCGGATGGTTCAGCTGATCTCCCAGTGGAACCGCGGCCGACGGTGGGTCTCGTCGATCGGGGTCCAGGCGAGGTCGGGGGTCAGGTCGAGGATCGGGGCGTCGTCGGTGTAGAAGGTGTCCTCCAGCTCGTCGACCGAACCCGCGCCCGCCGCGGTGATCGCCTGGCGGATTGCGGCACCGAGCCGGTCCTCGAGCAGGGCGCTGACGATGGCGGGCAGGGTCTCGGGGTCCTTCAGCGGCCACGAATGGCCTGCCTTCTTGACCGTCACCAGCTGCCCGTTGGTCCGCTCCGCCGCCGAGCGGGCCGTGCAGAGCGGGACGAACAGGTCACGCTCGCCATGGATGACGAAGGTCGGGACCTCCTGGTGGGCCAGTTCGTCGAGGATGCCCCGGCTTCCCGTCGATCGCAGGATCGAGACACCCGGCCCGAGGAGGCGCCACGGCGAGAGCACGTGGCCAACGAGGGTGGGGCCGAACAGCCGGGCCAGCTTGACCGCCTGTCCGGGGTCGCGCAGCACCGGCGCGGTGGACGCGGTGTCGACCGCCATCGCGGCGCCCAGCGCGCCGAGCAGCAGCGGGTTCACGCGGAAGATGTTGACCATCAGGTCCCACTGGTCCCCGACGATGGCATCGACGAGCAGCACCGCGATCGCCTGCTCGGGCCGTTGGGCCGCGAGCTGCGCGACGATCCGACCGCCCATCGAGTGCCCGGCGAGCACCGCAGACTTGATCCCGAGCTCGGAGATGGCCCGGCCCATGAGCTCGGCGTAGTCGCCGAGGTGGCCGGCGCCGGACGGGAGACCCTGGGTGCTGCCGTGACCGGCCATGTCGATGGCCACGACCTTGAACCCCTTGCGCACCAGCCGGTGCAGGGTCTGGGCGTACAGGAAGCCCTCGGCCGTGAACCCGTGAACGACGACCAGGGGGACGCCGCGCCCGCTCACTGCGAGGCCGATCTGGTGCCCGTCGGAGAGCTCGAAGGTGTGCCGGGCGAGTCGAGGGACCGACACGGGGGTCGGGCCGGGCGGCTCGACGGCTGGACCGGAGATGGGCAGTGCCTCGACCGCGCTCATCCCTGTCGCTCGTCCCTGCCTCGGAGTGGGCCCGCTACCACGGGTCCAGGGTACCCGTGACGACCCGTCAGGTCGTGCGCATCACGTCGGCGCGGAAGCTCCGGCGTCGCCGCTGCCCACTGGGCAACCAGGCGCGCAACCGACACCGAAGTGCCCACCGGGCAATTCGGCGCGAGAAGGACGCTTCAGTGCCCACTGGGCAACCAGGGCGCCACGACCGCTGGCACCCAATGGGCAGCAAGGCGCGAAACTGACATCCCACCGCCCAATGGGCACCCAGGTGAGCGATCGACATCCCAGCGCCCACTGGGCAACTGCGTCAGCTTCGCGGGGGGAGGCCGATGGGGTTGGGGTAGGTGATGATGCCGGAGGCCGCGACGGCGGCGGTCACCGGGGCGAGGGCCTCGATGACGGCGCGCAGGTCGACGCCGGGCACCGAGGCCAGGGCGTCGGTCTGGGCCTCGATGGCGGCCCGGCCGTCGACGCCGACCGGCGTGAGCTCGCCGGCTCCGTCGAGCCAACCTCGTTCCCGGAGCCGACGCGCTGCCGCGTCCCACTGTTCGTCGGTCCAGGCCCGCGCCGCCTGGAGCCGCTCGCGCGGCACCACACCGGCGGCGGCCTGCAGGACGTGAACCTCGACGCCGTCCAGTCCGTTGGCGACGAGCAGGGCGACGTGGCCGTCGCCGCGGTGCTCGCGCACCGTCGTCGTCGCCTGCCACAGCCGCTCGTACGGATCGGCGACCGGCGGCAGTGCCTGGTTGGCGGCCGCGAGTGGCCGCCCGACCGTTTCGATCGCAGCCGCGACCAGCTCGACGGCGTCGGCCGCCGCCTCCACGACCATCGGGGCCATGTTCGTGGCCAGTCCGCGCAACAGCTGGGCGCTGGCCACGCGCCGCACCTCGACCAGCTCCTCGGGGGTCACGAAGCCCCAGACGTCGGGCAGGGCGCGAGCCACCTGTCCCGGCTCGAAGTTGAAGAACGTGGCGTTGACCACGCCGGCCGACACCGCACCCATCGGCGCGGCCCGCGCCCCGAAGTAGCCCATCCAGAAGCCCTTGGTGCCGGCCTCGGCCAGCGCGGCGTGGACGTCGGGGGCGAAGTAGATCACCGCGTGGATGGGCTCGACGGCGAGCCAGAGCTCGCGAGCGGTCGCAGGGGTGGGGTCGGCGTCGGTCGGTTCGGCCATCCACCCAGTCTCGCGTCGCGGCCCGCGGCGCACTTCGCCGCCGTCGTGATCGTCGAGGGACCGGACGGAGGCCGGGCGCCGCGACGGGTGCGCTGCGGTCAGGTCAGGTCAGGTCAGGTCAGGTCGGCGAGGATGCGACGGGCGTCATCGCAGTCGCGACCCATCTGCACGATGAGGTCGTCGACCGAGTCGAACGCGAGCTCGTCGCGGAGATGGGTGACGAACTCGACCCGTGCCACCTCGTCGTAGAGGTCGCCGTCGAAGTCGAGGAGGTGGGCCTCGAGCAGCGAGAACGGCTGGTCGTCGTAGAACGTGGGCCGGCGGCCGAGGGAGATGGCGCAGGGGCGGCGATCGCCGGTGACGCCGTCGGGGTCGACCCGTCGGTACCAGCCGGCGTAGATGCCGTCGTGGGGCAGGCACACGTCGTCGGGGACGTTGACGTTGGCCGTCGGGAAGCCCAGCTCGCGGCCCTGGGCGTCGCCGTGGCCGACAACCCCACGCACCTCGTGGGGACGGCCGAGCAGCTCGTTGGCCCGGGCGAGGTCGCCCTCGCGGAGCAGGCGGCGGATGGCGGTGGACGACACCCGAGCCGATTCGTCCGCCGCGGCCTCGCCGTCGACGCCGACCAGCTCGAGCGGCGCAACGTCGAAGCCCAGGTCGCGGCCGAGCTCGGTGAGCAGCGCGACGTTGCCCTGGCGCTGGTGGCCGAAGTGGAAGTCCTCGCCGACCACGACGACCTTCGCGTTGAGACAGCCGACGAGCTCGTCACGGACGAAGTCGGGAGCTGGCTCCTTCGACCGGGCCTCGTCGAAGTGGATCACCAGCGCGTAGTCGACGCCTGTGGCGGCGAGCAGCTCGAGCTTCTGATCCAGGTCGGTCAGCACCAGCGGCGCCGACTCGGGACGCACCACACTGGCGGGATGTCGGTCGAAGGTGACGACGGCGGTGGCCATCCCCCGCTCGTCGGCCAGCCGGCGCACCTTGGCGATCACCGCGGCATGGCCACGGTGGACGCCGTCGTAAGCGCCGATCGTGACGACGGTGCCCGCCTGCGGGCGGGGGCACGACGCCTGGTCACGGAGGATCTGCACGGGGTGAGGCTACCGGTACCCCCGTTCCCGGAGCGATCCGACCGCCACCTGCGGACCAGCGAGGTCGGTCACCCTCGCACGCCGGGCGGAGCCCCAGCCGAGCGACCGCACGCTCAGGTGGCGGCGGGCGCCAGCACGACGGCAGGCTTCACGCTGGCCTTCCGGTGGACCTCATACACGGCGAGGAGCTGGCCGGTCTCGTCGAGCACGGCCCAGGGGCCGAGCAGCGCGCCACCGGGGGGCGGGCCGGCGATGGACGAGCGGGCCGGCGGCAGCACCGCGTTGGGGACGCCGAGCTCGTCGAGGGTGAGCACCTTGCCGTTGCGGACCGCGGCCAGGATGTCGCCGCGCACCACGACAGCCGGGTAGTCGCGCAGCGCCTCGCGGGCGGGCAGGACCTCGATGGCCTCGAGCGAGCGTGCTTCGTCCAGCGCGAACGAGCCGATCGCGGTTCGTCGCAGCGCCCGCAGGTGCGCGCCGCCACCCAGGGCATGACCCAGGTCTGCGGCCAGCGTGCGGATGTACGTGCCCGACGAGCAGTCCACCTCGACGCGGAGCACGCCCGGGTCGCCGGGCACCTCCTCGACGTCGAATCGGTGAACGGTCACCGGCCGGGGCTCACGCTCGATCTCCTTGCCCTCCCGAGCGAGCTCGTGGAGCCGCTTGCCGTCCACCTTGACCGCCGAGACCATCGGGGGGATCTGCAGGATGTCGCCGGTCAGGTCGGCGCAAGCGACCAGCACGTCGGCCAGGGTGACGCCGGACATGTCGTGGGTGGCGGTGATGTCGCCGGCGGCGTCGAGGGTGGCGGTCTCCACCCCGAGGACGACCTCGCCGACGTAGGTCTTCGGCAACGCAGTGAGAAACCGCAGCAGCCGGGTCACCCGCCCGACGCCGAGCACCAGCACGCCGGTGGCATCGGGATCGAGGGTGCCCGAATGGCCGATCTTCTTGTTGCGGAGCAGGCCACGGCTCTTGGCGACGACGTCGTGCGACGTCCAGCCCGCGGGCTTGTCGAGGATCGCGACGCCGTCGCAGAGCTGGGTGTCGGGATCGATCAACGGATCGATCCGGTTGGCGCCGCGCTCGCGCCGCTCGTGCTCGGCCCGGTCGGTGCCGTCGGTCCGCGCGGACCCGTCGGGCGCCGTCACGGATCGACGGAGGGACGCAGCGATGCGGGGTCCTGGTCGTCGCGTTCCCCCGCCGGGTCGATCCCCTCGTCGCCGTCCCCGGCGCCGACGTAGACATCGGGATCGACCTCGACCTCGGTGATCGGTCCGATGTCGGCGAGCACGGCCTCGATCCGCGCCCCCGAGCGCACCGCGGGATCGGGTCGGAAGCGAAGCTCTGGCGTTCGCTTGAACCGCGCCTGGCGGCCGATCGCGCGCTGCAACCGGACCCGGGCGTCACCCAGCGCCGCCTGCGCGTCCTCATCGCCCTCCTCACCATCGAGGCAGTCGTAGAACACCACGGCGCGGCGCAGGTCGGTCTCGGTGTCGACCGAGATGACCGTCACCAGGTCGAGTCGGGAATCGTCGATGCGCTCGAGCTCCTCACCGATGATCTCGCGCAGGAGCTCGTTGAGCCGTGCGGTTCGGGGGTAGTCCCGGGCCGTCGTTCGCTTGGGTCCTCGTCCTCGTGGTGGCATCAGGATCCTCAGTCGGTCTCGAGCCAGGCTCGTTCGGTGGACAGCACCTCGACCTCCGGGAACGACCACACGAAGCGGTCGACCTGGTCGATGATGTCGGTGGTGTGGCCCGCGGCCGACGAGATGGCCGTGAACCCGAGCTGGGATCGCTGCCACTCGTCCTGGTGGTCCGTCTCGGCGGCGGCGACCTGGAAGCGCCGCCGCGAGCCATCGAGCAGCGTCTTGACGATCGAGCGCTTGTCCTTCAGCGAGTGGGCGTCCGGCAGGCGCAGATCGACGATGAGCGTGAGCACATGGACTGCCACAGGAGCGATGACACTACTCCCCCACCCCGCTGCCACCCGAACCACAGCGGGCCCGGGCACCGCTTCTCCGGCTCTGGCGAGCCCGGGAATACCTGACCTGCCAAGTCGGGTTTACACTGGCATGGTGACCTCGACCTCGACCTCGACCCCGACGGCCATCGATCCGCGAGGGCCTCGCTTCAACCAGACCGTCCTCGCCGGGGCGCTGTTCGCCGCCTTCGTGCTCGGTGCCTGGCTCGTGGCGCCGATCTTCGCCGTCGTGCTGTTCCTCGGCGCCACGTTCGGCCCGCGCTACGGCCCCTTTCTGCGCCTCTACTCCGTGGTCGTGCGCCCACGCCTCGGGCCCCCCAGCGAGCTCGAGGACCCCCGACCACCCCGCTTCGCCGCCGCGGTCGGCGTCGTCTTCCTCAGCGCCGCCACGGTCGCGTTCGTCGCCGGCGCGCCGGTCCTGGGCTGGGTGCTGACCCTCATCGTTGCGGGCCTCGCCGGACTCTCGGCCGCCACGGGCATCTGCGTCGGGTGCGAGCTGTACCTCCTGTTCGCCCGCCAGCGGGGCGTCGCCCTGGTCACCGACGCGACGCCGGGCTGACCCGGTGCTCCTCCGACTCCTCCTCGTCGCGGTCCTCGTCGGCGCCGGCGCCGGGCTGACGTGGTCCTACCGTCGCCGCCGCACCCAGGACGGCCAGCGGGGGGCGATCGACACCGGCACCGGGGAACGGCGCTGGCCGGATCTCCCCGATGACGTCGGCGTCGCCGCAGGTGAGCCCCGCCTCGCCACAGCGACCGAACGCACGTGGGTCATCTTCACGACGCCGCTGTGCGGAAGCTGCGACTCGGTGAGAGCCGACCTGACCCATCACGAGCCCGCCAGCCGGGTGCTCACCATCGACGCCACCGTCCGACCCGATCTCTCGGACCGGTACGGCGTCCAGCGGGCGCCGACCGCGATCCTGGCCGACCGCGATGGTCACATCATCGAACGCGTCGTCGGCCCCGAAGGCATTCGCGCCTACCTGCAGGCGAGTCGCGGGCACACGCTCCCGGCCTGATCGGACGCTGCTGCCAAGAGCCGGGCGGCCAGATCACCGTCGGTCGTCGTCGTCACCGTCGTCGATCGTGATCCCGAGCGCGCCGAACAGCGCCAGCGCGAGCGCGACGACCTGGCTCGAGTCGATGCTGACCCGGGTGAGCGCTGCCGCGCCGCGGAGCTCAGCCAACGTCGACCCCTGCAACCGGGCGCCGGCGAGGTCGGCCTGCGAGCACTCGAGCCCGGTCAGGTCGCACGACAAGAAGCGCGTCCCGGCCAGCTTGGCGGCGTAGAGATCGGCGGATCGAAGCGAGCATCCCTCGAACGCCACCCGCTCCCCCACCGCCATGCGGAGGCTGGCCTCGTCGAGCTTGCAGTCGACGAACCGCACATCGCGGAGCTTGGCGCGGGTGAGCACGACGCCGGCCAGCCGGCAGTCCCGGAGCTCGACGCGCAGGAGGTTCGCCTCGTCGAGCATGGCGCCGGAGAGCTCGCATCCCTCGACCACGACGTCGACCAGGCGCAACCGGTCGAGCCGGGCGCCGGTCAGGCGGACCGCCGAAAGGCGCGACTCGGCGATCTCCAGATCCTCGGCCTCGATGCCGCCGAGGTCCCCGGAGATGGTCACCCGCTCCCACTCGAGGTCGTGATCCACCTCCGGGTCCACGAGTGCGTCGAGCACCGAGGGGATCCGGGGCGGGCGGAGCGCGGACGGGGAGGCGGCCATGGGTGACGGTACCCGGGCTCACCGACACCGGTCCCACCCCGTTCAACACCAGACACCTAGAACGAGTCACGGGCGCCCGGAGGCGCCCGTGACTCGTGCGGGAACGTGGCGAGCGAGGCTCGATCAGACCCGGGGGATCTCGCGCTCGTCGAAGGTCTCGATGATGTCACCGGGCTTGAGGTCCTGGAAGTCGGTGAGGCCGATGCCGCACTCGAACCCGGCCCGCACCTCGGTGACGTCGTCCTTGAAGCGCCGCAGCGAGCTGACGGCACCCTTCCAGATGATCGTGCCCTCCCGGAGGAAGCGCACCTTCGAACCGCGGGTGATGACGCCGCTCTGCACGAGGCAGCCGGCGATGGCACCGATCTTGGGCACCTTGAAGATCTCGCGAACCTCGGCGTCGCCGGTGACGACCTCTTCGTACTCCGGAGCCAGCATGCCCAGCATGGCGTTCTGGATGTCGTCGAGGATGGCGTAGATGACCTCGTAGGTCCGGATCTCGACACCTTCCTGGTCGGCCAGGTCTCGGGCGGCACGATCGGGACGGACGTTGAACCCGATGATCGTGGCGTCCGAGGTGGCAGCCAGTTGGATGTCGTTCTGGGTGATCCCGCCCACGCCTCGGTGCACGAACGCCAGCTTGACGTCCGGACGCTCCAGCTTCTTCAGGCTCTCGGTGAGGGCCTCGAGGGAACCGGTGACGTCGGCCTTGACGATGAGGTTGAGCGTGGCGGTCTCGCCCGCCTGGATCTGACTGAAGATGTCCTCGAGCCGAGCGCCGCCGGACATGGCGTGCGCCTCACGACCGAGGGTCGCCAGCCGCTTCCAGTGCTCGCGGGTCGAGGCGACCTTCGACGCCGTCTTCTCGTCGGTGGCCACCACGAAGCGGTCACCAGCGGTCGCCGGGTCCGAGAGACCGAGCACCTCGACCGGCATCGACGGCCCGACCTCCTTGACCTGCTCGCCCTTGTCGTTGATGAGGGCGCGTACCCGGCCCCACGCAGCACCGGCGACGACGGGATCGCCGACCCGGAGCGTGCCGCTCAGGACCAGCATGTCGGCGACGGGGCCTCGGCCGATGTCGAGCTGGGACTCGAGGGTGACCCCGCGGGCCCGACCGTTGGGGTCGGCACGGAGGTCCTCGAGCTCGGCCAGGACGACGAGGTTCTCGAGGAGGTCGTCGATGCCCAGGTTCTGCAGCGCCGAGACCTCGACCATCACGGTGTCGCCTCCCCACGCCTCGGGGATGAGGCCGTGCTCGCTGAGACCCTGCATGACCCGGTTGGGGTCGGCCCCTTCGCGGTCGATCTTGTTGATCGCCACGATGATCGGGACCTCGGCCGCCTTGGCGTGGTTGATGGCCTCGATGGTCTGGGGCATCACGCCGTCGTCGGCCGCCACCACCAGCACGACGATGTCGGTGGCCTCGGCACCACGGGCGCGCATGGCGGTGAACGCCTCGTGGCCCGGGGTGTCGATGAAGGTGATCGGCTTGCCGTCGTGCATGACCTGGTAGGCGCCGATGTGCTGGGTGATGCCACCCGCCTCGCCGGCGACCACGTTGGCCTTGCGGATCTGGTCGAGGAGCTTGGTCTTGCCGTGGTCGACGTGACCCATCACGGTGATGATGGGCGCACGGGTGGGCCACGACTCGTAGATCGCGTCGTCGACGTCGTCGACGTCGATGTCGAGCAGCTTGAGCAGCTCGACCTCCTGCTCCTCGCCCGGGTTGACGAGACGGATCTCGGCCCCGATCTCGGCGGAGAACAGCTCGATCATGTCGTCACCCAACGACTGGGTGGCGGTGACCATCTCGCCCTGCTGCATGAGGAACCGGACGACGTCGGCCGCCGTGCGGTTCAGCTTGGGGCCGAGCTCCTGGGGGGTGGACGCCCGCTCGATGACGATGGTGCCGTCGGGCACCGCCGCGTCCTGCGGGGTGTAGGCCGGCATGTCGATGGGCTGCAGCTCGTCGCGGTTGCGACGGCGACGTCCCTTGCGGCGCGGGGGCCGACGCTGCTGGCCGCCACCGGGGCGACCGCCACCGGGACCGCCGCGGCCGGGACCGCCGCCGGGACCGCCACCCGGTCCCCCACCGGGACCACCGGCGGGACGGGCACCGGACGGGCGTTGACCCTGTCCGGCACCAGCGCCGGCACCGGCTCCGGCGCCGACGCCGGCCGGACGACCGGCTCCGGCACGGTTGGGACCACCGGGGCGCACGGTGCCACCGGGACCACCCGGAGGCGGATGGCGCACGCCTGGCGGCGGCGGGATGAGCTTGCCGGTGGACGACATCGGGGGCTTCGGCGGCGGGGGCACGGGCTTGCCGGTGCGCGAGATCGGGGGCGTGGACGGCCCGGGGGCCGGCGCACCGGGACGGGGCGGCGCCGGGCGGGCGGGCGCGGCGGCCGATGCCGCCGGCGCCATCGGGCGCGTGGTCGGAGCCGGCGCCGGCGCCGGCGCCGGCGCCGGCGCGAGGCTCTCCTCACGTCGGGGCGGCGGGTGTTGGCTGCCGCTGGAGGTGAAGACGCGCTTGGGCGGCGCCGGCGCCTCGGTGACCTCCGGGGCGTCCGCGACGGGCTCGGGCTCGGCCGGGGACTCGGGGGCCTCGGGTGCAGGCTCGGTGGCGGCAGGCGCCTCGGGCTCGCGGAGGTCGACCTCGGGTTCGGGGGCCGGGACCGGGGTCGGGGCAGGGGCAGGGGCAGGGGCAGCGGTCGGTTCGACCGCCGCGGGCGCGACCGGGTCGGGCGCGGCCGGGGCGTCGGTGACCGGGGCCGGAACCGTGACGGGCGCGTCGTCGACTACCGGGGCCGGAGCCTCGGGCGCGACATCAGCACTCGGCTCGTCGGCCGCCTTGGCGGCCGACTTCTTGGTGGCCTTCTTGGCCGGGGCCTTCTTCGGTTCCTCGGGCTGGACGTCTCGGACGAGCCCTTCGCGCTCGGCCTTGCGGCGGACGCGGTCCGCCTGCGGCTCGACCACGCTGGACGAGTGACTCTTGACGCCGATGCCGAGCGAATCGCAGAGATCGAGGCACTCCTTGTTGGTCAGGCCGAGCTCTCGTGCGAGCTCGTACACCCGGATGTTTGATGCCAACGGCTTGAAGCCCCTTCTCATCTACGACGTTCAGAATGCAGCACTTCGGTACTTCTCGACGTGTGCCCGCTCGACGGATCGAGGTGGGCAGGCGCTCGTGGAGGCCGACGCCGCTGAGGGCGCGGACGAACCTGGCCCGTCTCCCAGCCCTCCATCCTCGCGCGACCGAGCCGGTTGCACGAAGTGACGAGGGTTTCAGGCGGTCGGACCGTCCTCGGTCGCCACCGAACCAACGACCGTCTCGGGCACCGGATCGGTGTCGGAGGAGGAGGTGGGCTCGGTGTCGGAGGCCGGGTCGTCGCCTTCAGGAGCGGACTCCAGGCTAGCGGGGCCGTCCTCGTCGCCCACCACGGGGTCGGCCGGCGCCGGGCCACCGGCCTGCTCCTCGGCCATCTTCGTCCAGGCCTCGATCGACATGGCGTCGCCGCCGTCGGCCGGCTGCCAGAGCTGCTCACCGGACTCGGGATCGGTGATCCACTCGCCCTCGGCCCAGTCCTGGTTGCCGTACGCCTCTTCCTCGGCCAGCTGGGTCTCGCTCTTGATGTTCACCTGCCAGCCCGTGAGACGGGCGGCGAGGCGGGCGTTCTGGCCTTCCTTGCCGATCGCCAGCGACAGCTGGTAGTCGGGCACGATGACCTCGGCCGCGCCGTAGTCCTCGTCGATGCGCACCTCTTTGACCTTCGCCGGCGACAGCGCCTTGGCCACGAAGTCGGGTGCATCCTCCGAGAACGGCACGATGTCGATCTTCTCGCCCCGCAGCTCGTTGACGACCATGCGCACCCGTGCGCCCCGGGCACCGACGCACGCGCCGACCGGGTCGACGTTCGGATCGTTGGACCAGACGGCGATCTTGGTGCGGTGACCGGGCTCGCGGGCGCAGGCCCGGATCTCGACGACCCCGTCGGCGATCTCGGGGACCTCGAGCTCGAAGAGGCGCTTGATGAGACCGGGATGGGTGCGGCTGACGACGATCTGGGGGCCCTTGGCGGTCTTGCGGACCTCGACGATGTAGGCCTTGACCCGCGAGTTCGGCTCGGGCCGCTCGTAGGGCACCTGCTCGGCCTGGGGCAGCAGAGCCTCGACCTTGCCCAGGTCGAGCAGCGTGTAGCGGCTGTCGCTCTGCTGGATGATCCCGGTGACGATGTCGCCCTCGCGGCCGGCGTACTCCTCGTACTTCATCTCCCGCTCGGCCTCACGGATGCGCTGGCTCATCACCTGACGCGCCGTCTGGGCGGCGATGCGTCCGAAGTCCTCGGGCGTGACGTCCAGCTCGGGTCCAACGGGCTCGCCGTCCTCGTCGAGCTCCTGGGCCATGACGCCGATCTCGCCCGAGTCGGGGTCGATGGTCACCCATGCGTACTCGTGGGCGCCCGGCATCCGCTTGTAGGCGGACTCGAGCGCATCGGCCAGCGCGCCGAACAAGGTGTCGACCGAGACGCCCTTGTCGACAGCCAGCGCTGCCAGTGCGTCCATCAGTTCGGGGTTGCTCATGACGCCTTCACCTTCTTCTTCGACTTCGTCGGATCGCCCGCCTTCGCCGCAGCGCCGGCCTTGGGCTTCGTCTTCGGCTTCGCCGCGCGAGGCTCGGGGCCCCACTCGAACACCGTGCGGGCCTTGTCGATGTCGCGGAGCGCGACCGTGCGCACGGCACCGTCGTCGAGCAGCACGTCGATCGAGTCGGTGGGGTCGACGACCGGAGCCGCCGAGGACGGGTCCGGTTCGGCTACCGGGGCACCCACCGCGCCAGCCCGGACGAGCACGCCCTTGAGGCGGCGCTCGAGATCGGCGTTGGGCACGGTCTTGACCGTGATGGTCTGTCCGACGGCCCGTTCGAAGTGCAGCGGGGTGCGCAGCGACCGCTCCAGCCCGGGGCTCGAGACCTCGAGCGAGTACCGCTCGACGATCGGGTCGTGCTCGTCGAGGGCGCGCGAGACGGCGCGGGTCACCGCGGTGATGTCGCTGAGGTCGATGACCCCGGGCGCCCCGTCAGCGGGCGCCTTGTCGATCGTGACGCGCACGGTCGAGCTGGTGAACTCGAGGTCGAACAGCTCGAGACCGAGCTCGTCGACGATCGGGGTGATGATGTCTTCCAGACGTCGGATGGTCGTGGCCATGGCTGTTTGCACCTCCTTGGGGTGTCGGACCAGCTGAGCTGGGCCTGAGCGGCTCCCGACACGAACCGGACCGCCGAGCGGGCCGGTCGGATCCGGACGTGAACCGGCACTTCTACAGACAGAAGGCGTGGGCTACGCCCACGCCTCCGAACGAACGAAGAACGAATTGCGGGCCAACTATAGCCCGCGGCGCCCGCCAGACCCCATCCACGGCGCCGGACCTCGGCGCTCGACGAGCCCGCTGGCGGCCGCATCTCGGCCGCCAGCGCGTCCCGATCGTCAGTAGCTGCGGGCCACGATGGCGACGATGTCGTCCTCGTCCCCCGTGACGGGCAGGGACCCGTCGGCGCGGAGGAGGCACCGCACCGTGACGCTCGACTGGGCCAGCACCGCCTCGCCCTCGACGCCGACGCTCGACCACGGGATCCGGGCCCAACCGCCGGCGACGGCCGCTTCGACCGCCTCGTCGAGGGTGGTGACGTCGGAGGTCCGCGACGCACGCCGTTCGGTGGCCTCGGCGAGCAGGGCGGCCTGTTGGTCCTCGAGCAGGGCGCCGACCGTGACCGCGATGCCGGCGAGCGGCGCCGCTTCCTTGGTGCGCCGGATGCGGTCGACGACCGTGACCACCCCCTCGGCGAGGTCGCGGGGTCCGAGCTCGAG
>Ga0335397_10003981_pt1 | contig 19628 bp, 15 predicted proteins | sample MAT04_FD_205740 | JGI IMG/M metagenome (GOLD analysis project Ga0335397, IMG submission 205740) | Freshwater microbial communities from Lake Fryxell liftoff mats and glacier meltwater in Antarctica - MAT-04 (spades assembly) (version 2) ... | reverse complement strand
CTTGTAGTTGGAAGCGGACCTGCCGGATTTTTCGCAGCATTTTTCCTCCAAAAAGCTGGCTTCACAACCATTTTACTTGAAAGAGGAAAAGATGTTGCTAAAAGAGCTGAAGGGATTGAACTTTTCGAAAAATCTGGATCCTTTGATCCTCAGGCAAATTATGCATTTGGCGAAGGTGGAGCGGGTACTTTTTCAGACGGTAAGCTTACCTCCAGAAGCAAACATATAAACCCTGAACGGCTGTTTATTTTAAACTCATATATAAAAGCCGGTGCGCCTGAGGAAATTGCGTTTATGACTCATCCTCATTTAGGAAGTGACAAGCTCAGAAACATTGTTAAAAAACTTCGTAAGGAATACGAATCTCTTGGTGGCAGTATGCTTTTTGAAACATGTCTTACTGATATAGAAGTAAACACAGGCAAAGTAGTTGCAGCCATTACGGACAATGGCATTTTTGAAGCTGATTATTTTATCATAGCACCGGGTCATTCAGCATATGAGACCTATCGCATGCTCATTAGACATGGCGTAGCTTTCCAGCCAAAAAACTTTGCAATCGGAAGCAGGATAGAGCATCCACAACATATTATTAATGTGGCGCAATGGGGAAAACCATCACTACCGGGTGTAAAAGCTGCTGAATACAGGCTTACCTCTAATCCCGATGGTGCATTGCCGGTTTATACTTTTTGCATGTGTCCCGGAGGTATTGTGGTTCCGGCTGCTGCATACGAAAAAACCAATATTGTAAACGGTATGAGTCTTTACCGCCGCGATCAGAAATTTGCAAACGCAGCCTGCGTGGCAGCTGTAAATCCATTTGAACTAATTGGAAATGAAGCTACTGCTGAGTCGGTCCTCGACTGGTTGGAAGTCCTAGAGACAAAATTTTATAATTTTTCAGAGGGATATGCTTCCGCTTTTTGCTCCATTGACAATTTTATTAAAAGAAAGGAACCTAAATTTATACCGGAAACGTCATATCCATTGGGACTCAAAGCATCTGCTCTTTGGGAATTGCTTCCACCAAGGGTAAGTATCTCAATGCGTGCGGGATTACTTGATTTTTGCAAGAAAATCAGGGGATTTGAAACGGGAATTATCATGGGACTGGAGAGTAAAACTTCAGCACCAATTCAGGTGATAAGGGATGATTCAAGAAACTGCAGTGGATTTGAGAATCTTTATATTTCGGGGGAGGGAAGCGGTTTTGCCGGGGGAATTATTTCCAGTGCTGCAGATGGAGTAAAGACTGCATCTGCAATATGTGAAAAAGTGTAATGAATTTTTTATCTGGAACTTGATTTCTATCGGATATAAGATAAAACCTCCGGGGTTTAAACCCCTCATGTTTAATGTCGTGAAAAACTAAAAATCAGCGTGTCTTTTCAGCTTTTTTTGAAAATCGCCAACTATTTTAACCTGTGAGGTCTTAGACCAGACAGGTTTGATTGATTAAAGGAGTAAAGAATTTATTCAGTACTTAGCGTGGTTGCCCATAATCCAGCTACCCAGCCGGTACTCCAGGCTATCTGCAAGTTAAATCCGCCGGTATCGGCATCTAGATCAAGCACTTCACCTGCGAAAAACAGATTTTTAACGAGTTTAGATTCCATGGTTTTAGAATCAACTTCAGATGTACTTACTCCGCCAGCAGTGATGACAGCTTCTTTATAGGATCTGCATCCTGAAATTTTGAAGCGCATTTCCTTCATCAGCAGCATTATTTTCCGACGTTCTTTCGAGCTGACCTGATGACACTCTTTTTTTGGATCGAGTGATAAAAGTTCGAAGAATACAGGAATCATGCTTGATGGAAGCCAGAGTTTAAATGCGTTTTCCAGTAACTTTTTACCGTTCTCGTTGAGATCGCGGATCAGACGGGTATCGAGTTTCTGTTCATCCAGAGCAGGTTTTAAATCGATGGAAATTTCTACACTTGCACCTGTTCTCAATGCATCCACTGCAATCCTGCTAAGCGTCAGAATAATTGGACCGGATATTCCGAAATGGGTAAATAGCATTTCCCCAAAATCTTCTGCTTGTTTTTTGCCGTTTACCCAGAGACTGGCAGTAACATTTTTTAATGCCAGCCCTTGAAGTTTAGAGGCTGTTTCCCCAAGGGTTTCCAGAGGTACCAATGCCTGATGCAAGGTTTCAATCCTGTGTCCGGCTAACTGTGCAAGTTTGTATCCATCACCGGTGGAACCTGTTGCAGGATATGACTTTCCGCCGGTACAGATAATAACTGATTTTGCATTTATCAGTTTGAAAGAATCACCATTTTCCACATTTAGTCCGGTTACTTTTCCATCGTGAATTAGTAATTCAGAAACTCTGGAATCATAGAGAATTTCAACATTATACTGATTTACCCAGTGAAGGAGGGCATTAAGCACGTCCACTGCCTTGTTGGTAACCGGAAACACCCGGTCTCCGCGCTCTGTGACTGTTTCCAGACCATGTTCTTTCAAGAGTTCCAGAATATCCCCTGAAAAAAACTGTGAAAAAGCTGATTTGAGGAATTTGCCGTTGGGATGAACTTTGGAAAGAAACTCCGACATGGGAGCCATGTTGGTAATATTGCATCTTCCTTTCCCGGTTATAAGAAGTTTGCGTCCCGGTTGGCGCATGCGTTCCAAAACCAGCACTTTTGCTCCCGATTCAGCGGCTTTGCCTGCAGCCATTAGCCCAGCAGGACCTGCACCAATAATCAGCACATCATATTTTTCAGGGCTTTGCATACGGTTGTTTAAAAACGAAGCAAAGATAGTCTTCAAAAAGAAATAAAAGCAAGGATCATCAATTTGAATTTACTGCTGAATACCGGAATGCTTAAAATTTATAAAACAACCCCGTCTCACCAGTTACATTGATTTCCCTGAAAGCATCATACGAAGCATAACCTCCCATTAAATTGAAGCTTACCCTCTTGAAAATGAGGAATTCTATGCCAATCCCCAAGCCGTTATTCCACTGATGTTTATTATCTTCTGGATAAATGTTGGTCGAATTATCCAAAACTTCGTTGTACCGATAGTGATTCCCTTCATAAACGAAAAAACTGGTTGTTCTGGTTTCAACTACATTGTACATAAATGCAATACCGAGACTCAGACTCTTTGAATAATCGCTTTTATAGGGAGCGAAGGTTCCCTGGATAGTCCAACGGGAAGGGCAATAACGATAGGATAAACCATATCCGGTCGTGAATCCGGCGGCCATTCCTAGTCCGTGTTTGTAATTTATCCGGTCAGATACCTCAGTGCTTTCCTGTGCAATGATAGAATTGGTTTGTATGCAAATTGCAGAAGCAAAGAATAAATAGAAGAGAATTTTTTTCATTATTTAGGTTTAATAGGGTTATTCAATTATAAAGCTACGCAAAATATTATGAATACTGACATATTTGAATTATGGGCTACAGTTTGTTTTAAAAACTGAGGCTGAACTATTGTCAAATAAGAATATATTTTGACAGAATTATAATTTGTAGAAATTTTTTGACAGCAAATCCGCACATCTGTCAAAATTAGTCAAATTTTGACAAAAAGAAATATATATGTCAATCTCTAATGTTTTTTTCGACAGACATAATCCATACAATAATCAAAGGGCCATCATCATCATCTTTTGCACTATCCTGATAATTCAAATTGATGGGTTTCTTTTTGCGAAAAAGGTCAATAATACGGTTATCGGCCACTTTATAAAGCCATGCTGTCAGGTTTTCAATTTTTCTGAGATCCCTGAAACCAAGAGTGAGTTGGTAGAAAATATCCTGCAGAATATCTTCGGCTTCCACACTTTCCGGAATACGTTTTTTTATATAGCCAAGCAGACGTTTCCGCTCATCTTTATATACGGTTCCTATTTTTTCTGATTCTTTGGGGCTCATTAAAAAGGTTTATAACATCTTAGACGAAGGAGGGTAAATAATATTTTAAACCTGTCAGGTCTTAGACCTGACAGGTTTGAATCAATATGGTATAAATGTTAATAAAATCAGCCTTTTCGGAGCGGACGAAATTTTTATCCCCAAAGCAAAAAAATATTTTATCTGCCCTCAAGTCTGAATCCAGGGATTTCATTTTCCATTTCCGCTGATTTTCTTGTGCCGGAGGGAATTGTAATTCCCAACCACTCTTCAAGAGTATTGAAGACTTCATCAGGATTGTCCAAGTCTGCAATTTTTACACGGTGGTTTGCTCCATCCTGCATAAATAATAATGCATCAACGGTATTAGAAAGTTCAATGGCTCCGGCCGACCAAGGATCATTTTTCCCATAAATATAAATGATGTGATCTCCATTATTTTGAAGCCATTCATAGATATCAAGAATGGTATTGTAATTAAAAGTATAGGAAATCCCTTTGGGTGCCATTAGCTCATAGTTCGGATTTCCACTGGCATGTGGATCAATTTTGTTTAAATGTCCCTCTAAATAATCCATTTGGTAAGCAGGTGCGCCCATTTCGGTTATTGCCTGATATACATAAGGTTCATAGTATGCCGCATTTTCATCCGAAAAATTGTTTGGAGGTACAATTCCCGAGTAATGCTGAAATATTTGATAGGCAGTGCTTGTTGAGGTATCGGGAATTGATGAGCAATCCAGACTAAAATATTGCCAGAAGCTGAATGGATAATCCATGATGTTCAGTTCAAGCATCAGTTCTTTTTCAAGGGAATAGGTATAATTATCTGCATTTATGTAGGAATCCTGAAAACCCAGCATCTCAACTCTATGGTCAAGTACATAAATCTGTATGCCTTTAAGTTTGTCAAAGCATTCTATTCCGCCCAGCTGAGTCAGGTACAGAGGAAAGCGTTCATCTTTTGGTCCGAATGTTAAGGGAGCAACGTAAGCAATTGTGGCATCAACATCATCCGGGTAATAGCGTTTATGAAACAGGGGAGTAAGTCCGCTTTTGCTGGCTCCGCTGCTGATCCATTTTCCCTTGTAAATCTTTTTAAAAAGCTGAACAATCTGGTGGTGATCGGCTGCCGACTGTTCAATGGTAAGGTATTGCCAGTTAAGCGGATCGGGCCGTGAATTGTAGAAATAACGATGAGTAACATTAAGGCAATTCGTTTGTAATATTTTTGCTATTTCCTGAATGGATGTAGGGGAGGAGCCGTAGCCATTGGGTGCAAAAACCATTGGCGTTTTTTCATCGCTGTGGGATAGGTATAAACGCTGGGTAAATTTTGCTCCGTTGGGATTTTTATGATCCACGGGCTGAGTCAGGTCGATCTGAAAAGCTCGCGCATAGTTGTAAGCTGGGGTAATTTCGGTTACCGTGACACCTGGCAGACTTTGAATTTTTTCAAGAATATCGAGGCTGTCGAAATCAGGTTCTTTTTTACAGCTGGTAAAAATAATGCTTGATGTAATAACAATATAAATTAATTTGAATGAAATTTGAGTTGGGATTTTCATTTTAATGGATTTTGTATTTTACACTGTTACCAGTTGTTATTCTGTCTGTCGAATTGCTATATCCTTTTTCAGTCATGGGTTTTGCGGTCTTGTCTAGTCGAATGTGGGAGAACAGGAATTAAAAATGTTGGTCTTCAAAAATGTCGATAATTGCTTTTAGTGCATCCCATTGATACTGCTGATTGCTATCAAATTGAAGTTTCATTATTTCTTTTCAGGTCGTGGAATTTTTACAATAAATTGTTCGCCTTCAATTTGATTGACAAATTCAATATTTGGTTGTTCTTCTAAAGCCCGTTTTATACCTGAACCAAGTCCTCGATATGGCAAAGTGTGTACTGCATAGCTAACCATTAGATTGTTTCTTACAATGGGGTTGCCATATCTCAATTCTTCTATAGTAAGACTGTTTGGCAAGCTACCCGGGCTTGTAATGCAGGTTTAATGTCTTGCGGTTTTTTCCCAAAGAATAAAAACCCAGCTAAGCTTATCTTACCGTCTTTCAATACCCTTTTTGCTTTAAGTGCTTCTTGGTAGTTCAGCCCCAGGTTTTTATATTCAACCTTAAACTCCCGTAAAAAGTATTCATCAAATTTATCCTTGTTCAAATCATCAATAGTTGCCTGAGAAACAGGCAATTCGTCCGGGAAAAGGTTTTTTTCCTGGCTCAACAGTCTTAAAATTTCTTCATTGCTCGTTACTTTGCGTTTATTAGCTCCGTTTTTTAAGAAGATTAACCCATCTTTATCCTTATATGGCTTGTCGTTTCCTTCGAGAATGTCAATAACCATTACTTTTTTTCCATCTGAAATTACAGTTTCAGCATCGATAAATAGCGGAGGTTTTATGTGTTCATTAGCTACATTTACTATTAAATTGCTTAATCGCCTCAGGTCATCATCTTCACATTTAATTTAAACTTCACTTTGCTTGTTTCGCCTGCGCTGATTATGTTCAGTAATTCTCTTGTATTCATTTTCTTTAAGTAGTCAACTTTTTTTTCTGCTGCTTTCAAAGCCTGCTTTGCTAAATCTTCGCCCTGAACTTCGTTAACCAATTTGTCGCTTAACCAGGCAACAATTAATTCGTCTTCATCTGCCTTAAAGTATTTAGCAAGTTGTAACACTTGTAAACGGGTTGCCTTGCGATGTCCGTGTTCAATCTTGCTGAGAACAGCTTGGTCAATATCAAGATATGCCGCGACTGTCCGTAAAGGTAATTCCAGCTTTTCTCTAAGTTGTTTTATTCTGTTTCCTAAACTGTCCATCTTTGAATGAATTTGCTTTGACTTAATTTGTCAAAGATACTGTTTATTAATAAATCAATTCGAATAAACCCTAAAATAATTGTTTATTATTGAATTTCCGTAAACCACAGGAAATGCTTGAAACTCCCACTATTCTCGCGGAATATTTTTGTATTTTAGCCAAATAAAAAATCCGACATGAAAAAAATTCTAAAATTCTTCCTTTGGTTTTTGGCAGTTTTAGCAGGAATTCTATTGATTGCAGCGCTGATTTTTTTCGTTAGGTTTCGTAAGGCAACAAAAGTAATGACGACGGGAGAAACAATGGCAATAAATGATTCGGTTTGGTGTATAAAAGACAATTTTGTAAATGCTTTTGTGTTTAAAGGGGATAGCGGTTACCTGATGGTTGATGCAGGAATCAGCAAGAAAAATTTCCAGACAGAATTAAAAAAGTTTGGAATTTCAACGGATCAGATTACGACTTTATTATTGACTCATACAGATAGTGATCACACTGGTGCGGTACCATTGCTGAAAAACGCTAAAATCTACTTGCATAAGGAAGAAGAGCAGATGATCAATGGCACAACTGGAAAAATGAAATTCCTCAAATTGAAATGGAAATACGGTCCCTATACACTTCTCAATAGTAACGACTCTCTTAATATTGACGGATTAAAAATTACCATTATCCACACTCCCGGGCACACTCCCGGTTCTTCATGTTTTATTATTGGGAAGGATTATTTCGTTACCGGAGACAATCTCATTGTAAAAGACAAAAAGTATGAGCATTTTGTGGAGATGTTTAACATGGATACACCAATGCAGATTGAATCGCTGAAACTTTTACCAGCTCCGCAGAACTTCAAGTACATTCTGACCTCTCACAATGGAATTATAGAAACCTCAGAATAAAAATGGCAATTAGAGTGGCATTCAAAATAAGATTGTAGATTTATGCGATTTTTTTTGGAGTGCACAAACTTATTTGCATCTTTAAAATCTCATAGGAAAGCCAATTCTTTGGATTGTTAATAACAGATAAATGAAATCAAGACTCTTCAATATTAAGCCAATACAGCAAATCCTGAACGAATCGTCTGATATTGAGCATGGTTTTAAAAAATCCCTAACTGCACTAAATCTTACCACTCTTGGAATAGGAGCAATTGTAGGTGCAGGGATATTTGTTCTGGTTGGTCAGGCTGCTGCCCAGTATGCAGGTCCTGCCATTGTTCTTTCATTTGTCATATCTGGTCTTGCCTGTGCATTTGCAGGATTATGTTACGCCGAATTTGCTTCAATGATCCCAATTTCAGGTAGCGCTTATACCTATGCTTATGCTACTTTAGGTGAATTTCTTGCCTGGATAATCGGCTGGGATTTGATCCTTGAATATCTTTTTGCTGCATCGACGGTTGCTGTTGGCTGGTCGGGTTATGTGGTTAGTTTTCTTTATGATTTTGGAATTTCCATTCCCGCTCAGTTTACAGCTGCATATCACACCGTTTTGATCAATGTTCCGGATATGGGATGGAAGCCTTTAACTGATAGTCTTGCTGGAGATCTCACTACGCATGGTGTTTTGGTAGATTCTCTGCCACATCTGACTGCCATTTGCAATATTCCAGCGATGTTTATTGTTGCCTTTCTCACAACCTTATTGGTTATAGGGATTAAGGAAACGGCGAATTTCAACAACATTATGGTAATTACTAAGGTATCGGTGATTATCATGTTTATCGGACTCGGATTTATGTATGTAAAAGCAGGAAACTGGCACCCTTTTATTCCTGAAAACACAGGTGTATGGGGTCAATTCGGGTGGTCGGGTATTTTACGGGCATCCGGGGTAATCTTTTTTGCTTATATTGGATTCGATGCAGTTTCAACAGCTGCTCAGGAAGCCAAAAATCCTCAGCGGGATATGCCAATCGGGATTTTAGGATCGCTCGGAATCTCAACCGTGTTGTATATATTGATGGCCATTGTTTTAACGGGAATTGTAAGTTATACTCAGTTAAATGTTGCAGACCCTGTTGCCGTTGGAGTGAATGCCATGGGTCCTGAAATGTTCTGGTTGAGGCCAATCATAAAAATCGCCGCCATAGCCGGTATAAGCTCAGTAATTCTTGTAATGTTAATGGGACAGCCGAGAATTTTCTATACCATGTCAAAGGATGGCTTATTACCTCCTGTGTTTTCAAAGGTTCATCCCAAATTTCAAACGCCATATATCAGTACTATTTTGACAGGTATCGTTGCAATTGTTCTTGCTGGAACGCTCCCTATAAACAAATTAGGAGAACTTGTTTCAATTGGTACTTTGCTGGCTTTTGTAATTGTTTGTATAAGTATTATTGTGCTTCGAAAGACCCGCCCGGATATTCATCGTCCATTTAAAACTCCATGGGTTCCTTTAGTACCATTACTCGGAGCAGGTATCTGTCTGCTTCAGATGTATGCATTGCCGTTAGATACATGGCTTAGGTTAATTGCATGGTTTGTAATTGGTCTGGTTATCTATTTTGCTTATGGTATCAGAAAAAGCAAGCTGAATAAACATTCCGACCTAAAATAATGTCAAACCTCTTTAAAACCAAGCCGGTTCAGCAGATACTCGGTGAAATAGCCGAAAGCGAACATGGTTACAAGAGGACATTATCTGCCACAAATCTTACTACCTTAGGTATAGGATCAATCGTTGGTGCTGGCATTTTTGTTTTAACAGGTCAGGCTGCAGCTCAATATGCAGGCCCGGCAATTGTTATTTCGTTTATTATTTCAGGTTTCGCCTGTGTTTTAGCCGGATTATGTTATGCTGAGTTAGCATCGATGATTCCCATTTCTGGCAGTGCGTATACTTACGCATATGCTACTTTGGGTGAATTCTTCGCCTGGATTATAGGCTGGGATTTGATTCTTCAGTATCTGTTTGCTGCATCAACCGTAGCTGTTGGCTGGTCGGGATATGTGGTGAGTTTCCTGTATGATTTTGGAATTACAATGCCAACACAGTTTACGGCTGCCTGGAATACCATATTGGTTGAAGTGCCCAATATGGGCTGGAAACCTTTGACGTCAAGCCTTACAAGCGATTTGCTTGCCACCGGGGTTTCGGTTGATTCTCTTGCCCATGTAACTGCAATCTGCAATTTCCCGGCAATGTTTATTGTTGCTTTTCTAACCATTCTTTTGGTTATCGGGATAAAAGAAACTTCGAATTTTAATAATCTTCTGGTAATTACGAAACTCTCAGTTATCATACTTTTTATCGGACTGGGATTTATTTTTGTGAAGGCTGGAAACTGGAAACCATTTATTCCTGAAAACACAGGTGAATGGGGATATTTTGGCTGGAGTGGAATTCTTCGCGGCGCCGGAGTAGTTTTTTTCGCTTACATTGGATTTGATGCAGCCTCCACCGTTGCTCAGGAAGCCAAGAACCCACAGCGAGATGTGCCAATCGGTATTTTGGGCTCACTGGGAGTGTCTACCATTCTATATATTCTCATGGCTATTGTTTTAACGGGAATTGTAAGCTACACTCAGCTGAATGTTGCTGATCCGGTTGCAATAGGAGTTAATGCAATGGGAGAAGGCATGTTCTGGCTGCGACCTATAATTAAGATCGCTGCTATTGCTGCATTGAGTTCTGTGATATTGGTTACGCTGATGGGACAACCAAGGATATTTCTTTCCATGTCGAAAGACGGTTTATTGCCGCCCGTATTTTCCAAGGTTCATAGCCGGTTTAAAACGCCTTACATCAGTACAATCCTCACCGGTGTTGCCGGAATTGTTTTAGCAGGGATTTTACCCATTGATATTCTTGGAGAACTGGTTTCCCTCGGAACCTTGCTTGCAGTGGTTATTGTCTGCACTAGCATTATTGTTTTACGAAAAAAACGACCGGATATCCACCGCCCTTTTAAAACACCTTTTGTTCCTCTGGTTCCGATTCTTGGTGCATTGATCTGCCTGGCTCAGATGTTTTCTTTGCCTTTCAATACCTGGATCAATCTGGCGATATGGTTTGGGATGGGATTGGTTATTTATTTCTTTTATGGGATGAGGAAGAGTAAGTTGAATGAAAGCAATCGTCCTTAGAAATTCTTATAATCCTTAATTAATGGAATTGTCAGTTGTAAGGTATTCTAGCCAGATTAATACTTGAGCAATATTTATTGTACTTTTGAAAAAAGTCAAATTATGACAGTCTCTGATCTAAAACTTAAAATCGATTCACTTGAAAAGAATCGATTAGAGGAGTTGTATGGAGTCCTAATAAATTACATTAATGAGAAAAAGGACATAAGAGATTGGGAAAAATTGACTGAAGAGCAAAAACAAGGCATTTTTGATGCGATTGAGGAAATTGAGTTAGGAAAAGGTATTCCCAACGAGAAAATTATGGCCAAAATTCGCAAGAAATATTTACGTGCCTAAGCAAATTATTTGGTCACCATTAGCTGAAAATGACTTTGTGTCTATCCTTGATTACCTTTAAGAAAATAGGGATGATAGGGTTCTGGAAGGGTTTATTGAAATTATTTCTTCATCACTTTCTCAGATTTCAATTAATCCCAAACAATTTCCTTTGATTTATGAGAATAAGAAAATCAGGAAATGTGTTTTGACTAAACACAACATTCTATTTTACCGCAACAGAAAAGATTTTGTGGACATTTTAAGGATTTTTGATAGTCGGCAAGAATCCAAATAAACTATTGTTCTAACTAAATCCAGCACCTAAAAGCGCTTAAACCCAATGCCTAGTGGTTTTCTGGTTTGCTTTTGTCAGCTTTTCAAATTAACTTTATTTACCGTTGATTGATCCCGGCTTCGATCGCCCTCACTGGGCTTAGCTGCAGAAAGTTTCATGGGATTAACAGTTTCGTTTTAATAGGAAAGTTGAAACACAAGTCTTTTTAGTTCAATTTCCGCTGTTTTTGCTGCAAACTGGAGGTTTATCAAGGCATATCCGGCTGTTTCAAAACTTGCCTGGGCAGCTTTGACCTCCAGAATAGTGGCCTGATTTAGCTGAAATCGCTGAATGACAAGATCAACTAATTCTTTAGAGTTTTGAAAATTAGCCTGTTGGGATTCGATCTGTTTTAATGTGCTTTCGTAAGCCTGGTATGTCTTTAAAGCATCTGCCTTAAGGGATGAAAGCAGACTTTCTTTTTGAAGTTCGGCATTTCTAAGGTTATATGTCGCTACTTCCTGTTGGGTTTTGTAGATAGTCCCGTTAAAAATAGGAATTTGTAAGCTTGCACCTAGTGTTGGCCCGTAATTCTGATTAAATAAGTTAAACCCAGCAGAACTGCTGTTGTAAGCATAATTGTACCCTGTGTTTATTCTTAGGGTTGGATATCGTTGAGCCCTTATCTCCTTAATAATCTGTTCGTTAATTCGAATTTGTTGGTCTGCAGAGAGAAACTGTGGATTGTTTTCAAGAAAACTGATAATGGAATCTTTTTGAATGCTCTTATCCACTTGAATAGTATCATTTATGGTTGCATCGAAATACTCTACAACTCCTATTAGCTGAAGTAATGAAATTTTTTCCTGTTCAATTAGCAGTTGTTGACTTTGGAGGTTTTGACCAGCGAGATTCACATCCATTTTCGACTGAAGCTGATCTGCATTATTTGCCATTCCCACTAAATAACGCTCCAAAACAATCTCCGACTTTTTTGATGAAACATCAAGAGAACTTTTGATAATTTCAAGATAGCTTTGTTGCCGAATGATATCATAATACGTAACCATGACTGCCGCAATCGTATTCTGAATCTGAAGATTTAGTTCTGATTCACTCTGAAGTTCCAGAATACTAAGTCTTTCTTTAGTGGCATAAACTTTAAACCCATTAAACAATGTGAACCCTGCTGTCAGTGCGGCATTGACGGTATGGTTTGAAACATTGTTCTTTTGAATAATAGTACCGTTGCTTAATTTCTGATTTAAGTCATACAGAGAATTATTGTTTCCGGCGGTTAAATTTACTGTTGGCAATCCCCCGGCCACTCCATATGAATTATTGACTTTACCGATCTCATTGAGATTTTTAGCAATCTGAATATCAAAATTGTTTTTCAGGGCGGTATCAATGGCATTGCTGAGACTCAAAGGTATTTGAGCCATTGAACTCAGGGGGAAAAGCAGAAAGCCTAAATATATGAGTGCTTTGTTCATGGTTTCACTTTTTCAAAGAGGAATTATCTGAGTCGTCGGTAAATATTCTCCGTTTTCCTGAAATGTAGGTGTAAACAGAGGGAATGACAAATAATGTAAGGATCAGAGAGAACATGATTCCTGCAACAATAACGATACCTAATGAAACCCTGCTGGTTGCGGACGAACCCAGACTTAGTGCAATTGGTAAGGCTCCGAGGGATGTTGCAAGACTGGTCATCAGAATTGGACGCAGACGTTGAGTAGACGCTTCAACAACTGCCTGAATCATTGGAATTCCCAGTTCTCGCTTCTTATTGGCAAATTCAACGATTAGAATTCCGTTTTTGGTTACGAGTCCAATTAGCATAATCATCCCGATCTGTGAGAAAATATTAATTGTATGTCCAAATATCCACAAACTAAGCACTGCTCCTGCAATGGCCAGAGGAACCGTAAGCATAATGGTAATTGGATCTCTGAAACTCTCGAATTGTGCGGCGAGAATCAGGTATATTAAAATAAGCGCAAGAATAAATGCAAATGCGATATTTGAAGAACTTTCTGAATAATCTCTCGAGGGACCGCTTAGCGATGTTTGAAAACTTTCATCCAGCAGATTATCTGCAATAGTCTGCATAGCTTCCACACCATCACTGATGGCTTTCCCTTCACTTAGTGACGCAGAAAAAGTAGCTGACTTATACCGGTTGAAATGGAAAAGTGAAGGTGGATTTGCGTTTGGCACCAGTGTCAGAACGTTTGCAAGTGAGATGTTAACGCCTTTATTATTCCTGACAGAAAGTTTGAGAATATCATCAGGGACTTGCCGGTCTTTTAGTTTTACCTGAGATATTACCTGGTACTGTTTCCCGTTCATTATAAAATAATCAAGTCTTCTGCCGCTAAAGGCACTTTGGAGGACATCTGCAATATCTGCAACAGTTAGACCCAGCTCTCTGGCTTTTAAACGGTCGATGATAATATCAATTTCAGGTTTATTGAATTTCAAATTCACATCCACATTTTGAAAAGTTTTATCATTTCTGGCAGCTTCCAGAAATTTAGGGATCATGGATTTTAACTTTTCGAAGTCAAGATTTTGAATAACAAACTGAACCGGCAGAGACCCTCTTGAGCCCAAACCCACAGAAATTGTTTGTTCTTCAACAGGGAAAATAAGTATATCGGTAAACCTTCCGACTTTTCTTCCTAGATCTTTGGCAATTTCGGTCTGGGTTCTTTCTCTTTCATTGGAAGGAACCAGTCCAACTCTTCCGAATGCACCATTCAGTCCGGAGTTTCCGAATCCTGGAACTGAGAAAAAAGTAAAATTCAATTCGGGGACAGAATCCAGCAGGAAATTTTCAAGTTGCCCTGCTGCACTAATCATATAATCAAAACTTGCCCCTTCGGGTCCGGTGATCTGAAAACGGATACCGCTTTTATCTTCAATAGGCGCTATCTCACTTTGGAGGGATCGGCCTATAGTAAAGATTATTACAACACAGGCAATTACTATTATCCAGGCGATTCTTCGGCGTTCAATAAACTTCTGCAGAATATTTTTATAACCGTTTTCCATTCCCGCGAAAAATGGTTCTGTACTATTGTAGAATCTTCCGTGCTGAGTTTTTTTCCCGGTAAGCAGAACATTTAAAACTGGAGTAATGGTAAGGGATACAAAGGCAGATACCAGAACAGCCCCGGCCAAGACAATTCCAAATTCCCTGAATAGACTTCCAACAAATCCCTTTAAAAAAATTACCGGGAGAAAAACAATTGCCAGCGTAACAGAGGTAGACAAAACAACAAAAAAGATTTCCCGACTTCCTTCCAGCGCGGCTCTCCGAATAGGCATGCCTTTCTCAAACTTCCTGAAAATATTTTCTGTGACAACAATCCCGTCGTCGACAACCAGTCCTGTTGCAAGAACTATGGCTAGCAGGGTAAGAATATTGATTGAAAAGCCGGTAATATACATGATGAAAAAGGTAGATACCAATGAAATAGGGATATCTATGAGGGGACGAATTGCAATAAGCCAGCTTCTGAAAAACAGGAAAATTACCAGAATCACGAGAAGCAGGGATATTAGGAGAGTTTCTTTTACTTCGGTCAACGATCTTCTGACGTTTTTTGTTGTATCGACAAGTGTTGTGAAAACCAGATCACTATCTTTTTCCGATTTCCGGATATCGTCAAGCCGTTTATTGAACTCATTGGAGATATTAATGTAATTTGCACCAGGCTGAGGTATCAGGGCGACACCAACCGCTGTTACGCCATTCATTTTCCAGTTTTGCTCGTACTGTTCGGGTCCAAGTTCTACCTTGGCAACATCGCTTAGTCGCACGATTCCAGCTTTATCTTCCCTGATAATCAGATTAGCGAAATCATCCACAGTACTTAATCTGCCTAGGGTTCGAATGGTCAGTTCGGTTCTGTTGCCATATATTTTTCCTGAGGGAATTTCAACGTTTTCGTTTCTTAAAATACTGGATATGTCATTGAAAGCAATTTTGTATGCCTGCATTTTATCAGGATCTACCCACAAACGCATAGCGGGTCGCTTTTGTCCGACAACATTTACTGAACTTACCTCGGGAATTGTCTGAAACTTGTTTTGCAGGAAGTTTTCTGCATAGTCGCTGAGTTCCATAATTCCTTTGCTGGGACTTTGCACAGCCATAAAAATGATGAAATCGCTGTTTGCGTCAGATTTGGTTACTACCGGCGGTGCATCAATATCCTGGGGGAGGTTTCTGACAGCCTGACTAACTTTATCGCGTACGTCGTTTGCAGCGGTTTCCAGATCTGATCCAAGATTGAATTCTACTGTAATATTACTTCCCCCTACAGAACTAGCAGAAGTTAAAGTGCGAATTCCCGGGATACCGTTTATGGCTTTTTCAAGAGGTTCAGTTATCTGAGATTCAATAATATCGGCGTTTGCACCAATATATGCGGTTCTTACAGTAATGATCGGAGGATCGATCGCAGGGTATTCCCTGACACCTAGAAAATAATACCCAGTGACGCCAAACAAAATGATGAGCAAATTCATCACAGTGGCTAATACCGGTCTTCTTAGGGAAAGTTCTGAAATGTTCATTTAGCGATCTATTTGGAATCGAGACTACCGGAAATGTCCATTTTAACTACTTTCCCGACATTTACCACACTATTTTGTCTTACAAAAAGAACTCCACTTACAACGACTGAATCACCGGCTTCAATTCCGTTTAGAATTTCAACAGCATCAGCGTTTCTTTGCCCGGTTTCAATATTCGTAAACACAGGTTTATGACCCTTGATTACGATGATCTGATTTGAATTGGCATTTGGAATAATTGCATTCGAGGGAACGGTTATTCTGCGTTCGTTTCTCACAAGTATGACTTTTACAAATGATCCTGAACGAATTGTACCCGATAAAAGCCTGGCTCTTACGCTGATGCTTCGTGTGTCTGGATTAATTTGTGACTCTATGGCGGAGATGGTTGCTTTTTGCTGTTCCTTGGAATCATTTGTCAGTAGATATACGGTATCTCCCTTATCCACAAGCTTTGCATAGGTTTCAGGAACTGTAAAATCTATTTTAGTTTTATCATTTTGGTGTAATGTGCCGAGTAAAGTTTGAGTTGTAACGTATGCGCCGGGACTCACTAATCTCAATCCCAGATTCCCGTCAAAAGGTGCACGAACTTCGGTTTTGTCGATTTTTGCCTTGAGAATGTGAATTGCGGCCTTGATTTCATTTAACTGGCTCAATGATACATCGTATTCAGACTGGTTGACCCCATTAACAGCCAAAAGCTTTTTTAAACGATCTTCTGTTTTTACTGCCAGTTCAAGTTGAACTTTAGATTGCTCCAGTTGCGCCTGAAGTTCATCATCATTTATTTTTGCAAGCAAACTTCCTTTCTTTACAGCTTCTCCATCGGGAATGTTTAAGTAAATAAGTTTACCGCTAGTTTCAGGAAATAACTCAATACTTTCCTCAGAAAGAGAAGTGCCGTTTACTTCAATTATTGTAGGGAAATTAACCATTTCGGAAACAATAACACTTACGTTTACAGGTAGTTTTTCCTTAACCGCTGTAGTTTTCTCTTTACAAGAAACCAAACCGCTCATGATAAATATGAACAGAGTTGGATAATATAGATGTTTCATAGTGTCAATGCCTTAATCACAGCAAATATAATGAACTTTATTCTCTAATTTTTGGAATATTATCTTTTCAACCTTGACTTTAGTAAAGGGTTAAAGTTTAATGAATTACCCCGAGGTAGAGCCTTCGAGGTATCAAATGAAATTCTTATTTTCCAACCCAGAGGGTCTGGGAATAAAACCACTTCCTTCTCGTCCCATGAAGCGGAAAGCGAAGCAAGGAGGCTTCAAGACCTGACAGGTTTGATTGTGATTAAATGACCGCTGACAATATTGGCGATTGACTCTTAAACAATTTGAACTGATTATTTGTTATATATCCTTAACTAAAAACGTACACATGCCGGACAATCAATATATTGCAGTAAATCAAACACTTGAGGCTCCAGTTAGTGATCCTTCTTTTCGTCGTCTGCTCGAAGAGTTCAAGGCCAGTATGAAACGGGCGTTTCATGAAGATGATAAGATAGATCAGTTTTGCAGTACAAGAGGAATACCACCTGCTGTTCTTGAAGAGCTTATGTCGGGAAAGCCTCTGGCACTTTGCATTCCAAAAGAATACGGCGGTTTTGGAGGAACTGTTAAGGAAAACATCGCTTTTGTTTCCGCTGCATCCTACGAATCACTTGCTCTTTCGCTTACTCTGGGAATAAATAATGCTTTGTTTATTCAGCCTGTTGCCAAATATGGACAAGAAAGTGCCAAGCAGAAAGTCTTTAAAAGGTTTCTGGATACCAGTTGCATGGGAGGACTCATGATCACTGAGCCTAATTTCGGAAGTGATGCTTTGAGCATGAATACTTCATTTTCGGAGAAAGATGGTCTTTTTCATCTCGAGGGAAAAAAACACTGGGCCGGACTTACCGGAATGGCCGACTTTTGGGTACTTACTGCACGAAAAAGAACGGAATCAGGGAGTCTCATGAGAGATATTGATATGTTTATCTGTGATGTGAACGCCCCGAATCAGAAAATTGTGGTGGAGGAATATTTCGAAAACCTCGGTTTGTATCAAATTCCTTACGGCAGAAATCATATTGATGTGCATATTCCGGAAGATCAGAAATTAATTCCGCAAACCACTGGTATTCAGATGTTACTGGACATGTTGCATCGAAGCAGATTTCAGTTTCCTGCGATGGGACTTGGCTTTATTCAGAGAATTCTGGATGAGGCAATTTCTCATACCAAATCAAGATTGGTAGGAAATAGGAACCTCTTTGATTACGATCAGGTACAGCAACGATTATCGAGGTTACAGGCTAATTTCACCATCTGCTCCGCATTCTGTCTGAAATCGGCAGAAATAGCCGGTACAGAAAATAATCTTTCGTCACTCGGGTTTGAAGCAAATGTCATAAAAACCGTAACATCAGATATGATGCAGGATTCCGCGCAGTCTCTCCTTCAGCTTGTAGGTGCAAAGGGATATAAACTCAATCACATTGCCGGCAGATCGGTTGTTGACAGCCGTCCATTCCAGATTTTCGAAGGCTCTAATGACATTCTTTACCAACAGATAGCAGATTCTGTTCTTAAACTGATGAAATCTGCCAAAGAGCGGAGTTTTTATCATTTTTTAAAGGGATTCACTTCACGCGCTGCAGATCATGTAAGAGAATTGGTAAATTTTGAAGTGGATATGCAGATTCCACAGAGAAAACTGGTTGAATTCGGACAGGTTGTAAGTCGAATTATGTCTATCGATTTCGTTATGCACCTAGAGGAAAAGGGCTTCAGGAAAGACCTGATCGATAATGCATTGATGGCATTAAGACAGGATATTTCTTCGCTTTTGAATACCTTTCATTTTCAAAACAGCGGTGAGGTAGTGGTTGAGTATGAGGAGGGGAGTTTTTGGCTTGACTTTTCATAGATTCACAGGAGGCGATCCTACAGGTGGCTTCGTGTTGACCATAAGCGGTGCCTATGGTTCCGATATGTCGCCCTCTCAGGGCTAGGAGTTATCTCGATTTCCACAGATATTGAAAATGCTTGCAACCGTTTCGGTTTTAAGTCCGCTTACAAATATCCTGTTAGCTGCAGGGATTGGGTAAACTTGAACACCTTCCTCTGAAACTTCCTGAACATCAGTTGTTCCGGCTGCTTGCTTAACCACAATTGTTTTTGTTGTTACTCCGGCACCCGAAACAGTAATATTTGCAGTTCTCTGAATTGCGGTTGGGTTTAGCGTTGCAGTTGCGGTTATTGTTTTGAAAACGTTAGTTGTTGAACTGCTCAGAGTTAGCCAGCTCTGATCGCTTGAAATCGCACAATCCACATTTGTATCAACTGTAAAAGTTCCTTTACTATTTGCAGCCGCGGCAATTGCAAGGTTTACTGGCAGAACCGTCAAGAAAGGCGGGCTTGAATTACAGCTGCCGATTTCATAGGTATGCATCGAAGCGGAGGTATTCCTTTCTCCCCCGGTAAAAGAATAGGTATAATAAAAATACACCATACTTCCTTCACTTGCTCTAATTTTATAGGGAACGTTAGGTTTTACATTAATTCCAGGGAAAGGGCCTCCTGTTGTATTTCCATAGTAAAGAGTACAGGTTGTATTTCCGGCGAT
>Ga0335397_10003980_pt1 | contig 19633 bp, 20 predicted proteins | sample MAT04_FD_205740 | JGI IMG/M metagenome (GOLD analysis project Ga0335397, IMG submission 205740) | Freshwater microbial communities from Lake Fryxell liftoff mats and glacier meltwater in Antarctica - MAT-04 (spades assembly) (version 2) ... | reverse complement strand
ACGTGTGGCGCGCGATGGTGGCCGCCCAGGGCGGTGACCCCGACGCCCCGCTGCCCACCGCCTCGCACGTCGAGGTCATCGGGGCGCCCCGCGACGGCTGGCTGTCGCGCACGGACGCGCTCGCGGTCGGCACGGCCGCCTGGCGGCTCGGCGCGGGGCGGGCCAAGAAGGAGGACGCCGTCGACCCGGCCGCCGGGGTGGTGCTCGGCGCCGCACTCGGTGACAGGGTCGAGGCCGGCCAGCCGCTGCTGACCCTGCACGCGTCGTCCGCTGCACGCCTGGCCGAAGGGCGCGCCGCGCTCGACGGCGCGTACGACATCACGGACTCTCCGGCGGCAACAACGCCGCTGGTGCTCGAGAAGGTGGTCTGAGTGCCCCAGCTGGTGAACGCCCCCGTCCGGGTCCCCGTGCCCGGCGGCAAGCAGATCGAGGAGTACGTCGGCCGCGCGAGCACCGGCTCGTCCGAGCTGTCGGTCGCCCACATGCACTCCCCGCCCGGCTGGGAGGAGCCCCCGCAGACGCCGGAGTTCGACGAGGTGACGCTGGTGCTCGCCGGCGCGGTCCACGTCGAGCACGCCGACGGGGTGCTGGTCGTCGGCGCCGGCCAGGCCGTGCTCACCAGCGCCGGCGAGCGGGTCCGCTACACGACCCCCGACGGCGCCGAGTACGTCGCGGTCTGCCGACCGGCCTTCGCCCCTGAGACCGTCAACCGGGAGGACTGATGCGCCCCACCCTCGAGCAGATCGTGCGGGCCCCCAAGGTGCTCCTGCACGACCACCTCGACGGCGGTCTGCGGCCGTCGACCGTCGTGGAGCTCGCCGAGGCCACCGGCTACGACGCGCTGCCCACGACCGACGTCGCCGAGCTGGGGACGTGGTTCCGTGAGAACGCCGACGCGGGCTCGCTGCCCCGCTACCTGTCGACGTTCGCCCACACCGTCGGGGTCATGCAGAGCGCCGAGGCGCTCACCCGCGTGGCCCGTGAGTGCGCCGAGGACCTCGACGCCGACGGCGTCGTCTACGCCGAGGTGCGCTACGCCCCCGAGCTGCACCTCGAGGGCGGGCTCAGCCTCGATGCGGTCGTCGAGGCCGTCCAGGAGGGCTACCGGCAGGGCTGCCACGGCCGGCCGATCCAGGTCGTCACCCTGCTCACGGCCATGCGGCACGCGGCCCGCTCGCTGGAGATCGCCGAGCTGGCCGTGCGCCACCGCGAGGAGGGCGTCGTCGGATTCGACATCGCCGGCGCGGAGGCGGGCTACCCGCCGAGCCGCCACCTCGCCGCCTTCCAGCACATGCAGCGCGAGAACGGCCACTTCACGATCCATGCGGGCGAGGCCTTCGGCCTGCCGTCGATCTGGGAGGCGCTGCAGGAGTGCAACGCCGACCGGCTCGGCCACGGCGTGCGGATCGTCGACGACATCCACGTCGACACCAAGGGCCACGTGACCCTGGGGCGGCTGGCGCAGTACGTCCGGGACAAGCGCATCCCGCTGGAGATGTGCCCGTCCAGCAACGTGCAGACGGGCGCGGCGGCCTCCATCGCCCAGCACCCGATCGGCCTGCTCCGGTCGCTGCTGTTCAGGGTCACGGTCAACACCGACAACCGGCTGATGAGCGGGGTGACGCTGAGCTCGGAGATGGCCGCGCTCGTCGAGGCCTTCGACTACGGCTGGGACGACCTGCGCTGGCTGACGATCAACGCGATGAAGAGCGCCTTCCTGCCCTTCGACGAGCGCCTGGAGATCATCGACACGGTCATCAAACCGGGTTACGCCGCGCTCTCGCGGTGAGGTCAGGACGCTTCCACACCTGCGCGTGACTCCTGCGCCCATCTCGGGCAGGGTGGACCGGCACGCAACTCCGAGACCTCGAGGTGAGCGCATGCCGACCAGGGACGACGTCCTCTACTTCCTCGACGAGGTGGACTTCCCGGCCAGCAAGAACGAGCTGGTCGAGGCCGCGGGGGCCCGGGGCGCCCCCGCGGCGGTGCTCAAGGCCCTTCGGGCGATGCCACCGGTCGACTACGGCAACCGGGAGGAGGTGGCCCGGTCGGCGCGGACCGACGAGGACGCCGTCCCCGCGGCCGAGCGCTCCGCCCGCCTGCGGGGGCACAAGCACGAGCGGATCGCCCTGGGCCTGCGTGACCAGGAACCCGGCGGCAGGCCGGCCTAGAGCCGTTCGGTCATCAGCGTGAAGCCGGCGGCGCGCAGCCGCTCCGCCAGCGGCGTCCCCATGCCGGTCGCGGGGGTGAGCACCCCGGCGGCCGGCGGGAGCTGGTCCAGTGCCAGGCACAGGGCGCTCTCGCCGAGCATGACCGCCGTGGCGGCATAGCCGGGGTCGCCCTTGGCGGCGACCGTCGTGCGGTAGCGCGCCCCGCCGCTGGTCGCGGCGACCACCTCGACGCGGAAGTGCCCGCGCTCGCGGGTCCGCTCCCCCGGACCCTCACCGGGCGAGGGCAGGACGCGGTCGAGCACCATCCGGGTCGGCTTGAGCGCCAGGCCGAAGCCCATCGCCATCACGCCGCCGGCCGTGGCCGCGGCGAGCACCGGCCCCAGCGGCGAGCTGCCGAAGCCCATGACCTCGCGGTACTGGAAGGCGCGGCCGTACTCCCAGCCCTGGAGGGCGTTGCTGCGGCGCACGATGCGGGTGTTGAACGGCGCCATCACGAACGGCCCGGTCCACCGACCGTCGGTGCGCCCGACGAAGGTGGAGTCGCTCTCGTCGCCCAGCTCCGGCTCCTTGGCCCGGTCCGGGCTCAGGGAGTAGGGGTCGGCGACGACCCTGCGCTTGGCGCTGTCGGCGGTGATCACGTCGACCTGACCGCGCAGGGAGTCGATCGTCCCGCCACTGACCCCGCCGCGCGCGGAGACCAGGGTCAGCGTCGTGGTCGTGAGGGGTCCGACGCCGTCGGCCTTCGCGGCCTCGGCCGTGAGCAGGACACCGAGGTCGGAGGGGACCGAGTCGAAGCCGCAGGCGTGCACGATGCGTGCCCCGCTCGCGACGGCGGCATCGTGGGACTGGTCGATGCTGTCGCGCACGAACAGCACCTCACCCGTGAGGTCGGCGTAGTGGGTGCCGGCGCCAGCGCAGGCCGCGACGACCGGGAGGCCATAGCGGGCGTAGGGGCCGACGGTGGTGGCCACGACGCGGGTGGACTCGGCCATCGCCTCTAGGGCCTCGGGGTCCGTGCTGTCCGCCACGACCAGCGGCCAGTCGACACCGAGGTCGGTGCGGACCGCCTCGAGCTTGGCTCGCGACCGGCCGCCGAGGGCGATCCGCGTCCCCAGCGGCGCGTGCCGGGCCAGGTGCGCGGCGGTCAGCCGGCCGACGAAGCCGCTGGCGCCGAAGACCACCACGTCGTACGGCCGGTCGTCGTGCGGACGGGGGGTCAAGGCGTCGCTGGTCATGCGCCCACGCTATCGGGGCCGTACGGTCGGCGTCGTGCCCCCCGGACCGATCGCCCTCGTCGGCAGCGGCGAGTACCTCGAGGTGATGGTCGAGGTCGATCGCGGGCTGCTCGTCGGCCGGGCGCCGAGGTTCGTGCAGCTTCCCACCGCCGCCGCCCCGGAGGGGCCGGCGTCCTTGGCCCGCTGGACGGCCTTGGGGGTCGCGCAGGCCCAGCGGCTCGGGGTGGAGGCCGTGCCGGTCGTCGTCCGCGACCGCGACGACGCCGACGACCCGGCGCTGGCCGCTCTCGTCGAGGGCGCGGGGCTGGTCTACCTGTCGGGCGGCAGTCCGTCGTACTGCGCCTCGACCCTGCGCGGCACGCTGGTGTGGACGGCGGTGGAGCAGGCGTGGCGGGACGGCGCGGCGCTGGCGGGGTGCAGCGCCGGGGCGATGTCGCTGACCTCGTGGGTGCCGGAGATCCGGCACCCACTGCGGGAGGCCGATCCGGGCCTGGGCATCGTGCCGGGGCTGCGGGTGATCCCCCACTTCGACCGGTTCGCCGCCTGGATGCCTGATCTCGTCACGCGCTACCTGACGCGGCCGCCCGAGGGCGTGAGCGTCGTCGGCATCGACGAGGACACGGCCCTGGTCTGGGACGACGGGCGCTGGACGGTCTCCGGGCGGCAGTCGGTCTGGGTGCTCCAGTCCGACGGCCGGCAGGGGCACGCGCACGGCCAGGTCGTGGACCTGCCGCCACCGGTGGACCAGCTCCGTACGAGCTAGATCGAGGCGGGACTAGTACGCGGCCGGGCTCGGTCGGCTGTTGATCGACGCGCTGCCGTCCTCGACGCGGACGGCGGTCTGCGCCAGCTTCACGCCGTACTCGCGACCGTGGTGGGCGCAGAACAGCAGCTCGCCGGCGATGAGCACGGCACGGAAGAACGCCTGCGCCCCGCACCGGTCGCACCGGTCGAGGGCAGTGAGGTCCGAGGGCGCGAGCAGGGTCTGGGTCATGGTTCTCGTCCTCCCGTAGGTGCTGTAGTGCTTCCCCATCGGCAGGTCGGGTGAACTTCAGGAGCCCGAACGGGTCACGAGTCGTGACCTCACGCAGGCAGGCCCTCCAGCACCGCCCGCGTCCCGGAGAGCCCCAGCCGCGAGGCGCCGGCCTCCAGCATGGCCAGCGCAGTGGCCGTGTCGCGGATGCCGCCGCTCGCCTTGACGCCGAGCCGGTCGCCGACGGTCTGGCGCATCAGGCGCACCGCCTCCACGGAGGCACCTCCGCTCGGGTGGAAGCCGGTCGAGGTCTTGACGTACTGCGCGCCCCCGGCCTCGGACCGTCGGCAGGCCTCGACGACCTGCTCGGGCGTCAGCGCCGCGGTCTCCAGGATGACCTTGAGCAGCACGTCGCCGCAGGCGCTCTTCACCGCGGCGACGTCGGCTTCGACGGCGTCCCACTGGCCGGCCACGACGCGGCCGAGGTCGACCACCATGTCGATCTCGGTCGCGCCGCGGGAGATCGCCAGGGTGGTCTCGGCCGCCTTGACCTCGCTCTCGTGCGCTCCGGACGGGAAGCCGACGACCGTGCAGACGGCCACGCTGCCGCCGACGACCAGCGGCAGTCGGGAGGGGGAGACGCAGACCGAGAACGCGCCGAGCGCCTCGGCCTCCTGGCACAGCGCCGCCACCTGCTCATCGGTCGCCTCCGGCTTGAGCAGGGTGTGGTCGACGGTGCGGGCGAGCGACTCGCGGGTCCAGGTCATGCGGTCACGCTAGGGCAGGTCCCCGTCCTGGCCGAGCCCGAGGCGGGCGTGGACGGCGGCGGCCAGCGCCTCCATGGCCCCCGGCTGCGGGTCGACCAGCTCGAGGTAGGCCTTGAGCTTGGGCTCGGTGCCGCTCGGCCGGACCACCACACGTCCGGCCGAGGCGTCCGGGCCGCCAGCGAGCCGGTGCACCAGCACGTCGTCGGCGGGCTGCTCGACCGCGACGACCTCGAACGCGCCGTACGCCGCCGGCGGGCCGGCCCGCATGTCGTCGACGGCGGCCGAGATGAGCGCGAGGTCCTCGACGCGGTAGGACAGCTGACGGGTCTCGTGCCGGCCGTGCCGAGCCTCGAGGTCGGCGAGGCGGTCGAGCAGGGTCCGGCCGCGGGCCCTCTCCTGCGCCGCCATCTCGGCGACCAGCAGCGCCGCAGAGATGCCGTCCTTGTCGCGGACAAGGGTGGGGGCCACGGCCACGCCGAGCGCCTCCTCGTAGGCGTAGACCAGGTCGTCCCCGGCCCGGGCGAGGTTCTTGAACCCGGTGAGGGTCTCGGTGAAGGGCACGTCGTAGGCCGCCGCGACGCGGGCCAGCATGCTGGAGCTCACGACGGTCGTGGCAAGGCGCCCGCGGACGCCGTGGGACAGCAGGTGGTCGGCGAGCAGCACCCCCGTCTCGTCGCCGCGCAGCGGCCGGTCCCCCACGACCACGGCGACGCGGTCGGCGTCGGGGTCCGAGGCGATGGCGACGTCGGCGTCCCGGGCGAGCGCCAGCAGCAGGTCGAGTGCGCCGGGCTCCTCCGGGTTCGGGAACGCCAAAGTCGAGAAGTCGGGGTCGGGCTCGGCCTGCTCAGCGACGACGGTCGGCGCTGCGAAGCCGGCCCGCGCGAAGGCGGCCAGCAGCGTCTCGAGGCCGACGCCGTGCATCGGCGTGTACGCCACGCGCACGTCCCGGTGGTCGGTGAGCGGCAGCCGGGCGAGCGCGTCGAGGTAGGCGGTCACGACGTCCTCGCCCAGCACCTCGGCGTTGCCTGTCGGGAGGTCGGAGACCGTGGCGACGGAGGCGATCCGGCGCTCGACCTGCTGGTCGACCGGCGACGGCAGCTGGGCCCCGTCGGCGAGGTAGACCTTGATGCCGTTGTCCTGCGGCGGGTTGTGGCTGGCGGTGACCATGACGCCCGCGTCGGCGCCGAGGTGCAGGACGGCGAAGGCCAGGACGGGCGTCGGCAGCGCGCGGGGCAGCAGCAGCGCCCGCAGTCCGGCGCCCGCCAGGACCGCACCGACGTCGTCGAGGAAGTCGGCCGAGCCGTGCCGCGCGTCGCGCCCCACGACCACGGTGGCACCCGGACCTGCGGTCGCGCGCAGGTGGGCAGCCAGGCCGGCGGCGGTGCGCCGCACCACGGCGCGGTTCATGCCGTGGGGCCCGCCCCGGACCGGGCCCCGCAGGCCGGCGGTGCCGAAGTGAAGGGGTCCGGCGAACCGGTCCGCCAGGCCGTCGGCATCGCCCGCCTCGAGGAGCGCGAGCAGCTCGGCCCGGGTGACCGGGTCGGGGTCGTCCGCGACCCAGGCAAGGACCTGCTGCTCGAGCGCCGGCGCCACCGTCGCTGCACCCGAGGTCTCCGCTGCACGGGTGGTCACGGCTGCCCCACCACCTCGGCCAGCAGCGTGCCGACGCGCGCCGCCGACGCCTTGCCCGCCTCGAGCACCTCGGCGTGGTCGAGCGGGGCGCCGGTCATGCCGGCCGCCAGGTTGGTCACCAGCGAGACGGCCAGCACCTCCAGGCCCTCGGCCCGGGCCGCGATCGCCTCCAGCGCGGTGGACATGCCGACCAGGTCCGCGCCCATGGACCTCAGCATCCGGATCTCGGCGGGCGTCTCGTAGTGCGGCCCGGGGAGCGCGGCGTACACGCCCTCCTCGATCGAGGGGTCCACCGACCGCACCAGCGCGCGCAACCGGGCGGAGTAGAGGTCGACCAGGTCGACGAAGCGCGCGCCCTCCAGGGGCGAGCGGGCCGTGAGGTTGAGGTGGTCGCTGATCAGCACCGGCTGACCGACCGACAGCCCCTGGCGGACCCCACCGGCGGCGTTGGTCAGCACGACCGTGCGGCAGCCCGCCGCCGCGGCGACCCGGACGCCGTGCACGACCGGGTCGACGCCCCTGCCCTCGTACAGGTGGGTGCGCCCGACCAGGACCATGACGCGCTGGGAGCCGACCTGCAGCGAGCGGACGCGACCGGCGTGACCGGCGACGGCGGGCGGCAGGAAGCCGGGCAGGTCCGTGACGGCGACGTCGACCTCGGCGGTCCCGAGAGCGTCGGCCGCGGGCACCCAGCCCGAGCCCATGACCAGCGCCACGTCGTGCGTCGGCGCTCCGCTCAGCTCGGCCCAGCGGGCGGCGGCGAGCTCGACGTTCGCGTGCATCTCGGGATCCATGACCCGGGACGGTAGTGCCCTCTACGCTCCGCGCATGAGCATCGACCCGGTCGGCAGCGTCGCCGTCGTCGGGGCAGGGCTCGGCGGGCTCCGCCTGGTGGAGGAGCTGCGCCGCTGCGGCCACACCGGGCCGATCGCCCTGGTCGGCGAGGAGAGCGCGCACCCGTACGACCGGCCGCCGCTGTCGAAGGCGGTCCTGCAGGACGGCGGACCGGCTCCGCTGCTGCGGCCCGTCGAGGACTACGCCGAGCTCGAGGTCGACCTGCGGCTCGGGCGTCGTGCGACGGCGCTCGACGCCGCCACCCGCTCACTCACGCTCGACGACGGCTGCGTCCTCGCCGGCGACGCCGTCGTCCTCGCCCCCGGCGCCACGCCCCGGCGGCTGCCCGGCCCGTCGCTGCCCGGCCTGCACGTGCTGCGCACCCAGGACGACGCGACGGCGCTGCGGCAGGACGTCGTCCGCGAGGGCAGGCTGGCCGTCGTCGGGGGCGGCTTCCTCGGCTGCGAGGTCGCGGCGAGCGCCCGACGGCTCGGCGCCGAGGTCGACCTGGTCGAGCTCCTGGCGGGTCCGCTGGTCCGGGTCCTCGGCCCGGTCATGGCCGAGCGCGTCGCCGCGCTGCACCGCGAGCGCGGCGTCCGGCTGCACGTCGGCGTCGGGGTCGACCAGGTGCTCGGCGAGGACCGGGTCGAGGGGCTGCACCTGTCGGACGGCCGGGTGCTGCCTGCCCGCACGGTGCTGGTCGGTCTCGGCGTCGTGCCCTCGACGCAGTGGCTCGCGACCTCGGGCCTGGCCCTGGAGCCTGACGGCGGCGTGCGGTGTGACCGGTTCGGCCGCACGTCCGCCCCTGGGGTCTGGGCGCTGGGCGACGCGGCAGCCTGGCAGGACGCCGGCGGGACGCACCGGCGGGTCGAGCACTGGAGCAGCGCCGTGGAGCAGGCCGCCGTGGTGGCTCAGAACCTCGTGCCCGCAGACGGTCTCGTGCCCCACAGCAGGGTGTCGTACGTCTGGAGCGACCAGTACGACTCCACGCTCCAGTGCGTCGGCGAGGTCGCGCCGGGCACCGAGGCGGAGGTCTTCCCGGTCGGCCCGGGCCTGGCCGCGCTGCACGCCGACGGCGACCGGCTGCTCGGCGTCGCCCTGCTCGACGCGCGCCGGCAAGCCGGCCGGGCCCGCAAGCTGCTGGCCGCCGGGAGCGACCTGACCCAGGCGCGGGCCGCACTGCTCCGCTAGGCCTGGGACCTCACTCCAGCACTTTCAGCCCGACCACGCAGCCGACGATCCCGGCGAGCAGCAGCAGCCGCACGGCCGACACCGTCTCGGTCCCCGTCCACATGGCGTAGACGACGGTGAGGGTGGCGCCGATGCCGACCCAGACGGCGTACGACGTGCCGATCGGCAGCTCGCGCATGGCATACGCCAGGCCCGCCATGCTCAGCGTCAACGCCCCCGCGAACACGACCGACGGGGCGAGCCGGCTCAGCCCGTCGGACTTCCCCAGCGCGGTGGCCCACACGGCCTCGAGAACCCCGGACACTACGAGCACGATCCACGACACGGCTGACTCCTCGACGCCGTCTTGTCGCTCACCGGGTACGGCGCTGCTCGTCCGGGAGCCCGGAGGAGGGCTCGCCCACCATCTTCGCCGACCCGTCGCCCGCCGACAAAGCGGAATCCCCAGGAGTGGAGTCCTGGGGATCTCGCTATGTCTCAGCCTGGGTCGGCAGGCCCCAGTCGGCGCGGACGGCGTCGAGGGCGCTGCCGGGGACACCGGGGGCGGTGGGGGCCGCTGCCGGGGTGCGGGAGAAGCGCGGGGCGGGGGCGGCCTGCTGCACACCGTCGACGACGACGTAGGTCCCGCGAGCCGACAGGTGCGGCTCCGCCAGCGTCTCGGCGAGCTCGACGACGGGCGTCACGCAGGCGTCGACCCCGTCGAAGACGGCCGACCACTGGTCGCGGGACCGCTCGGCCAGCGCGCCGCCGATCGCCTCGCGCAGGACCGGCCAGCCGGACCGGTCCATCTGCGCGGGCAGCCCGGCCGGGTCCAGGCCGAGCCCCTCGAGCATCCGGGCGTAGAACTGCGGCTCGAGGGCGCCGACGGCCACGTGCTTGCCGTCCTTGCAGGCGTAGGTGTCGTAGAACGGGGCGGCCCCGTCGAGCAGGTTGCTCTGCCGCTCGTCGTCCCAGAAGTCCATGGCCCGCAACGACCAGACCATCTGGCTCAGCAGGGCCACGCCGTCGACCATCGCGGCGTCGACGACCTGGCCGGCCCCCGAGCGCTCGCGCTCGTTGAGGGCGGCCAGGACGCCCACGAGCAGCAGCATCGAGCCGCCCCCGAAGTCGGCGACCAGGTTGAGCGGCGGGACCGGCGTCTGGCCGGCGCGGCCGATCGCGGCGAGCACCCCGGTCAGGCCGAGGTAGTTGAGGTCGTGGCCGACCCGGGGCGCCATCGGCCCGTCCTGGCCCCAGCCGGTGATGCGGCCGTAGACCAGCCGTGGGTTGCGCTCCAGGCACACCTCCGGACCGAGCCCCAGCCGCTCGGTGACCCCGGGCCGGAAGCCCTCGAGCAGCACGTCGGCGCGGTCCACCAGGTCGAGCACCAGGCCGACGCCCTCGGGCGTCTTGAGGTCGGCGAACACCGACCGCCGGCCCCGCAGGAGCACGTCGCGCTCGGGCGTCGCCAGGTCGAAGCGCCCGGTGGCCCGGTCGACGCGGACGACGTCGGCGCCGAGGTCGGCCAGCACCATCGCGGCGTGCGGGCACGGCCCCAGCCCGGCGAGCTCGACGACCCTCAGGCCGGTCAGCGGTCCAGCCACGGGAGCTCCCTCGGTCGTGTGAACAGCGGTTCACCGGAACCTAGCCGTACGCTCGGCGGTGCTGGAGCCCGACCCTGCCGAGGAGACCGCCGTGCCCGTGACACGCCTGCTGCCGACGCCCGAGGCGGGCGAGCTGATCGACCTCGTGCGCGAGCTGTCCGACCGCGAGCTGCTGCCGCTGGCGGCGTCGTACGAGCGGGAGGAGCGCTTCCCTCGCGAGGTGTTCCGCACGCTGGGCAAGGCCGGGATCCTGGGCCTGCCCTACCCGGAGGAGCAGGGCGGCGGCGGTCAGCCGTACGAGGTGTGGCTGCAGGTCCTGGAAGAGCTCGGCGCGCGCTGGGTCAGCGTCGCCGTCGGGGTCAGCGTCCACGCCCTGACCTGCTTCCCACTCGCGGGCTACGGGACCCAGGAGCAGCAGGACCGCTGGCTGCCCGAGATGCTCGGCGGCGAGCTGCTCGGCGCCTACTGCCTGTCCGAGCCCGACGCGGGCAGCGACCCCGGCGCCATGCGGACGCGAGCCGAGAAGGACGGCGACGCGTACGTCGTGAACGGGGTCAAGGCCTGGGTGACCCACGGCGGCCATGCCGACTTCTACACCAGCATGATCCGCACCAGCGACGCCCGCTCGGGCGGCATCAGCTGCGTGCTCGTCCCGGCTGACGCGGCGGGGCTGAGCGCCGACAAGCCCGAGGACAAGATGGGCCTGACCGGTTCGACGACTGCCACGATGCGCTTCGACGGCGTGCGGGTTGCGGCCGACCGGCTGATGGGCGCCGAGGGGCAGGGCCTGCCGATCGCCCTCGCGGCGCTGGACGCCGGACGGCTCGGGATCGCTTCGGTAGCCACCGGTCTGGCGCAGGGCGCGTTGGACGACGCGGTGGCCTACGCCAAGCAGCGCGAGACCTTCGGCAAGCCGATCATCGACCACCAGGGCCTGGGCTTCCTGCTCGCCGACATGGCCGCGGCGGTGCAGACCTCCCGCGCCTGCTACCTCGACGCGGCCCGCCGCAAGGACCTCGGCCTGCCGTACGCCAAGGAGGCCAGCATCGCCAAGCTGGTCGCCACCGACGCAGCGATGAAGGTCACGACCGACGCCGTCCAGGTCTTCGGCGGCTATGGCTACACCCGCGACTTCCCGGTCGAGCGCTACATGCGCGAGGCCAAGGTCATGCAGATCTTCGAGGGCACGAACCAGATCCAGCGGATGGTCATCGCCCGCCACCTCGCCAAGGGCTAGGCACCTCGCGCTCAGCCGGTCCGATCGGCGAAGAACCGGGCGAACCAGTGCACCGCCTCGGGGTCGTCGACCGAGCCCAGGTTGAGGGCCCTGTCCAGCGCGACGCCCTGGGCCATCCGCTTGAGCGGCACCTCGAGCTTCTTGCCGGTGCTGGTGTGCGGGACGGCCGGCACGGCGATCACCTCGTCGGGCACGTGCCGCGGCGAGGCCTGCTCCCGGACCACTGCTCTGATCCGGTCGACCAGCGCGTCGTCGAGGTCCGCGCCGTCGGCCATCCGGACGAACAGCGGCAGCCAGTAGCCCCCGTCGCTCTGCTCGACCCCGAGCACGAGGGCCTCCGCGACCTCAGGCACCGACTCGACGGCGGCGTAGATGTCGGCACTGCCCATGCGGATGCCGTGGCGGTTCAGCGTGGAGTCCGACCGGCCGTGCACGACCGTGGTGCCGCGCTGGGTGAGGGTCATCCAGTCGCCGTGCCGCCAGACCCCGGGGTAGACGTCGAAGTACGCGTCCCGGTAGCGCGACCCGTCGGCGTCGCCCCAGATGCCCAGCGGCATCGACGGCATGGGCGCGCGCACCACGAGCTCCCCCACCTCACCGACCAGCGGCTCTCCCTGCTCGTCCCACGACTCGGCGTGGATGCCGAGCCCGCGGCACGACATCTCCCCCGCCGTCACCGGCAGCCACGGGGCGTCGCAGACCAGCGCGGCCGAGAAGTCGGTCCCTCCGCTGATGACGTGCAGCGCCACGTCGGCGGCGACGTGCTCGTAGATCCAGGCGTAGGACGACGCCGGCAGCGGCGAGCCGGTGACGCCGATGCCGCGCAGCGACGACAGGTCGTGGTCGCGGCCCGGCTCCAGACCGGCCTTCTCCGACGCGAGCAGATATCCCGGGCTCGTCCCCAGCATGGTCAGCCGGTGGTCCGCCGCGACCTGCCAGAGCCGGTCGGGCGTCGGCCACAGCGGGCTCCCGTCGTACAGCACCGCGGTCGCGCCCATCAGCAGGCTGCACACAACGGAGTTCCACATGATCCAGCTCGTCGAGGAGTACCAGAAGAAGCGGTCGCCCTCGCGCACGTCGTACTGCAGACCCTGCTGGGCCACGCTCATGGTCAGGACGCCGACGTGGCTGTGCACCAGGCCCTTCGGGAGGCCGGTGGTTCCCGAGGAGTAGACGACCCAGAGCGGCGCCTCGGCCTCGAGCTGCACCGCGCGCGGGGCCTGGGGCGAGGCGACGGCCTCGGCCCACGACAGCACCCGCACCGACGGGCGCTCCAGCAGCGGCGCCGCCAGCACCGGGACCTGCACGAGCGTGCGGACTGTCGGCAGGCCGTCGAGCAGCTCGGCCACGGCGTCCCGGCGGTCGCGCTCCTTGCCCCCGAAGCGGTAGCCGTCCGCGGCGATCAGGACCGTCGGCTCGAGCTGGGCGAAGCGGTCGACCGCGCTTGCGGCACCGATGTCGGGGGCGCAGGCCGACCAGACCGCGCCGACGGACGCCACCGCGAGCACCGCGACGACGGCCTCGGGGCGGTTCGGCAGGTAGGCCACCACCCGGTCGCCCTGCTGGACGCCCAGGTCGCGCAGTGTTGCGGCCAGGGCCCCGACCAGGCCTCGCAGCTCGTCCCAGGAGACCTCGACCGGCAGTCCCGACTCGTCGAGCCCGAGCAGCGCGGTCCCGCTGCCCCGGTGGCGCAGGACCTGGTCCGCGACGTTGAGCCGGGCGCCGGGGAACCACCGCGCGCCGGGCATCTCCCGGGTCGTCAGGACCTGGTCGTACGGCACCGACGCCCTCAGGTCGAACTCGTCCCACACGGCGGCCCAGAAGTCCTCGAGGTGGTCGACCGACCACTGCCACAGCGAGGCGTAGTCCTCGACGACCGCGCCGTAGCGGTCCTGCACGTTGGCCGCGAAGGAGGTCAGGCGCGAGGCCGCCACCCGCTCCGGCGACGGCTGCCACAGGACCGTGCCCACCTCGGTCATGCCGGGCGCACGGTCAGCAGCACCTTGCCGGCCGCACGCCGCTCGTCGATCTCGACCAGCGCCGCCGCGGCGTCCTCGAGCGGGTGACGGCTCCCGACGACCGGGTCCAGCCGGCCCGCCTCGAGCAGCGGCAGCAGGTCCGCCCACTGCTCCTGCAGGTAACCGGCGTCCGCCGTCCAGAACGCCCCCCAGCCGACGCCGACGACCGAGACGTTGTTGAGCAGCAGCCGGTTGACCTTGACCGTCGGGATCTCCCCGCCGGTGAAGCCGATGACCAGCAGCCGACCCTCGGGCGCGAGGCTGCGGAGCGAGTCGGTGAAGCGGTCCCCTCCGACCGGGTCGACGACGACGTCGACCCCGCGGCCGCCGGTGAGCTCCGTGACCTGCGCGCGGAAGTCGGCGGCGTCGACGACCTCGTCGGCGCCGGCCCGCCGGGCCACCTCGCCCTTCTCCGGCGACGAGACCACGGCCAGGACCCGGGCGCCGAGCGCGGACGCGAGCTGGACGGCGGCGGTGCCGACCCCGCCCGCGGCGCCGTGCACCAGGACCGTCTCGCCCGACCGCAGCTGCCCGCGGCGGACCAGCGCGAAGTGCACGGTGAGGTAGTTCATCGGCAGGGACGCGCCCGCCTCGAACGACACGGCGTCCGGCAGCGGGAAGACCGCCTGCGGCAGCGCCGCGACCACCTCGGCGAAGCCGCCGAGCCCCGGGAAGGCCGCCACCCGGTCGCCCACCTTGACCGCCCCGCCCTCCGGCGCCTCGCGGACGACCCCCGCCACCTCGGAGCCGGGGACGAAGGGCAGCTCGGGCTTGAGCTGGTACTGCCCGCGGCTCTGCAGCACCTCGGGGAAGGTCACGCCCGCGACGTGCACGTCGATGAGCACCTGACCGGGCCCGGCGACCGGCTCGGGGACCTGGACGAGCTCGATCGCGGACGGGCCGTCGAGGCGGGTGATCTGGACTGCGCGCACAGGGGGCTCCTCGTGGTGGACGTCCCGGGCAGCCTGCCACCCTCGGCCCCCGGTCGAAGTGTCGGCCCGGGGTGCTCCTACGCTGCGCCGGTGAGACCCGAGCTCTCGACGCCCCGCTACGGCAACGCGGCGCTGGCCGACCTGATGCCGTCGGTGCTCGCGGCCCTGGGCGTCGACGGCGAGCCGGCGGCGCTCGCCCTGCCGGCGATGTCCCGCGTCGTCGTCCTGCTCGTCGACGGCCTGGGCTGGGAGCTGCTCTGCGACCACCCCGAGGCAGCGCCCTTCCTCACCTCGCTGGCCGGCCGGCCGCTGACGACTGGCTTCCCCTCCACGACGGTGACCAGCCTGGCGTCCTTCGGCACGGGCCTGACCCCGGGCCAGCACGGCTTGACCGGCTACACCTCCTGGGTGCACGAGGTCGACGCGACGGTCGGCTGGCTGGGCTGGACGCCCACCGGCAGGCACGAGGACCTGCGCACCCGGCTCGTGCCTGAGGACCTGCAGCCGCACCCGACGGTCTTCGAGCGGGCCGAAGCGGCCGGCGTCAGCGTGACGGTCGCGGCCCCGGCGCACTTCCAGGGCAGCGGGCTGACCCGGGCGATCCTGCGCGGGGGGCTCTACCGCGGCGCCGTCACGCCCGGCGACGCAGTGGCCCTGGCCGCCGAGGGCAGCCTCCGGGGTGACCGGAGCCTGGTCTACTGCTACACCCCCGACCTCGACCTGACCGGACACGTGCGCGGGGTCGACAGCGACGCGTGGCTGAGCCAGCTCGTGCTCGTCGACCGCTACGCCGAGGCGCTGGCCGGCCGGCTCCCGGCCGGGACGGTCCTGCTGGTCACCGCCGACCACGGGATGGTCGACGTGGCCGAGGAGCACCGGGTCGACTTCGACGCGGAGCCGGCGCTGCAGCAGGGGGTGCGGGTTCTCGCCGGCGAGCCGCGGGCCCGCCACGTGCACGTCGAGCCAGGTGCGGCCGACGAGGTGCTCGCCGCGTGGTCGGCCGCGCTCGGGGACCGGATGTGGGTGGGTGGCCGGGACGACGCCGTCGCGGCCGGGCTGTTCGGCCCCGTTGTCAGCGTCGAGGCGCACCACCGCATCGGCGACGTGGTGGCCGTCGCCACCGGGGAGGTCGCCGTCGTGCAGCGCCAGGTCGACCCGATGATGTCCGGCCTGCTCGGCCAGCACGGCGCCCTGACCGATGCCGAGCGCCTGGTCCCCCTGCTCAGCTCCGGGGACCCCGCGTGAAGCCGGTGGGGGCGGCCGCCTCGTCGGGCATCAGGATCCACAGCACCGGGTAGATGAGGAACTGACTGCCGGGCAGCACCAGCAGAACCAGCACGAACACCAGCCTGGCCACCCACGGCGACAGCCCGAACCTCTGGCCAAGCCCGGCGCACACCCCGCCGATCAGCCTGCCCTCGCGGACGCGCACCAGTCCCTGCCGCGCGAACGCACCGCGGATCTCGTCCATGCCGGTCCTCCTCGTCCTGTCGGGCCGGTCGACACGACCGCCCGTCACGGTCCTGCCCTCAGCCGAGCCTCCCCCACCGTCCCACCCCTGCCCACCGTGCCCCCTGCGCCCGGGCCACCGGGCGGGGCGGGTGCGAGGATGGGCCAGGTGACCGAGGACCTCGGGACGGCGTACGCCGCGGCTCTGGACACCGTGCTGCGCGGTGCCCACCTGATGCCGCCGGACGAGCTCCCGGACCTCGCGACGGCCGGCGGGAGTCACCTCGGCGCGACCGCGACGGTCCTGTGGGTCGTCGACTACGAGCAGGTCACCCTCGTCCCCCTGCTCGAGCGGGGCAGCGAGCCCCGCGAGCGGCAGTCGGTCGACGGGACGCTGGCCGGTCGGGCCTTCCGCACCGTCGAGCCGGTCGAGTCCGAGGCCCCCGGCGGCCGGCGGCTGTGGCTCCCGCTGCTCGACGGCGTGGAGCGGCTCGGGGTGCTGGAGGTCGTCGTGGAGACCAGCGAGCCGGTGCTGCCCGACGCGCTGCACCGCGCCTTCGGGCAGCTGGCCCACCTGCTGGCCGAGCTGCTGCTGAGCAACAACGCCTACACCGACCACTACGAGTGGTTCCGCCGCCAGCAGGCCATGACGCTGTCGGCGGAGATGCAGCACGCGCTGCTGCCGCCGCTCACGTTCGGCACGGACCGGGTCGTGATCTGCGGCCTCGTGGCGCCGGCGTACGAGGTCGGCGGTGACGCCTTCGACTACGCGCTGAACGGCAACATCGCGCATGTCGCGGTCTTCGACGCCATCGGGCACGGCCTCCAGTCGAGCCTGCTCGCGACGCTGGCGGTGGCGACCTACCGCAGCAGCCGGCGGGCGGGCCTGGACCTGGCGGAGTCGGCGCACCGCATCGACCGGGCCCTGCACGAGACGTTCGGCAGCGAGCGCTTCGTCACCGCGCTGCTGGGTCAGCTCGACATCGACACCGGAGTGTTCCGCTGGGTCAACGCGGGGCACCCGGCGGCGATGCTGCTGCGGGGGACGCAGGTCGTGAAGGAGCTGGACGGCGACCCCTGCCTCCCCCTGGGGCTCAACGGGCTGACCGGTGACGGCCCGCAGGGCTTCACCGTCACGTCGGAGTCCCTGGAGCCCGGCGACCGCCTGCTGCTCATCACCGACGGGGTGGACGAGGCCCGGACGCAGGATGGCGAGTTCTTCGGGCGCACGCGCCTGGCGGAGTTCGCGGCGCGGGAGGCCGCCTCAGGGCTCCCCACGCCCGAGGTCATGCGCCGCCTGCAGCAGGCGATCCTGCGGCACCAGACCGGTCGGCTGCAGGACGACGCGACCACGCTGTTCATCGAGTGGCTGACCGGCCGCAACGAGCGGTTGGGGCTGTGAAACCGGACCCGTCGTAGACTCGCCCGACCGGGCCGAGACGCGACCAGCGCGACGGTGAGCGAGACCTTCGACCCACGGCGTCCGTGCCGGGTCGAGGGCGATCCCCGAGACCGGCGCCGGGCCTCAGCAGAGAGCTGGCGCATGCAGCCCCACCCCCCCGACCTCCCGGCCGCGTCCGCCGTCGCGACGTCGACAGATGTCGGCCCGCCCAGCGGGGCGGTCCGGCGGTGGCGACGCCACCTGGCCGAGGAGCGGCTGGAGGCCGCGCTCTACAGGGAGCTGGCAGCCCGTCGTACGGGCGAGGAGCGCGACATCCTGCTCGCGCTGGCCGACGCCGAGGCCCGCCACGCCGCCCACTGGGCCGAGCTGCTCGGCGAGCGGCGGGCCGCCGGCCGCACCCGACCCCGCCTGCGCAGCCTGCTGCTGTTCTTCCTGGCGCGGCGCTTCGGGTCGGTCTTCGTGCTGGCGCTGGCGCAGCGCGCGGAGACCCGCAGCCCGTACGCCGACGACGTCGACGCCACCCCCGCCATGGCCGCCGACGAGCAGATCCACGCCGAGGTGGTCCGCGGTCTCGCGCAGCGCGGGCGCGATCAGATCTCCGGGTCCTTCCGGGCCGCGGTGTTCGGTGCCAACGACGGCCTGGTGAGCAACCTCGCGCTGGTCGTCGGCGTCGCCGCCGGCGGCGTCGGGACCAGCGTGGTCCTGCTGACCGGGCTCGCCGGGCTGCTGTCCGGCGCCCTGTCGATGGCCGCGGGCGAGTTCATCTCGGTGCGCTCGCAGCGCGAGCTGCTCGACGCCTCGACGCCGGGGACCGGGCACCGCGCCGCCTACCCGCACCTGGACGTCGACGCCAACGAGCTCGCCCTGGTCTACCGCGCCCGCGGGATGCCGGCGGACCAGGCGCAGCAGCACGCCAACGAGCAGCTGAGGGCGTGGCCGGCCGTCGAGGAGCGCACCCCCGCGGCACCGAGCAGCCGCGAGATCGTCGGCAGCGGCCGCTCGGCCGCGCTCGCGAGCTTTGCGTTCTTCGCCTCCGGGGCGGCGGTCCCGGTGCTGCCGTTCGTGTTCGGGCTGTCCGGAGCACCGGCCCTGCTCACCGCCTGCGTGCTGGTGGGCCTGGCTCTGCTGCTGACCGGCGCGACGGTCGGGATGCTGTCCGGCGCCCCTCCCCTGCGGCGCGCGCTGCGGCAGCTGGCCGTCGGCGCCGGCGCCGCCGGGACCACCTTCCTGCTCGGGCAGGCCTTCGGCGCCACCGTCGGCTGACCTGGTCCAGGCACACGAGAGCCCCCGCAGCACGGCTGCTGGGGCTCTCGTCGTACGGAGTGGTGCTGTTCTAGCCGAGCTTGTTGACAGCCTCGGTCGCGGCCTCAGCGCCCGCCTCGACGGCCTTCTCGGCGTCGAGGACCGCGCGGCGCGTGCGGGTGCCCGCGCGCTCGGCGTACTTCACGGCCTCCTGCGTGGACTCCTGGCGGCGAACAGCCTTGACCAGCTTCTGGCCGTCCTGCGCCACCTCGGTGTAGCCGCGCTGCGCGCGCTCGGCGACGTCACCGGCGGTAGCGAAGACGTCGACGATGCGGGCCCGGGTGCGGGCCGGCGCGCCGAGCACCACGGTGCTCATCGTGCCGGGGAGCTCGCGGACGCCGGCAACGGTGCGGTCCGCCACACCGAGGGCGAAGTACAGGGGGCGGGTCGGCTGCGCGGCGACAGCCGAGATCTCAGCCGTCGCGGCGTCGACGACGCGGCGGGTGTGGGTCGACAACCCGCGCTCCGTGGCCTTGGCCTCGCGGCGGGCCTTGGTGGTCGCTGTGTCCGTCGCCTTCTTGGCGGTGTTGGTGGCCTGCTTGGCACCGGTGCGGGCAGTGTCCGACGCGCTGCGGGCCGTGGCCTTGGCGTTGGACTTGGTGTCGCGGGCCTTCGTGGCGGTGGTCATGGGGGTTCCTTCCGGTCGGGTTCGTGTTGCTTACATTGTGCTTGCCCGGCGCTAGCTCTTGCAAGCACCTCACCCCCGTGTGCCTGGTCACACCCCGTTTCCGCTGCTTGCTCAGCCGGGCTCGGCGTCGAGCTCGTCGAGCACCCGCTGGGTCACCGCGAAGGCGCGGTTCGCCGCCGGGACCCCGGCGTAGACCACGCTGTGCAGCAGCACCTCACCGATCTCGTCGCGCGTCAGCCCGTTGCGGAGCGCCGCGCGGACGTGCAGGCCGAGCTCGTG
>Ga0335397_10003979_pt1 | contig 19636 bp, 14 predicted proteins | sample MAT04_FD_205740 | JGI IMG/M metagenome (GOLD analysis project Ga0335397, IMG submission 205740) | Freshwater microbial communities from Lake Fryxell liftoff mats and glacier meltwater in Antarctica - MAT-04 (spades assembly) (version 2) ... | reverse complement strand
ATGGATGTGAGGACAAAATAGCGACGTAAGTCGTTATTTTGCGAGCCTCGCGAAGCTTTGCTTTGCGCCGGGCGAGGTTGAAAAACGCCACGACGCCGTTTTTCAACAGGCAGCTAGCCCTCTATTTGAGGGAGAGTGCACTATCTGGAGTCGCGCTCACTGTTGCCTGAATTCGTTGGGCGTCGGCCGGAACGGGTCCGGCAGCGGCCGATCGCGCCTGGCAGATCGGCAGGCCATGTCCTGTTGTTACGGCCGGGGCGGCCGACGACGATTGCGTCCCTCCAAGTTTCCTAAGAATTCTTTCGCCGGTCCCTATTGCAATCGCTGCATTAGTGCATTATATGTGTAATGCACGTGCTTGATTGCTTGAATTTAAAGGACGCCGCGTGAGTGATTCCTCGCTACTCTTCGAAATCCATCCATCGTCCGGCGTGCCGATCTATCGGCAGTTGATGGATCAGGTCTGCGCGCTGGTGGTGAGCAAACGCCTCCGCCCTGGGGACTCGCTCCCCAGCATCCGCGACCTGGCGCTCGAGCTGGAAGTCAACATGATGACCGTTTCCAAGGCGTACGCCCGGCTCGAGGCGGATGGCGTGCTGGAGCGCGTTCGCGGCCGGGGGATGCGCGTTCGCAGTAGCACGCCCACCGGCGCCGTGTCGGAACGTCAGCAAGAGCTGGAGCCGCTGGCGCACGCGATGGTCATCCGCGGAATGCAACTTGGCCTGACCGAAGCGCAGATTCTTACCGTGGTTCGCAACTTACTTAAGGACCAACAATCGTGGCAGAAGACTTCGCAAAAAGCGTAGGCGATCACGCCGCGGCCAGTGTTATCAATGCTGACAGTGTTATCAACACCGACAGCGCCATCAACGTGCAGGGGCTTACCAAGCGGTTTGGCGCCAAGACGGTGCTGGATCGCCTTGACCTGCAAGTCCCGCGCGGCGCAGTCGTCGGGCTGATGGGCCTCAACGGCGCCGGCAAAACAACGCTCATCCAGTGCATGCTCGGCCTGTTGCGCGTGGACGCAGGCACTACGCAATTGTTGGGCTACGACGCCGGCGAGTTGCCCCCTTCTGCCAAGGAGCGCCTGGGGTATGTCCCGCAGGCGCCGCAGCTTTATCCTTGGATGAAGGGGCGGAGCGTCATCCATTACACGGCCTCGTTCTATCCCAAGTGGGACGAAGCTTGGGCCAGTGAGCTGGCCGCCCGCTGGCGGATCCCACTCGACACGCGCGTGCAAGCACTCTCGACAGGGCAGCTTCATTCGCTGGCGCTGTTGTTGGCGTTGGCGCCGCGCCCAGATTTGCTGGTGCTCGATGAGCCGGTCTCGACGCTCGATCCCATTGCGCGGCGCGATTTTCTCCGCTCGCTCTTGGAAATGACCGGCGGCGGATCGCGGACGGTGCTCTTCTCCACACATATCAGCTCTGACTTGGAGCGCGTGGCCACGCACGTCGCCATCTTGCGCGCGGGCCGGATCACTTGCTTCTCGGAGCTCGACGAATTGAAAGATCGCGTCAAACGTTTGCGGCTTTCGGCCAATGAAGACCTGCCTGGCGACCTGGCGATACCCGGTTCGCTCCACACCACCATCCACGGCCGCAGCGCGCTGGCCGCGGTGACGGACGTGACGCCCGACATGGTGGACGAACTGCGAGAACTATGGAACGCCGACGTGCGAGTGGAAGACCTCAACCTGGAAGAGATCTTTGTGGAGCTCAACAGCCATGTTTAATCGCCTGCGCTGGATTCTGGTCACCTATCTGACGCGGCCCAGGGTCGTTTTGTCCATTGGACTTGGCGTGACGCTGCTGTTGTTCACGCTGTGCTTTCCAGGACCTAAGCAGCCTCCGGTTGCGATCTATCCTGCCCAGCCTGCCTGGCGGCATTTCATCAACTCCAAGGAATTGCTCGATGAAGTGCGCGCCACCGGGCGCCAGGAGACGGTCGACGCGATCGACATGTACGCGCTGTGGATCGATACCGTCGTGCGAAGTCAGCCCGGCGAGACGCCCGAAGCGAAAGCCGCACGGAAAGTGCAGTCGCAGCACGGCGCCTCCGTGGAATTCTTTGAGATCTTACGCGAATTCCCCAACCTCCGCGGCGTCACGATTGGCATCGGTGACGACCAACAGATTCTGGACGAGGTGGCGCGCGTTTCGTCATTGGAATTTCTGAGCGTGCAGGGCTTCACGCAGCCGGAGCTACATCGCTTGCGATCGCTGACGCATTTGCAACGAATGGAATTCCAGTCGATCTCCAAACCCCTCGTTGAGCTCGATCAATTGGCGATATTGCCGCAGTTGCAGACACTGATCTTTCAATCGGCCTCCACCGTAACAGACTCTGTGCTGGCGGACGCCGGAAAGCTGCCGCATTTGCAAACGCTGGCGCTGGACTTTCCGCCGAGCCTTACGCGGCAGGGTTTACAGACGAACGACGTCGAATGGATCACAGCGGCCGGTTTTGACGCGCTGGCCAAAAGCCCCACGCTCAAACATTTGTATGTCGGCAGATATTTGGCGGACGGTCGCCCATCGCTCTTTAGCGCCGCCGAGCCTGCCTTCGCTGATCTGCCACCCAGCCGCGCGGTTCAGATTCAATACGCGTCCGCGATTCGCAACTGGCCGCCGACGACCGGCCTGATGCAGATGGCGTTTCTTCTGTTGGTCGCGTCGGCCATTGGCGAACACCTGGGAACGCAGTTTCGTGGCGCCACCAGCCAATTGACACCCAACTATGCCGCCAGCCATATCGGCGTGGCCGCAGGGCTTGCGGTTCTGCTAATCGCTCTTGGCGCCGGAAATTTGATCTTGCGAGGCGCTTCGCCCGGCGCGTCACTTGCGCTGGTGACGGCGCAGGTGAGCATAGCGCTCGCTAGCGCCACGCTCACGCCGGCGCTCCGCTCAACCGAGACGGGCCCGTGGCGCATGTTGGGTGGACCGCGTCAGTGGTCGCTGGTGTCGTTGTTCACGATGTTGGCCGTGGCGGCACTTCCGTTCAGTCCTTCTGTTGGCCCAGCTCTGATGATGGGCGCGCTGCCGGGATTGTCAACGGCGCTTGTCTGCCTGAGCATGGTCGCCTGGGCGCTGACTGTCTGGTGGCTTCCCAATGTGCACTTTTGGAGCACGCAAGATCCGCCAGCCAGGATTCAAGGACTGTTTGCCCCGCAATGGGAAACGTCGCCCACGGGTCGGTGGGGGTGGAACAATTTGCTCGTGCGTCGCGAGATCGCGATCGAAGCGATTCCGCTCGGCGTCGCCAGATTGTCTCAATGGGCGCGGATCCAGCGGTGGCGATTGGGGAATCCGTCGCAACCACTGTTCCGCTTGGCCCTCGTCATGCTTGTGGCGATGGTGGCAACGTTCTATTTCTCCGGAGAAGCCCTGAACCAGGGCATGGCTTATCTGATCAAGAACGCGCGGATCATTCCATTTTTCATCATGGGCATGATGACCATGCAGATTGCACGGAATTGGCGGCTGCGCCGCGCGAGCCTTGGCTGGGAGTCGACGCTGCCGATCTCGCGGCAAGCGTTTCAACGAGAGCTGGTCCTGGCGTTCGCGCTCGATATACTGCCCACGATCTTCATTTTTGCCGTGCTGACGTCGTTGGCGCTCAACCTGCCAGACGCTGGCAATCTCGGCGCTGTGCAGGCGCAGGCGCCGAGAATTGCACTCGACGCGCTGATGTTGTTTGCCGGCACGGCGCCGCTGATACTCGGCCTGGCGGCGCTCTTCGTCGTGCTGCTGAGAGTTTGGGTTGCGTTGCTCGTCGTCTATTTGATTGGGTTCGCCACGATCATGGCTGTGACGATGCCGATTGTCGTCCGAGCCGGATCGGTCTCCGCGGGGCGCTCGTTATTGCTGACACAACTTTGGATCCCGGCCCTGGCCGGCATAGGACTGAGCTACTTTGTACTGCGACTCTGGCGGCGGATGGAGTTTGGCGCGGCGCAGTGAGGCGACCACGATTTCTTAGCGCCCGTCCCCATTCCCCCCGGTTTTTGCCTGTTTTGGCTTAACGCGGAGGCAAGGTTTTCCACTCTTCTGGCGGCATAGGCCCCCAGAAACGGCAGAGTTTAACGCCCCGCGGCCAGCGATTCTCGGTGGATTTTGGCCGGGCGTTCGGATATACTCTTGAGCAGTTGATGGTTGCACTCTCGGCTTGCTCCTGACTTTTGGCCTTCCTACCTGGCCCCTGTACTGAGTTCCACGTTTTGGACCTCCCGTACTGGTCCCCCTGGCCCCCGACCTGCGTGGTCGCACGGCTCCTGAGCCCCGCCTGACGCGTTCAATCATGCTATGGAAGTGGCGCTGAAATGTTCCATTGGGAAACTTTCCACCGGAACGTTTCTTGGGGATGTTCGCTGCGGCAGATTTTAATTTTGCCGGCGAGGCCCGCCACTTGTGCCTAATTTTTGAACCGCTGTCCCACTTTTAGTCTTAGTCTTGCAATGGACGAAGGGCGCCCAATGGCTGCCCTGAAAACGCTTGTCGGTTGCGCTGTGATTCCATTGCTTGCCAGGACATTTGAAAAAGCACTCAGGTTGTTTGCATGTCTGTTGATTTGTCCGAAGAGACCACTGAAGTTACGTTTCGTCAGCTCAATTTGATTGAGCCGTTGATGAAGGCGCTCGATCGCGCCGGCTACGAACATCCCACGCCGATTCAGGCCAGCACGATTCCGCTGCTGCTCGAAGGGCGCGACGTCGTTGGCCAGGCGCAGACCGGCACCGGCAAGACTGCGGCCTTTGCGCTGCCGATGCTGCAGCGGATTGACGTAGCCAATCGCCAGCCACAAGTTCTGGTCCTTACGCCGACGCGCGAATTGGCGATCCAGGTCGCCAAATCGTTCGAAACGTACGCCGCTGACATGGGCGGACTGCGCGTCGCGCCGGTTTACGGCGGCCAGGATTACCAGGTACAGTTCCGTTTGCTCGATCGTGGCGTCCACGTGATTGTTGGCACGCCAGGCCGAGTGATGGACCACATGCGCCGCGGTTCGCTCAAACTAGACTCGCTGCAATGCCTGGTGCTGGACGAAGCGGATGAAATGCTCCGCATGGGCTTTGCCGACGACGTGGAATGGGTTCTGACGCAGTCGCCCGCCACGCGCCAGATCGCGCTCTTCTCGGCCACGCTGCCGGCGCCGATTCGCCGCATCGCGCAAAAACATCTAAACGATCCGGTCGAAATCACCATCCGCCAGAAGACCGCCACGGCGGACACCGTGCGGCAAAGATTCGTTATCGCCGCGCCGCATCAGAAGCAGGCCGCGCTCGGCCGCATCTTGGAAGCGGAGACCGTCGATGGCGTGATCGTGTTCGTCAAGACGCGCTCCACCACGGAGCCGCTGGCGGAGTACCTGAGCAGTTGCGGACACCGCACCGCCGCCCTGAATGGCGACGTCGCGCAAAAGCAACGTGAACGGATCGTCGATAGCTTCCGTTCCGGCAAGCTCGATATTCTGGTCGCCACGGACGTCGCCGCTCGCGGGCTGGACGTGCAGCGCGTCAGCCACGTGATCAATTACGATCTGCCGTTTGATAGCGAAGCTTACGTCCATCGCATTGGCCGCACCGGCCGCGCAGGGCGCAGTGGTGAGGCGATTCTGTTCGTCCACCCACGCGAGCGCGGTCTGCTTAAGCGACTGGAACACGCCACGCGTCAAGCGATTGAACCGATGGACGTGCCGTCCAATCGGCTGATCAACAAGCAACGCGTCACACGCTTCCACGAGAAAATCACCGCGGCCATCGCCCACCCAAATCTGGACAAGTTTGCCAGCATTCTGGAACAGTACCAGCGGTCAAACCCCGAAGTCCCCGCCGACAAGATCGCGGCGGCCATGGCGGTGCTGGCTCACGGCGAGTTGCCGCTGCTGTTGACTGAAGAATTGAAGGCGCCTGGCTTTGTCGAGAACCGTTCGTCGCGCGACGACCGCCGCGATCCGGCCGGAAGACCGGGCTTCGATCGGGATCGGCCTCGCTCCGCTCCACGGGCGCGGAACTCCGATCTCGAAGCGTATCGCATCGAGGTTGGACACTCGCATCAGGTTAAACCAGGCAACATCGTCGGCGCGATCGCCAGCGAGGCCGGCCTGGATAGCTCGCAGATTGGCCGGATTGATATCTTCGACGACCACAGTGTCGTGGCGCTCCCGACCGGAATGCCGCGCGATATTTTCCGCATCCTGCAAAAAGTGTGGGTCGTGGGCCGACAGCTTAATATCTCGCGAGTTGGCGACCCGTCCGGGCCTGGGGATCATGGCCCCCGCACCGGACAGGGCAACCACGATAACGCTAGTCAAGGCGAGCCGAACGCGGCAACTCCACCTCGCCCTAAAAAGCCCAAGCGCAAGAAAGAACTCGCCAAGAGCTAACGGCGATTTCAACGGGATCTGAGGTCAAACAATCGCACTGGGACCAATCGCGTTCGCTAGACGCGCTTGGTCCCAGTGGCGTTTAACTGGCGCCCATTCGCGGACCGGTTCCAATTGGGCTGGCCCGTAAGCTAGAATTGGGACCGGTTCCGCAGGCGCGCGCTTGCGAGAACCACGCTCTCCATCGCCCAAGAGATATTGCACCATGATTTCCTGCACGCTCGCCGCCAAAATGGTCCTGTATAGCGCGGTCCTGATGCATCCGGACCACGTTGAGAAGGACCTGCTGTTTCATTTTGCCGTCGGCACGCATGAAATTCAGAACGGAACGTGGCAGGATAAATCGCACGCCGCCACGGCGCAGGTTGTCGGCGCGCTAAAGGTTGTCCCCTGCGGACCTACCGAAGGCTTGCGATTCACCGGCGAGGAATACCTGAGCGTCGCCAAGAATTACGCCGACGCTCAAAAGTTTTTGCCCAAGCGCGAGATGACCGTCAGCGCCTGGATTCGTATCGACGAGTTGACGGAGCGCTGCGCGATTGTGAGCTTTCCGAGCGGCGATCGCGCCCGGCAGGGCTGGTTCCTGGGATTCAATCAGAGCAACTTTCTGTTCGGACTGACCGCCGCCGGCGAAGATCCGGCCACGGCCAAGCCAACGCTGATCAGCTCGACAACAAAGATCGTCAAAGGGCGTTGGTATTACGTGGCCGCCACGTACGACGGCGCGAAGATGACGCTCTACATCAACGGCAAGGCCGAGGCCGACTCCACGACGCAGTCCGGGGACATCGTCTACCCGAAGCAAGGCAACTTTCTGATCGGTGGATCGATGGGACTGACTTCGCAGACTTTTATGGAAGCCGCGCTGTTCGAGTGCAAGCTCTACGCCCGCGCGCAGACGGCGGAAGAAATCGAAAAGACTGCCGAAAAGAGCAAGAACCTGATCGCTTGGGTTTCGACGCCCGAAAACGATCTGATGTTTCTGGTCAAACCCTATCTGCAATTCGCCACGCAAGATTCGATCACCGTGATGTGCGAGACCTCGCGTCCGTGCACAATGCGCGTGGAATACGCGGAGCTACGGCCGCTGGAGACTGTCGCTACCACGGCAGAACCCAAGCTGATCAGCGAAGTCACGCTCAAGGACCTAAAGACCGGAACGCGCTATTATTATCGCGTCCTCTGCACCGACGAAAAAGGGCAGGAGATTCGCAGCGCGCAATATTCGTTTCAGACGGCGCCGGCCGAGGACACCCCCTGGGCGTTTGCCGTGATTGGGGACACGCAGCGTAATCCGGACGTCACTCGCAAATGCGCCGAGGGCGCCTACGCCTGCCGACCCAATTTTTTGCTCCACTGCGGCGACGTGGTGGACGATGGCTTTGCCAAGCACCAGTGGCTGAAGGATCTGTTTGAGCCCTGCTCGAACCTGATGGCGCACATCCCCACGTACCCTGTGATTGGCAATCACGAGAAAGACTCGCACTGGTACTACGATTATTTCTCGATGCCCAAGCCGGAGTATTACTACACCTATCGCTACGGCAACGCGCAGTTCTTCATGCTGGATAGCAACAAGTCGCTCGCCCCAGGATCCGCGCAGTACGAGTGGTTGGAAAAAGAACTGGCCGCTTCCAAGGCCGTTTGGAAATTCACCTGCCACCATCATCCCTGCTTTAGCTCGGAAGAAAACGACTACGGCGATCACGTCAAAGGGCTGAAGGGAACCACGTTCAACTTCGGCGACGCCAACGCTCGTAAGGTCGTGCCGCTGTACGAGAAGTACGGCGTCGATATTGCCTTCAACGGACACATCCACGTCTACGAGCGGACCTGGCCCATCTTTCAGATGGCGATCAATCAGAAAAAAGGCGTGCGCTACATCACCAGCGGCGGCGGTGGCGGCGGACTAGAAAAAGCGGCGCCCCAGCGGACCTGGTTCAATCTGCAATTCACGAGCGTCTATCACTATTGCTACGCCGCGATCGCGGATCGCACGATTGTCTTCAAGGCCTACGACGTCGATGGCAAGCTGTTCGACACGTTCGAATTGACCAAGGCCGACGATCGGTAACGCCACGATGAGCGACGCCGACGCTCCGCTTTCGATCGTCTATCAGGACCAGCAGCTTGTGGTTTTCGACAAGCCGACCGGGCTGCTGGCCGTGCCGGGCAAAGGGCCAGACCTGCAAGACTGCCTTAGCGTTCGGGCGATAGCCTACTTTCCCACGGCGCTGGTCGTCCACCGGTTGGATCGAGACACATCGGGCTTGATGCTGATGGCGCTCGATCCTTCTACACAGCGGGAACTCAATCGTCAATTTGCCGCCCGCACGGTGTTCAAACGCTACGTGGCCGTGGTGTATGGAACGCCGACGGAATGCGAAGGCGTGATCGACCGACCTATGCGGAAGGATTTTGACAACCCACCCCGGCACATGATCGATGACGTCCAAGGGCGGCCGGCCCGCACCGCGTGGCGATTGTGCGAATCGCGCGCGGGCGATAACTCCGTCGCAGCCTGCCGGCTGGACGTGATCCCCTCCACGGGCCGTTCGCATCAGATCCGCTTGCACCTGGCGACAATCGGCCATCCGATCCTGGGAGATAATCTCTACGCGCATCCGCAGGCACTAGCGATGGCCGATCGCTTGCTGTTGCATGCGGCAGAGCTTGCCGTCACGCATCCGGCAACCGGGCTCGAGATGCGGTGGCACTCCCTTGCCCCGTTTTAGCGATTGCAGCCAGCAGCGATGCAACGACGGAATATGCATTTACTGCGGCGCATCGACCCATTGTTTGACCGATCCTTCGATCCGTAGCGGGCCGGCGACTTCACGACCGTCGCGCAGCACGATGTAGGCATCGGCGCCTGCCACGCTGTCCCACTCGATGGCCGCCAATCCTTTGGTTTTCAACACAGGCGAGGCCGCGCTGCGGTTGCCGCTGGCGCTGACTGCGATCAACGCGTAGGTGTGTTCGGCGCCGGCGCCCGGCTTTGCCAAACGCGGCACGGCGGGCGCGTCCATCGGCATTTCGACCAGATTGCCGCCCCACAACGTCAGCACGTCGGTCGGCGCCGGCAGCCCACCACCGCCGTAGCCACCCCCGCCGAGCGACATCATCCCCTGCCCTACCAGCGCGTCGGTCATTGGCTCGTTATGCCCTGGTCGAAACGATTGAATCCGCACGCGGCCTGGATGCGTTCCGCCGTTCCAATCCTTGCGCGGTGTTTCCGAGTATTCCAGCCCTTCGCCCTGGATGATTGCCATCTGCCGCCAGGCGCCGTCGAGCCAGACGTTCCAAGAGATATGCCCTGGGGCGCGGCGCAGCGAGCCGTCGGACTCGAGCGCGTGAAAGCGGTCGTCGAAGGGATCGTCGATCTCGCCTTTGATCAACCGGCTGCGAACCCACAGCCCGCCCACTCCCTCGCCCAGACTTTTGGCGTAGACGCCGCGCGGAATCTGGTGCGCCTCGTACCCCTTCTCCCACGGCTGGCCAGTGTCTGAGACGATGAGTTCCTTGCGGACGATCAACCGATCAACGTCGATCTCCTTCTGCCTCTGTGGGGCGACTTGCATGACGCCCAACGTCGCAGCAACAGAAAGCGCCACAGTAACCAGGCGATCTTGCATGGCGAGTCCTCCGAAGTAGGTGGGTACGGGCGGGATAGGCGAGATTGTATCGCGCCGGCGCGACTGCGGTGCAATTGCCCACCCGCAGAGCCGGTGAGCGGAGACATGCGAGTATTGGCGGCAGGACAAATCAGCGATATGGTGATTCAGACCGTGATCTCATCCTGGCGACAACACCCGCCAGGCTCGCGAATGGCACTGGCAAGGTCGAAGATGGATTATCAACAAGCTCTAAGAAAACTTCGCAATCACGCGTCGCTTGGAGAATGTCCAGATAATGAAGCGGACGCCAGCTTTGCGTTTGCGCTATCACGATTTCAAACGGCCGGGACGCCGTCGAACTTTGTCCGTCTGTATGCGGATGTTCTCGACTGTCTGGAAGTCGTGAACCGAGAGATTAATGGAAAAACGCCGTCGGATAGCTTCGACCGGCGTCCCATCGATCCTGATCTCGTCGTTGTCATGAGCGCGCTGCTGCACGACGGCTGGGAGTCCGCGGTCTCGAACTCATTGAACGAACATCCCGACAGCGCAGTGGCGCCGCCGTTCTCGCTCATCTTTTGGGCGATGTCCCATGCATGGACTTCGATCCTACATGGCGATATCGATTCGCTCCACGACGAAATCCACGACACGGCCGTTTCGATCGGCTTTCCAATCGAATTGCTATGCTCGACCTGAAGGCTAACGCTCGTCGCGATTCAGTCTTGCCCCGCGCTGGATTGCCGCGTTGCCAAAGCGATCTTGGATGGCGTCAGATACTGCGTCCAGTTGGCCTTGCTTGCGGTGGTCGGCGCCGTCGAATAGTTGCTGCTGCGTTTTTACGTCGGGCGCCAGGCCGCTGACGCCCATACCGAGCAACCGGACTGAGATCCGCCGCCGGGCGACGAATTCTTCCAGCAGTTCGGCCGCTGCTTGCCACAGTTCTTGCGTCACGTCTGTCGGCCGGTCGAGCGTGCGAGCGCGGGTGAAGGTTTGAAAGTCGGCTGCGCGAATCTTGATCTGCACGGTCCGGCCGCGAAGTGAATGCCGCCTGAGTCGGCGCCCCACTTGTTCGGTCAACTCCAACAGCCACGCCCGTAGTGACTCTGACTCGGAAATGTCCGTGGCGAATGTCGTCTCGTGCGAGATTGTTTTCGCTTCGCGATCCGGCACGACCGATCGATCGTCCCGACCATGCGCCAAATCCCACAAGCGGGCGCCAACGCGGCCGGCGAGTTGTTCGAGCGTCGGCCCGGACAATGTTCGCAATTGGCCAATCGTGTCGATCCCCAATCGTTCGAACGTCGCCCCGGTCGCGCGTCCCACGCCCCATAACCGGCCGATGGGGAGCGGGTCCAAAAATGCTTGCGCGCCGTCGGACGAAACGACGACAAAGCCATCCGGCTTTTCCAAGTCGCTGGCAATCTTGGCGATGAACTTGTTCGGCGCCACGCCTACGGACGCCACCAAGCGGAGTTCATTGTGGATGTCCGCCTTGATGCGCCGGCCGATCGACTCGGCCCCGCCGAACAGATGGCTGCTGCCGCTAACGTCGAGAAACGCCTCGTCGAGCGATAGCGGTTCGACCAGCGGCGTGTAGCGCTGGAAGATCGTGCGGATCTCACGTGAGATCTTCGCGTAGAGATCCATCCGCGGCCGCAACACAATCGCCTGAGGGCAAAGCCTGCGCGCGGCGACCGACGACATGGCGCTATGGACGCCAAACTTCCGCGCAGCGTAATTCGCCGCCGCGACCACGCCGCGCCCTTCCGGCGTGCCACCAACAATCACCGGCTTGCCGACGAGTCGCGGATCTTCCCGCTCCTCAACCGAGGCATAGTAGGCGTCCATGTCGACATGCAAAATCATTCGTCGCCCGCCGAGTATGAGGCGGCCTGTGCTGGTCGCGTGGAAACTATTCGGAAAGTGAACGTCCGTCGTCGGACGCGCGGTTCGTTGTATGCAAGGCGTTGGCGAGTCCGTGGGACTGCGATCATACCACGCCTCGGCAAATACAATCTCTGTGCGGTGGCGGTTCCTGAGGCATCGCAGTCGCAACGCCTGGCGTTCCGGTCCACTCAAAATCCTCACCCAAAAAACTGCGTGAGGTTACTACCAACAGGGTGCGCCGCGGCCGCAAGTACGGCCGGCAACGGACGCTAGGAGGGCGGTTTCCGCCGACGTCACCCAGGCGCAGAAAGGAGTCCCCTGCGTGGCGGATTGTAACGGCTGCGTACAGCCTGCGGGCTGTCGGATAGTAAAATCGTTTCAAAGGGCGACGTCGTCCGAATCTGGAGACCCGCTATGCACATTTGGCTTCTGAAAGCGGCCACCGTCATGCGGATGTTGGGAGCATTTGTAAAGTACGGTTACGATGAATTTAGGCGCGGCGAACTCGGTTTGCGCACGCGGCGTCTGACAGCGCTCCCTGGTCCACGTTGGCCAGGGTATTGATCCAAAACAGAATTGCCTTCGGCAGGAGTGACGCGATGAGTCCCCAGGCTTCCGCGGTGCGTGGCGCGTTCTTCGATTTCGTCGATGATCCGTACAAGCATGTCGGGAACGAGCGAGCGTCGGCCCGGTTCATCCGCGATGGATTGCTGGTGACCGAAGGGGGCTTGATTAAAGACTTTGGCCCTTACGCTGAACTCGCCAGTCGCTACTCGGCCGTGCCGGTCACGCACATCAAAGACCGGTTGATCATGCCGGGCTTTATTGATGGCCACGTCCACTTTCCCCAAGTGCGGGCGCTGGGCGCCTACGGGGCACAGTTGCTGGACTGGTTGCAGAACTCGATCTTTCCGGAAGAAGTGAAATACAAGAACCGCGATTACGCGCGCGAAGCGGCCAAGCGATTCTTCGATGCGTTGCTCGCCGGCGGCACAACCACCTGCCAGGCGTTTACCACGAGCAGCCCAGTCTCGACCGAAGAGTTCTTTGGCGAAGCCACGCGGCGCAATATGCGTGTGATCGCCGGCCTGAGCGGCATTGACCGCTTTGCCCCGGCGGACACGATCATCTCGCCGGATGACTTCTATCGCGAGACGTCGAAGTTGATCGAGACGTACCATCGCCAGGGTCGCAACCTGTACGCGATCACGCCGCGGTTTGCCGTTGGCTGCACGTCCGAGATGATGGAGCGCTGCCGGCAGCTCAAGCAAGAGCACAATGACTGCTGGGTTAACACGCACATCTCGGAAAACCCCTCGGAAGTCCGCTCGGCCCGGATTGAATTCCCAGAATGCACGGACTACACCGACGTTCACGAGAAGCACGGCCTGCTGGGACCGAAGTTCACCGCCGGCCACGGCATCTGGCTATCGAACGATGAGTTCCGCCGCTTCTCGAAGGCGGGCGCCGCGATCTCGTTCTGCCCGCTCTCGAACTTGTTCTTGGGGAGCGGCTTGTTCCGCCTGGGCCGCGCGACCGATCCGGACCACCCCGTGCGACTGTCGCTCGGTTCGGACGTTGGCGGTGGCAACGCCTTCAGCATCATTCGCGTGATGGAAGAGGCGTACAAGGTGGGCATGTGCAACAACACAATGCTCGATGGCTCAATCAATCCTCGCGAGCAGGATCTGGCCGAAGCAGAACGCAACAAGCTGGGCCCGTATCGCGCGTTCTACCTGGCCACGCTCGGCGGCGCCAACTCGCTCTACCTGGACGACGTGCTGGGCAACTTCGATCAAGGCAAGGAAGCAGACTTTGTCGCGATCGATTGGAACGCCGGTCAACTGGCCGTGGAGTGGCATCAGTCGCTCACCGTGCCGACCGGTTCGCCGGAGACGATCGACCAGGTTGCGGAGCTGCTGTTTGGGATCATGTCTCTGGGGGATGACCGCAACATCGACGAGACGTGGATCGCCGGTCAGCGCGCCTACAAGAAGGCGAACTCCGGCAGCATCGCCACCGCGCCTGTCATTCCATCGGTAACGCGGTTTTCGGAAACTGTCGCCGTTTAGTAACGCCGATCTCTGATTGACCTGAGAGCTACAGCGTCATTTTTGGGCAAATAGAATCATCCACGCCGGTCAGCCGAAAACAAGTAGCTGACCGGAGCCAGATGGTCTGCACGGATGAACCTGCGCGACAGCGCAGATTCAGCTATCGCACTGAGCAAATCAATGAACGATTCGCTCCGACGGAAGGGAAGTAGCATGAGCGTGGAAGTATGCATTGCGCGGACCTCGGCCGCGATCGTTCAACAGGTCCCCCGCGAGGCGCGGCAGTGGTATATCGATTGGCAACGGGGCGTCTCCACGGCCGCCGAGGCCTTCTCTGGATACCAGGGAACAGACGTCTACCCGCCGGCGGACCCTGATGGAACCGAATGGGTCGCAACGATTCATTTCGATGATGACGCCGCGCTGCAAACCTGGCTAAATTCGGCGGAGCGCGAGAAGTGGGTCGCCAAGCTGCGCGCGGAGATTGGCGATTTCGAAGTGAAAACATTGACGGGCGGATTCAGCCAGTGGTTCCGCGGCGTCAACAGCGCGGAAAACCTGCCGACGCCTTCTTGGAAGATGGCCGCGACCGTGCTGTTGGGTCTGTATCCCACCGTGATGTTGCTGAATCTGTTTGTCGGCCCGTTCACCACGTGGATGGGGCTCGCGTTTGCCATGTTGATTGGCAATGCGCTGAGTGTGGCCTCGCTGCAATGGATTGTGATGCCGCTACTGACCAAGGGGGTTTCCCCCTGGCTGACGGCCAACTCGCCGCGACAGAATTTGCTTTCCTACGGTGGGCTGGTCCTGCTGATCGTAGTGCTCTGCATCCTGGCGACGATCTTCCGTCTGCAAACAGGTTGACGCGGATGGCTATCTGAGCCCTTTCGCCATTTACAACGAGCCCGTTGGCGCGTGGCGTTAAGCCACTGCCATCTCTCGCGATTGTCAAATTGTTAACGCCACCGAGGACCAGAGATGGCTCCAGCAATGGCAAACTTCCCCTATTTGTATTCCAGCAACTTGGTGCTGGTCACGTGGGGCTTCAGGCCTTCGCGGTCCATGAAGTGCGTGTCCTTGGCCTTGCCGGCGCTGAACAGCTTGGACGCCTGGTCGTCCCAGTGGTCACTCTCCGGATGATCGCTGTGACCGAGCGGCACCACCATGTAGGACTTGGGTGGCTTGGAGAGAACGACGATCTGCGTCGACGTCTGGCCACCGTGGCCGATCTTTTTGCCGTCGACGTTGTCGTACGAGATCGCCCGGGGCGTTGCCATGCCGGCCTCTTTCACGCTGCCGCCGCCAACCGGATAGCTTTGCTTGCCATCCTTGCGGGCCACGCGGAAGACGTCACCATACTTGGCCGCCACGCCGCCCGGCTTGTCTTGCAACCACTCGGCCGCTTTGACGAGCGCCGCGACGAGTTCTTCGTCCTTAAGTTCCTTGGGCACGTCCACGGCTTCGGCCGTTTTGCCACCCAGGCCCATCTTGAACGCGTAATACGAGAGAGCGCCGGTGCTATCGGGATCCGCGCGACGATTCCAATCCTGGATGTTGGCGTAGACCTTGGCGGTGTCGCCGGACTTGGCCGCGGCGTTGGCCGATTTCCACGCCGTGGCCAGCCGCTGCTGCCACTTGTCCGAACCCAGGATCTGCGTGCAGAACGCCAAGTCCATCGCCTCATCCAGCGTGAGCGAATCGTCGGCGCTCAATACTTCGTTCACCGTTTCCGCGCGTTGGTGCGACGGACGCCCGGCGCCAAAGTACAAGTAAGGCCGCTTGGCGCTTTCGGCCGTCATCGGGCCGCTGCGCATCATGTGAACCGGCGGCACGTTGCAGTTCTGCATGTAGCCCCCCGGCGGATTCGTGATTTGCACCAGGTCTGAGAACGGGTGCATGCCGGCAAAGTCGTTCTTCGAATCGTTGCCGGGCACCGGCCGATCGGTCGGCAGATTATGGTTGCGGATGGGGACACGGCCATCGTGGACGTAAAACGTATCGCCATCCACGGTGCCAATCATGATGTTCTGCGGCATTAGCTCGCAACTGGAAAGCGCCGCCTTGATCTGGTCCAGGCTGCGGGCCGTGTGGACTTTGTAAAGTTCTTCCATCAGGCCGGCGCGATCGACGTACGCCAGCGCCATCGCATACGCCTTGTTGTCCTTGCGAGCGAAGATCGGACCGTGGTGCGTGGCGGCGACTTCAAAATCCTTTTCGACCAGCTTGTCTCCTTCGCGCACGCGAAGCGTGATCTTGCGCGTGGTCATATCGCGCCACTCGCCGTCGACTTCGTACTTCAACGGGTTGTCTGGATTGACCGTTTCCTCGTAGACGTCGGCCGTGTCTGGCCCGCCGGTGGTCATGGCGATCGACGCGTATTGCGTGTGCCCCAACCCTGGCATGGGCAGGCCCAGGATGCACGCGCCGGAAAGGGCAAAGTCCTCGTCCGTGGCGTACATGCGTTGCTCGTAAAAACGGAACGGCCCGTACCAGCTCAGATGCGGATCAATCAGCGCGATCACCTTGCCGTTTGCGCTTCGCTTGGGTGAGATGATCCATTCGTTCGATCCGCGATAGGCCGGCGGCGCCGAGCGCTTGATGCCAATCTTTTCCAGATCTTCTTCCGCTTGTCCTTCCGGCCAGCCCCAGATGATGAACCGGCTGAGCATGATCGGATGATGCGGTTCCAGTTTTTGCGCCCAGGCTGGCTTTTGCTCTGGATGATCCGCCATGAATTTTTCGATGCCGGCAATGTACGCTGTGCAAACTTTTTGCAGTTTGGGATCCATCTTGGCGTAGTGCTCGCGGGCGACTTCTTCATGCCGCCAGACGCGCGAACGATAATCCTGATCCACGAGCGCCGGGCCGGCCAACTCTGCCAACGTGCCGGCGGCAAGGCGGTAGTTTTGCAGCAGTTGCTCCAAGCGATCTTCCGCCTGCGCGTAGCCAGCGGCATACGCCGCGCCGGCGAGCGACTCCGCGTAAATATGCGGGACGCCAAAATCATCGCGGTAAACCGTGATGGATTCGGCGACGGCGGCGCTGGGCGCAGCCAGGAACAATCCCAAGACGCAACATGCCTGCACGGCAATCAAAACCAGGACGCGCATTACGACAATCTCCGAAACAAGTGAGATCCAGGCCAGTGCGACAATCGCTATTGAGTTGCGAACTTCGGCCGGCCGGGCGGGACGTGCGGTAGAGCAGGTATTTTGGTTGGCCCGCCGTCGCGCGTCAAACCCGAGGCGACTTGGGCCGAAAGTCGTGCAGAACTGAGGGTTTCAGCCCGGGCGGGCGATGGGGCTCGGTCGGTCGACCGGATTGGGCCGCAGGCGACGCCGCTCGACGCTCGCGCGCCGGTGGTCCATACTTCCCTGTGGGCGGGGCGACTCCGGCGAGGCGCGGGCGTCCCCAGGTTCTTGCCCAGTCGGTCGCCAGAAAAGGACGGTCGGCGGTCGATTAACCTCTTATATCCCTGAACGACACGGAACAGTGCGAGGCGGCTGGCATGCGATATTGGCTAGGGTGGCTCTACTTGCGCCTCGGTGGATGGAAGATCGAAGGGCCGAGGCCCCCGTTCAAAAAGTACATGATCCTGGCCGCCCCCCACACCAGCAACTGGGACGTGCCGGCCATGCTAGCAATGTCCTACGTCTATAAAATTCACGTCTCTTGGATCGGAAAGCATTCGCTCTTCCGCGGGCCGTTGGGTCCACTGATGCGATTTCTGGGAGGCGTCCCCGTCGATCGCCGCGCCCGTCACAACGCGGTGCAACAGATGGTCGACGAGTTCAACCGTCGCGACGAACTCTGCTTGATGATCACGCCTGAGGGAACGCGCGACAGGGCCGAGTACTGGAAAAGTGGCTTCTATTACATTGCGCAGGGAGCCGGCGTTCCGATCGTGCTGGGCCTGCTCGACTTCAAACGCAAAGTCGGCGGTTTGTTCGAAGCGATCTATACCACAGGGGACATGAAGGCCGACATGGATAAGATCCGCGCGTTCTACGCCAACGCGTCGGGCGTCTATCCAGAAAAATTTGGGCCGATCTTTCTGCGCGAAGAGTCTGCCGTCGAGGCGAGTTGATCGTCTGCGGATAGATTCAGCTTTGCGATGCGCTGACGGACGATTCATGTACGTTGGCCTTGGCCTGCGCGTGGAGAAAGCGCGTCAGCGCCACGGCGTTTGCCAGTCGTTCGCCTGCGCGGCCTGGGTGGAGCGCCGGCCCGACGGGAAATTGCTCGGCGGCGACAATTTCTTCCAGCGTCCCCAACCGTCGCTGCGAATCGAGCGCGACGGACTTCAGCAGCAAGCAAGCGGGCTCCGCAACCGCGTCGGACATCTGCCGGAGCAAACGGATCGTCCCCTGGTTGAACACCGCCAGCGTGTCCGTGGGACGCAAATACGCCTGCCACGCGCGACTCGCTTCGTCCAGTGAAACCGCGTCTGCAAAGTCTTCGCGATTCAGGCGCAGGTGCTGCAGAAACTCATCGACTAGCGGCGCCGCTGGCGTTATCAGGCGACGGAACGTCTCGCCTGTCCCCAGCCGCTCGGCCACCCAATAGACTGGCGGACCCGACGCGCGCGCCGTGCCGCGCGCGCCAAGCGCGGACTCGCCGTAGGCCACCACGATATTGTCCAGATCTTCGACAATCGCCGCCGGGGTGTTTCCGCAGTACGGCCGGCGACGCACAACATGACGGGCGCCGTATTCGGCCTTGGGGTGGGCCAGTTGCCGCTCGACCATTTGATCGAACGCCGCGATCAGCAGATTGACCCCAGCGGTCTCCGGCTCGAACACGCCGAGCGCCGCGATGATCGCCTCGACGGTCGAGAGCGCCACGTCCGTGGGCTCCCGGCGGATGCGGTAACGGCTGGGCGCCGGCGGCGCAAGTCGCACGCGGGGAAGCGAGGCCAGGGCTGGGATATCACGAACCAACGTCTTGGCGTGGTGCCACGTCCCGTCCAGGATGACCAACTGTGCGGGCCACTGGTCGGTCGGAATGTCCGAGATCAAGCTGGCCTCGGCGCTGGGATACAACAGCGCCGCGCGCGGATGGAGGAAATTACCCGCTGAGAGTGCGGCCGCCAGATTGACCGTGTGATCGACCAGCAGCGTGGAGTTTCGCAGTGCGCGGTGCGCAATCCGCGCGGTATTGAACGGGTGGAACCGCTCGCGCATGTGCTGCAGAATCAAAATCGGCAGTTGATTGTCGATCGTAGGGATCGCCGCGCAGTAGCAATCCCGCTTGGGGCGGAAGCAACCGTAGCAGCGGTCGCGGATTGCGAGGTCGCCTGTCTCATCTTCAGGGGAGTCTGTGAGCATGACCGCCGCAGCTTAACAAAAAGCGATGGCGCCAAGAACGGCGGGCCCGCCCGTTCGCGTTGATTTCGCTGTTACGCCAGCGTATATGCCACTTGCGGCCCCGCGCTGGACAACCGCGGGTTTCATACCCTAGGCTCTAGGTCGCCCCCCGCTTTGGCTCCACGTGTCCTCAGGGGGCTTACTCTCGATTTCGCCACGGCGCGCGTCGCCCACAAAGAGGAGATTCCATTATGTCCGTACGCACTTGCCTGATCTTCGCCGGTTTGTTGAGCGCGGTCCTGATTCAATCTGGCTCCGCCGCCAACTTGACCGAGGGAATGGAAAAAGGGACGCCCGAACTGAAATCGGCCGGCCCCGCGACCTT
>Ga0335397_10003974_pt1 | contig 19643 bp, 13 predicted proteins | sample MAT04_FD_205740 | JGI IMG/M metagenome (GOLD analysis project Ga0335397, IMG submission 205740) | Freshwater microbial communities from Lake Fryxell liftoff mats and glacier meltwater in Antarctica - MAT-04 (spades assembly) (version 2) ... | reverse complement strand
TGTCGTCGCCTCCCAGCCATCCGTCGGTCGAGCGCTATGGGAAAGTCGCCGTCGTCGCTGGCGCATCGGAAGGGCTCGGTGCTGCGTTTGCCACGGCGCTCGCTCTGCGTGGTCACGATCTGGTGCTCCTCGCGCGCCGCGCGGCGGTGCTCGACGCGCTCGCTGCGCAGCTGCGCAGCACGACGCCGGAGGTCGATGTGCGCTGCGTCGCGTGCGACCTCGCCGACGGCGCGTTCGTCTCCGCGATGCACGACGGGATCGCGGGCCGCGAGGTCGGCATCGGCGTGTACAACGCGGCGTTCTCGGCGATCGGGCCGCTGCTCGATCGTCCGCTCGAGGACGCGCTGCGCGTGATCGACGTGAACGTGAAGGGGCCGGTGCGCTTCGTTCACGCGCTCGGCCCCGAGATGCGCCGACGCAAGCGCGGAGGCTTGGTGCTGATGTCGTCGCTCGCGGGCTTTCACGGTTCGCCGCGCATCGCGACGTACGCGGCTAGCAAGGCGTTCAACATCGTGCTCGGCGAGAGCCTCTGGGCTGAGCTTCGCGGCGAAGGCGTCGACGTGCTGGTGAGCGGCGCCGGCGCCATCCGTACGCCCGGTTACACGAAGACCAACAAGCCCGACGCGCCGGGTACTCTCGATCCTTCGCAGGTCGCGGAGCGCACGCTCGGGGCGCTCGGACACGGACCGCTGGTCGTGCCGGGCGCGGTGAACAAGCTGGCGACGTTCTTCCTCGGTCGCGTGATCAGCCGCGCGGGCGCCGTCGCGATCATGCAGAAGAACACGGCGGATCTCGACGCCTGAGCACGCGGCGCCTGGCGCGCCCTGGGCGCCTCGGCAGCGTGTCGGCGGCCACTTGCCGCGGCGTGCGGAGTACGCCACGAACGCGTCGATGTTCGCCGCCGACACCTACGAGCGCTCGGGCCTCTTCTATCTCGGTCGGCCCATTGCGTCGGCCGATCGCGCGCCGCTCGATCAGCCGCTGCTCTACGACTCGCGTCATCTGCTCACGCACGCCGTGATCGTCGGCATGACCGGCAGCGGCAAGACGGGACTCGGCGCGGTGCTGCTCGAGGAAGCGGCGATCGACGGCATCCCCGCGATCGCGATCGATCCGAAGGGCGATCTCGGCAACCTGCTGCTGACGTTCCCGGAGCTGCGCGCCGATCAGTTCGCGCCGTGGGCTCCGCCGAACGAAGACCCTGCGCTGATCGCGACGCGCGCGCAGGAGGGACTCGCCGCGAGCGGCCAAGACGGCGCACGCATCGCGCGCTTCGCGAGCAGCGTGCAGCGCACGATCTATACGCCAGGCGCATCCGCCGGTGCGCGCTTGTCGCTGCTGCGATCGTTCGAGCCGCCGTCCGTCGGTGCGGACGCTGAGCTCGCCCGCGAGCGCGCGGTCGCGACGGTATCGGCGCTGCTCGGTCTCGTCGGACTCGACGCCGATCCGATGCGCAGCGCCGACCACACGCTGGTGACGAACGTGCTGCTGAGCGCGTGGAGCGAAGGCCAGGCGCTCGATCTCGCGGAGCTGCTGCGCCGCATCCAGACGCCGCCCTTCGATCGCATCGGCGCGATGGATCTCGAGAGCGTCGTTCCCGCGAAGCAGCGCCAGTCGATCGCGCTGGCGATCAACAACGCGTTCGCCTCGCCCGCGTTCGCCGGCTTTCTCGAGGGTGAGCCGCTCGACATCGGCAGGCTGCTGTGGACCGCCGAGGGGCGGCCGCGGCTGTCGATCCTGTCGATCGCGCACCTCGGCGAGGCCGAGCGCATGTTCTTCGTCACGCTGTTGCTCGGCGAGCTCGTGACGTGGATGCGCGCGCAGCCGGGCACGACGAGCTTGCGTGCGCTGCTCTACATGGATGAGGTGTTCGGCTTCTTTCCGCCGGTCGTCGTGCCGCCGTCGAAGACGCCGATGCTCACGCTGCTCAAGCAGGCGCGCGCGTACGGGCTCGGCGTGGTGCTGGCGACGCAGAACCCAGTCGACCTCGACTACAAAGGACTGTCCAACACCGGCACCTGGATGCTCGGCCGCCTGCAGACCGAGCGCGACAAGGCGCGCGTGCTCGATGGCCTCGAGGGCGTGAGCGCGGCGAGCGGCGGCGCGTTCGATCGCGCGTCGATCGACGCGGCGCTATCTGGCCTGCCGAAGCGCACGTTCTTGCTGCACGACGTGAACGAGCGCGCGCCAGTGTTGTTCGAGACGCGCTGGGCGCTCTCGTATCTGCGCGGCCCGCTGACGCGCGCCGACATTGCGCGACTGTCGGCGACGGCGCAGGTCGCGCCGATCGTTGCGCCGCACGACGGAGCGCGAACTGCCGTCGCGTCGCCCGCAGCCGGCGTCGCGTCGCTCGCCACGGCGAGCGCGCGTCCGCTCGTCGGCGCGGGCGTCGACGAGGTGTTCCTGGCGGGCTCGGCGACGACCGGCGCTGCGCACTCCCCGCACGTGCTGTGTCGCCTCAGCGCGCACTACGTGCTCGCGTCAGCGCGACTCGATACGTGGCTCGCACCGACGCTCGTCGCGCCGCTCGTCGATGACGCGCCCGCATGGGCGCAAGCGTGGGTGTTCATGGAGCCGCCCGTAGGCGCAGCGGCGCCGCCCACGGGCGCCACGTTCGCGCCGCTCGCCGCGCGCGCTGCGCGTGCCGAGAGCTACGCCGCGTGGCGCAAGACCGCCGCCGAGCACGTCTACCGCGATCGGCCGCTGATCTTGCTGACGGCGCCGGCCATCGGTCTCACGTCGACGTTCGGCGAGAGCCGCGAGTCGTTCGCCGCGCGTGCGGCGCAGGTCGCGCGCGAGCAGCGCGACGCGGCGACGCAGAAGCTGCGCGAGAAGTTCCGAGCGCGCGTGGAGAGCGCGCGGCGCAAGCTGACGGCGGCCGACGACAAGCTCGCGCGCGCACGAGCGCTCCATCAAGAGAGCCACGTGAACCAGACACTGGAGATCGGCTCGAGCGTGCTCGGCGCGATCTTCGGTCAAGGATCGGCGGTGCGCGGCGCGGTCGCCGCCGCCAAGCGCGCGCAACGTGCGTCGCGACGCGGTGACGAAGTCGCGCGTGCAGAGGAGCGAGCGCAAGCCGCGCGTGAAGCGGTGACCGTTCTCGAGCACGAAGTGCAGAGCCGCCTCGCCGAGATCGGCGCCGCGCACGAGCCGGCGCACCTCGTCATCGAAGAGCAGCCAATCCGCGCGAAGAAGGCGGATCTGCGCGTCGAGCACGTCGCGCTCGCTTGGATCGCAAGGTGAGCTGTCGCGCGCGCTGAGCTGTCGCGCGCTGAGCACGCAGCGGCAGCGCTGAAGAGCCGCTACTCCGCCGCCGCTTCGCTCATCACGGCCACGTCGTCATACGCCTGCACGACGCGGCCAGGCGCTGCCTCTCCGGCTGCGAGGAAACGTCCGAATCCGCGCTCGCGCCCCACGGCGGGCAGCGGGACGCCATCGCGCACGGCGAGGCGTCCGTTGACGACGACGGCGGGCACGGCGGCATCGTTGCGGCGCACCATCCGCGGGAAGTTGCCGAGCTCTGCCATCGGCGCCTCTTCGATGTTGTCGATGGCGTCGAGCTGCGCCGGATCGACGACGACCAGGTCCGCGCGCTTGCCGATGCCGAGCACACCCGCATCGAGGCCGAGCCAATTGCCGAGCTCACCGGTGCAGCGGTAGACGGCGCGCTCGATGCTCATGAACGGGATTCCATCTCGCGCCGCGTCGCGCGCGATGCGCAGCATGAAGAGGGCGTAGTTGTAGAACGCCATGTTGCGCAGGTGCGCGCCGGCGTCGGAGAAGCCGATCAAGATGTCCGGGTGCTTGAGGATGTTGCGCAGATGCGCCGGTCGATCGTTGGCGACGGTGGTGAACCAGCGCAGCGCGTCGCCGTGGTCCGCACACAGATCGAGGAACACGTGGACGACGTCTTCCTTGCGCTCGCGCGCCACAGCGTCGAACGACTTACCGACGAGCGTCGCGTCCGGGCACGCCACGATGCGCGACTGGCGGAAGTCGCGGTGGAACACCTTCGGCATGAACAGGCTGGTCCACTGGCGACGAAACCAGCCGCGATATTTCGGGTCGCGCAGCAGCGCGCGTCGCTCGGCCATCTCTTCGAGATGAAGGGCCGCGGTGCCCGCGCCGATCTCCTCGAAGATCGGCGCGTCGAGCCCATCGACGAACATCTCGAAGCGCAGCGGCAGCGCTTGAAAGCGCACGTCGGCGCGGAAGACGACGTTCATCACCCGCGCGAGGCCAGCGATTACGCGATAGAGCAGGCGGTTCGAGCGCACGTCGGCGAGCGATACGATGGTCGTGCGCAGCGGCGCGCGGAACAGGCCCATGCTCTCGTAGAACAGCAGGAAGATGTCGTACTTCGCCGAGATGTTCGGGATCCCCTGCAGCACGCGGCCGTGCGCGCGCACGATCGACGAGAGCCCGTCGATCTCGCTCCACGACGCGAACGTGCCCGGCAGCGGCTGCGAGCGATGCCGCGTGCCGCCGAGCTTGTCCCAGCGATTCGTGTTGAGGCTCAGGCCCGTGAAGCCGGCGTCGAGCGCGTCGGTGAGCGATTGCGCCATCGTCGCGCGCTCGGCCTTGGTCGCCTTCACACCTTTGGTGACGGATCGATCGAGCCCCATCGTCGCGCAGCGCAGGTCGGAGTGCCCGAGGAACGCGGCGACATTCGGCCCGAGCGGCAGCGAGTCGATGTGCGCGCGGTATTCGGCCGGCGTCGACCAATCTTTCTTTGCCTCGAAGAGCGGCAACACGTGCTCGCGCGGCATCGCCTCGACGCGCGTGAACATATCGGCGATGTCGACGGGAGTGCTCAGCACGGTGCCGAGCGAGCAGCTGCCGACGAGCACCGTCGTCACGCCGTGGCGCAGCGACTCGGAGAGTGACGGCGCGGCCTCGAGCTCCGCGTCGTAGTGCGTGTGCAGATCGACGAAGCCGGGCATCACCCAGCGATCACGCGCATCGACGAGCTCGCGCGCTTCGCTCGCGCTGAACGGCGTCTCGCTCATCGCGACGACGTTGCCATCGCGGATGCCGAGGCTGCGCACCACGCCGGGGGCGCCGGTGCCGTCGAAGAAGAGTCCACCGTTGATCGCGAGATCGAACTGGGTGCGGCTCGACATTCGCAGAGCCTAGCAGGCCGCGGATCGATCCGCGCGCTGCCGTCGCTTGCGCGCGGCGAGCGCACCGAGCGCGAATACGAAGAGCGCGGCATACGTCTCGCCGGCGCGCGTCGTCGCGCCCGTCGCGATGCTGCAGCCGCCGACGTCGTCTGCGCGGGGGCGCACGACGGAACCGGCGTCTACGTCACCGGCAGTGCCCGCGTCGATCGCGCCCGCATCGATCGGAAGCGCCGTGCCAGCGACGGTGACGCGCACCTGCAGCTGCATGTCGCTCGGGCCGCCTTGATCGGAGAACCACGCGCCCCCCTCTTGGACGAGGTTGAAATATTGCGGGTAGTCACCGGCGACGGCGGGCGCGCGCACCGTGAACGCGAACGTGCCGGTCTCGCCGGGAGGCACCGCGTGATCGACGCTCGCGGCGCGGCTCGTGCTGAGCCAGTCAGGCCCTGCGAGTGGGCTCGCGACATCGCGCGGGCCGGTCGTGCCGAGCAGCGTGACGCCGGGCTGCCAGGTCGCAGCGCCGCTGTTGCGCAGCACGATCGAGCCGCTCATCTCCGCGCCCGGCGTGAGCTCGAACGGCGCGGCCGCGAGCGGGAACGTCTGCGAGACGAAGGTCGCCGCGTAGTCGACGCTGGTCGCCCAGAAGTCGGCGCCCATCTCGGCGTACGTGTCGCGCGCATGGCTCGAGTAGCTCGCGTAGCGCGCGTCATAGACGCCGCAGCCGGTGGGCGTGCAGCCGTTGTAGTAGTGCGTGACCGTCTGGATCCACGGCATGAAGCGATCGTTGTCGATGCGTACGCCGTTCATCCACTCGAGCGCCTGCGCCGCGTTGTCGACGCCAGCGACGTAGACGGAGCGAATCACCATCGCGATGACGAAGTCGACGGCAGCGTCGGTGTTGCCGGAGATCGTCAGCACGCGATCGCCTTCGCGCGCGAGCGTGTCGTCGAAGGTGCCGGCGTCGAACTGGAACATGCCGAGGCCACCTTGGCGCAGCGAGCATGCGCCATCGCCGGCGCCGGCCACGACCGGCCCACCACCGCAATCCGCGCTCGCCGGACCCATGCACGCCCACGTGAGCTCCGACCAGCACTGCGACATGCCGGTCTCCGCATCGGCGATCCCCGCGAGCAGCCAGCCCTGCTCGAGGCCGCGCGCAGCGGCCGCGTCGCGGATCAGCGCCGCTCGTCCGCGACGCTCGGCGGCGGTCAGCGACGAGCGCGACGCGCCGATCGGATCGCCCGGCGCCGCGGCATCGATGGGACTGTCCGAGCACGCCGACAGCGACAGCACACCGGCCGACGTGAGTACCAGAGCGAGCGCGACGGCGGAGCGAGGCACGCGGTGAAACATCACACGCGAGCCTACACCCGCTCACCCAAACGAAGCCACGGGCGAAGAAAAGGCGCACCGCTTTTTGGACCGAGCGGATCGGCGCCGCTAGGTTCGCGCCCCGGAGGATCACCGTCATGCATCTCGTCGCGCAACCGTCGAAGACCACCGCAGCCGCACCGTCAGCGCACGAGGTGTTCTCTGGCGTGCCTCTGTCGATCGTCTTCGCCGAGGGCGACGCGATCGCGGCGGTGGTGCGCGGCGAGGCCGAGACGATCGCGCTCTCGCCGCCGTTCCACGTCAGCGACGAAGATGCGTATCTCGTACTGCCCGAGGACATCGGCACCGAGATCGTCGACATCCTGCGCGATGGCGATCTGGATCTGCTGAGCGAGGCGCTGCGCGATGGCCTGCTGGTGATCGGCTCGATCGAGCGCGAGGGCCGCTGCGTCGAGCTGGTCATCGAGTCGTTTGCGGTGCCGGCAAAGGCGCTCGCCGAGGGCCTACCGTACGCCGAGACCGTCGTGCTCGCGAACATCGCGGGCGCGCTCGAGACGCTCAACGCGCTCGACCACGTGCAGATCACCGTGTGCAGCGCGCTCGTCGACGAAGACGGCCTGAGCGAGGTGCTGTCGAACGCGGAGTACGTCGGCCCGTCGTGGCAGGCGCCGGAGACCACGGCGAAGCACAGCGCGGGAATCGAGCCGACCTTCGTCTGGTCGCGCCGTCAGCGCGATGGTCGCGTCGGCATCGAGCTCGCGCTGTTCTCCGAGTACGAAGAGCTGGTCGTGCTGCTGCGCCCTGCCCTGCTCGCGCCGAAGAGCTGAGCGCCGTTCGCTCCACATCGTCGATCGCGCAGCAGCGAACGTGGCGCGCGGCAATCGATCCGTTTGCGTAGTGCGTGGCGCGCAGTTCATGGTGCGGCTCCGCATGAGCACGCCGAAGACCCCACGCGCGAAGAAGCCGAACGTCGATCGCAAGCGCGCGGCGCCCATCGACTCGGCGCCGATCGACACCGAGGCTGAGCTCGTCTCCGAGCGGCGCGGCGGCGAGACCGGCAACGATGGCGACGACGCGCAGGAAGACGCGTTCTCCGACGATGCGCTCGCGTCAGACGACGCCGCCGTGTACGAGGACGTCGCCGCGCAAGACGTGAAGGTGCCGGTGCAGCGCAAAAGGGGCGCGGGTACGGACTCGCTGTCGCGCCAAGATCCGCTCGCCGCATACATGCGCGACGTGCAGCGCTATCCGCTGCTCACGCCGGAAGAGGAGCACTCGCTGGCGGTGACGTACGCGGAGACCGGCGACGTGAAGACCGCTGCGCGCTTGGTGACGGCGAACCTGCGCCTCGTGGTGAAGATCGCTTACGACTATCGGCGCGCCTACAAGAACCTCCTCGACCTCGTGCAGGAGGGCAACATCGGCCTGATGCAGGCGGTGAAGAAGTACGATCCGTACAAGGGCGTGAAGCTCTCGTCGTACGCCGCTTGGTGGATCCGCGCGTACATCCTGCGCTTCATCTTGAACAACTGGCGGCTGGTGAAGATCGGCACCACGCAGGCGCAGCGCAAGCTGTTCTTCAACCTCGCAAAGGAGAAGGCGCGGCTCTCTGCGCTCGGCATCGAGCCGACGGCGGAGGCCATCGCGAAGCGGCTCGATGTCACGACGGACGAGGTCGAGATGATGGACCGGCGCCTCGGCGGCAACGACGTCTCGCTCGACACGCCGACGGGCACCGACGGCGAGCACGGACCGGCGCGGGTCGAGCTGCTGCCGTCAAACCTCGGTCGCTCCGACGACTTCCTCGCCGATGCCGAGGTGCGCGGCATGTTGCACGACAAGATCGCGGAGTTCGGCAAGCGCCTCACGGGCAAGGAAGAGATCATCTTTCGCGACCGCATCCTCGCCGAAGATCCGCAGACGCTGCAGCAGCTCGGCGACATCTTCGGCGTGAGCCGCGAGCGCGTGCGCCAGCTCGAGCAGCGCCTGCAGCAGAAGCTCGAGCGCTTCTTGCGCGAGCAGCTCGGCGAGGAAGTGCTCGAGGCGTGAGCTCGGTCGACGGAAGCGGGGTCGGCGATGAGTCTGCGGAGGCCGCAGAGAGCGATGCTGTCGCCGCAAAGAGCGATGCAGCGGCGCCAGTCGCGCGCGCGCGCGGTGTGCTCTACGTCGTGGCGACGCCGATCGGGAACCTCGAGGATCTGACGCTGCGCGCGCTGCGCGTCCTGCGCGAGGTCGACGCGGTGCTCGCCGAGGACACGCGCCACACGCGCAAGCTGTGTGAGCGCCACGCCATCGGCACGCCGCTGCGCGCGTTCCATGCGCACTCGCCGGCGCCAGTCGTGACGCGCCTCGTCGACGAGCTGCTCGGCGGTGCGCGGCTCGCGCTGGTCTCCGATGCGGGCACGCCGCTCGTGAGCGATCCCGGCGCGTCGCTGGTCGCCGCGGCCGCCAACGCTGGCGTGCGTGTCGAGGCGCTGCCTGGCGCGAGCGCGCCGCTCGCCGCGCTGACCGTCGCTGGGCTGCGCGCGGATGGCTTTCGCTTCGTCGGATTTCTGCCGCGGAGCGGCGCGCGGCGACGACGGGCGCTCGAGAGTCTCGCGCGCGATCCGCAGACGACGGTGCTGTTCGAAGCGCCGAACCGGCTCGCCGACACGCTCGTCGATCTCGCCGAGAGCGCCGGCGCGACCCGACGCGCGGCGGTCTGTCGCGAGCTGACCAAGGCCTATGAAGAGGTCGCGCGGGGCACGCTGAGCGAGCTCGCCGCGCGCTTTGCAGGGGGCACGCGCGGCGAGGTGACGATCGTCGTCGAGGGCACGGGCGACCAGCCAGAGGCCGAGGAGACGAGCGACGACGCGGTCGAGTCGATCGTCCGCGCGGCGCTGGCGGGCGGCGCGACGGTGCGCGACGCCGCGCGACAGCTCGCCGAGGCGACCACGCTGGGCAAGCGCGAGGCATATCAGCGCGTGCTGGCGCTCTCGAGCGGCGAGACGGACGCGGACGATCCGGACGACGAGTAGCCGGACGACCCTTCACGTGGACGAAGCGGCGGCGGGCGGCGACTTCGATCGGGACGTCGCATCGACCGCGCGCGCCGTGATAACGTCGCGGGCCGTGACTTCGTTCGTGACCGCCTCGCTCCTTCGCGCGCCCGTGCTTCGTCTCGCGTTCGTCTTTGCCGCGCTGCTCGCGCTCGGCGCGTGCGCCACCGATGGCGACGCGCCCGTCGATGTCGGCATGCAGATCGCGTGGCTCGATCAGCCGCTCGGCACGCTGCCCGACGCGGTCACCTCGATCTCGATCACGGTCTTCACCGGCGACGACGAGACCGGCCTCGAGCGCGAGTTCACCGTCGCGAACCTGCCCGACGACGACGGCGATGGCCGCCCCGATCGCTCGCTCGAGGGTCTCGCGACCGGCGTGCCGATTCGCATCGCGCTGGCCGGGCTCAACTCGTCGCGCGCCGCGGTCTACGTCGGTCGCGTCGGTCCGTTCACACTGGAGGCCGGCCAGCGCCGCTTCGTCGACGTGCAGATGTACCCAATCGGTACGTCGACGGTGACGCCCGACGCGACGCTTCCAGGGCGCTTTCTGCACACCGCGACGGCGCTCGCCGACGGCCGCGTGCTGATCGCCGGCGGCTTCTCGTCGATCACCAGAATCGACACCTGCCCCGCGCCGTTCGCGGCGACCGAGCACTGCTTCGCGGCGACTGCGTCGCGCGACGCCTATCTGTTCGTCCCGGCGAGTGGGCGCTTCTTGCGCGTCGTCGATCGCCTGCTCGAGGCGCGCGGCGGACACACCGCGACGCGGCTGCGCGACGGTCGCGTGCTGCTCGCAGGCGGCGCGAGCGACGCGATGCTGGTGTTCTCGCCGGTCGGTGACGTCTCGGCGCCACGCGGCTGGACGCCGGCGTTCTACGCGCGCAACGCGGCCGGCGCGGCGACGGCGCGAGAGAGCTTCGAGATCTTCGATCCGGAGCGCAATCCGGAAGAGAGCGATCCGGAGCGCAACGGCGACGAGGGCCGCGGCGGCTTCGTCGGCGCCGCGGACGCGCCTACCACGTCAGGACGGCTCAACGGCCCGCGCTTCATGCACGCAGCGGCGTCCGTGCCCGACACCGACTACGTGCTGCTCGCCGGGGGCGCAAACCCAGAGGCGGTGCGCAGCTACGAGGTCTACGACGATCGACGCGCGGGCGGCTACGGCGTCTATGCAAACGACGGCGCCGCGCTGCGCTCCGCGCGCACACTGCCGAGCGCGCTCGGCGTCGGAGCCGGCACCAGCGCGAAGGTGTGGATCGTCGGTGGCACCGCGGCGGCGACCAACGACGACCTCGCCGAGATCTGGTCGCCGCCGACCTCGTCGATGCCCAACGGCTCGCTCGTCGCTGCAACGAGCACCGGCTTTCCCGCGCTCGCGGGCGGCGCCGGCGAGCCGCACCCGGAGTTCTCGCTGCTACGCCCCGAGCTCGCCAACGTCGGCGGTGGCGGCAGTCATCTACTCGCCGTCGGCTGGCTCGGTCCGAGCTGCGCTGCGGGGATGGCGGTGCCGGTGTTCGCGGGCTCGAGCGGCGGCGCCGAAGAGCTGTGCGCGACCGGCATGCCGGAGCGCAGCTTCACCACGCGCCTCACCGGCGGCGCGACTGCAGGCACGCCCGTCGGCGCGCCGCACGCGCTCGGCGCGAGCGCACGGCTCGACGACGGCTCGTTCGTCGTCACGGGCGGGGTGAGCAACCTGGTGATGACCGCGCAGCAAGCCGTCGATCGCTTCACCGGCAACGTGATGGCGGATCGCGCGGTGCGTGAATCGGGCGGCTCGAGCGCAGTGACGTTGCGCGCCCAGCGCGCGCTGCACGCGAGCGCCGCGCTCCCCGGCTCCGGCGTGCTCAGCACTGGCGGGGTCGTGTTCACGCCGGACACCTCGAGCGCGATGCTGGTGACCTCGCCGGTCGCCGAGATTCTGTTCCTCACGCCGCTCTGAAAGCGCGACGAAGACTGTCGTGATCACGACGGCTCCTGCGCGACGGCTCGGTACCGCGACGGCCGCGCTCGCCGTCATCGCGAGCATGATCGGCACCGGCGTCTTCACCACGACGGGCGTGCTCGTCCGCGAGCTCAGCTCCGCGGGCGCGGTGCTCGCTGCGTGGGCGCTCTACGGCGTCGTCGCGCTCGCCGGCGCGCTCTGCTACGCCGAGCTCTCCTCTGCGCTCGCGGTGAACGGCGGCGAATACGCGCTCTTGTCGCGCATCTATCACCCAGCGGTTGGCTTCGCGGCCGGCGCGGTGTCGCTCGTCGTCGGCTTCGCCGCGCCAGTCGCCGCGTGTGCGCTCGGCTTCGGCGGCTACGTCCACGCGGTGTTTCCGCAGCTGCCCGTCGTGCCGCTCGCGCTCGCGCTGATCGTCGCGGCGAGCGTGCTGCACGGCCACCACATGCAGCGCGGCGCGCTCGCGCAGAACGTCGTGACCGCGCTCAAGGTCTTGCTGGTCGTCGCGTTCGCGCTCGCCGGCGGCGTGGTGGTGCTGCGCGACGGCGCGCCCGCGCTCGCCGAGCCCGCGCGCGTGCCGTTCGTCGAGGCCGTGCTCTCGCCGCCGTTTGCCGCGGGGCTGGTGCTCGTGTCGTTCGCGTACAGCGGCTGGAACGCGGCCGCGTACATCGCCGGCGAGCTGCGCGATCCGGGACGCACGATTCCGCGCGCCATCGTGCTCGGCACGCTGGTCGTCACGCTGCTCTACGTCGCGCTGAACGCCGTGTTTCTGGCCGCCGTGCCAGCCACACAGCTGAGCGGCGTCGTCGAGGTCGGACATCTCGCGGCGACTGCGCTGTTCGGCCCGCGCGCGGGCGCGGCCGTCTCGCTGTTGATCGCCGCGGGCCTCGTCTCCACCGTCGGCGCGCTGATCATGACGGGCGCGCGCGCGAGCGAGGCGATGGGGCACGACCATGCGCGGCTGGCCCTCCTCGCGAGGCGCACGGCGCACGGCGCGCCGATCGTCTCGGTGGCACTGCAGGCCGTACTCGCGTCCGCGCTGGTGCTCGCTGCGACGTTCGACACGTTGCTCGTCTGGACCGGCCTCACGCTGACGATCTCCGCCGCGCTCACCGTTGGCGGCGTGATCATCTTGCGGCGCCGTGAGCCATCCCTCGCGCGCCCGTATCGCGTGCCGCTCTATCCGCTCGCGCCGCTGCTGTTCCTCGCGTTCGCCGCGTGGTCGCTCATCGCGTCGGTGATCGAGCAGCCGCTGATCGTGCTCGCGAGCGCGGCGACGATCGCCATCGCACTCGCGCTCTACGGCGTCGTGCGCGACGGCAGAACTGCGCGGTGATCGTCGCCGACGTCAGAACTGCGCGGTGATCGTCGCCGAGAGGTCGAACGTCATTGCGCCATCGAGACGAAAGCGACGGCCGGGGAGATCGATCGTCTCGCGGTAGTTCGGGTTGATGATGCCGGAGCGGCAGTTGCCCGCGCGCGGATCGGGCAGGGCATTCCCGTCCGGGTCGAGGCCGGGCGAGACCGGGTCGATGTTCGGATTGCACGCATCCGCGAAGCTGAGCAGATGCGCGGTCGTGTACGAGAGGCCCGCTGCGAAGCCGAACTTCACGTAGCGCGCGGCCTGCATCTCGACGGCGATCCGACCCCCGATGCGCGCGTGCGACTGCGTGTCGGTGAGACCGTAGAAGAAGCCCTTGCGGCGCGATGCGTCGGCGATCGGACACATTTCGCCCGTGCCCTCGCTGGTCTCGCACACCGGGTTGGTGAGCCCAGGGAGGCTCGACGTGCCGAGCGCATCGAACAGTGGCGACCAGCTGCGGCCCTCGGAGATGTACGCAAACGTCCCGCGGAAATCGATGGTGAAGCGCTGATGTCGAGCGCGCTGCTCCCAAGGAATCACCGCGACGCCGACGGTCGCCTCGCCGAGCAGCGGCGGGATCGAGTTCACCACGCCGTCGAGGTCACCCGACGGGATGAAGAAGCGATCGCTCGCCGCGGGCCACTCGACCTGAAACGCGAGGCCGGCGTAGGGCTCGAGGTAGCGATATCGATGTGAGCCGCGCGTCTCGATGCGCAGCGCGTTGGTGCCGCGCGAGATGCCGCCGTCGCCGTTGAAGTAGCCCGCCGCGCCATCGGCGCCGTACGTCGCACGACAGTTGCCGCTGCCGCCGTCGAGCGCGGTAGCGCTGCACGCGCGTAGCGGTGCACCAACGGCGAAGCGACCTTCGACCATCACGACCCACGTGGGCAGCCACGGCGTGCGGAACTGGTTGGTGATCGACCACGCCATGCCGAGGTTGATCGTGTCGACGCCGGAGCGCGTCGGCGAGACGAACGGGACCGTGACCTCGCCCGCTGCGACGCCGCCGGTCACGCCGCGCAGCGAGCGGTCATCGCTGAGCACGAGCGGCAGGCGCGCGTAGACCATGAGGTCGTGGTAGATGCCGGCCTCGAGGCCGAGCACCAGCTTGTTCGTGAGGTGGCGCGACTCGGCGATGTCGACGTAGCGCTGCGCGCCTGGGAGATCTGCGGGATTGCCGTCCGCGTCGACGCTCGACGCCTCTTGCTGGATCGTGCCCTGCGTCACCGAGCGCTCGAACGTCAGGCTCAAGTTCAGGTCGAACGGGTCGTCGTCGTCGAACGCGTCGGCCACATCGGTGTAGCTGGTCGGCGAGCCCATCAACACCAGCGGCGGATCTTCTGCACGCGCAGGAGACGCCGACGAAGTGAGCCCGATTCCGGCCAGCACGGACGCCAGAAGGGCGACGCGAAGGAAGCGTTTCGACATTCTGGCGCGAGGATAGGTCGCGGCCGTCTGCGGGGTCAACAAGGGCTTGCGCACGGCAGGTGCCGGGCCGCTTCAGCGCCGCGTATCGGCAGCTGCGCACCCCGCAGCGGCGCACATCACGGCAGCTGCGCGCCTGGCAGCGCCGCGCGCACGCGGGTCGCGCGCTGCGCGATCGCTTCCCGACCGGCGGGACCGGCCGCAGCCTGCGCGCGCTCCCACGCCACCAGCAGCGACTCCGTCAGGCGCAAATTCGCCTGCGAGTGATGCGCGATCGCGAGCAGCGCCTCGCGCGCGTTCGGCGCTTTGCTTCTGACGGCCGCGCGATGCGCATCGTCGAGCGCCGCGCCTCGCGCAGCCTCCGCTTCGACGGCGGCGAGCGCCGCATCGAGCCGCGCGAGCCCCGCTTCCGCCGATGGCCGCTCCGCTGCGCGCGGCGCCCGTGCGCGCGATCGCGTGAGGTGCTGCGCGCGCGCGGCGTTCACGGTGAGCGCACCTTCGATCAGCGCATGGCCATCTTCCGTCGCCTGACCTGGCGGCACGAAGGTCCGCACGAAAGTGCCGTCTTCTGCGAGCGCCCCATCGGTGCTCTCCGTCGTGCCCGAGAGCGCCGAGATGCGCGTCCCCGGCGAGGCCGCGACGACGCTGATGTACGCGTGCCCAGAGCCCGGAATCTCCGCCGCGAGGTCCGGTGTCCCCGCGCGCAGCGATGGCCGCGACGAATTGCCCGCGGGCGGCAGTGTCAGCCGCGCTCCGCCGCGCTGCACGATGATCTCCATCGGGCGATCCGCGCCAATCGCGAATGTCGTGTCCGCGTCGATCTCGACGCGCCCCTCACGGCGATAGTCGAGCACCACCATTCCGTCCGCGCCGGTCTCGACCCAGATGCCCGGCAGCAGCGAGCGCCCCGCCGTCAGAACCTCGCCGCCGACGAGGTGCGCCTCGCCCTCGACGCGCGCGACATGCGCGCCGAGCACCGGCGGCGCCGAAGCGCTCTGCGTCGGTGGTGGAAGCGGCGGCGGTGGTACGTACGTCGACTTCGTCGCCTTGGTGCCGCCGCCCGCGGGGGCGCCCTCGCCGCTCGCGTCGCTGCGCTCACCGCCACACGCGAGCAGCCCGACCGCAAACGTGACCGACACGAGCAGCGAGACGCCCGCGGCGCGCAGCAGATCGCGCGGTCGAACGCGTGCCCTCACTTGTCCTCGCCGACCTCTGCCGCTCACGTGTCCTCGCCGACCTCTGCGAACATCTCATCCGAGACGTCCTTCACGGCGTCCTTCTCGCGCTCGTTGCCGAGCTCGCGCGACGTCTTGCGCAGGCGCTCGGTGAGCACGCCGAGGAAGCTCCACAGCAGCTTCACCGCGACGTCGTGATCCTTGCGCACGATCTCGAAGAAATCGCGGCGCCGCAGCACCAGCAGCTTGCTCGGCTCGTCGGCGCTCACGCTCGCCGAGCGCGCGGCCTTGTCGACCAGCGCCATCTCGCCGAAGTGCTGCCCGACGAGCAAGTTGGTGATCACCGTGTCGCCGGTGTGCACGCGCACTTTGCCGACCAGCACGATGAAGAGCTCGTCGCCCTCTTGGCCCTCCGCCACGACCTCTTGGTCCGTGTCGTAGCTGCGCACCTCGGTGATGTTCAGCACGCGCACCAGCTCTTGGTACGTGAGGAAACGGAAGAGGGGCATCTTGTGCAGAAGCTCCATCTTGAGGTTCACGTCTCGCGCGAGCTTGTCGACGCCGCTCTCGGTGTCCGGGATGCGGACGACGATCGCGGTGATGTTGTCCTTGCCGCCGCGCTCGTTCGCGAGATCGACGAGCTTTTGCGAGATCTCCTCTTCCGGGGTCTCGTCGAAGAGCTTCGTGTATTCCGTGTCTTCGAAGTAGCCGTGCAGGCCGTCCGAGCAGATCAAGAAGCGATCACCGGCGAGTACGTCGAAGTCGAGCGTGTCGCCCTCGACGCTCTCGTAGACGCCGACGGCGCGCGTCACGGCGTTCTTGTACTGGACCTTCTCGATCTGCTCTTTGGTCAGCCGGCCGCGCTTGAGCAGCTCGTTGATCAGCGAGTGATCTTCGCTGAGCTGATGCACCGAGCCCTGCCGCACCAAATAGCAGCGCGAGTCACCGACGTGCGCGATGAAGCCGCGCGAGCCGATGATGAGCAGCGCCGTGAGCGTCGTGCCCATGCCGCGCTTGGTCTCGTCGCGCTGCGCCTCGGCGTGGACCTCCGAGCAGGCCTCTTGCACGGCGCCCTCGAGCAGCCGCAGCACGTCCTTGCGCGAGACGTTGCCGGTGCCCTTCTCGTAGTCGTCGAGCATGTCGCGCGCCTTCGCGACGGCGTCGCGGAATGCGCGCACCGCCATCGCGCTCGCGACCTCGCCGGCAGCATGCCCGCCCATGCCGTCCGCGACGACATAGAGACTGAGCTTCTTGTCGACGAGGAAGCTGTCCTCATTGCCATCGCGCACGCGGCCGACATCGGTCACGGGCCAGAAACGGAGGCCATCGGTCGTCATGGAATCTCGTCGCTCCCCCGTCGGAATCAGTGTTCGTCGTCGTACTACGGGGGCGCCGGGGTCGTCAACGCAGACGGCACTGCCCGTGCGCGGCGCCTCTGCCGAGCCGCGATTCTAGCGAGACGCTGTCTCGAGGTGCGGCATCGGCGTGCGATCGAGCGTGATGCCGATCGCCGCCGAGAGGGTGTGCTCCCGTACGTCGTCCCCCGTCGCGTCGTCGTCGATCTCGAGCTGCTGCGGCCAGTGAAAGCCGAACGGGCTCCAGTGGTGCGCGATCGCGACGAACAGCGACGCGTGTGAGCCAACGTCGACGACCAGCGCGAGCTGCGAGGTGAGCGTGGTCAGCTGGCTCAAGATGCCGAGCGCAAAGCGCTCCGTGAGCGTGAGGTGCACCCGGCGGGACAGCGAGTACGTCACCGGCAGCTGAGCCGCTGGCGCAACGAACGAGACATCGAGGCCGAGCCCCCAAGTGAAGCGCCCCGCGCGCGGGAACTGAACGTACGCCGTCGGCATCAGCCCCAGCGCGACGAACAACGCCGCGTCGCCGCGCGTGGCGTAGAGACCCGCGCTCGTCGGCAGTGGAATGTGCAGGCCAAACGCCATCCCATAGCCGTCCGCGAAGTTCCAGCCGTGCTCCCCGGCGATGCTCGAGTCCGCCGCCATCAGCCGCTGCTCACGCGTCTGCGAGAACGGCGTGCGCCACTCGTCTCCGGTCACGCGCCCATCCGATTGCGTCTGCCGGCGCGGCGGCACGCCGACGAGCCCGCCGCGCATCGTCAGCCGCAGACCGGGCATCACCCGCGCATCGATGCGCGCCGCAAAGCAGCCGCTGGTGAACATGGCGAGCGCGACGAGTGCGACCGGGAACGGCGATCTACGAACGCCAGCCAAGTGATGCGAAGTCATGTCTCACCCTCCAAGGTTGCCAATCGCGAGCCAGATGCCACCCATGACGTCAAGCAGACACGAAGGCGCGGAAGGGCGCAACGAGCGACCGGCTATTTCAGCGCGCATGGGGCGTGAAGGCAACGGCGCGAGGACGTGAACGTCGTTCCAGTGCAGACCGCAAGCGCGACCGGTGGGCCTGGCTCCTCGGCCTCGATGGCACTTGGCCGCCTGCAGAAGCTCGCGGCGGCTGACATGCTCGAGGGATTCGACAGCCGCTCGCGTCCCCAATCTCAACTCGCATTGCCGCGCGGCGCGTAGTACCTCAGCGTGATGGCATTCGCTGCGTCGCCGATGAACACCGACCGCGGCACAGTCGTCGTCTGGACCGAGGGCGTCGAGACGCGGCTGCCACACGCAGACTGGATCGCGTTCGTCCCCGCCACCGCGGGCCAGCTGCCATTCGAGGCGCCGATGTCGCGCGCGATCGAGCTCGCGACCGGCTGCTTCTTGCCCGAAGAATACGGAGTCGTGGCCATTCGCTGGCCCTCCGCGGAGGTGCTCGAGAAGCTGCGCGCGCTCGCGTCCATGCCGGCTCTGCACAGAGACATCGCGCCGTTCAAGTTCGAAGTCGTGTCGCAAGGCTCGCTCTGGTCGCGACTATTCTCGCCGCCAGGACCCGACAATCGACTCTTTCACATTCGCGGCAATGCGTGGGACGGCACACTCCACCTGTTCATGCGCGCCCACGGCGAGGGGCTAGTCACGGGCAACTTCGCGCTCAACATCCCGCAGGGCGCAGCAGCCTTCTGCAGCGAGTTTGCGGGCGCGCTGCAATCCGGCGCGATGCAGTCCGACGCACCGCAGGCTGAAGCACCACAGTCCGCAACAGCACAGCGGGCGTCCGATCAGGTGGACTTGCGCGGCGAATGCGCGCGCATCGCCGAGCGGGCAGTGCCTTCGTCGCTCGGCTACGTCGACAGCGCCGCCGGATTCGAGGTCGTCAAGCTCTTCACGTCGGGCGGAACAGTGGAGTTGTTCGTCGAGCTCGATGCCAATCCGCGCGAGCCGCGCTGGGGATCCGGCGGATTCGCAGAGAAGGATATCGCGCACCGCGAGGAGATCATGAGACTGCTGTCGGCGGCGGCGAAATGAGGGATTAGCGACGCTCGCTGCGCTTGGCTTTCTGCGCGTGATCGCCGATGATGCAGGGCGCGGCCTCGATCAGCTTCGCGTTGGGGCCGCCCTTCTCCGCCAGCGTGCGCAGCTCAGCGAGCGCCGCGCTGTCGAATGTCCGGATCAGCTCGCTGATGCGTGCACCAACGTTGGGCTTCGCCGGTCGGTCGAAGCGGGCCAATGTGCGCAGAACGACGCGCTGTTTATCGCCTCGTTCGAGCAGGTCGAGGTAGGGCCATCCGTCGAGGTTGTTCGGAGCGAGTTGGATGGCCTCGATGAGCTCGAGACGGCGATGGGCCGGGAGCGCGGTCAAGAAGCGCATACCGAGCGCGGTGGAGAGTCTCAACGCCGATGTCAGCGTCTCATCGTTGCCCGTGACCGTCTCGCCGTGCCTTGCTTGACCGAACGAGAGCAACAACACGAGGCCCGGGTTCTTGACCTTGGCGGCTTGTTCGCGCGAGATGGCTAGTTCGCGCTCGTTGGCCGAGATGGGCTCGAGCACGGGTAGCAAGAGCTCGAACAGCTGTGTTGCGTCCTCGTCCTCGATCGCTGGCGTGATGTCGCCCGGCAGCGGCCAGCGGCGCGTCAGCTGGTAGGCGTTGCCGGCAGCACGCTTGGCGAGCTCGACGCGCGCGCGGTCGTCCAGGCCGGCCACGCTCCCGAGAAGGGCCTCGCGATCCAGCTTGCCCATCAGGCAGAGACGAAGCCAAAGCGATAGCGGCCGTCCCTGCACCTCCGACTCGAGCACACCGGGCTCGGCGAGGCCGACGTACCGCCTCAAGAAGCGATCGTCTTCGCCCGGACCGAGGTTGATCGCACCCACCTTCGCCAACATACCGCTCAG
>Ga0335397_10003972_pt1 | contig 19652 bp, 15 predicted proteins | sample MAT04_FD_205740 | JGI IMG/M metagenome (GOLD analysis project Ga0335397, IMG submission 205740) | Freshwater microbial communities from Lake Fryxell liftoff mats and glacier meltwater in Antarctica - MAT-04 (spades assembly) (version 2) ... | reverse complement strand
CTCGTGTCACCAGCGGTGGACGGTCTCGGCTGGGTGCCGGTGGCCGACGAGGGCGACCTCATCGCCAAGCTGCGCGGCCTGCTGGTGGGCGTACTCGCTGTGCTGGGCAACGACACCGACGCGCTCGCTCGGTGCCGTACCATCCTGCAGGCATACGACCGTGGAGAGATCGTCGACCCGGAGCTGGTGTCGGCGGCCACCAACGCTGTCGCCGCCAACGGCACCGACACCGACTACGACGAGTTCGTCGCCAAGTTCCGGAATCCCACGACGCCCCAGGAGCAACTGCGCTACCTCTACGCGTTGGCCGAGTTCCCCGAAGCCGCCCAGATCGAGCGCACGGTTGCGCTTGCATTCTCCGGTGAGGTCCGCACCCAGAACGCCCCGTTCCTGCTCAACCGTTGCATCTCCAACCGCCGCCACGGCGCGGCCACGTGGCAGGCGCTGCGTCAGCAGTGGGACGTCGCCAACGAGAGGTTCCCCGGCAACACCATCTCGCGCATGATCGACCCGGTGAAGCTGCTGACCTCACCCGAGGTGGTCGCCGACGTGCAGAGCTTCTTCAGCGAGCACCCGATTGCGCAGGCGAAGAAGGGCCTGGAGCAGATCTTGGAGCGCCAGCGCGTCAATGCCGCGCTACGCGCCAGCCAAGCCGACGTGCTCGCGTCGGCGCTGCTGGGCTGACGTGTACCAGCCGCCGGATTTCGTTGCAGATGCTGACGCGGCCGCGGCGCTGATCGATGAGTTCGCTCTTGCGCAACTGATCGTGGCCACACCCGATGGGCTCCGGGCCACAGCGGTGCCGCTGATTCGTCGCGGCGCTTCGTTGGTCGGCCACCTTGCGCGGCCCAACAGGATCTGGCAGCACGAAGGGCCGGCACTGGCCATTTTCACGGGCCCGCAGGCGTACGTCAGTCCCAACTGGTACCCGAGCAAGCACGTCGACGGCAAGGTGGTGCCGACGTGGAACTACGAGACCGTGCAGGTGTATGGCCGACTGATCGCGCACGACGACGCTACGTGGAAGCACGAGCTCGTCAGCCAGCTGACCGACACGTTCGAAGCAGGGCAGCCACGGCCGTGGCAAACCACCGATGCGCCATCGGACTACATCGCCACGGCGTTGCGCGGCATTGTCGGCATCGAGCTGGTCGACTTGCGCATCGAGGGCAAGCGCAAGCTCAGCCAGAACCGCCCCGTCGCTGACCGTGGAGGTGTCATTGCTGCGCTGTCCGACGGCGACCCTACGCAACGCGCAGTAGCCGCGCGAATGACCGTCCCCGACCCAGGCGCTTGAGCACAGAGCCCTGCTCAGGCCAGGCTCAGCCGTTCGCCCATCCTCGGCCGCACCGCGGTCCAGTCCAGCTCACGTTCGATTCGCCGGGCGAGCGCTGCCGACGCGGAACTCTCGCCGTGCACCACGAACACGCCTTTGGGTTCACTGCTGGCGGTCCGCAACCAGTCCATCAGCTCGTTCGCATCGGCGTGCACGGAGAAGCCGGTGAGGTCGCACACTTCGGCCCTCACTTTCACGTACTGGCCGTGAATCTTCAGGCTGGTTGCGCCTTCCAGCAACTGGCGACCGCGGGTGCCTTCCGCCTGGAAACCCACTAGCGCCACCGTGTTCTCGCGCCCTGGCAACAACCGTGCGAGGTGGTGCACGACGCGACCGCCGCTGGCCATGCCCGCTCCGGCGATGATGACCGCCGGCCCCGGACGATTTCGAAGCTGCTTCGAGCCTTGCGTGTCGAAAATCTCCTCCAAACCATGGAGGTCGAGGATGTCGGGCCGACCGTGGAATTCACCGCGAACGTCGTCCGCCGCGTTGGACAGCGCGGCTCGGTAGATCTTCAGGCCGGCCAACGCCATCGGGCTGTCGACGTAGATCGGGATGCGCGGCAACCTGCCCTCACGCGCAAGGTTGTGCAGGTGGAACAGCAGCACCTCCGTGCGATCGACCGCAAACGCGGGGATCACCACGACGCCACCGCGATCAGCTGTCCGGGTGATCACGTCAGCGAGCTGTGCGGCCGAGTCCTCCTGGTCGTGCTGGCGATCACCATACGTCGACTCCACCATCACCCAATCGGTGTCGCCGATCGGAGTGGGTGGCGCGAGAAACGGGTGGCGTGCTCGGCCGAGATCGCCGCTGGCCACCATCGACGTACCACCACCTGTCGTACCGCCCACTGCAGCGTCACCCAGCCGGACCGTGGCAGTCGCCGAGCCGAGGATGTGACCGGCTGGCTGCAAGGTGACATCGATGCCGGATGCGGCCGTGAACGAGACACCGAACGCAACCGGGTGCAAGAGGTCGAGCGCAGCCCAGGCATCGTCCTCGGTGTACAGGGCAAGGGCCGGCGAGTGCTTCGAATAGCCGCGCTTGTTTGCGTAGCCCGCCTCTTCCTCCAGCAACCGCGCGCTGTCGGGCAGCACCACCGACATCAGCTTGCCGGTGTCGTAGGTGCAGTACACGGGCCCACGGAAGCCCTGCTTGAACAGTCGCGGCAGGTAGCCGCAGTGATCGAGATGCGCGTGGGTGATCACGATTGCGCCGAGATGGGTTGGGTCGAAAGGGAATGGCACCCAGTTTCGTTGGCGGAGCTCCTTCACGCCTTGGAAGAGACCGCAGTCCAACAACACTGCCGACCCGCCGGCTTCGAGCAGATGACGGCTGCCGGTCACGGTGCCGACACCACCCAAGGAGGTCAGGCTGGCAGGGACCTTTTGTTCACTGGTCATGGCTGCAGTAGACACCCCCGTCCGCGGAGCCGCCAGAGCCGAACGTCAACTCCTGCAACGCGGCGAGGTCGGTGCGGCTGGCAGGGCGTGCCAGACTCGGGTGCATGAGCGCACTCACCATTGATCGCATCGCCGGCGCATTGGGCGCCGAGGTCTCGGGGCTGGATCTCGCCCGCGAACTGACCGACGGTGAAGTCGACGCGCTGCGCGCAGCGGCCGTGAACCACAAAGTCGTTTTTCTACGCGACCAGCCGTACGCCACCGAACACCTGGTGCGTCTCACCGAGCAACTCGGCGGGCATGGCCACACGCCGTTCCTCGAGCCGATGCCGGACCACCCTGGCGTGGTGCGTGTGGTCCGTGAGGCGAACGAGGGTGGCTTCAACTTCGGTGGTGCGTGGCACAGCGACTGGAGCTTCCAGCCAGCACCACCAGCCTTCACGCTGCTGTGGTCGGTCGATGTTCCCGCCGTCGGCGGCGACACGATGTGGAGCAATCAGCAGCTGGCCTTCGAGACGCTCAGCGACGGCCTGCGCAACACGCTGGACGGGTTGGATGTGGTGCACAGTGCCGGCTGGGCGTACAGCGCCGACGGTGTACTCGCGCGCAGCGCGCAGGGTCGGTCCATGCAGATCACCACGACCGACGACGCACTCGCCGAGCACTCCCACCCGGCTGTGCCCACGCACCCCGAAAGCGGTGCCAAGGCGCTGTTCGTCAACTCGACGTACTCCGTGCGCTTCGATGGCTGGTCAGCTGCCGACAGTTCGCCGTTGCTACAGCAGCTCTACACGCACAGTACGCGCGACGCATTCACCTGCCGCTTCCGCTGGACGCCCAACACGCTCGCGATCTGGGACAACCGCAGCACGCAACACAACGCGCTGAACGACTACCGCGGCACCCGCCGCGAGCTCCATCGCACCACAGTTGCCGGCACCGCGCCGACGCGGTAGGCGGCAGCCGCGGTACTGCTGGATGCACCCCGAATCGCGCACCCCGGCAACTCTGCAATACTTCGTCGGCTCCACAACAGGAGGGCATCAACGAGGGGTAGCAGATGGAAAGCGAATCGAACGCGAGCGTCGAACACACCGAGCAGACCGAATCGGGACGATCGAGACGAGGGCTGATCGCTGGTGCCGTCGGTCTGGCGACAGCGTTGGTGTTGAGCGATGCCGAGAGCGCTTCCGCGGGCAGCGACGGCGATGTTGTCCTCGGAGGCACAAATACCACAACCTCAAACACGACCATCACCAACACGAACCCAATTGGCGCGACTGCTCTCATCTTGCACTGCGACAGTTCCAGCTACGGATCCGGCCTCGTGGCAACCGGGTCGGCCTACGGGATCTCCGGCACCGGCAGCATCTACGCCGGAGTGGCCGGCGACAGCGCTACAGCCGGCGCCACCGGCGTCATCGGGCAGTCTCGCTCAACGTCGGGGCAGGGCAGCGGGGTCTTCGGCTCATCGGGGTCGCCGAACGGTCGGGGCGTCTCCGGCCAGAGCCCCGGCGTCGGCGTGTACGGTGTCGCCTTCACTCTTGGTGGATTCGAAGCACCTCTTCCCGCCGGCGCCATTGGCGTCCTGGGCAGCGCGCCCGAACCTGTCGGCATCGGCGGTGTTTTTCGCGGCGGCAGCGCAGCGCTACGCCTGCTGCCCGCCACCGCTGCGGGCGCACCCACAGCCGGCACCCACCAGGTGGGCGAGCTCTCCGTCAGCAGCGACGGCAATCTCTACTTCTGCAGGGTTGCAGGTGCACCGGGCACCTGGGTGCAACTCGGAGCACCGGCACCGGCACCAACGTCAGCCCCACGGCTGGTCCTCTTACCGACCCCGGAACGTTTCGTCGACACGCGGGCCGGTTTGGGTGGCGTGAGCGGGCCGCTGCCGGCCCAGGGCACGACCCTGTTCACAATGACTGGCCGAAACGGCGACAGCGGCAACCCCGCGCTGCGGATTCCTGACAACGCAACCGCCCTCGTCGGCAACCTCACGGTTCTCGGCTCGACGCCATCGCTCGGATACCTCACCATGTGGCCAGGCGGTGTGCAGCCGACGGTGTCGAACATCAACTTCGGGCCGAGCGCTGCGACCGGCGCCGTCGCCAACAGTTTCCTCGTCGGCCTCAGTCCCAGCAATGGCCATGGCACGCTGAAGGTCTTCAACAGCGTCCCCTGCGACTACCTCATTGATGTAACCGCCTACTACGTCTGACACGCTGGCGCTGGAATCGCTAGGCGAGTTTCTCCACCTCGAGCTCGCCGGCGGTGTTCGAGGCGCGCAGGACCTTCTTGTCGAACTTGCCGACGCTGGTCTTGGGAACCTCGGTGATGAACGTCCAGCGCTCGGGCACGCAGAACTTGGCGGTGCGCTCGGTGAGCCAGGCGCGCAGTTCTTCGGCGGTCGCCACGGTGTCGGGCTTGAGCACGACGCAAGCCATCGGGCGCTCGTCCCAACGGTCGTCTGGTACGCCGATGACCGCGGCCTCGAGGATGGCCGGGTGGCCCATCAGCGTGTTCTCCAAGTCGACAGAGGAGACCCACTCGCCGCCGGACTTGATGACGTCCTTGGCGCGATCGCTGATCATCACGTAACCATTGGGCAGCACGCTGGCGACATCGCCGGTGCGCAGCCATCCGTCGTGAAACTTCTCCGGATCGTCCACGTGGTAGTAGCTGGCCGTGATCCACGAGCCGCGCACCTCGATCTCACCGAGGGCCTCGCCGTCCCACGGTTGCACGTCCCCGTTGTCGTCCGTGATGCGCAGTTCGACACCCGGGATGACGCGGCCGGTCTTGACCCGCCAATCGGTTTCGCTGCCGTCGCCCATCTCCTTGGGCGGGTGGCCGATGGCGCAGACGGGGCTGGTCTCGGTCATGCCCCAACCCTGCACGATCGGCACTCCGAACGTCGCGCGGTAGCCATCGATCAGGCCACGCGGCACGGCCGAGCCGCCGCACATCACCAGACGGAAACTGGACATGTCGGTGTCGGGCGCGTTGTGCAGCAGATCGTTGAGCACCGTTGGCACGGCACCTGTCAGCGTCGGCTTGGTGTCGGCGATGATGCGTGCGATGGGGGCCGCCTGCAGGAACTGCTGCGGGAAGACGAGGTCGGCGCCGATCATCCATGCCGCGTACGGCGTGCCCCACGCGTTGGCATGGAACATGGGCACGATCACCAGCATGCGGTCGCGCTCGCACAGGGCGATGTTGGCGGTGGAGGTGACCAGCAGCGAGTGCATGTACGTACTGCGGTGGCTGTACATGACGCCCTTCGGATTGCCCGTGGTGCCGCTCGTGTAACACATGGCCGCACCCGTGTTCTCGCTGACCTCCGGGTAGTCGTAGCCACCCTGCTCGGCTGCCAACAGCTCGTCGTAGTCCAGTAAGCCGGTGCCCAGCGACGAGGCATCGCCCGGGCCTTTGACGATGATGTGCTGCACGGTGGTCAGCTGATCGCGAACTCGAGCGAGCAACGGGGCGATGGATGCGTCGACGATGATGACGCGATCTTCTGCGTGGTTGATGACGTAGGCGAGTTGCTCGGGGAACAAGCGAATGTTGAGTGTGTGAAGCACGGCACCCATGCAGGGAATCGCAAGGTAGGCCTCCATGTGGGTCTGGTTGTTCCACATGAACGTGCCGACGCGATCACCCGGCTGCACGCCGAGGCGAGCGAGAGCAGAAGCCAGCCGATCGGCACGATCGGCGACCTGGCCGAACGTGCTCTCCACGTACGCTGCGTCGCCTTCCTGGCCGGTGAACGTGATGATCTTGCTGTTGGCGTGCACCTGCCTGCCGTACTTGAAGATGGGCAGCAAGGTGAGTTGGTAGTTGTCCATCATCGTGCTCGACATGGTGCTGATCATCGTTATGTCCCCTCGTTCGCGCTGTCGTTTCTCACGACGGCCGGCCGTCGTGAAGAATAGGCCACCGTGAACGACATTGCCGAACGAGCCCCGACCAGACAGCAGACCATTGTCACCCTCGATCTGGAGGGTGTGCTGGTTCCCGAGATCTGGATTGCCGTTGCCGAACGCACCGGTATCGAGGCTCTCCGGCGGACCACCCGCGACGAACCGGACTACGACGTACTGATGACGGGTCGCCTGGCATTGCTGGCGGAACATGGCCTGCTGATGAGCACGATCACCGACGTGATCGCCGGGTTGGAGCCAATGGAAGGCGCCCGCGCCTTTCTCGATGAGCTGCGCGAGCGCACGCAGGTGATCATCCTCAGTGACACGTTCGAGCAGTTCGCCGCACCGCTGATGCGTCACCTCGGGATGCCCGCAATCCTGTGCCATCAGCTGATTGTCAGCGACGATCGCATCGTTGACTACGCACTGCGAATGCCAGACCAGAAGCGCCATGCGGTCAACGCGCTTTGCGGTCTGAACTACCGAGTGGTGGCGGCCGGCGACTCCTACAACGACGCCGCCATGCTGGGCGCCGCGCACGCTGGCTTCTGGTTCCACGCCCCCGACGCGATCGCCGCCCAGTTTCCACAGTTCCCACCAAACGACTCCTACGAGGAACTGTTCGCCAACATCACCGCCGCGCTCTAGGCCGGAGGTAGCGGCGGGACGTGTCAGACGACTGCGAACATGATGGGTGGGCTGCCGTACTCGGCTTCGGCATACACCACGATGTTCGGGCCTGCAGACGGCACCACGAAACAGATCGTTCCCGCGACACTTCCACCCGCAAAGACATCGCTGTACCTGTCGACTTCACCGGGGAACACACCACAATTGCTCCCCAGCTCGACATTGCCGTCGCCTACAGCCTTGGTAGTGACCTGGTAGGCCGCAGCCGAGCCGCTTCCTGAGTAGGAGTAGGCGACATCGACGCCGACGAAACGGAAGCCATCCGGGGGTGGATCGTTGAACTGGTTCTCGGACATGACGAGGTCGGTGATATCCCGGGCCACACCGGTGACCGACATCGTCCAGCCTTCGCCCAGGTCGACCGCGGTCGACAGTGCTGTCGGCGCCTGCCGCTTCGGCGTCGAGGCGGCTCCGGCCTGCGGTCCGGTCAACGGGGCCATTGGTACCAGCCCATCCGCCGAGCCATTCGCCTGGAGAAACACTTCATCACTGTCGAAGAAGTCACCGACCGCGTACAACTGCAGCGCTGTTGCGTCAGGAGTGGTCGTGACGTAACAGATGTTGCCCACGACAACTCCGCCCGAGAAGACATCGACGAATGAATCGAGTTCGTTCGGCAACACGCCGCAGCCCGACTCGAGCTCGAGGCTGGACGCGCCGACAGCCGAGATGGTTGGTTGAAAGGCAGAAGTGGGATCGTCCACACCGAAGTAACCCAGCGCGACCTTGACCAGGGTGAAGTTAGAGCCAGCCGGTGGCGGGTCATTGAAATCGTTTTCACCAGCCACGGCCGCCGCGCCATCGGGAACGACCTCCAGAATCTGGAGACGCCACCCTCCCCCAATGTCGGCAATGGTCCCGAGCGGGACCGGATTGTCCCGGTCGCCGGTGATTCCTGCGGGTGCGCCGGCAACGACGTCAGTGGTCGAAGCAGGGTCGGTGATCGGTGGGTCAGTCACCATCGGCTCGTCGGTCGACGGGGTCGTCAAGTCGGTCGCTGGTTCGGTGATCGACACTTCCGACGTGACTGTCGAATCGCCCGTCGCGACAACGGTGGTGGCAGCGACAACGCTGCCCTTGTCATCACCACCCGTCAACACCACGACGCCGACTGCACCCACCGCCAGTACGGCGACAAGAGCCAGCCAGCCCCACACTGGTACACCGAGAGGCGGGCGCCCCGAGGCAGGAGTGGTCGCCGGAACAGGGGGTTGGATGTGCGGCGGCGGCAGACTGCCCAGCGGCGGATCTGGCGGCTGGTTCGAGGACGGCGGCGGAGGGGGCGGCAAATTGCTCACACGTGCACCCTAGATCGCCGCCGACCTCGCGCACCTGATGACATTCGTGTCTGGTCACCCCATCGCGGAAAAGGAGACTTGCTCACCGTTCCTCACAGATAGCGTCGCCGGGCGTGACTCCTGAGTGCCGAGCTGCCCTACAAGAACTGTCCGATGCGACCGCCCGCGACGAACATGTCGCATCCATTTCGTGGGGTGTCATTGTCGATGGACGATTGGCCGAGCACGGGCACACCGGCGAACTACACGACGACCTACCAGCCGACGAGACGGCGGTCTATCGCATTGCCTCGATGACGAAGAGCTTCACCGCCGCCATCGTCCTGCGCCTGCGCGACGAGGGCGTGTGGCAGTTGGACGATCCGATCGCCCGGCACGCACCCGAGTTGGCGACCGTCGTCGGCCCAGCCGGTTCCGCTCCGGTCACGATCCGCCAGTTGCTGTCGATGACGTCCGGCCTGGCCACCGACGATGCGTGGGCCGACCGTCACCTCGATCTCACGGCCGAGGAGATCGACGTCATCTACGCCGCCGGCCCGACGTTCGCTCACGCGCCGAACGCGGCGTACGAGTACAGCAACCTCGGATTCGGCATGCTCGGCCGCGCCATCCTGCGCGCCACCGGTACACGAGTACAGGACCACATCACCAAGCATCTGTTGCAACCGCTCGGCATGCACGAGACCGCATGGGTGCGACCGGATCACGACCACTGGGCGCGCCCGCATCGCTTTCAGGACGGGCAACTGGTGCGAGATTGGCCGACACCGATCGGCGATGGCGAGATCGCGCCGATGGGCGGGCTGTGGACGACGGTGGCCGACCTTGCCAAGTGGGTCGCTTGGTTCGACGACGACAGTACCGACATCGGCTTGTCGATCGCGTCACGCCGAGAGATGCAGCGGATCCACACGTTCATCGGCGAGAGCACCGTGGCCGGTCGGACGTGCCCGAGTGGTTATGGGTTCGGCGTCAACCTGCGCATCGACTCGGATCTGGGCACCATCGTGTCGCATGCCGGCGGGCTGCCCGGGTACGGCAGCAGCATGCGCTGGCTCGCCGGCAAACAGTTGGGGGTCATCGCCCTTGGCAACAGCACGTACGCCCACATGAGCACAATGACCATGAAGATGTTGGCGGCTCTGCTCGCCGACGGCGCAGTCCCCACCATCACGACCCCCGTCAGCCCGCAGCTCGCCGCAGCGGCGGACGCATTGATCGCGCTGCTCAACGGCTGGAGCGACGACGCGGCGAACGCGTTGTTCAGCGACAACGTCGCGCTCGACGAGCCGTTCAGCGGCCAGCGGGCTGCCGCTGGCCGCCTGCTGGAGCAACACGGACAGTTGCGCATTGTCGAGATTCGGCCGGAGGGGGCCACCAACGGCAACCTCGTCGTGCAAGGCACCGGCCCGACCTTCACGATCGGCGTCGAGCTGAGCCCGGTCGCCGGTGGCGCCATTCAGTTCTACGAAGTCGACGAGCCGGAAGCGACAACGCAGGTCTGAAATCTCAACGCCTGGGCAACATTCGGTGCCAGCGTGCGAGGGTGGCCTCCGCTAGAGGGTTTGGGCGATTCGTTCGCCGATCATGACGGCCGGGAGGTTGGTGTTGGCTCGTGGAATCTGCGGCATCAGGCTGGCGTCGGCAATGACCACACCCTCGATGCCGTGCACTCGGCCGTTGGCATCGCAGACCGCCATCGGACCTGTTCCCATCGCGCACGTCCCCACCGGGTGGTAGTAGTGCGCAACCGTGTCGCAAATGGCCTGGTCGGTGCTCATGTCGGTGATCCGTTCGCCGAGCACCGCGGCCAACAGTGGGTGGTCGAGCAGACGTTCGGCGTGCACCAGACCGTCGCGGAGGACGGCGATGTCGTGGCCATCTGCATCGCTCAAGTAGCCGTGATCGATGTGCGGATGTGCGCTGGGGTCAGCAGAACTGATGTGGATCTCACCGCGGCTACGCGGCGTCATGCACGCCACCTCCACGTGCACGCGACCGTGCAGGAAGCTGGTCTGGTCGCTGGCGCAGACTGGGAAGATGTGCGTGTCGTAGAGGCCATCGGGCGACACCGACGACACGAACTTGCCCAGCGTCTGCTCCTCGGGCAAGAAGCCCGTCGCCGCCGCCTCATCCAGCCATTGCTGTAGCTGCGGCCCGACCCTGCGGTCGGCGTGCGCCATCGAATGATCGTGCAGGTTGGCGCCGACACCTGGCAGGTCCAAGCGGAGCTCGACGCCGGCCGTCCGCAGCGCAGCCGGCGCGCCGATTCCCGAACGTTCGAGCAAGAGCGGCGTGCCGTACACACCGCCCGCCAATACGAGAGTGCCTGCCTCGATGGTGATGGCTTCGTCGTGACGAGCTGCAGCCAGCAGAACCGTGCCGCCACCCCACGACACGAGCCGATCGACCATCACCTGATCGAGAACGCGCAACGTGCCGCCGCGCACGTGGTCGAGGTACGCGAAGGCCGAGTTCCAGCGCGTGTCGCCCACCACGTTGACCGTCTCCATCCCGAACGCCGGGCCGGCGTCGAGATCGCAGAGGTCGCTCGCGATCGGCCAGCCGATCTCCTCGGCCGCATCGAGGCAGCGGGCGTGGAACGGGCCGGCTTCATGACGCTCGTACGCACGCACACGCAATCGCTCGATCACGCTTTGGAACAGCGGTGCAACGTCGGCCCCGGTCCAGCCGGGCAGCCCCCAATTGTCGTAGTCGGCCCGGTGGCCGACAGCAGCGATCGCACCGTTGTGACTGCTGCAGCCGCCCATCACGCGAGCACGTTCGAACATCCAGCGACCCGACTGGTAGCCCCAATCGTGGCTGGTCGCCAACATGCGTGCGCTCAGCAGTTCCAACGGCCAACGGCCCGAATCCGATGGGCCATAGTCGGGTCCGGCCTCCACCAGCAACACATCACGGCCTTGCTCGGCCAGGCGGCCGGCTACCGCACATCCCGCGGAGCCGGCACCCAGTACGACCACGTCCGCCGCGAATGTTCCTGACATCACAGCCCTCCCATGGCGCCGCGACCCAGTTCGGTCTGCGGGTCGGTCACGTCGCCGACGATATCGAAGTGGTGACGGCCGGCGCACTCGAAGGCGGCAACCGTCAACCCACCAGCCCTCAGGTGCGCGGCGTACGAACGGCTTTGCGCCTTGAACGCCTCGGTCTCGTTGTCACCCCACGCCACCACCACATCGTGGTTGGCCGTGACCGGCAGCAGCTGCGGGCTCAGCGCGGCAGCTGAAGATTCGTCGAGCCCCAGCGGATCGTTGACCGTGGTGTGCAGCAGCGGCCGCAGATCGAACACTCCGCTGAGCAGCACGGTGCGATCGATGTGCAACATCGACGCTGACACGAGCGCCACCATTGCTGCGAGATGCGCACCGGCAGAATGACCCACGAGCACGACGCTGGCCGGGGAAACCGACGCTGACAGTGCGGCCAACGCCGCGGCACATTCGTGCACCATCTGCGGCACTGTGCCACCCGGAGCAATGGTATATTCGACCGCTGCATACGACCAACCGCGAGCAAGCGCGGCCGGCGCCAGCGACAGCGATGCGGCCGCACTGAGCCCTTGCCAGTACCCGCCGTGAATGAAGATCAGCAACGGTGCCGTTGGATCCTCAACCACCAGGATCGTGCCGTCGGGCAGTACCGTCACACGCTCGTCGAGCAGCGCGCGAGCGGCCTTGCTCCCCGACACATACTCCGCCACGAATGGACTCGCATCGCCGCCGACCCGCGAACTGGGCGAGTACTCGCGCTCCAGATCCGACATCACGGCACGACCTGCAACGACCTGATGAACTCGACCACGGCTTGAATCTCCGCATCGTTCAGCGAGTTGGCGGGCATCAGGCCATAGCCGGCGGTCTGCTTCGCCGATGGGTCCCGAATCGCCTCGGTCAGGTACGCCCCATCGGCGATCACGGTGCTGCCGTCGGCCAGCTCGACCTGCGACCCGTAGAGACCCCTCAATTTCGGCCCGGAACCACCCTCGCCATTGGGCCCGTGGCACGAGGCGCATCCCGCCTGTAGTGCCACCTGCTCACCAGCAGACATCGAGCGGGAATCGTCGCCGTCCGGAGCGCACGCTGCCAGCGCCCACCCCATCAACGCGACAGCAGCCGTTGACACGACAGCTACCAGCCCATTCCGTACAGCGATCATTCGGCAATGGTCGCACGTTGCGTACCTAGTCTCCAATCACCGTGCGCAACAGGGGCGACCGGTGCCATGCTGAACGCTCGTATCCATCATGGCCCTGTCATCAACACCTTCTACTGCGCAACCCGCCGCTGAGCGCCGCGCCGCCACCGTCGAACTGCTGCGCGCTCGTGGTGCGCTCGCGTGCCCGGACACACTGCCGTTGGCTGCGCGGCGCGACGACCTGATGTCAGCGATTCGCGACCACCAAGTGGTCATCGTCGCCGGCGAAACGGGCTCGGGCAAGAGCACGCAGTTGCCCAAGTTGTGTCTCGATCTGGGGCGCGGCGTGAACGGCTTGATAGGCCACACGCAGCCGCGTCGAATGGCAGCGCGCACCATCGCCGAGCGTGTCGCCGAGGAGTTGGGCACCGATCTGGGCACCACCGTTGGCTACACCGTTCGCTTCACCGACACCGTCGGCGAGCAGACGTTGGTGAAGGTGATGACAGACGGCATCTTGCTGGCCGAGATCCAACGCGACCGCATGCTGCGCCGCTATGACACGCTCATCATCGACGAGGCCCACGAGCGCAGCCTGAACATCGACTTCCTGCTCGGCTACCTCGCGCAGCTGTTGCCGAAGCGCCCGGACCTGAAGCTGATCGTCACCTCGGCCACCATCGATACGCAGCGCTTCAGCGAGCACTTTGCGCAGCTCGATGGCACGCCGGCGCCGATCATCGAAGTCAGCGGCCGCACCTTCCCCGTCGAGATTCGCTACCGACCGTTCGGTGCCCGCGAGGACGACCCGGATGATGACCGCGATCAAGTGCAGGCCATCGTCGATGCTGTCGACGAACTGTCACACCAGGGCGACGGTGACGTGCTGGTGTTCCTCTCCGGCGAGCGCGAGATCCACGACACCGCCGATGCACTGCGCCGCCACTTCACCGAGTCGGCACGCACCTCGCGCGGCGGCCCCGCCGACGTACTGCCGCTGTATGCGCGCCTGTCAGCGGTCGAACAACATCGCATCTGGCAGCCCCACCGTGGGCGAAGGGTCATCTTGTCCACCAACGTGGCCGAGACCTCGCTCACCGTTCCCGGCGTGCGGTACGTCGTCGATGCCGGCGCTGCGCGCATGTCGCGTTACAGCCATCGGTTGAAGGTGCAGCGACTGCCCATCGAGGAGGTCTCGCAGGCATCGGCCAACCAGCGCGCCGGCCGCTGCGGCCGAGTCGCCCCGGGTGTCTGTATTCGCCTCTACGACGAGGCCGGGTTCAGTGACCGACCGGAGTTCACCGAGCCCGAGATCCTGCGCACCAACTTGGCGTCGGTCATCCTGCAGATGACGGCGTTGGGCCTCGGCGACGTCAGTGCCTTCCCTTTTCTCGACCCGCCCGACTCGCGCTCGGTGCGCGACGGCTACGGGCTGCTCGAGGAGTTGGGCGCCATCCAGCAGCTCTCCGACACGAAGCATGCCAATGACAAGCGGACCATCGACCGGCGGCTGACACCGCTGGGCAAGCGACTGGCTCGGTTGCCGATCGACCCGCGCCTTGGCCGGATGGTGTTGGAGGCCGAGCGACACGGATGCGTACGCGAGGTCATGATCATCACGGCCGTGCTGAGCATCCAGGACCCTCGGGAACGACCGACTGAGCACCGCGCAGCCGCTGACGAACTGCATCGCCGCTTCCAGGTGGCAGGTAGCGACTTCCTCTCGCTGGTCAAGCTGTGGGACTACCTGCGTGAACAGCAGCAGGCGCTCAGCAGCAGCCAGTTCCGCAAGCTGTGCCGCACCGAGTACCTCAACTACCTGCGGGTCCGCGAGTGGCAAGACCTCTTCAGCCAGCTGCGCCAGGTCGCCGGGCAGATCGGCATCCGTCAGGGCAGTACCGCCGGCCACCCCGACCGTGTTCACCAGGCATTGTTGTCCGGTCTACTCAGCCACTTGGGTATGCGCGACGGCACCACCCGCGAGTACAAGGGCGCGCACGGCTCGAAGTTCGCGATCGGCAACGGTTCGGTGTTGTCCAAGGCGCTGCCGAAGTGGATCATTGCCGGTGAACTGGTCGAGACCAATCGCCTGTGGGGACGCGTCGTCGCATCGGTGCAGCCGGAGTGGGCGGAGGATCTCGGTGAGCACCTGGCTCGCCACAGCTACGGCGAGCCGTCGTGGGATGCCCGCCGCGGCGCGGCCGTGTGCAGCGAGCGTGTGTCACTCTTCGGCTTGCCGATCGTGGGCAACCGCACCATCGGATACGACCGCATCGACCGCGCTGCCGCCCGCGAGATCTTCATTCGCTGTGCGTTGGTCGAGGGCGACTGGGAACAGGGCGCGGGCAACCGCAAGTTCTGGGAGCGCAACCAGCGCTTCCTCGGTGACCTGAAGGGGTGGGGCGAACGCGTCCGCAGGGTCGACCTCGTCGACGAGGAAGCAGTGTTCACGTTCTACGACCGGCGGCTGGGTTCCGACGTGGTCAGCACTCGGCATTTCGACCGTTGGTGGAAGCTCACGCGGGCCAAGCAGCCTGAGCTGCTCACCATGCGGTTGGAGGACTTCGTCGGCGAGGACAACGCCGCCAGCGTTCACGACTTCCCTACCGTGTGGCACCACCAGATCGAGGGCCGCGACCCAATGGCGCTGGCCGTCACGTACCGGTTCGAGCCGGGCGCCACCGACGACGGCGCCACCGTGCACGTGCCGCTCGCCGCGCTCAACCAGGTCGAGCCCACCGGCTTCGATTGGAACGTGCCCGGCCTGCGCGCCGACCTGGTCGCGGCACTGCTGCGCGTGCTGCCCAAGGAGTACCGGCGTGAGCTGGTACCGATGAACGAAGTCAGCGACAAGGTGGTGGCCTCACTCGGCACGCCAGCGGCGTGGGAAGACGGCACCGCGCTGGCCGCGGCGCTGTCAACAGTGGTCAACGACATCGCCGGGGTGGCCGTGCCTCCACATGCCTTCGACGTATCGCTGGTACCACCGCACCTGCGCATCGGCTTCTCCATCGACGACGAGCACGGAACACCGGTCGCCATCGGCAAGGACATCGTCGCACTGCGCAAGCTGGTCGCACCCCGAGTACGGGCCGCGGTTGCACGCGAGTCGCCGATCGAAGAACGCAAGGGAATCATCACGTGGGACTTCGGGGACCTGCCGTCGGAGGTCTCCGCGTCGCGCGCAGGAGTGTCGGTGCGCGGCTATCCGGCGCTGCTCGATGACGGCAACAGCGTCAGCATCCGCGTCTTCACCAAACCCGCGCTGCAAGCGAAGGTGATGCGTGCCGGGGTACGGCGCCTGCTGCTGCTGGCGGTGCCGGTGAGCAAGCGCACCGTCGAGCAGTACCTCACCAACTCGGCGAAGCTTGCGCTGGCCCGCGGCCAGATCTCGCTCGACGCAATTGCGGCGGACTGTGTCATGGCTGCTGCCGACGATGTCATCGAACAGCGTGGCGGGGTCGCGTTCAGCGCCGCTGAGTTCGAGCTGCTCGTGCGCGCCGCTCGCAACGCTCTGCCCGAGACTGCTGCCACTGCCCTGCGCACCACCGCCGAGGTCATCGCTGCCGCAGATGAGGTGCGCAGCCGGCTGGACAAGCTGGTGGCGCCACCCGTCGCCAGTTCAGCGGCCGACGCTCGCGAGCAACTCGACCGGTTGCTGCGGCCCGGCTTCGTCGCCGCCACTGGCGTCGGCCGGCTTGCCGATGTCGTGCGCTACGTCCGTGCCATCGACCATCGACTCGCCAAGCTTCCCGAGGACCCGCACCGCGACGCTGCCAAGTTGCGCGACGTCGCCGCCCTCGAAGCTCGCTACGTCGCCCTACTGCGCCGGACCGAGCGCGATGACATCACGGCGGAGTTCATCGATGTCGGTTGGTTGCTGGAGGAGATGCGCGTCAGTATCTTCGCTCAACAGCTGGGTACTGCCCGACCCGTCAGCCTCGCCAAAGTCAGCAAAGCCCTGGTCACATTGGGCGGCTGAAGCTCAAGATTGCCGTGTCAGCGTTGAAGGCTGGCCAGCGGCGGGCGCTCGGAGAGGTTGAGCGGCACGCCCGAGCCATCGGCTCGACGTAGCTGGTGGTCGCCGCCGGCCAGCAATGCGCCGCCGGAAACACGGCCCAACATCGTCGCCATCACCTCTGCGGCCTGCACCGAAAGCGCATGCAGGCTGCGGTGACGATGCTCGCGCACACCAAGGTCGACCTGCGCAATTGCCTCTGCGCCGTAACGCTCAGCGATGTCGATCAGCAACGCAATCTCCACCCCCCAGCCCTGCACGAACGGCAGCTGCTCCAGCACTTCCCTACGACCTGCGTACTCACCGGCCAGCGGCTGATGCAGCCCAGTGAGCCGCGGGTAGTACAGCGACATCAGTGGTCGAGTGACCAGTTCCGTCGTCCGTCCGCCGCCGCCCAGCTGTGTGGGTCGATGAAAAACTGGCTTCACCAACGCGACCGAGTCGTCGTCGATCATCGGCGCCAGCAGCTTGGCGATCCAGTTCGGCTCGAAGCTGGTGACATCTCCATCCAGCCAGACCACGAAGTCGCCCTTGCTGGCGGCCAGGCTGGCCCACAGAACATTGCCCTTGCCGTGGCCCACGCCGTGCACCAGGTGCAGCTCTTCGATCGGAATCACTGTCGCACCGGCGCTTGCCGCAACCTGGGCGGTGTCATCGGTGCTGCGGTCGTCCAGCACGATCAGCTCGTCGACCAACGGCATGCGCCGCATGAGCGTGTGGCGCACCATGTTGACCAGTGGGCCGATGGTGGCGGCCTCGTCACGGCACGGAATGCACACCGAAACCGTCCGGCCCTGCTTGGCCTCCAACAACAAGTCGAGCGCGCACTCGTCGACTTCAAATGTCCGCACACCGCTCATCGCAGCGACCACGTTGGCTCGTAGTATCCAGCGCCATGTTCCTCTACGGAGTGGTCAACGCCAGCCCCGACTCGCTGAATGCCGACTCGATCGTCGGTACCGTCGAGCAGGCCCTCGCCCGCGCCAATCAGCTGCTGGCCGACGGGGCCGACGGTCTGGACCTTGGCGGCCAGGGCAGTACCGATGCTGCCACCGTGGTGCCGTGGGAGGCCGAGTGGGCGCGCCTGCGCGACCTGGTGCCCGCACTGGTTGCGCTGGGCGTACCGATGAGCGTGGACACGTGGCGCCCGGAGGTGCTGCGCCGAGCTCTGCAGGCAGGCGCCACCGTGATCAACGCGGCCGACGGCATGCAGAGCGATGAAATGTGGCAGGTGGCCGCCGACTTCGACGTTCCCATCATCGTGCCGTTCCTGAGCGGGCCGAACCCGCGAGCTATGGAGATGGTGGACCGTGACCCCGTCGAAGCGATCACCGAATTCTTCGACGCACGCCTCCGCGACGCCGACCGCTACGGGCTGCGCAGCCGGTGCGTGCTGGACCCTGGCACCGGCTTCGCCCCCAGCAACTGGTCGTGGGACGAGCGCTACCTCTACCAGAAGCGGGTCTACAGCAACCTGGCTGCCATGCGCGTGTTCGGCCTGCCGCTGTACATCGCGCTGCCCTGGAAGGAGACCGCGCAGCACGATGAGCTGCTGGAAATCGTCATTCGCAACACGCCAGAGTTCGGCCGCGTGCACTACCCCGCGAAGGTGCGCTCGTTCGAGCGTCGCATTGCCAGCGAATAGGAACGGGCGCATCTAGAGGGTGAGCGGTCCGCGGGCGTGGATCTCGCTGGGCGGCAGCGTCGCGTCCCAGTCCGGCGGGCACAGCTGCGGCGCCACTTCGCTGAGCGGGGCGAGCACGAAGCGACGATCGAAGATGCGCGGGTGCGGAACTGTCAGCGCCTCGCTGGTGATGGTGATGTCGTCGTAGAACAACAGGTCGACATCGAGCGTGCGCGGGCCCCAGTGCACAATGCGCTGACGCAGAGCGTTGGCCTCGATGCGCTGGCAGCGGCGAATCAGCGCGTAGGGGTCGAGCGGCGTTTCGATCTGCACGACCATGTTGAGGTAGGCACCCTGATCATCGGGCCCGCCAACGGGGGCAGTCTCGAACACCTGCGACATCGCAACGATGTTGCTCAGCTCGCTCACCGCGAAGCGCAGGTAGCGCTCGCGATCGCCGAGGTTGCTGCCCAGCGCGATGAACGCTGAGTGGGCCACCAGCGGCGGAGCGGCTGCTTCCGCCCGGGTGCGCAAGATCTTGACGGCGGTGCTTTGCACGCTCTCGGGGATCGGCGGGCGCAGCTTGGTCAGCGTGACTTCCACTTCGTCGACAAGGTCGAACTCGAGGACGACATCTGCCACCTTGGCGGCGAGCCGTTCCAGCAACATGTCCTTGCTGTCGCGAGCGAGCTCGGTGACGCGCTCGCACACCAGCCCGTAGTGCACGGTGGCGGCAAGGTCGTCACTACGACCGGCCTCGTGCAGATCGACGCCGATGGAGAGGTCGATTCGGATTGGTTGCGCCGTCTCACGTTCGTGTGGCAAAGCGCCGATCACGGTGAGGACACGCAGGTCGTCGATCAAGATTCGGTCCATGGGATGGGACCTCCCTTCGAAGTGCGGCGTCACGCTATCCGCGCCCATTCGCCTTGTCGCTTCGTGCGACGTGACACCTAGCCCCCGTGGGCGCCGCAGTCTTCACCGAGCCGGCGCAGGCAGCTCGCGGCGGATGACGCGCTGGGGCGCACAACGCACGAAGCCCTCCCCGAGTGGGAAGGGCTTCGAACATCCGGGTGGAGGTGCGGGGAATTGAACCCCGGGCCTCAGCAGTGCGATTGCTGCGCTCTGCCAACTGAGCTACACCCCCGGTTGGAGACCCGAGTGTAGCGGTGTCAGGCGGCGTTGAACCAGGTCTG
>Ga0335397_10003968_pt1 | contig 19655 bp, 17 predicted proteins | sample MAT04_FD_205740 | JGI IMG/M metagenome (GOLD analysis project Ga0335397, IMG submission 205740) | Freshwater microbial communities from Lake Fryxell liftoff mats and glacier meltwater in Antarctica - MAT-04 (spades assembly) (version 2) ... | reverse complement strand
CATAGGTAAGTATATTTACAGCAATTTCTTTTGTAAGATTATGGTATTCATTTTGTCCTTTTGCAAGTTTATCTATAACATAATAATAGATGATGCTAAATACTGCCGCTCCATTACTTTCTATCGATGCTTTTTTATCCCAGGTTTTTAAAGTTGTTATCATATCAGCAATGGCAGGATAATCATTTTCATTCAGCATAAACAGGGTATCTACATTGCTTCCTATGTATTGTAATTGATTGGGTAGCTGGCGGTCGAATTTAATTCTTTTAAAATCTTCATAACTGATCTTTGCAAGTGGTTTTATAAGATCCATGAATCTAACACTGCGGTTGTTCTCCCATGTTTCGTAGCCCATGGTAGGATCGTACTTAGTGGCATTTAAATTGTTTTCTTTTGAACTGGCATTATAAGGCGAGTGGTTGCTGTTAAATAAATAGCCGGATGACGGATTGATATAATGTGGTAAATCTTCTATTGGGTGATAGCTGTTCCATAATGTGTTGGAAGTATTGCCTGGTAAAGTTCCTTTCCATTTGTATGCTTTATTGCGAAAGGGAATTTTACCATTACTCATGTAAAAAATAGTATCAAACCTGTCCGCATACATCACATTATAACCCGGTAAAGCTTCCATCTTTAAGGCATTATAAAAGCTGGTAAAATTGCTGGATTTATTCATACGGTACCATTGTTCTAAACCCCGTACTTCAAAAAATGCAGCAGTACGAATAGAAAATGTTCCTTTTTTGGTAACAATCGTAGGGCCGTATTTGCTCCAGTATATTTTTCGTTTAATCCCGATCTTTATACCCGCTGCTTTAACCTTTAGCTTTACTGTTTTCTCTTCAAGGTTAAGCCATTCCTTATCCAGTTTATATTGCTGCTTATTGGCTGGGTTTATATCAAGTTGATACACATCTAATTTGTCAGGATAGTTTACGGTGTGTGCCCAGCCGAGGTTTTCATTATTACCCAACAAAATACTGGGAGTGCAGGCAAATAATGCTCCTGTTATGTTCCAGCCTTCTTCACTGCACAAGTGCGCTTCATACCAACTAACAGGGCCATCCAGTGGTTGATGAGCATTGATGTTGAGATACGTGTTTCCGTCAATCGTTTTTTTAGAATTAAAAGCATATGCATTGCTGCCGCCCGAACTAAAATCATTTAATGTTGCTATGCTTCCATTATAGATTTGCCCCAATGCCTTATCAGTTCCGGAAGATATAGACAATTGTAAAATGGAGTAGGCAAGCATATCAGTTGGCACAAGAGGTAATATACTTTTTACCAGTACTTCTTTGGGATTTGCTTTTGCATAAGCATTAAAACCCTGGCAATATCCTTCCAATACTTTTTTATAATCCGGAGAAATATCGGAAGCATATTTTTCTTTTGCCGTTTGCTGGCAACGGAGCAGGTAGGCAATGTAATCAATTTGCGCACCGGCCTTTCCTTTATACAATCCCAGCATCGACTTGCCGGATAGGAAACCCAGTTGTATCGTTTTAAAATCATCTTCGGCATGTGCCCATGCAAGGCCATAAGCTACTTCTGCATCCGTTTTTGCAAATATGTGCGGCACACCAAAAGAATCTCTCACAATTTCAATTGTAGCAGGATCAATTTTTGTTTGTGCAATTACCAATTGCGAAAGGCCAATAAAAAACAGGGGAATAAAAATGTATTTCATGTGTGAGACAACTAATTTGTAAACGAATAGTGATAAGAGCTTAAATGGAAAAAAACCATGTGGAAATTTAAACAAAACAATAAACCCTTTAGTTCAAATTAATATTTATAAGCAAGAGCAGAAAATTTATTTGATAAATTGAAGTTTTAGTATTTACTTTGAATTACAAAGTACTTTTTTTATGACTGAACAAGAGCAATCACTGGAAGCTATTCATGATATAAAGCGAATGATGGAGCGCAGCAGCCGTTTCATTAGTCTTAGTGGCATAAGCGGTATTAGTGCCGGTATTTGTGCGTTGATAGGTTCATGGCTGGCTCATCCATATGTATTTGGCAGAAAGAATTTATTTATTGATGTAAATGCTCCTTTTAAAAATGACTATATCGTTTTTTTAAATATGTGGCTGTTCTGGATAGCGGCTGCCACTTTTATAGCAGCATTGATTAGTGCTTTCGTTTTTACGTATATTAAAAGCAGTAAGGAAGGAATACCCATTTGGGGCAATAGTGCCAGGCGTTTGTTGTTTAATGTTAGTGTGCCATTGCTGGTGGGTGCCATCTTTCTTTTTAAACTGGTTCAGTTTGGAACATTTGGGCTGGTGGCTCCTGGTTGCCTGCTTTTTTATGGGTTGGCATTAATTAACGCCAGTAAATATACTTTGGTTGAAATAAAATATTTAGGTTATTGCCAGTTGTTACTGGGAGTAATAAATCTTTGGTTTGTTGGTTATGGACTTTATTTCTGGGCCGTGGGTTTTGGGTTACTGCATATTATTTATGGTGCATACATGTGGTGGAAGTATGAGAGAAGTTAATGGTAAATGGTGAATTGTGAATTGTCAATAGTTGTGAAAAAGGGAAATTAAGTTAATGGAGAATCCGATTATTTATTTAAATAAATTATTTGACAGCCGGGTGAGGCTGGGCATCATGAGTGCATTGATGGTAAATGACCAGGTTAATTTTAATGACCTTAAGGAACTCCTGCAAATAACAGATGGCAATTTGGCAAGCCATTTAAAAGCGTTGGAAGAAAATAATTTTGTAAAAGTGGAGAAAGGATTTATTGGGAGAAAAACAAATACTACTTATGCCATTACAAAAGCAGGTGAAAAAGCTTTTAAAGCGCATATTGATGCTTTGGAAAAAATGATCAACGCCACAAAATAATTTTTTTTGTGTAAATACTTTGAAAAACAAAGTGCTTTTAAAAATGAATAAAAAATATACAGCGGCAAGTGTTTCTATCAGGATCTGGCTTTTTACAGCCATGGCTTTTTCATTTGTGTGCCTTGGTTATGTATTAATGATAGATTCTTTTCGGTTTAATTTTTACCTGCCCATTGTAGCTTTTGTTGCTGCACTTTTAGGAAGTGTTCCTGCATTAATTGGCATGTTGATAATCATTCCCTTTATCAACGTATCAAATGTGTCGTGGCGCACAAAATTATCAAGACTTCTTTTTCTTTTGCTAATCCTATGCATTCCTTATAGTATAATAGGGGCATTACTGGATATTCTAACTGTTGTATTTGGATATAACATAGAGGGGCCGGGCTTTTTAATTACGGCCATATTAATTGCCGGCCTGCTTTTTATCTGTTCACTGGCAGCAGTGTTTGTGGCATTACGGCCCGGCTATATATATTTTAATAACAACAAAGTTGAAGAAACATCTTCTACTATTTTAAACCAGCTTTTTTCTTATACATCTAAAATCAAATCAATGGAAACGCAGCAAAACTATGCACCTGCTTCACAGCAGTCTAACAAAATTTTAATTAAAGGGTTGATTACAGGAGGACTCATTTTAATCATGCTCATTCCTACTATATTCATTTATAATTTAATTGAAGAAAGAGAGGCACGACAAAAAGAAGTGGTAAAGGAAGTGAGCAGTAAATGGTCAACGGCCCAAACATTATCTGCTCCGTTTTTAGTGGTACCCTATACCGATACATTTATAAACAGTGAAGGAAAAACCGTTGCTACTAAAACCAAATTGTTATTACTGGCAAATGAACTTGCTGTAACTGGAAAAATTATTCCAGAGCAAAGACCAAGATCTATTTACAAAGTTTTGTTGTATAAAACTTCCATCAGTATGGATGGTGCTTTTAAAATAAAATGGCCAACGGATATTAATTTGTCTAATGTAGATTATGGCAATGCAAAACTATGTTTTAGTCTCAGTGATTTTAAAGGTATTGAAGAAGAGATTTATATAAATTTTAATGGACAGAAATTATTATTAACGCCGGGTTTGCCTGTAGATGATTTTGGTACGATAGGATTATCCGTACCTGTTAGCCTTTCTCCTGAAGCATCGGTAGCTGGTATTCCTTTTAGTATGCAGGTAAAAATAAAAGGCAGTGAGCAATTACATTTTATTCCGATGAGTGCCAGCAGTACATTTTTATTGAATTCTGCATGGCCCAGTCCTTCTTTTGATGGAGATATGTTGCCCAACGAACGGCAAATATCTGACAGCGGATTTAATGCGAAATGGAATTTTAACCAGGCCAATTTGCCCTTTGCCACTGTGATGAAAGAAAATACCGTGCAGGAAAAAAAGATGGCATTTGGTGTAAGCCTGGTGCAGCCTGCCGATCAGTATAATAAAACCATGCGCAGTGTTAAATATGCCATCCTCTTTATAGGGCTAACCTTTGCATTTTTCTTTATCATAGAGTTGATGCAGAAAAAACCGTTTCACCCGGTGCAGTATGTTTTGGTGGGATTGGCATTGGTTATATTTTATACATTGTTATTATCTATCAGTGAATATATCTTGTTTGACTATGCCTATTTGGTAGCTGCATTGGCAACAATATTGCTCATTACATTTTATGCAAAAGGTCATTTTAATAGTTGGAAAACTGCAGGTATTTTCTTTGTTTTACTGAGTTGCCTGTATGGGTTCATTTTTATTTTAATACGCCTGGAAGATACAGCCCTGCTGGTAGGCAGCATAGGTTTATTCTTAGTATTGGCGATGGTAATGTTTGTAAGCAGGAAAATAAACTGGTATGGAAATATGCCACAAGTAGCTATGGAAACAACACCTGTAAATAACTAACCATGTACAAACTTGTAATAAAAATACGGTCTGCAGTGCTGGTATATCTTACTCACAGGATGGCGTTACCTGTTTTAAAGATGATTAGAAAGCCGGAATTGTTTCCGTATTCAAAACAGCAATTGCAGCAATTTGAAAACGGAACCCTGGGAAAGGATTTGGTAAATTTTATAGATGAAAAAGGATTGGAGTTATTGCCCTATTATGTAAGGCACGACATCAAACATATTTTGCTTGAGTATGATACCACCGATGATGGCGAGGTATGCCTCCAGTCTTTTATGCTGGGCAACGGACATATTTCTTTTCCTGTGATGGCAACAGTTTTATATGGGTTCATCAGCATGCCCGAGCATTGGAAAAAATTTCGGCTGGCTTACAATCGTGGAAAAAAAGCTACAGCTATCAGTAATTGGCAATGGGTGGGTTTACTTTGTTTACCCACTCCATTGCTTAGGTCAAAAATTAATTGTTAACCAAATGATAATTCATCATGAAACAGCAATGGTTTAAAAAAGCAGGTATGTTTTATATGCCTGTACAGCCAATGGGTTATATCGTCACTTTTTTGGCACTATTATTTATGATACCCATCATTATATCAGTAAACAGGAATGCTCACTCTGTGACGGATGAGTTGCAAGAAATATTTATTTATACAACCTGCACAGCATTTTGGTGGAAATAGACCGCTGAAAAAAACAGCATATAAATTATAAGTATGTCAAGATTAACCAAATCATTTTCTTATGCCGGGCAGGGGCTCTGGCATTGTATCAAAAAGGAAAAAAATTTTCAATTGCATTGTATTGCTGCAGTTATAACCGTATTGGCGGGATTTATTTTAAAAATTACTGCTGTAGAATGGATGATCATTATTATATGCATAACAATGGTAATTGCATTGGAAATGATTAATACTGCTATTGAGCATTGCTGCAATATACTGCAGCCCGATTTTCATCCAATGGTTAAGATTATAAAGGATGTGAGTGCTGCGGCAGTATTAATTACTGCAGCAATGGCAGCCGTTTGTGGAGCAATCATTTTTATCCCCAAAATTATTATGTACCTGTAAAAACAGTTTAAAATTTATGAAAACAATGTCTTCTTTTAATAAGTTGCTCGGTAGCTTTTTAATCTTTATTGCACTTTTAATTTCGTTCCGGATGCTTTATTCGGGCACCCAGCGTTTTATATTTATGTCGTGGAATATTTTCCTGGCATGGATACCTTATATCCTGAGTGGTTATTTTAGTCAATATCGCCATAAAGAAAAATGGAAACAGTTATTCCTTTTTGGAACCTGGCTGCTCTTTTTCCCCAATGCCCTTTATATTGTTACAGATCTTGTGCACCTGCAGGATGAGAACAATATGCCTTGGTGGTATGATGCGGTATTGCTGTTTGCCTCCTCCTTTATTGGTATTGTAATGGCTTTTATTTCTTTGCGAAAAGCAGAGTTATACCTTAAAACTATTTTTAGTAAACCTGTTGTAAACGTTTGTATGGGAGGCATTTTATTTCTTGGTTCATTTGGTGTTTACCTCGGCAGGTTTCAACGTTGGAACAGTTGGGATATAGTTAACAATCCCCTGGAATTGGGTGTAGATATTTTTTCTAAAATATTAAACCCTATAGAAAACTATAAAGTTTGGGCTATTACGGTATTATTTACGGCAATTTATTCTATGCTGTATTTCTTTATCAAAATTTTGCCGCAGGCTTTTGCTGAAATCAAAAATACCGGGCAATAAGCCCGGTATTTTTTATAAAAAGTTATTACTAAAATTAAAAATCTAACCCAAGAGAAACATACATAACAGGCCTTCCTTTAAAGAATCCACTCATAGGCCAACCAACATCATATTTTACAAAGTATCCAAACAGCATGCTCCTGGCTCCAAAACCATAGCCGCCTGCAAATGGGCCCAGCCCACCTGCTTTAACTCTTACAGTAACATCGCCTGGTGTTCCATTATTATTAGGAGTATTATAAACAACTTCCGGCCTTTTAAAAGAATCATAAGCACCGTTCCAGGCAGTTCCTAAATCCACAAACTGTGTAATCATAAAATTGCGAAGAAAAGGATTGTTAACAGTTTTGTCAAAGAAAGTAGACATTACCGGCAACCTGAATTCACTGTTCAACACCACTGTATTATTTCCATTAGCCACATTTTGAATATATCCACGCATGTTTACAGCAAGGCTTTGAAAAGCATAAGCCTGATCATTATCCGGGGGATTACTGGTATTAAAAAATCTTTCCCTAACCAGGTTGCCGTTGCCATCCACTTTTTGGTTATTGCCAAACATCAGCCAACCATCTGTGCCACCCAGGTAATAAATAAATTTCTGGTTGCCCCAGCTAAAGTCTGCTGCGGCCCGGCCAGCCCATATAAAGTTGCGGTAGATGGGATAATAATACCTGGCATCTACACCAAAGTTAAAGGTGTTGGGTCCATCTGCAAATTTCACCCCGCTTACCTGGCGGTTCCAGTCGATAGAAAATTTATAACGCAAACCATTCCAGATATTGGTAGTGGGGTTTAGGCTGTTATCATACACATATTCCAGGCGGTTTATGTTATACAATGTTCTTTCATTTTCTAAAGGTGCACTTATCGGATCTACGTTTAAATTGATAAGGTTATCAGAACGGATGCCTGTAGAAAAACGAATGCTTTTTGTTTCATCAAAAGGATAGGCAATATTGGCCTGGTATAAATTAGACAATATTTTTAAGGGATAACCACTAAAGTCCGGCACAGTTTGAGCATTTCGGTAGTATGAAAATCCCCAATCTATTCTTCTCTTTAGATTTGCATAATTAATATACCACTCATTGTCTTTCAGATTTGTACCGATTTTGAAAGCTCCTGTAATCCTGATGTCTTCTAAAAGATCACTGGTACCAAGCCTTATAAGACCATTTAAAGGAGTTCCACTATTAAGCATTATGGGGCCAGAGCCTCCTGCGTAGGCCTGGTAACGGTTTATTAGCACAGAACTGGTAAGACCACCTCCACCAAAATCTACCGAGAATTTTTTTGGTTTGTAAGGGTAAAGTTTTGCAGTGGCCAACACAGATTCTGTATTAGCTTCAGCAGCCTGGTATATATTTCCTATCACAGGTTTTGTAATGGCTGATGAATCATTATTAAATTCGTTTTGAAAAAGATCATCCTGTTTTTTTACAGTATCTGCAAGCGGAACAGGAGTAATAATTAAAGGGTTGGCAGCATCTACAGCCGTTAGCCTGCTTTCTCTCATCAGTTTTTTTGCATACTCTGTTGGTTGTGCTGTCACGTTTCTGCGATTTAATACAAACTCATCTATCTTTAATTTATACAACACTTTATCATCACTTTGCCTGGTTACTTCACTCACCTGGTTATTATCGCCGGCTATTCTCGTTTCCACAAGACTGCTTTGGTAGTTGGTTAATGGAAAACTGTAGGCAGAATCTTCAGAAATAGATACGATTGCCACAGAGTCTACATCCGTTTTTTTATAAACCCTCAGGGTGCTGTCCACTTCTTTGGGAGTTGGGTTTCTTAAAATGTCATCACCAATCAACACCAGGGTATCAAGGCCAGCTTTAGTGCTTGTAAAAAAGCCGGCATAGCGGTTTCCAACTCCATTTTCGTCACTCACAAAAGTGAAGTGATTGGAATTGTATTGCATTGGAAACCGGGCATTACCATATTTTAAATTAGTAAGTTGGCTTATTTGATTTAGTTCTGGCTTATCACCAAAATCCGTGATCATAAAAACGTTGTAGCGGTTATTGCTGGGCAAAACAGTATCGCCCGATTTTGCAGCCGGGCTTGGCCTGTTGCTGCTAAAGATAATTCCGGTTTTGCCTGGGAAGGCTACAAAAGAGGCATCTACATTATCATACACATCATTGGTAATGGGTTGTAATTTTTCGTTATCAATATTAAATGTATAAATATCTGTATGGCCATTTTTTACTGCAGAAAACAGCAGGGTTTTGCTATCCAGCATATATTTCATATCCTGTATCTGGTCTAGTTTGCCGGTAAGATCTAATTTATATTGTTTGATACGTGTTATGATATCGTACACAAATAATTTTAATTTTCCTTCTTCTACATAAGCCACTGCAATGCGGGTGCCTTTGGGGTCCCATGCCATGATAGGGTAACTGGGATTGAGTTCGTTTTCATAACTGCGAACACCGTATTTTAATAATGTTTTGTATTCAAAATCTTCGCTTAGCAATACCCGTACAATTCCTTTTTTGTATTGGGTAACCACAAATGAACTATTCCGTTTGTTGGGGTTTACATTAAAGCGGTAGTAGTTTAATCTTTTGCTGATGGTAAATCCTTCTACATAACTTCCCTTGGGATATGATTTTCTGCGGGCTATGTCTTTGTAATATTTATCTGTTTCATATTCCATGAACTCACGCAGCAATGCACTGAATTTTAACTTCGTAATCTGAAGACTTGCTTTGTTTAAATTTTTGTATTGCCTTGCCAGGTAAAAGAAATAGGTAACGTTTTCTTTTTTATATTTTTCTTCTATAAAATACCAGAAGGCATGACCGGCCAGTAATGGTCTTGCAAAACTGAGCGATGAAAATTTATTATAATTGCCGCTTAATAATTCACTTTTAAGATCATCATCCAGTTCCGTACTCCAGTTTTCGCCTACGTATGCCTTGTATCCATCTGTGAGCCATGTGGGTAAATCCAGCAGTGTTTGATTACCGGCTACTTCACCAATATCATCTCCAAATAAAAAGTTTTGGGTAATAATCTCGGCTATTCCTTCCCTAATCTGTTTTTTTAAATTGGCATGATTGGCATCAAAATAAACCACCATTTTATTATTTACAAATTTGGTAGTTCCACCGGTTCTCAGGATATCTGTTTCCAACCCAATATTTGTTTGCTGCATATGGGCAAATTCATTGTATAAAATGATATTAGCCCTGCGTTGCAGGCTGAATTCTGTGGATGCTTCTATCTGTGGCAATTCTTTTTCGGCACTTTGTGCTACAAACTTGGCAAGTTCCTGGCCATTATCATAAAAATATACATTGAAATTTTTGGTTTGATAATATTGCCACTTAAACTTATTGTGCTGTACCCTGTTGCGGCCAAATAAAACCGAGTTTACCTGTGCCATACTAATAGCAGATGGTAATACGAAAAGGAAGGATATTAAAATTATTCTGCTGAACTTTGCCATACTATTAATTGATATTGAGTACTAAAATTACTTTATTCGGGTTAATCATTAAAATATTTAAAACATTCTATGCTAAAGATAAAATCATTCGAATTTAGTCCGATACAGGAAAATACGTATATACTTTACAATGAGTTTAACGAATGTATAATTATTGACCCCGGTTGTTATTATGATAGTGAAAAAGAAGTATTGGCCAATTTTATAGAAAAGACGGAATTAAAACCCAAAATGTTGCTCAATACACACTGCCATCTCGATCATGTATTTGGAAATAAATTCGTGGCTGAAAAGTATGGACTAACCCTGCAATTACACGAAAAAGAAGTGCAGGTATTACAATTTGCCCCTGCCAGTGGTTTAATGTACAATATGCCATTTGATAATTATGTGGGATCATATATTTTTTTAAAACCCGGCGCTGCACTTAAACTGGGAGCAGATGAACTGGAAATATTATTTACACCCGGCCATAGTCCTGCAAGTATTAGTTTTTATTGTCAAAAAGAAGGATTTGTAATAGCCGGTGATGTGCTCTTTAAACAAAGCATTGGCCGCACAGATTTACCGGGAGGAGATTTTGATACATTAATCAACAGTATAAAAACCCAGTTATTTATTTTGCCTGATGAAACAAAAGTTTACAGCGGTCATGGGCCGGCAACCACTATTGGAGATGAGAAAAAATTCAATCCTTATTGCGCAGCTTAGATCCGGTTTTTATTTATCAGCAATTTCCTGGCATAATTCTATTAAAACGCCATTGGTAGTTTTAGGATGCATAAAACAAACAAGTTTATTATCAGCACCCTGTTTGGGAGATTCGTTCAATAAAATAAAACCTTCCTTTTTTAAGCGATCCATTTCGGCATGAATATCGGCCACTTCAAAAGCAATATGATGGATACCTTCTCCCTTTTTTTCTATAAACCTGGCTATCACGCCATCTTCTGTAGCACTTTCCAAGAGCTCAATTTTGTTTTCTCCCTGCCTGAAAAAGGCGGTATTCACATTTTCTGAAGCTACCGTTTCTGTTTTATAACAGGAACTGTTTAGCAGTTTTTCAAATAATGGAACTGCATTTGCAAAATCTTTTACGGCTATACCAATATGTTCTACTTTCAGCATATGTTAAGTTTTTAACAAGGGGTTTACGAAATAAGTAAAATGATTCGGCACAGGCCGATCCGGGCACTAAAATAGAACCTTTTATAGTAAATTTGCGTTATAAGTTTTTAATAAAATAATAATAAACGATATGTTGAAATTGCCGATTTACCTGGATAACAATGCTACAACACCGATGGATCCGAGGGTGCTGGAAGCTATGACGCCTTATTTTTTAGAGCATTTTGGAAACGCTGCCAGCCGCAATCATCCATTTGGATGGGAGGCAGAAGAAGCTGTAGATTATGCCCGTGAGCAGGTGGCAAAACTTATTGGCGCTGATCCCAAAGAAATTATTTTTACATCAGGAGCTACAGAAGCAGATAACCTGGGCATAAAAGGAATTTATGAAATGTATGCCAGCAAAGGCAATCATATAATTACTGCCACTACCGAACATAAAGCAGTATTGGATACCTGCAAGCATATAGAAAAGTCCGGAGGAGAAGTTACCTATCTGCAGGTTCAGCCAGATGGTTTAATAAATTTAAAAGAACTGGAAGCAGCCATTAAACCAACCACTATATTAATTGCCATTATGTATGCCAATAATGAAATTGGTACCGTAATGCCTATTAAAGAAATAAGTGCCATTGCCCGCAAACACGGCGTATTATTGTTTACTGACGGCACACAGGCTGTAGGTAAAATTCCGGTTGATGTAAATAAGGATGGGATAGACCTGATGGCCTTTACCGCTCATAAAATGTATGGTCCAAAAGGAGTGGGAGCATTATATGTGCGCCGCAAAAATCCCCGTGTAAAAGTTACGGCACAAATGGATGGCGGCGGCCACGAAAGAGGAATGCGCAGCGGTACTTTAAATGTACCCGGCATTGTTGGTTTTGGTAAAGCCTGCGAAATATCCATGCTGGATATGGAAGCTGATACCAAACGCATCAGCAAATTAAGAGACAAGCTGGAAACATCTTTATTATTACTGGAAGAAGCTTATGTAAATGGCAGCCGTGAGCATCGCCTGCCACATGTAACCAATATTTCTTTTAAGCATGTAGAAGGAGAAGGGTTGTTGATGGGCTTTAATAAAAATATTGCATTGAGTTCAGGCTCTGCCTGCACTTCTGCTTCGTTGGAACCAAGTTATGTATTAAAAGCGCTTGGTTTGGGAGATGATTTGGCACACAGTTCACTTCGTTTTGGATTAGGCAGGTTTACAACAGAAGAACAGATTGATTACACTATCAAGGCCATTAGCGAAACAGTTATTAAATTAAGGGAAATGAGCCCGCTTTGGGAAATGTATAAAGAAGGAATTGATTTGAGTACGATTGAGTGGGCAGCACATTAATCTGGTGATTAACTAATTTGAAGATTTGGAGATGGCTTCATATTAGTTTGATTTTTCATCTCCAAATCAATCAATTTTAAAATTTTAAAATTTATTATCATGGCATATTCAGAAAAAGTAATAGATCATTATCAAAATCCTAAAAATGTAGGAACACTTGATAAAGCAAGCAAAAATGTTGGAACCGGCCTGGTAGGTGCTCCTGAGTGTGGAGACGTTATGCGCTTGCAGATTCAGGTAGATGATGCTACCGGTATGATTACCGATGCAAAATTTAAAACCTTTGGATGTGGATCAGCTATTGCTTCTTCTTCATTGGCTACAGAGTGGCTTAAAGGTAAAAGCGTAGATGATGCTTTGAAAATAGACAACATGGAAATCGTTGAAGAATTAAATCTTCCTCCTGTTAAAATCCATTGTTCTGTATTGGCAGAAGATGCTATCAAAGCCGCCATTAACGATTACCGTGTAAAAAATGGTATGGAAGCAATAAAGTTTGAAGAGAGTGTAATTCATTAAACCCCTTCACCCCTAAAGGGTAACTTTGGAGAAGGGTAACTTAAATCGTCCCTTATTTTTAAGTTGGGATATTTACAATAACTATAAAACTAAGTTCTCCTTTAGGGGACAGGGGTATGGTAGCAACAGAAAACAGCATATATATAAGTGATAAGGCAAAAGCCAAAGTGCATCAGTTGATGACGGATGCAGGTGTAAGCAATGATCCATCTTATTTTCTTCGTGTAGGAGTTGTGGGGGGTGGTTGCAGCGGTTTAAGTTATAAGCTTGATTTTGATAATGAAGTAAAACCGATGGACCAGGTTTTTGAAGATAATGGGGTAAAGATTGTTACCGATCTTAAAAGTTTTTTATACCTGGTAAATACAGAACTGGAATTCAGCGATGGATTAAATGGAAAAGGTTTTTATTTTGATAATCCTAATGCGAGCAGGAGTTGTGGATGCGGAGAAAGTTTTGCAGTGTAATAAATAAGTTTAATACTAATAATAAAAAAGCGTCCCGATTATTTCGGGACGCTTTTTTAGTTTATCAGGTTATGACTAAAGTGCAAAACCTGTTCTTCCACCACCAGAAGCAAATGTTGCATTCATACGTGTATTTTGACCTAAACTAAACATATACATACAGGCGTCGTATGTATAGTCCATGTAATTCATCGTCATCATAGGTACAGTTGCAGAGCAACTTCCGTATGTAGGAAATGCCGGGCAACCACCATTGGATGTTTGATGTAAAGGAGTATCACTTACAAAATCATTTCCACAGGTAGCATCTCCCCAAATATGACGAAGGTTTAACCAATGACCTATTTCATGAGTAGCAGTTCTACCCAGGCCATAAGGTGCAGCAGCAGTGCCTGTTTTCCCAAAACCGTTATCATCAATTACAACACCATCGGTAGCCGAACTGCCACCGGGAAACTGTGCATAACCTAAAATGCCACCACTCATATTACAAACCCATAAATTTAATTTATTGGAAGGGCTTGTAGGATTAATCCCACCTCTTGAACTTTTTTTCATTGCATCATCTGTTCTCCAGCTTGTTTTGGTAGTAGACTTTCTGATAACCTGGTCTAATACAAAACGGATTTTAGTATCTCCCGAACGAACAGATTGAAACAAAGAAGGAGTAGAGTTGTAATCTGCGTTGGTTGCAGCAAAGTCAGCATTCAGTACATCTATCTGAGATTGTATTTGGGCAGCAGAAACATTTTGAGCGGCTGTTTTGTACAATACATTTACTACAACCGGTATCACCACATTACCTCCGGATAAAAAAGAATTTTCCGGATTTTTAATAAATCTATCTGTGGCTTGTTCAATAGACTCCATCCTTGCTGCAAGCCCAGGGTCTTGTTGTAATTGGATGGCCAACATTTCCTGTGAAGCACAACGGCCAGTGATAACATTCACTTCGGCGGCAGGTTCAAAATTCTCTTCCGGAATAGTTTCTTTAGTACATCCAAAAGCAAAAATGATGCATCCCGCAAATGCGGTAATTGTTTTCTTCATACTTTGATTTTTTAGTTAAGTTAAAAAGATGAATAAACAATTTAAGATTACTTTAACGTTTTACACGATATGTGGATAAAAAATCGGGGTTAAAAAAAATCCCCCGCTTTTTAAAGCAGGGGTTGCACTTGGTTTTGGTAAACACGATTGAATGTCAATTAAGGCACTCGTAACAAGCAGTATAAAAATCAAAAGAATCCGGGTTTTTTAACTATCACTGACCCATCCAACACAATCAAAGTTTTATTAAAGACAGTATTCGTTCCTGATTTGCTGCTTATTTAATAAAAAAAATAAACTAACTGTGTTGCCAGGGATTCTATTAGCCTGTTAAATAGTAAATTGCAGCAATTCTAAAACACATGTGGAGTATTTGTAAAAAAGAGCTAAACCAGTTTTTCAGTAACCTTACAGGGTACATTGCTATCATGCTGTTCTTATTGATCAATGGTATCTTTTTGTTTATGCTGCAGGATAGCAGCATTTTTGAATACGGTTATGCCTCACTCGATCAATTTTTTGAATTGGCCCCATGGGTTTTAATGTTTCTTGTACCGGCTATAACCATGCGCTCTCTCTCCGAAGAATTTAAAGTGGGCACTTTTGAGATTCTTAAAACAAAACCACTTACCTCCTGGCAGATTGTTGCAGGAAAATATTTTTCTATCCTGCTGGTATTGCTTTTTGTGATAGTACCCACATTTGTATACATCGTTACCATTAAAACATTGAGTGCCTCAGGAAATATTGATAGTGGTGGTATTGCCGGCAGTTACCTGGGATTGTTTTTACTGGCTTCCGTTTTTGCGGCCATCAGTTTATGCTGTAGCAGTTTTACCGGTAATGCCGTAGTGGCATTCCTTGTAAGTGCCTTTACCTGCCTTATCTTATATTTTGGATTCAGCGCCATCAGTAAATTGCCGATTTTACAGGGCAGTGCCGATTTTTATGTAGAAATGTTGGGCATAGATTTTCATTACCGCAGTATTAGCAGGGGAGTGCTGGATAGCAGGGATTTTATATATTTTATCAGTATCATTTTTTTGTCTTTAATAATCACTACAAAAAATCTTCATAAAAAATAAACCTTATCCCTGTTGCTATTTCATCTATAGTTTTGGGTGTAATGCAGCAGGGAAAGGAAAAGAAGTATCATGAATAAAGCATTCAATAAAATATGGAGTAGCCCGTTTTGGTTGCTGATTATACTCATCATCCTGTTTGCTGTAAACTGGGCAGCATCCGTATGGCATACCCGCTTAGATTTTACCAATGAAAAAAGATTTACGCTAAGCAATGCCAGCAAACAATTACTAAAAAAGGTAAAAGAGCCCATACAGGTGGATGTTTTTTTAAAAGGGGATTACCCCAGTGGCTTCAAAAAATTATCATCCAGCACAGAAGATTTATTACAGGAGTTTAAAGAAATAGCAGGTAAAAATTTTAAATACAACTTTATTTCGCCACAAGAAAAAGTAGCAAACACCGATATTTCTTACAGCGATTCTCTTCTTAATTTGGGCATGCCTTTTATCAACCTTACATCACAGGTGGAGCAGGGCCAACAACAGCAGTTGATATTTCCTGTGGCATTTGTGCATTATGCCGATAAGGTAATGCCTGTGGTTATTTTTGAAAAAAAAGGTTTTGCCAATCCAGACTTCAAAGATGGCAATAGAATAACTTCTGCTGAGTTGAATGGTGCTGAAGCCTTGCTGGAATACAGGTTTGCAGACGCCATTTCTAAAAGTATGCAAACTGACCTGCCGGTGGTAGGATATTCTATCGGCAACGGCGAACCTGCTCCCGGACAATATACCACATACGACCTGGTAGAAAATGTTTTGAGGCCCAATTATAAACTCTTCACATTTAATTTAAATGCCCAGGACTTTATTCCAAAGGAATTTAAATTATTCATCATTACAAAGCCAACACAAAAATTTAGTGAAGCAGCAAAGTTAAAACTGGATCAGTTTGTAATGAACGGTGGCAAAGTACTGATGTTTATAGACAGGCTGAATTCAGAAATGGATAGCCTTCAAATTAAAAATGAAGTAATTGCTTACGACCGGGGCCTGGAATTAAACGACCTGATGTTTAAATATGGTGTGCGCCTTAATGCCGACCTGGTAATGGATCTGCAATGTGATCTTTTGCCCTTTGATGTAAATGGAAATGGCCAGTTTGATTTATTGCCATGGAATTATTTTCCTGTACTGGAATCTAAATCCAATCATCCCATCAACAAGAACCTGGGTTTTGTATCTGGCAGGTTTGTAAATTCTATTGATACAGTGGAAGCCGAAGGAATAACTAAAACAATTCTTTTAAGTTCTTCTGCCAATGCAAGAAGGATAGCAACACCTGCATTGATAAGTGGAAAAGAAAATGTGGCCGCTCCCGAGGACGAAAAATTCAGAACGCCCAACATACCTGTGGCGGTGTTGCTGGAAGGTAAATTCACTTCTTTATATGCCAACCGCACATCGCAGGCAATGAGAGATTCAATTGCTGCTTATGGTGGCAGTTTTTTACCCCAAAGTATCACAAACAATAAAATGATTATTGTAGCAGATGGGGATATTGTTTTAAACTCAGTTGTAAAAGGCAACCAACCCATACCTATGGGCATGAACCCTTACACATATGGCACACAAAGGGAATTCCCTTTTGCCAATAAAGATTTTGTGCAAAATTGTTTAGACTATCTTATTAATGAAAATGACCTGAGCGAAGCAAAGGGAAAAGATTATGTGGTGCGACTTTTGGATACAAAAAAAGTAAAGGAAGAAAAAAGTTTTTGGCAGATCATTAATATTGCCATTCCTGTATTGCTGGTGATTTTATTTGCCATCATATTTCAATGGTTGCGAAAAAGAAAATATTCTAAATAAAAGTTTATGCACACACAATTGATATATATCGTTTTTAGTATAGTGATTTTGATTTCACTTGTATTTGACCTGGGCCTTATGAGCAAGAAGAACCAGAAAGTAACCATTAAACAGGCTTTGTATCAAACCTTTTTTTGGGTGGGACTTGCACTGGCTTTTTGCGTGTTTTTGTGGATTGAAGAAGGACAAAAACCAGCACTGGAATACCTGAGTGCCTACCTGATGGAATGGAGCCTGAGTATTGATAATATTTTTGTGTTCATACTCATCTTTAGTGCATTTAGTGTAAAGGAAAAAAATTATGGCAGGGTATTATTAATTGGTATTTTAATGGCTATTGTATTCAGGATTATTTTTATTACGGTGGGTGTTGCTTTGGTAGAAAAATTTCATTGGTTATTATATGTGTTTGGTGTTTTCCTGGTTTATACCGGTTATAAAATGTTTATTGCAAATGATGAGGACGAAGAATTTGATCCGCAGCAAAGTAAAGTGTATAAATTTATGAAAAGGATTTTGCCATTAACAGCACACGATGGTGATGGTAAATTTACTGTTATAGAAAACGGTAAAAAAATGTATACTTCTTTATTTGTTGTAGTCATGATGTTGGCAGCTATAGATCTTGTGTTTGCCTTAGATTCTATCCCGGCCGTAATGGGGATTGTAGATACCAAAACACCCGGTTATGAGGACACTGCAAGGTTAGTTATTTATACCTCTAATATTTTTGCAGTATTGGGGCTACGGTCTTTATTCTTCCTGCTGAGAGGTGCGGTAAATAAGTTTGAATACCTGCCACAGGGTATTGCCGTAGTGTTAATATTTATTGGGATAAAGATGCTGGGTGAGCATTGGATCAATCAATGGGTAGATAAAACCACGCAGGTTTTTATTTCACTTGGGTTTATCCTGGTTTGCCTTACAGCCAGTGTGATGTATTCAATATTTATAGATAAAGAAAAATCCGAAACCAAAACCGGCATTTCAACTGATGATACGGCTCATTAACGATCTTTAAAAAAGCAAATTGACATATACTATCAATGATATCAATGCTGTATTGGGCAATGCTTCCTTTTATGAAAATGCAGGAGTAATTGAGCAGCTTGTAATAGATAGCAGAAAAATAAATTTTCCTGAAACCTCCTTATTTTTTGCACTCAAAGGGGAGCAGAATGATGGTCATCAATACATAGATTCAGTTTATAAAAAAGGAATCCGCAACTTTGTAATCAGCGAAAATATTGACACGTCTCTTTACCCCGATGCGCATTTTATAAAAGTATTAAACACATTGGCAGCATTGCATAAAATTGCTGCATCTCACCGCCAAAAGTTTAAGTATCCTGTAATTGGTATTACCGGCAGCAATGGAAAAACCATTATTAAGGAGTGGTTGTTTCAGTTATTGAATAAGGAGTACAATATTGTGCGTAGCCCAAAAAGTTACAACTCACAGGTTGGTGTGCCTTTGGCAATATGGCCAATGAATAATAATCATGAACTCGCCATTTTTGAAGCAGGTATTTCCCAACCGGGCGAAATGCAACAACTGCAACCCATCATTGATCCTTCGATAGGCATTTTCACATTTTTGGGAGATGCTCATGCAGAAGGGTTTGAAAGCCGGCAACAAAAAGCAACTCAAAAGCTTCAATTATTTTCACATAGTAAAATATTATTTTATTGTGCCGATGAAATTGAACTGGATAATGCGGTACAGGATTTTAGACAAAATACCAACCCGCAACTTCAACTATTTTCATGGAGTAGAAAGCGGGATGCATTGTTGAAAATATCAGCCGTTGAATTGCAAACGGGCGGTAGCAGGATTACCTGTATTTACGAACAACAGGAGCAACATTTTTTTATTCCTTTTACGGATGAAGCTTCTATACACAATGCCATTACCTGTATAGCAGTATTGTTATATTTTAAATTGCCAGCAGAAATAATTGCAGAAAGACTGCCTCATCTTAGACCTGTAGAAATGAGGCTGGAGTTAAAACAGGCTATCAACCGTTGTACTATCATTAATGACAGTTACAGTGCCGATATTAATTCGCTCATTATTGCCCTGGATTTTTTGGAGCAGCAACAGCAGCATACCAAAAGAACAGTAGTGCTAAGCGATCTGTTTCAATCAGGGCTAAGTGATGAATTTTTATATAATAAAATTGCAGCAATCCTTGAGCAAAAAAAGTTGTTCCGCTTTATTGGTATCGGTCCGAATTTGG
>Ga0335397_10003964_pt1 | contig 19672 bp, 16 predicted proteins | sample MAT04_FD_205740 | JGI IMG/M metagenome (GOLD analysis project Ga0335397, IMG submission 205740) | Freshwater microbial communities from Lake Fryxell liftoff mats and glacier meltwater in Antarctica - MAT-04 (spades assembly) (version 2) ... | reverse complement strand
ATCGCGAGCGCATCCTCGACCGGCAGAAAGACGTTGGCGGTGCTCGGCGCGCGCCGCCGCTCGATGCGCAGCACTCCGGTGCTCATCTCGAGCAGCTTGGCGAGCGCGGGCAGCCCTTCGAGCCCATCTGCGGTCGCGCCCGCGACGAGTCCGTCGGCGAGGTCGACGCGCACCTGCCCGAGATCTTCGAGCGCCGTGACCCCGAGGACGTGCGGCGCCATCGCCAGCGCGCGCAAGATGCGCGACGGGCCGATGCGCTCGACGTCGAGATCGAAGCGCGCTTCTTCGACGACGCGATCGGCGATCTCGCGCTCGGCCGAGCGATGGGGCGCGACCCGCGCTGCGATCGTACTCATCCGCGGCACGCCGAGCCCCGCGGGCCACACTTCGTCCCAGCGCACCACGAGCACCGCCGCCCAGCGCAGGCGCACGTCGCGCGCGAGCAGCTGCACCACGTCGACGCCGCGCCCGACGACGCTCCCCGAGTCGAGCAGCACGACCTCCGGATCGAGCTCGCGACCGCGGATCAAGCCGCGCTCCGAGCGACCGCTGACAACGACGATTGAGCCACGCGCGCGCAGCTCCTGCGCGAGCGCATCGGCGCGACTCGGATCGTCGTGCACGAGCAGCACGCGCGCACCGCGCAGCGCGAGCGTCGCGCCGTCGTCGAGATCGGCGAGGATGCCCGCGTCGAGCTGCATCTTCGGCGGACGCGCGGCGAGCGCGGCGCGCGCACCCTCGACGTCGCCGCGCTGCACCAGCGCGCGAATGCGCTCGACGAAGACCTGAATCGCCTCGGCCATCTCGCGGCCGGGCGCCGCGACGGCTTGCCCGTCGTCCTCGGGGACGAGCAGCCCGAGCTCTTTGCGGATGACCGCGGTCAGCTCGTCGAGCGTCACTTCGACGCCAGCGGCGGAGCGCGTCGAGTGATCGGCGACGCGCCACGCGAGATCGCCGATGCGCGCGGCCATCGCGTCGACGCTCGCCTGCCGCTCGATCACCGCGATCGCGCCCGAGCGCAGCGCGCGCAGCCGGCGATCGAGCGACGCTGCGTCGCCGTCTTCGAGCAGCGCAACGGGCAAGCGGGCGGTCGTCGCGCGGCTCGCCAGCGTCTTGATGACGCGCTGTCCGCCTTCTTGCGCCGCATCGCCGAGCAGCATGACCAGATCGGGCGCGCGCGCGACGGCCGCGGCGACGGCGCGCTCGGCCGGCGACGTCATCACCGCCAGGCCGCGCTGCTTCAACGACGCCGCGAGCGCCTCGCTGGTCGCCTCTCCGTCGCCAACGAGCAGCACGATCGGCGGCCGCGGCGCGCGCTTCGCCGGCGCTGCGATCGATCCCGGCGCCGTGCCTGCGGCGGCCGAGCCCTGCGCCGCACCTGCGGCCGAGCCCTGCGCCGCACCTGCGGCCGAGCCCTGCGCCGCACCTGCGGCCGAGCCCTGCGCCGCACCTGCGGCCGAGCCCTGGGCTGCACCTGCTGCCCTCACCGCGGGCGCAGCGAAACCAGCCGCAGGGCGTGCCGCGGGCGGCGCCGTGCGTGGGCGAGTTGCAGCCTGGTCGGGCGGGTCGGCCATCGACATCGGATGATTGCACGGCTACCCCTCGGTAGCGATGAAAGTGAAGCCGCTCGACCAGTCCCGCGGAGAGGTGCGCGCCGAGCTCGATCGGCTGCGCCATCCGTTTCGGATCGCGCTGATCCGCGCGAAGAACGGCTTCAACATCGGCGCGATCGTGCGCACCGCGCACAGCTTCTTGGCGCGCGAGATCCTGCTCGTCGGCGCCGAGCCTTGGTACGAGCGCGCCGCGATGGGTATGCAGCGCTACGAAAATCTGCGTGAGCTGCCTGACGAAGAGGCGTTCCTCGCGCTCGCCGCCGAGCACGGCTGGAAGCTCGTCGTGTTCGAGAAAGAGGTCTCGCGCGCCGGTCTCTGGGACTGCGATTTGCCGGAGGACGCGGTGCTCGTCTTCGGCAACGAGGACACCGGCGTGCCGGAGTCGATCGTCCGTGCGGCGCACGAGGTGGTCGCGATCCCGATGTACGGCATCAACCACAGCTACCCGATCACCGTCGCCGCCGGGATCGGCATGGCGGAGTGGGCGCGCCGCTATTACGCCGGCGGCCGCGTCGTGGTGCCGAGCCCCCCCCTCTGACGCTCCTTGCGCAGCGCCGCGCGATCGCTACACTCGCGGCTCTTCTGGTGGCTGTAGCTCAGTTGGTAGAGCGTCGGATTGTGATTCCGAATGTCGCGGGTTCAAGCCCCGTCAGTCACCCCGCTCGTGGAGGTTCGCTCCGCGAGAAAGCTCGTCCCCGGCCCTCAGGACGAGCTTGACATCGCCCACGTATCGCATACAACGCGCGCCGTTCGCCTGCAGCACCTCGGGCGAGAGGTGCGCGTTCGTTTCGCGGTTTGGCCAGAGCGCCTGTAGCTCAGCTGGATAGAGCATCGGACTTCGAATCCGGCGGTCGGGTGTTCGAATCACCCCGGGCGCGCAACCCCAGTGGCAGTGGTTGGTTCGGCAGCAAGTCGGTCGTCGCAGAGGTCGGTCGTCGCAGAGGTCGGTCGTCGCAGAGGTCGGTCGCAGCAGTGGTCGGTGGTCGGTGATTGGCTTCGGGTCATTAGCTCAATTGGTAGAGCAGTGGATTCTTAATCCATTGGCTCCCGGTTCAAGTCCGGGATGACCCACTCCCCAAGGCGCCTCGGATCCTCGCGGACCCGGGGCGCCCTTTTTTTTGGCCGCTGCGCGCGCAAGCACGCGGCGCTGCGGCTCACGGCGTTGCGGGCGCCGGCGCGGCTGCGGGCGCCGCAGCGTCGGCTCCGGGCGCGTCGGCCGCGGGCTCGGTCGGCGCGGGCTCGGCGGCGGGCTCGGCAGCAGGCGGCGCAGGCGGCGGCTCTTCGACCGTGGTGACCTCCGACTCGACCGTGTCCTCCGCGCGCGGCTCCGCCTTCTCGTCGACGAGCGAGTAGACGAGGTTCACCACCAGGATGTTGTCGAGCGTCGCCTTGCCCTCGGGCGGCACGCCGTCGAAGCGCAGTGTGTGCTGCAGGCTGACCTGGAAGTTCGCGCCGAGCTTCGAGCGTAGCTCGCTGATCACGTTGAGACGCACGTTGCTCGCTTCTTGAAAGTCGAACAGCGCCTCGACGCCGGTCAGGAACGTGACCGCCTCGTTGACGTGATTGTCGTAGCCGAGGAACACGCGCGCCGAGTGCACCACCTGCTGCGTCAGGTTCGGCGCGGGCAACATCATCAGCCGTGCCTGCTCGAAGAAGAAGTCGTCGTACGTCAGGTCGTAGCCCGCCTCACCCCAGAAGCGATGGCTCTCTTCGTTGACGAAGTTGCGCAGATAGCCGAGCTGCCCTTGAAAGCGCAGCTCGAGACCGGCGAAGCGGTCATGGCGTGCCTGCACGGCGGCGACGAGCGCGTTGTTCGGCGTGAGGAAGTAGTCGTAGCGGACCTGACCAAAGACGTTGCCCGCGTTCGGGTTCCAGCCGCTGAAGTCACCCGTCGTGTCGTCACGCAGCGCGGCGAGGCCGTAGATGCCAGTCACGTCCATGGTGAGCTGGTGTTCGCTGCGCTTGAGCTGGAAGTGCGAATTCGTCGAGAACGCGAAGGTGCGCGTGTTGCCGGTGTTCAGCGTGCCGCCGAGTCCAACTGTCCAGTTCAGCTTGTCCGGATCCGAGAGCGGATCGAGGGTCGCTTGGGCGACTCCCGCTGCGGGCGGCGGCGTCTGTGCGCTCACGCTCGCCGCGTGGAAGATCGTCACGAGTGCGGCAGTGAAGACCGCGAGGACGTAAGTACCAGCCCGGGTTGGTTTCGACATGGCGCCGATGTGCCACGCGAGCGCGGTATTCAGCCAGGCATTTCGCCATCGCGGATGTCCGATTTTGCGGCGGGCGCCGCGGCGACGAGCGCGTCGTGCAGGCGCTCGAGCTCCGCGAGGAGCCGCGCACCAGCCACCGTCGGCTTGGCTTTCTCGCGCAAGATGGCGAGGCCGCGCGCGTTTCCGCTGAGCACCTCGCTGCGCCGTCGGGCGAACTGCGGCGTCTTTGCCGAAACGTGATCTGCGGCGGCGAGTCCGTGATGCAGCGCGGCCACCGAAATGAACGCGTGCACTGCGAGCAATACGCCCATCACCGGTCGCAGATCGGGACGCACTGGCGAGCTGGTCCACTCCGTGTAGGCATTCTCGAGCACCGGATCGAGCCACGTCAGTAGGTTGAGCTTGCCGTGCTGAGTCTCGTGCACGATCGCCTCGGCGAGCGTCAGTGGATCGGGGTGAAGCGTCAGATAGGCGACCAGCGGCGCTTCGCGGTAGCTCGCGGAGAAGTGCCGCTCATCGTGCCAGCCGACGGGCACCAGCCGATCGAGCGCGCGCGGCAGCTCCGCCCACCAGCTGGGCACACCGACCTTCACCATCTCGAGCGCTTCGCGCAGCGCCGCACTCCACGTCTCGAGGTCGCGTCCACCGAGATCGATGGCGTTGCCGAGCTTCTCCGGATGCGCCTCGAGCATCGCCAGCGGGTTGGTGTCGATGGTCGCGAGTCGCAGCGCCGACAGCTCCGGATGCAGTCGCGAGAACGGCTGCACGATCGACACGCTCGGCAGCGCGGACATCGCGGCGTCGCTTGCGTCGAGGCGCAGCGCGCCGTCGACGGTGTCGATGAGCACCCCGTCGGGTCCGATTCGCAGTCCGCGCGCTGGCGGCGTGAAGCGCAGCGCACGCTCGCGCTCCGCGTCCACCAGCGTGTCGAGCGGCAGCGGCCACGCGACGCTCTCGGGCAGCGTGCCGAGGCGCGCGAGCAGCACCGGCACCGCGCGTAGCAGGCAGTCTTCCGCGGGATGTGCGCCGCTGCTCAGCGCCAGCAGCGGCGCGAGCACATCGGGCGAGTCCGCCGCCGCGATCAGCGCGGCGGACGCGTGCTTTCCGTGCCGCGTCAGCGCCCACTGCAGCGGCGGCAGCGCGCGCGCGAGCGCAGGCGAGAGGCCGCTCGACGGCTGCGTGAGCAGCTGTTTCAGCGCGAGCCGCTGCACCTTCGCGAGGATGCCGTCGAACGTGTGATCGCTCGGCTCCGGCAGGGAGAGCAGCGCGTAGGGCAGCGCGTCAGGCAGCGCGGACATCGCGGCCAGCGTAGCAGCGAGCCAGCGTGTGTGGACTCGTATCACCGCAAGCCAATGCTCGTGGTTTGGTCGAGGTGTAGCGCGAGCGACTGGCCAGCCCGCGGGCGATTGTTCCGCGGGCTGCTAGACAACGCGATGCGCGCTCGAACGCTCCTCACGCAGACGCGTGCTCTCGGCCCCGCGACGTTCCTCGCGCTCGCGCTGATGAGCACGAGCTGCGGCGGTGCGTCGCTCGAGCGCGAGTGCCCGGCGCCTGCGAGCGCAGCGACCGTTGCCGCGCCGCAGCCGGCTGCGGACATCGGTACAGCGCCTACGGACGTCGGCCGGTCCACGCACGACCGCGCGTTTCTGCCGAGCTGGCGCTACACGCCGGACGATGTCGCCTCGGCGCGCTCGCGCTCGGGCATGGTGGCGTCGACCGATCGCATCGCCAGCGAGGTCGGCGTCGAGATGTTGCGCCGCGGTGGCAACGCCTTCGACGCGGTGGTCGCGGTGCACTTCGCGCTCGCGGTGGTGAACCCGGAGGCGGGGAACCTCGGCGGTGGCGGCTTTCTCGTCGCGCGCACCAAAGACGGCGTGACCTCGTCGCTCGACTTTCGCGAGACCGCGCCCGCCGCTGCGACGCGCGACATGTTCCTCGACGCCGACGGGCATCTGCTCGCGGACGCCGCGCTCGGGCATCGCGCGGCGGGCGTGCCGGGCAGCGTGATGGGGATGTGGGAGCTGCATCGCCGGCACGGCTCGCTGCCTTGGCGTGATCTGATCGCGCCGGCGCTTGCGCTCGCGGAGCGCCTCGTCGTGCACGATCGGCTCGCGTTCTCGTTCGCGCGCATGGGTGACGCGGTGTTCGCGCGCTATCCGCAGACCGCGCGCATCTTCCTCGCGGGCGGCCATGTGCTGCGCGTCGGCGAGGTGCTGGTGCAGCGCGATCTCGCGCAGACGCTCGCGCGCATTCGCGACCACGGCGCTGACGGCTTCTACCGCGGGCGCACGGCGCAGCTGCTCGCGCGCGAGATGGTGCGTGGGCGCGGCCTGATCACCGCGGACGATCTCGCGAGCTACCGCGCGGTGTGGCGCGCGCCGGTGTCGGTGCGCGTCCAAGGTCACGTCGTCGACAGCATGGGCCCGCCGTCTTCGGGCGGCGTCACCATCGGCGCGATCCTCGCGATGATGGAGCCGTCGCGCGTCGAGTCTCGCAGCTACCACAGCACAGAGCACGCGCATCTGTTCGCCGAGGCCTCGCGCCGCGCGTTCGCGGATCGCAATGCGCTGATGGGCGATCCGGACTTCGTCGCGGTGCCGACGGAGACGCTCGTCTCGGCCACCTACCTCGACGCGCGCCGCGCGACGATCGACCTCGCGCACGCGTCGCCGTCGAGCGCCGTACAGCCCGGTCTGCCGGTGCCGGCCATCGCGAGCGCGCCGCGCGAAGGCACGCACACGACGCACTACTCGATCGTCGACGGCGAGGGCAACGCGGTCGCCGTCACGACCACGATCAACTCGCTCTACGGCGGTCGCGTCGTCGTCGATGGCGCCGGCTTCTTCCTCAACAACGAGATGGACGACTTCAGCGCGACGCCCGGCCAGGCGAACCAATACGGCCTGGTGATGGGCGAGGCGAACGCCATCGCGCCGCGCAAGCGCATGTTGTCGTCGATGGCGCCGACCATCGTGAGCGACGCGACGAGCGGCCGCGTGCGGCTCGTGCTCGGCAGTCCCGGCGGGCCGACGATCATCAGCTCGGTCGCGCAGGTCATCGAGAACTTCATCACGTTCGGCATGACGCCGCGCGAGGCGCTCGCGGCGCCGCGCCTGCACCACCAGCACCTGCCCGATCACCTGGCCTACGAGCGCGGCGGGCTCGACGCCGCGGTCGTCGCGGAGCTCACCGCGATGGGTCACGCGCTGCTCGAGCGCCCCGAGGCGCAGCCGCTGCAGGGCGATGTACAGGCGATCTTCGTCGCCGCGGACGGGACGCTGATCGGCGCGAGTGATCCGCGTCGCGGTGGCGCGCCCGTCGCGCTCGCCGAGCGCGTCGGGGCGGTGCATTGAGAGTCGGTCGGACGCGGCGTGGGCGCGGTTGGCGGATCTGGCGTGTTCGCGGTGAGCGGAACACGGGATGCCGGCGCGCGCGCCCGTGGTAGGAGGGGGGCCATGTCTGACACTCCCCTCTGCGTCTCCGCGCGTGGCCGCGCCGTGCTCGACGACCCGGGCGTCAATCGCGATCTCGCGTTCACGCACGACGAGCGCGCGGCGCTCGGCATCGACGGACTGCTGCCTGCCGCCGTGCAGAACCTCGAAGAGCAGGTCTCGGTGGCGCGTGCACAGGTGCTCTCGCACGACGAGCCGCTCGAGCGCTACGTCACGCTCGCAAGCATCGAAGAGCGCAACCAGACTCTCTATTACCGGCTTTTGCACGACCACATCGAAGAGATGATGCCGATCGTCTACACGCCGACCGTCGGCGCGGCGTGCCAGCGCTGGAGTCGCATTCCACGCCGGCCGCGCGGACTGTGGATCACGCCGCACCATCGCGGACGGATTCGCGAGGTGCTCGCCAACGCGCCGACGAAGGTGCGGCTCGTCGTCGCGACCGACAACGAGCGCATCCTCGGCCTCGGCGATCTCGGCGCTGGCGGTGCCGGAATTCCCGTCGGCAAGCTCGCCCTCTACGTCGTCGCGGCAGGACTCAGTCCGCACGAAGTGCTGCCGATCAGCATCGACGTCGGCACCGACAACACCGAGCTGCTCGAGGACGCGAGCTACGTCGGCCACCGCGCGCGCCGGCTGCGCGGGCCCGAATACGATTCGCTGGTCGAGGAGCTCGTCGACGCGCTGGTGGAGCGCTATCCGGGCGTGCTGCTGCAGTGGGAAGACTTCAAGAAGCAGAACGCGATCGACGTGCTCGAGCGCCATCGCGCGCGCGTGCTCTCGTTCAACGACGACATCGAGGGGACGGCCGCGGTGGCGCTCGCCGGGATCCTCGGCGCGGCGCGCAAGAGCGGGATTCCGCTGCGCGATCAGCGCGTGCTGATCGTCGGCGCGGGCACCGCCGGACTCGGGATCGGGCGGCTGGTGCGGCGCGAGCTCGCCTCGGCGGGGCTGAGCGGCGACGAGCTCGCGCGATCGGTGGCGGTGCTCGACTCGCAAGGCCTGCTGGTCGAGAGCCGCCCGAGCCGCGACACCTACAAGGCCGAGCTCGCGTGGCCGACGGCGCTGGCGCGCGAGGTCGGCATCGAGCAGCACGGGATGTCGATCGCCGACTACGTGCGCAAGCTGCGTCCGACGGCGCTCGTCGGCACCACTGGGCAGCCGCGCATCTTCGACGAGCTGGTAGTGCGCGCGATGGTGGAGGTGTGTGAGCTGCCCGTCATCTTTCCGCTGTCGAATCCGACCTCGACGAGCGAGGCCGATCCCGCGGACGTGGTGCGCTGGGCGAAGGGACGCGTGCTCGTCGCGACCGGCAGCCCGTTCCCGGATGTGCGCCACGAAGGTCAGCTGCACCGCGTCGCCCAGGGCAACAACGTGTGGATCTTTCCGGGCGTCGGGAAGGGCGCGATCGTTTCCGGCGCGCGGACGGTCAGCGAGGGCATGTTCCTCGCCGCCGCCCACGCGCTCGCCGACTCGCTCACCGACCACGAACTCGACGAGCATGCGCTCTATCCGCGGCTCACGCGGCTGCGCGAGGTGTCCGCGAGCGTCGCGCTGCGCGTCGCCCACGTCGCCGTCGCCGAAGGTGTCGCGCCGCCCGCGACCGACGACGCGCTGCGCGCGCGAATCGCCGCGGATACGTGGGAGCCGCGCTACGGGAAGCTCGTGGCCGAGGGCTGATGGTGAGCGCGCCGACTACGACGGGCGCGGCGAGCACGCCGAGCGAGGCGAGCACGACGAGCGGCGCGACGTCACCGTCGCCGCCGCGCAAGTCGTTCGCGCAGCGCCACGGCACCGGCATCGTCTTTCTCGCGCTGCTGCTCGGCGTGCTGTTCGGCGGCTTCCTGCCGCAAGATCGCTTCCCCGCGGCGTACGAGCTGTTTCACTTTCTCTCGAAGGCGTTCATCACGCTGATCAAGAGCATCATCGTCCCGATCCTGATCGCGACGATCATCACCGGCATCGCGCAGACCGGTGACGTGAAGGCGGTCGGCCGCATGGGCGGCAAGGCGCTGCTCTACTTCGAGGTCGTCACCACGCTCGCGCTCGGCATCGGGCTGCTCGTCGCCAACGTCATCCGTCCGGGCGACGGCCTGCCGCTGCCGTCTCACGCGGCGGCGCCCGCGCTCGCGCACCAGCAGACCGGCTGGGAGATCGCGCTGCACGCGTTTCCGTCGAACCTCGTGAGGCACGCAGCGGACGCAGATGTGCTTCCGGTCGTCGTGTTCGCGACGCTGTTTGGTATCGCGCTCATTCGCGTCGGACCGCGCGGCAAGCCCGTGCTGGTGTTCTTCGAGGGCGTCGCGCAGGTGATGTTCAAGTACACGGACATGGTCATGCGACTCACGCCGATCGGCGTGTTTGGCGCGATGGCTTACAACGTAAGCCACATGGCCGCGGGCCACGAGGTCGATGGCGTCGTGATCCGCGGCTGGTCCGCCGTGGGCCACTTGCTCGCGCAATACGCGCGCTTGGTCGGCTCGCTCTACCTCGCGCTCGCGCTGATGATCTCGCTGGTGTTCCTGCCGATCTTGGTGATGACCGGAGTGCGCATCATCGACTTCGTCCGCGCCGTACGCGAGCCCGCGCTCACCGCCTTCTCCACCGCCTCGAGCGAGAGCGTGCTGCCGCAGCTGCTCGAGAAGATGGTCGAGCTCGGCGTCCCGCGTCGCGTCGCCAGCTTCGTCATCCCTGCCGGCTACAGCTTCAATCTCGACGGCTCGACGCTCTATCTCGTGCTCGCCAGTCTCACCATTGCGCAGGCGGCAAAGATCGAGCTGTCGATAGGCCAGCAGCTGGCGATGGTGCTGACGTTCATGCTCACTTCGAAGGGCGTCGCCGCGGTGCCGCGCGCGACGCTGGTGATCATCGCCGGCGCCTGCGCAGCATTTGGGCTCCCCGGCGAGGCCGGCATCGCGCTGATCCTCGCGGTCGACGAGGTCATGGACATGGCGCGCACGATGACCAACGTTCTCGGCAACGCGCTCGCGTCGGTGGTGATCGCCAAGTGGGAAGGCGTGTTCGGCGAGGTCGAGCCTGGCGCGCTGCCCCCCGCCGACGACGCCGCTCCCGAGATGACGACTCCGTGACCTGTTTGTGCGGCGCTTCGTGTAGTCTGCGACCGTCGTGAATTGGCTCATCCGCTCGGTGATGGTCACGCTCTACCCGCGCACTGACGCCCTGCCGGGCATCGAGGACACGGGCATCGACGCATTCCTCGTGCGCTTCCGCCGCGACTCGTCGCTGCTGATCTATCTCGGCCTGCTGCTCGGCACCTTCGTCTATCACTCGACACCGCTGCTCACCGTCTACGTGCCGCTGCCTGCGTTCATGCTGCCGGCGGCGGTGCGTGAGCGACATGCGGCGCGCATCCTCACCTCGCGCGTCTACTTGCTGCGCCAGGCGGTGTTCATCGTGAAGCTCATCGCCGGGCTCTGCTGGGGCGCCGATCCGGTCGTCCGCCAGAAGCTCGGCCAGCCGCCGATCCCAGCGGATCCGGGCACGTGGAGGTCGACGTGACGCACACCGCCTTTCGCGAAGAGCCGTTCACGCTCGACGTCGACTACGTCGTCGTCGGCTCGGGCGCAGGCGGCGCGACTGCCGCCAATGCGCTCGCGCGCGGCGGTGGGCTGGTCGCGCTCGTTGAAGCGGGACCATGGCGCGAGCCGGAGCAATATCCGCACTCGGCCTATGGTGCGATGCGCGATCTGTTCGACGACTGGGGCGTCGGCGTCGCGCAAGGCCGCGCGCTCTGGCCGATCGTGCAGGCCTCGTGCGTCGGCGGCACCACCGTCATCAACTGCGCGATCTGCGTGCGCACGCCCGCCGACATCTTCGATCAGTGGGAGCGCGATCACGGCGTCGGCGGCGGCAGCTTCCGCGAGACGATCTGGAAGCACCAAGAGACGCTCGAGCGCGAGCTCAGCGCGGAGCTGGTGCCGTCGGCGAGCGCCGGCCGATCGAACGAGCTGGCGATGCGCGGCGCCAACGCGATGGGCTACGGCTCGCACGTGATGACGCGCTACGCGAAGGGCTGCGTCGGCTCCGGTCAGTGCCTGCAAGGCTGTCGTTCGCTGCGCAAGCAGAGCCTCAATCTGCAGTTCGTCCCCGAGGTGCTCGCCAAGGGCGGCCACGTCATCTCGTGTGCGCCAGTGAAGAAGGTGCTGCTCGACGGGCGGCGCGCGGTCGGCGTCACCGGACGCTTTCGTCATCCGCAGACCCGCAAGAGCGGCGGCACGTTCACGGTGCGCGCGCGCAAAGCGGTCCTCGTCGCCGCGAGTGTCACCCACAGCGCGCCGCTCCTCGAGCGCAGCGGCGTGAAGAATCGCGCGCTCGGTACCGGCTTTCGCGCGCACCCCGGCACCGGCATCTTCGGCATCTACGACGACGTGGTCGACATGAACGCTGGGGCCACGCAGGGCTGGGCGTCGATTGAGTATCGCGTCGACCCAGGGCTCAAGCTGGAGACGCTGTCGATCCCGCCAGAGATGGTCTCGTCGCGGCTCTCGGGTGTCGGGCACGAGCTGATGACGCGGCTCGGCGACTACCGACATATGGCGATGTGGGCGCTCGCGGTGCGCGCCGAGTCCGTCGGCACCGTGCGCGCGGGCTTCTTCGGCAAGTCGGTCGTCAAGTACACGTTCGACACCGGTGATATGCACCGTCTGCGTAGGGGCATGGGCATCCTCGCGCGCACGCACTTCGCCGCGGGCGCCAAGCGCATCGTTCCGGGCGTCTACGGACTGCCGTATTCGATTACCGCCGATCAAATGTCGCTCATCGACGAGGGGCCGCTCGATCCGCGCGCCTATCTGCTGATCCTCTCGCATCTCTTCGGCGGCTGCGTGATGGGCAAAGACCCAGAGCGCTCGGTGGTCGACGAGAGCGGACGCGTGCACGGCTACGAGGGCCTGCTCGTCGCCGATGCGTCGGTCATCCCGACCAACCTCGGCGTCAATCCACAGCACACGATCATGGCGCTCGCGCGCACCTTCGCCGAGCGGCTGCTCGACGCGTAGACCTGATGGTGCGTCTCGTCCCTCGCGCGCGCGCGGTCATCCTCGCAGTCGCGCTCGCGCTGCACTGCGTCGCTGCGTGTCCGATCGAGCCCGTCGATCACGGGCTGATGTCGCGCCCCGCGAACCAGCGGCAGCTGCGCGCGATCGCCGCCCAGGCGACGGCGCTCGGACTGCCGCACACGACCAGTGAAGTCGAAGCGCGCGTGCTCGCCGTGTCATCCGCCTGGCGCACGTTCTCCGATCTCGCGCTCACGCCGGTGCGCCCATTTCACGAGCTCACGGCGACGCACCAGCGCTGGGGCCTTTTCACCACCGCATCGCCCGAGCGCTATCGCATGTACGTCGAAGTGCATCGTCCGAACACGCCGTGGCAGCTGGTCTATCGGCCCCAAGATCCGCACGCCGACGAGCTCGCCGGAGTGCTCGAATATCGGCGCGTGCGCGGCGTGTGGAATCCCGGCTCGCATGGTATCCGCGCGCCGTATCCAGGCTTCGTCACCTTCGTTGCGCGCCGCTTGTTTCGTCGTCACGCCGACATCGACCTGGTGCGCATCCGCATGGAGAAGCTGTCGTTTCTGCACCCCGGTGAGCCGGAGCCGCACACTGCGCCGCAGTTCGAGCACGAGGAGGTGCGGCGCCGCGGCGATGTGGGGCTGCCGAAATGAAGCGCGCGCTGTCACGCTGGGTCGCGTTCTGGGACCGTCGCGAGCCGGGCACTTCGCTCGCGCTGATCCGCATCTTCGTCGGCGTCGTGCTCGCGTACGATCTCCTCGCAGCAGCGCACTACGACCTCGTGCAGGCGCTGTGGGAGACGCCGTCGCGCGGCGGCATGGGGCTGGTGCCGGTCGCGCTGCCGCTCGGCGCAAAGGCGACCTGGGCCATCGCGACCAGCGCGTCGGTCACGCTCGCGTTTGGCCTGTTCTCGCGCGCGAGCGCGCTGGTGACCTTGTTCGCGTACGCGGCGCTCGCAGCGATGTTGCCAGAGGCCGATCGCGGCATCGACGTGCTGCTGCGCAACGCGCTGATCTTGCTCGCGCTCGCGCAGGGCGGCGCGACGCTGTCCATCGACGCGCGCTGGCGCACCGGGCGCTTCGTCTCCGATCGGCACGTGCCCGCGTGGCCGCGCTATCTGTTCGTCGTGCAGCTGGCGACGATGTATTTCTTCGCCGGGATTCAGAAGCTCGCGCCGCCGTGGACCAGCACGGACAACTACTCTGCGCTCTATTTCGTGCTGCGGGATCCGCACTACGCGACGTTCGACGCCCGCGCGCTGCTCGATCGCACCTATCCGCTGCTGCAGCTGTCGACGTTCGCGACGCTGCTGTGGGAGCGCTGCTCGATCGCGCTACCACTCGTCGTCTTCTATCGTGAGACCGCTGCGCGCAACGCGCTGGCCCGGCTCTTCGGCAAAGCGCATTTGTTCTCCGCGTGGCTGGTTGTCGGCGCGCTATTTCACCTCATGCTCGCGGTGACCATGAACCTCGGTATCTTTCCCTGGGGCTGCCTCGCGCTCTATCCCGCGCTGCTCCGCCCCGTCGACCTGCGGACTCTGATGTCCCGCGTCGAGCGCACATGAGGAATGCCGAGCTGATCGTCGTCGGTGCGGGCGCCGCGGGCGCGGTGATCGCCGCGCGCGTGACCGAGCGCAGCGATCGCGAGGTGCTGCTGCTAGAGGCCGGGCCGGATCGTCTCGGCGATGCGCTGCCCGCCGATCTCCGCAACGGTGGGCGCAATTCGATGCTCGATCACGACTGGGGCTTTCGCCATCGGCCGACAGCCGACGGTCGCTTGTTCCCGCTGCCGCGCGGCCGCGTCGTCGGCGGCTCGTCTGCGGTCAATACCTGCATCGCGCTCCGTGGCCAGCCGGAGGATTACGACGAGTGGGCCGCTCGCGGACTGCCCGAGTGGGCGTGGGCGCAGTGTCTGCCAGCGTTCAAGCGGCTCGAGCGCGATCTCGACTTCGCCAACGAGTGGCATGGCACGGAGGGGCCGATGCCGCTGCGTCGTCATCCGCGCTCGGAGCTGGTCCCGTGGCAAGCCGGCTTCGTCGACGCCGCGCTCGGTCTCGGCTTCGTCGCGTGCGCCGACACCAACGATCCGCGCACGACGGGCGTTGGCCCACACACGATGAACAAGCTCCGCGGTGAGCGCATGAGCGCGGCGCGCTGTTATCTGACGCCGAGCGTGCGCGCCCGCCCGGGCCTGCACTTGCGCGCCGAGACGCTGGTCCGCCGCGTGCTCTTCGAGGGGCGGCGTGTGTGCGGCGTCGAGGTCGAGACCAACGGCCGCGTCGAGACGATCGCCACGCGTCGCGTCGTGCTCTCCGCAGGGGCGATCGCGACGCCAGGAATCTTGCTGCGCTCGGGCGTCGGTCCGCGCGCGCAGCTCGATCGACTCCGTGTCGCGCTCGTGTCCGACGTCGCGGCGATAGGCGCGCAGCTGCTCGATCATCCGGGCACCGCGATCTTCTTTCTGCCGCGCGCGCCCGGCGTCGGTGAGCTCGAACATCCGCTGATCCAGACGGTGCTGCGCTATCGCAGCGAGCGCAGCGCGTTCCCCAATGACATGCAGATTCAGGCGGGCTCGATGTTGCCATTGCCGACTGGCACGCTGCCGATCGTGTCTTTGATGTGCTCTGTCGGAAAGCCGCGGAGCACAGGCACGCTGTTCTACCCGAGCGCCGATCCGCACGCGCGGCCCCGCATCGACTCGGCGCTGTTCAGCCATCCCGACGATCGCGCGCGGGCTGCGGAAGCGCTGGAGATCGCCTGGCTGTGCGCGACCGGGCCAGAGATGACAGGGCTCGCCCGACCGATGATCCCGAGCGAGCGCGTCCTCTCCAGTCGCGCAGCCCTCGAGACGTACGTCGCGCAGATGTGCGACAGCGGTTATCACCCAAGCGGCACCGTGCCAATGGGCGCCGATGACGACGCGAGCGCCGCCGCCGATGGTCGCGGCCGAGTGCGCGGCACCGAGGGACTAGTGGTCGCAGACGCGAGCTTGTTCCCGACGATCCCGACAGCGAACACGCACCTGCCGACACTGATGCTCGGCGAGCGCTTCGGTGAGTGGCTGCGCGACGGGACGTAGCGATTGCCGATCGGCGCGCGTCGCCGCGCCCTACGCGACGTCGGTCGACGCCATCTGCCGCACGATCGCCACGAGCTGCGCGACGCGCTCACCGCCGCGACCTTCGCCGAGCGTGGGCGGCTCGGGCAGCGCCAGCCGCGCGAGGTACGCCTCCTGACCGCCGGTGCGCTCGCCCGCGAGCTCGGTGGCGGCGCGGCGCACGTCGACGCGCGTCGTCGGGAGCGGCACGTCGTCGCGCTCGGCGAGACCGATGGCGAAGTGCCCCCACGTCGCGAGCACGTCGGTGTCACGTAGAAAGGCGCGCCAGCGCATGAGGAAAGCGCTCAGCGACTCACCGCCGAGCAGACGCATCGCGTCGAAGTGCGTGTGATTCGCTGTCGCTGGTGCGAGCGCTTGGCGCGGCGCGAGGATCGCCTCGAAGCGCTCGCCGCTGCTCGGTCGCACGGCGCACCAGTGCACGAGCTCCGCGTCGTGACCGCCTGCGCCCTTCGCGGGCCACGCGTTCGCCTCGGCGTGCACGCAAACGACGTCGTCGAAGCGACTTTGCAGCAGCTCGGGGACTGGCACTCTGCGCGTGCGCGTCTTGCGCGATGCGGTGTGTCGCGACGGAGCACCGCGACGCTCGGCGACGTAGCGCAGCTGCGCGTCGACCATCGCCTCGAACGGTTTGAGCAGGACCTCGAAGCGCGCCGCGTCGCCCTCGAGCGCGCCGAGCAGGTGCGTGATCGCTTCGATCGTCGAGACGCAGTGCTCGGCCGGCTCTTTGCGAATGCGATAGTCGCTCGGACGCGGCGGCGTGAAGCGCACCTGCGGCAGCGCCTGCAACATCCGCGTCTTGCGCACCAGGCTCTGCGCTTGCCACCACGTCCCATCGACGACGACGATGGTGATGGGCCCGTCGCTCGGCGTGCGCGATGCGGCGAGCTCGGTCACGTCGATCGCGTCTTTGCCCGGATAGAGCAGATACGTATCGGGTCCCGAGATCGCAGCGCGCAAGCCCTGGTCCGCGTCGAGCTCGTTGACGCCGATGAACACCGACGCGCTCGGCAGCGCGAGCTCCGCCATGCGCAGCGTCCCGATCGGCACGTCACGCTCGCGCCGGTGCTGCACCAGCACGAGCTTCGTGCGCGTCGCCATCGGCACGATATGCGCGCAATAACAGACCACCACCGGCCGGCGGCACTGCGCGCAGACCGCGCGTGGCTCGGCGTTGAGCGACGTCAGCTCCATGAACAGCTCTCGAGCACGGCGCCAGTATGACAGCGCGCTTCCACCTCGCACGCCGTCGTGTACGATCGCGCGCCATGCGCAGAACTCTGCATGTCGCTGGGCGAGCACGCGCAGCGCTCGACTCGCGAAAGTGCGCGCGTGCGCGTACCGCGCAGCTGGCGTTGCTGCCGCTCGCGCTCCTTGCGGCGTGCGGCGGCACGCACGCGGGCACGCCGCCGACGACGCGCGTGCAGCGCACCGCGCTCGCTGACGACGGCGCTGCCGTGGCGCGCCTCGAGACCGCGGCACGCGCGGCGGGCTGCGTGCAGCGTCACTACGACGAGCCGACGACGCGTCTGTTCGTGACGTGCGGCGAGGTGGGCGTGTTGTTCGCTTCTGGCCCGTGGGCAGGCGCGCTGTCGGTGCAGTGCGTCGAGACCGACGAGGACGCAGAGTGCAGCGCGCTCGTGGCGCGGCTCAGCAGCGGCGCGCCATGACGCCTCGATCTACGTCGCCGACGGCAGCGGTTTCCGTTGGCGCGCCGAAGGCATCGGTGTCCGCGCACCCGCGAGCCCGAGCACGTGCGCAAAGTGCGCTGCGCTCACTGGCTGCACCGAGAGCCGCTGTCCGCGCTGCAGCAGCGGCATCCCGCTGAGCGCGGTCTCCGACTTCAGCTGATCGAGCGCCAGCAATGCGGCGAAGCGCTCGACGAATCCGACCCGCACCATGAGCCAGCGTGGATCGGACTCGCTGCTGCCGGGGTCGTGGTAGTCGCTGCCCGGATCGAACTGCGTCGGGTCGGGCTCGGCGAGTCCGCTGACCCGCGCGAGCCCGGCGATGCCCGACGGCTCCGCGTTCGAGTGGTAGTAGAGGACGAGATCGCCGAGCTTCATGCCGTCGCGCATGAAGTTGCGCGCAGTGTAGTTGCGCACGCCCTCCCACGTCGTCGCTCCGTCGCGCTCGAGGTCGGCGATCGAGAACACCTCTGGCTCGCTCTTCATCAGCCAGAAGCCGGCTGCGCTCGTCTTCGCCTTCGCCATGCACGCGACGATAGCATTGCGCCGCGCGGCTGGGCCGCGATACACCAAGGCGACATGTCGCAAGGCAAGCTGCTCGGCGAGCGCCGGTTCTCGTTCTTCTTCTGGACGCAGTTCTTCGGGGCCTTCAACGACAATCTCTTCAAGAACGCGCTGATCATTCTGTTCACGCTCGCGCCGCCGCGTGACGTGCCGCTCGGGCGCGACATGCTGGTGAACCTCGCGTCGGGGATGTTGGTGCTGCCGTTCTTCTTGTTCTCCGCGACCGCTGGCCAGCTCGCCGAGAAGATGGAGAAATCGCGGCTCATCCGCGCGATCAAGCTGCTCGAGATCGCGCTGATGATCGCCGCGTGTCTCGCGTTCTATCTCGGCAGTGGGCTGCTGCTCTTGGCGATCTTGTTCATGCTCGGCGCGCAGTCCGCGCTGTTTGGCCCGGTGAAGTTTGCAGTGCTCCCGCAGCTGCTCAAAGAAGAGGAGCTGGTCGGTGGCAATGGGCTCATCGAGATGGGCACCTACGTCGCGATCCTCGGCGGCATGATCCTCGGCGGCACGCTCATCGCGATGCCCGGCTGGGGCAAGCCCGCCGTCTGCGCCGCGATGTTGCTCGTCGCGATCGCTGGCTATCTCGCCAGCCGCGGCGTGCCCAACGTGCCTTCCGCAGTGCCTGACCTGCGCGTGAATCCCAACTTCGTCGCCGAGACGGTGCGCGCCATCGGCTACACGCGCGAGCGCCGCGCCGTGTTCCTATCCGTCCTCGGCAACTCGTGGTTCTGGTTCTTCGGCGCGCTGTTCCTCGCGCAGCTGCCAGGCTTCGTCGAGGATGTCGTCCACGGCACGCCCGCCGTCGTCACGCTCTTGCTCATCGTGTTCTCGCTCGGCGTCGGTGTCGGCTCGCTGCTGTGCGAGCGGCTCTCAGGCCGCCGCGTCGAGCTCGGCCTCGTGCCGTTCGGCTCGATTGGCATGACGCTGTTCGCGCTCGATCTCTTCTTCGCGACGCAGTGGCATACACGGCCGCTGCTCGAGCTCGGGCCACTCGAGGTGATCCGCCAGCCGAGCAGCTGGCGGTGGTTGTTCGATCTGGCGATGATCGGCGTCTTTGGCGGCTTTTACAGCGTGCCACTCAATGCGATCATTCAGCACCGCAGCGACCCAGAGAAGCGCTCGCGCATCATCGCGGGGAACAACATCCTCAATGCCCTCTTCATGGTGGCGGCGGCAGGTGTCGGCATTCTCTGCCTCGGGCCGCTGCACTTCTCGATCCCGCAAGTGTTCCTCGTCGCGGCGATCGGCAATGCCATCGTCGCCATCTACATCTACACGCTGCTGCCCGAGTTCCTCGGCCGCTTCATCGTGTGGATGTTGATGCACACGCTCTACCGTCTGCGCGTCATCCACGAGGAGCGATTGCCTGACGAGGGCGCCGCGCTGCTCGTCTGCAATCACGTCAGCTTCGTCGACGCGCTGGTGCTCGCGGCGGGCTCACGCCGGCCGATTCGCTTCGTGATGTATTACAAGATCTTCGCGATACCGGTGCTCAGCTTCGTGTTCCGTACCGCGAAAGCGATCCCGATCGCCGGCAGAAAAGAAGACGCCGCCCTGATGGAGAAGGCGTTCGTCGACATCGAGCAGGCGCTGCGCGAAGGCGAGCTCGTCTGCATCTTCCCCGAGGGCGGACTCACCAACGACGGCGAGCTGCACGAGTTCCGTCCCGGCGTCGAGCGCATCCTCGAGAAGAGCCCGGTGCCAGTGATCCCGATGGCGCTGCGCGGCCTGTGGGGCAGCTGGTTCAGCCGTCGCGGCGGTGTCGCGATGGCGAAGCGGCCGAGGCGCTTCTGGTCGCACATCGAGCTCGTGATCGGTGAGCCGATGGCAGCAGAGGTCGCCACGGCCGAACATCTCGAGGGCGTGGTGCGCGAGCTCCGCGGCGACTGGAAGTGATTCGCGATCAGCCGGGCGCGAGGGCGGCGATCAGCCGGGCGCGAGGGCGGCGATCAGCCGGGCGCAAGGGCGGCGATCAGCCGGGCGCAAGGGCGGCGATCAGCCGGG
>Ga0335397_10003963_pt1 | contig 19677 bp, 18 predicted proteins | sample MAT04_FD_205740 | JGI IMG/M metagenome (GOLD analysis project Ga0335397, IMG submission 205740) | Freshwater microbial communities from Lake Fryxell liftoff mats and glacier meltwater in Antarctica - MAT-04 (spades assembly) (version 2) ... | reverse complement strand
GATTCAATGTCCTGGGTAACTCTGTTGAGTTTAATTAGGGGGGTTCTGCCGATCGCTTCCAGAATGTTATTGTAAGTTGCCATGAGCCACCTGCGGAAAATATCTCTATCTTATCATACTTTATTGGTTTTTGCAGAATGCTTTTATGCGATCGCTTTCCTCGGTATCTTGTCTGAGTTCTGGCGAGCGAAATCCCAACACGATCCGATTCTTCGGTATCCCCGCGCTGATCAGTTCTGTCCCGACTCCTTCCTCAGTTCCATCCCGTTGAATCCAAATTTTACCATCAATAATATCCAGATGAATCAGACACCAATGCACTCGTCTGGTTGCTGCGTAAGGACGATCGCACTTTCCTAAAAAAAGCGATCGCCCTCTCTCTATTTTAACTATCAGCGGTTTTATTTCCGGTTTTTTCATCGACTATCCGCTTGAATAATTCAAACTGTTCTTGTTCTTCTTCTTTGTTCTTTGGCGGGTGGAACATAATCGCTTTCGAGTCTGGACTGCGGCGATTTACCAAAGCATCCAAAGCTTCTAAATCGTCCCGATGTGTCAGTACGTACTGTCTCAATTCTTTTCGAGTCATTTGTTCAAATTGTGGTTTCATTGATAAACTCCCAATTTCCATCGCGATATACCATGATTTCTAAGTTGTCAGATGTCAAAATGTAGACATATCCCTTTTGTTCGTTAAAACTAAATAGCTGGATATCCCGGTAGTAGTTGGACAACATCTGACAGACTCGTAGGCAAGTTTGGGCTTGTTTGTCGGTTGGGTAAATAGCGTTATCCTCCAATTGTGGCATAAGTTATGATAAGATGGATTTTGGTGTTATTGGCTACCCCTTCGCCATGATGGTTGAAATTCGCGTCCAAGCTTACGCTAATCTGATTCAACAACTCCTGACTTGCCCCAACGGTGAGGAACCACAGCTTTTACAGGCCAATTCAGAATTGATTGATGGTGAGTTTCTGCAAGTTTGCCAGATGATAGCAGAAAACTTGGCAGGGGAAGGCCAGGAAAATGCGGCGGATTTCCTACGAAGTAGGGCCAGTCAGCTAGGGCAATTATTGGGGATGAATGATGATGAAGATAGCAATAACTCTGAAGAGGAAAATCCCCAAGAGTATGAAAACTTTATCCGAGAATTATTGCAAGCAGAAGCAAGCTATGGTGGTCTTGCTGGAGTTTACCCCATTCTCGCTCAAAGGCAACATCTCCTTAATCCCCATTTCTCAGAGATTTTACAGCAAGTGGCGGAAAATTTCATTGCCCAAAATCCAGATGAAACCGCAAACATTGTCGGCCGGATTGAAAATTTGAGTATTGATATTAGTCAATTTCCTCTGGGGAAAAGAGCGAATAATATAGAAATAGCTATAGCAGGTTATCAAATAGTTTTAAGTCATCGGGAACCGGGAAGCGAAAAATGGGCGCAGACGCAAAATAATCTGGCAAATGCCTACAGTTACAGAATCAGGGGAGAGAAAGCAGAGAATATTGAACGTGCGATCGCATCTTACACTGCCGCCTTAGAAGTTTACACCCGCGATGCCTTTCCCGAATATTGGGCAGGGACGCAAAATAATCTGGCAACTGCCTACAGTAACAGAATCAGGGGAGAGAAAGCAGAGAATATTGAACGTGCGATCGCATCTTACACTGCTGCCTTAGAAGTTTACACCCGCGATGCCTTACCCCAAGATTGGGCAATGACGCAAAATAATCTGGCAAATGCCTACAGTTACAGAATCAGGGGAGAGAAAGCAGAGAATATTGAACGTGCGATTGAACTTTATCACAATGCTTTAACTATCAGAACTCGTGAGGCTTTCCTGCAAAATTATACAGAAACCTTGTTTAATTTAGGTAATCTTTACCACAGTAACCAACAATGGCAACTCGCTTATGATACTTTTTCCCCAGCGATTGAAACAGTAGAATTAATACGGGGTGAGATTCAATCTGGAGATGAAATCAAGAAGAAATTAGCCGAAGAATGGAATAGACTTTATCTGCGGATGGTAGAAGTTTGCATCAAACTAAAACTCTACACCGAGGCTGTCGAATTTGCCGAACGTTCCAAGGGGCAAAACTTAATCGAGTTGCTATCGGTGAAAGATTTGTATCCTAAAGGAGAAATTCCCTCCGAAGTACGCCAAGAGTTGCAACAGTTAAGAGTAAGAATTGCCGAGGAAGATAGGCGGTTAAAACAAGCTGAAGAAAAAAATTATGATTTCATCAACCAACTACGCCAAGATTTAGCTGCAAAATATCCCTATACACCGCTAAAATTTGGTGAAATTAAGCAATTAGCCGATGAAAACACAGCCATTGTCGAATGGTACATTTTAGGCAATAGTTTTTGTGCTTTCATCATCACCAATGATAACCCTCAACCACAAATTTTATCATTCCCTGAGTCATATTTTGATAAATTAATTGATTGGACTAGGAAATATTTAGGAGATTATTATCCAAAGGTTGATGAAAATTTACCTCAAGAAGAACAATTTGAACAATTCAAGCAACTACGCCATGAAAAATGGGAGAAACCTTTAAGCGAACGTCTCAAAAACTTAGCCGAAATTCTCCACATTGATGAAATACTCAAATCCATTCCCAAAACCTGCGATAAACTAATCCTCGTTCCCCACCGTTACCTTCACCTCTTCCCTCTCCACGCCCTCCCAGTTACCCACAACAACCACAAATATTTAATCGATGCCTTTCCCGGTGGAGTTTCCTACGCCCCCAGTTGCCAAATTCTCCATCAAGTCCAAAAATACAAACGAGGTAAATTCGATAAATTCTTCGCCATTCAAAACCCCGAAGATAACTTAATGGCTGCCGATATGGAAGTAGAAACCATTAAAAACATCTTCCCCAAACCAGAAATTTTAAGCAAAGAAAATGCTAAAAAAGGCAAATCAGGCGAAGAATCAGAGGAAAAATTAGAAATAGCTGAACAAGTCAAAGATAGCCATCATCTATTCTTTTCCTGTCATGGTTCCTTCGATCTCATCGAACCCCTAAAATCAGGTTTAAAACTAGCCGATGGCACTCTCACCCTAGAAGAAATCTTCCGCCATTTCAACCTCAGTGAATGCAGCCTAGTCACTCTTTCCGCCTGCGAAACCGGACAAGTACAACTCGACAACACCGACGAATACATCAGCCTCACCAGTGGTTTCCTCTTGGCGGGTAGTCCCAGTTTATACGTCACCCTGTGGTCAGTAAATGCCTTTTCTACAGCCATTTTACTGATTAAAACCTACGAAAACCTCTACCACCAACCCGGTAAACTCGCCTGGGCCTTAAACCAGGCACAAATCTGGGTACGAGACACCGACATCCAAGGCTTCCTCGACTGGACAAACAAATGTCGCCTTTTAGACAAAAAATGGCGAGAAAAATTACAACGCAATCTAAACAAACAATCGCAAACTCAGGGAGTCCATGCTAAAGTATATCAAAATCCGTATCACTGGGCTGGCTTCTGTGCGGCAGGCAAAGGAGAACAAAACATGACTAATAGCATCACCAAACTAGAAATTTTCCAGCAACTCATTCAAAAATCAGATTTATTTGTCAACCTGAGAGATGCCTTAGTTTCTCTTAAAGATCAATTAACAGATGACGATAATGCTAATGTCACAATTATCGAAAATTGGATGGAACAACTACCAGAAAATGACAAAAATAATATACTAGGAGAATACGAAAATCGTCAATTAAACACAGAGAAATTAGGCAGAGAAGGGATCTCACCCATCAAAAAGGGACAAGCAGATAAATCATTGAAAGAAATCATTGAAAATCTTACCGCTGCTCCGGAAAATAATCCTGAAACCAAGAAAGATTAGTCATCCTCCTCTATGAAAAACTTTAGTATCAGTGTTTGTTTTTTCCATCTAAATCAGACTATAGCTGAATCTCTCGATCAAGTTTCACCTAAAGCCGATTTAATTTGGAAAAATTTGATTAACCTAAGCGAAAAACTACCTTTCATTGAACTAAAAGATTTAAAATCTAAATTAGTTTGTTATGAGTTGGATGAAGAATCAAATGTTTTCAAGCATAAAACAGAAGCCTTAAATTTAATTAATCGCTGGCTAAATGAAGAACAACAACCTATCGAACTCGCGGCAATCAACCAAAATGGATTAGCAATTAGTGGAAGGCTACAACCCTTTTTATTGCATGATACCTACGCTTTCGATCTAAGTTTATATCCTGACGATCCTAACCAAGATATCACAGTCGAAGAACTCAATTTATTTCAACCTAGTAGCTTATTTTTAGACTGTTCTGAAAATACTTTAGGTGAAACTATCTGGTTTAATTGCCAATCAGAAATAGCCGAAGATAAATGTCAATATTTAGCCGATAGATTTGTTAAAAAATTCCTGAAAGATACTAAATTTACAGCTAGATTAGTCGATGAAGGTAACTTACTTAAGGTTCCCCTATTTCAATATGAAATTAGCCACAAAAATCAGCCGAATAAACTTTATAAAATTTTAGTTTGGATAGATAATAAAAATATCAATCCAGAAATTACCCCAGTTTACGATCATTTATTTGGTTCACTCTGGACTCGCCACAAAATTGAATATGCCTACGAACAAGGGCGAGAAAGTTATAGTAAGGCCAGAAAAGTTTATAGTCAAATAGAGGCAAAAGTTAAAGAATTTAAGCAAAATCAGCCATTAGAAGAACTACAAAAAATTCTCGAATCAATGCCAGAACTATCAATGCAGTATCAACGGCAACTGAGAAATCTGCAAGCACATTATACCACAATCAAAACCAATCAGATCAACTATCAAACTTACTTACAAAAATTCTGGCAACCTGGCGATATTCTCACTTGGCAAGAGTTTGGCGAAACTACCTGTAAACGCTACCTCGATCAGATAGAAACCTACCTCAGTTATATCCAACCAGGTAAAGACCTCATCAGCGAGTTTATCAATACATTACGGGGTTTGGTGGAGATTGAGCAAGCAAAGAGCGATCGCTCCCTAGAAAGGACAATTCAAATATTAGGTGCTGGACTAGGTGCCGGAGGCATTGTCGCCTCTGCTGTTTCCGGTCACATAGATAAACCCCTAGTTATCAGAATACCCCAATCAGGCGATCAAATTCATCCCGGTGTAAGTAGTCTTTTGTGCAGTCTCTTTGCAGTGGTATTTGTTGGTGGATTGGTGGGCGTAATTAATGGCAGATGGAAAATTAATTTGCCGTTTAAACTCTTCAAGGGTAAATCTGGCGATAGTCCAAATTAGCCAGTTCTCAAAGTCCAGAAGTAGTAATTTCTCAACAATCGGAAGAAGCGCGATCACCCTCCTAATTTCCCTTTTTAACCAATGGAAGAAATCTTAGAACTGAAACAGCTTTTACTCCAAGGCGATATTAAAGGCGCTCTAGTCATTGCCGAAGAAATTGCAGAAATGAGCAAAAAAGATATCATCAATAACATTTATAGTTTTGCAGTAGTTCTGCTATTGCATCTACTCAAACAAAAAGTAGAAAACCGGACAACTCGCTCTTGGGATACTTCAATTAGAAATTCAGTTAGAAACATAAAACGACTCAATAAACGTCTCAAATCTAACGGATTCTATCTGGATTTAGAAGAATTAGAAGAAACTCTCATTGAAGCATATTCTTCTGCTCTTGATGATGCTGCTTTAGAAGTTTTTGAAGGCATTTATGAAGCGCGGCAACTAAAAACAATGGTTAAAGAAGATGATATTATAGCTAGTGCCTTAGCTTTGATTACTTCTACCGAATCTACTGAAAACCATCAATAAATTAGCTATGAAAAATGCTACAATTGCGTAGCCGGGGTAGTAGCAACTAGCGCCCCATACTGGATTGAGCAGAAACCGGGAGTAATAAACATTAATCAACCATTCAGTTTTAGCGCCTTGGCTACCTTCATATTAATTATCGTTATCAGCTCAGGTTCTGGCTTACTTACCTGGAAAGCTGTTAATAATTTAATAAACCAGAAACGCAATAATAAAGTGAAGTTGCAAGGCGAATCAACCCAAAATCAAGCTAGCTTAGCCCCAGGACAAGGTGCTGATATGTCATCTCTTTCCCAGCAAGCAGAAAAAGCGCGATCGCACATTTCTAAAAAAGGTACGTAGTTGCGCTTTAGCGCTCAATCTAGCGCTAAAGCGCAACTATAGCAACCGCCAAGGCGGTTAAGCCATAAATCTGGGGAGGGGGCGAAGCATTCGGGCATATAATTTATTGGTTAAAACCGAAGATTTACTACCCGAATGCTTCGCCCCTACTGTCAAGAGTCGCCTTGGCGGTTGCTATAGTATGCTTCTGAAAAAGCAAGCGAATTGAATTCGCTGCTACACAACCTAATTTAGGCGAGTGAAATTTGTCAACCGCAGATTCACGGACTTAATATATTGTATTTAAAGTTAATTAGCTGGGGAAGGCAGAAAAGAATTAGCAAAAATAGCCACCTGAGTGCGATCGCGTAAATTCAACCGATGTAAAATACTCGTAACGTGGTTTTTCACCGTCTTCTCAGAAATGTAAAGCGTTTGTGCAATCTCCCGGTTGCTTGCACCAGTCGCAATCAACTTTAAAATTTCCTGCTCACGAGGCGTCAGTTCACTCCAACCAGGCGGAGGGCTGGGAGATTTCGCAGGCAGTTGTGCCATAATCTTCTTAGCCAAACCCGGCCCCAAATGAGTATAGCCCTTATACACCACTCGAATAGCCTGGGCGATCTCTTCCGGTGGCGTATCCTTAAGCAAATACCCAGCCGCTCCGTAGCGCAGCGCTTTGGCTACATACTCATCATCGTCATCAATAGTCAACACCAGTACCTTCGTCTGCGGAAAACGCTGGCAAATTTCCCTAGTCGCCGCTACCCCATCCATAACAGGCATCCGAATATCCATCAGTACGACATCCGGCTGCAATAGTTCCACTTGAGAAATAGCAACTTTGCCGTTATCCGCCTCTCCCACTACCTCAATGGAATCCTCATACCTTAGCAATTCGCTTAACCCCCGACGGATCAGGCTCTGATCGTCAACTAACAAAATACGAATCATAATCGGAACCGGGAATTAAAAACTTATACACCATTGGCAATGAGAATGTCAAGGTTTCGCTCAAAACATTGACGAGAAGAATCAGCACAAGATATGTACGAGCTGCCGTCAGAGAGCCGATCACAAGGTTTTAGACAACCAAAAATCGAGGTTGTTGCGATCGGGCGATGCCAAATCACGAATCCCAAGCCGCTCTAGGACTAAAGTCCCAGATGAATTCAGGACTTGCGCCTCATGTAGCCTCTCTATACTAATTCTAAGATGGAGCTATGAGAAACAAACTGATTCTATAACAGAAAACAAATTTATATGGGTACTATTCTAGTTGTAGAAGACAGCGCCACACAACGGCAGATGATGACAGAGTTCCTTGAAGGCAAAGACTTTCAAGTAACAATCGCCCGAAATGGCGTAGAAGCCTTAGAGCGGATACTTGATTCTTCGCCCGATGTGGTACTACTGGATGTTCTCTTACCTCAAATGAATGGTTACGAGGTCTGCCGTCGCATTAAGAAAACACCAAAGACGCAGGACATCCCAGTCATTATGTGTTCGGCAAAAACTACAGAAGTCGATCGCTATTGGGGGCTGAAGGTCGGTGCAGATGCTTACCTTGGTAAACCGTTTAAGCAAACAGAACTGATGGAGGCAATTAAACGGCTGATCGCTGACAATTAGGATGCTTTAGATATAGCACGCATCCGCTGCTGTTTAATTCCTTTGAAGATTTTCGCAACCGCTGGAAGAATGACAATTATTTGTGGTTGCGCGATTTTAGGTAGCTCAAGGTGTGGTAGGTGGTAGATAAATGGGTTGAAATTTTCCCCAGCTACCCCCTACCATTTTTCTTTGTGTTGTCATTAGTCATTAGTCATTAGTCATTGGTAATGGAAAAAAGTACATCAATTCCTAATGACTAATATCGTGTCCGGTGGCATACTTGTAATAAATTTTATTGCCGTAGGTTGGGTAGAACAAAGTGAAACCCAACTTTAGCTTTAAGTTCGGGTCGGGTTTCGTTACTCAACCCAACCTACAGATTTTTCAGATTGGCTCTTAATTGAGAGCAGCCGCTTCAAACAGTTCCAAATCCTTGAACAACGGCGTACTCAGATAGCGTTCGCCATAACTCGGTTGCACCATCACAATCAAACGACTCGCATTCTCTGCACGTTTACCAACCCGAATCGCCGCAGCTAAAGCCGCCCCAGACGAAATTCCCGACAGCAACCCCTCTTCCCTAGCCAGTCGGCGACCGTAGTAAATCGCCTCCTCATCCGCAACGGTGATAACTTCGTCAATCAGCTCTACTCGCAGAACTTCCGGGATAAACCCAGCTCCAATCCCTTGAATCTTATGAGATCCAGCGTGACCTCCAGAAATAACCGGACTGCTGAGAGGTTCCACCGCAACTACCTGAAAACTGGGTTTTCGCTTCTTGATTACCTCCGCTACCCCGGTAAGCGTACCACCAGTACCAACTCCAGATACCAAAATATCCACTTGTCCATCGGTATCAGTCCATATTTCTTCGGCTGTTGTCTCCCGGTGGATTTGCGGATTGGCTGGGTTGCGAAACTGTTGCAGCATAAAGGCATTGGCAGTCACAGCCACAATTTCTTCGGCACGCCTAATCGCCCCCTTCATGCCTTCCGCGCCGGGAGTCAGTTCCAGTTTGGCACCATAGGCTTTTAGCATATTCTGCCGTTCCAGGCTCATAGTCTCTGGCATCGTCAAAATCAAGTTGTAGCCTTTGGCAGCTGCCACCATCGCCAAAGCAATACCTGTGTTGCCAGAAGTGGGTTCGACTAAAACGGTTTTACCGGGCTCAATCAGTCCAGCTTCCTCAGCTGCGTGAATCATGCTCACACCGATGCGGTCTTTCACCGAAGCTGCTGGGTTCATCCCCTCCAGCTTCACAACAATCCTCGCCAAACATCCTTCCGACTGGGGAACCCGGTTGAGCTGAACCAGAGGCGTATGTCCAATCAATTCCGTGATGTCCTGAGCAATTCGCATTTTTCGACTCCTTAAAAGCTAAATGTACAGTTTGATGCAGATGCGATCGTCTAAAGGCCAACATCACCCTTACCATACTACGGTTTACCGATAGGGTTTATGTATTTAATATCGCTTTTTAGATCTGGCTGTGGGATATTCCTATATAGGACTCTATTTTGACCAATATACAGATTTTCAAGCCATCTATACCTTAACCCATTATAAAAGTCAATATAAGGGAGGTAATGGCTGTAGTAAAGCCTTGCCACTAACTCCTATAACCATGATAATGTAAGTAAGAGTAGCTAGAAACAGATGTGACTTTTTCATGAATTTTTGCTCTTGATTGGTAATTTTGGAAAAACTTCTCAAGGCGGAAGTTCTGCAATCAATTTGGATAATCGTTTCCAGTTGATTCAGAACTATATAATTGTCATTGCAAGCCTAAGCAAAGCAATCACGAGGGAAGGCGAGGTAGAGCCTGATAAAGAGGGAATTTTTTTAAATTATCACATAATCGTAATAAGGCTGTCAATTATCAAGGTTTAGTTCAGCGATCGTAGGGTGCGTTGCAACGCACCCTACACCGCTTAGAAGCTTTAGCCGTTCAACCTGACTTGATAAGTTTGTCCGAACGCCGTCACGCGATCGCCCGACACCAATTTCCGTCCGCGCCGGGTTTCAGTCATACCGTTAACTTTCACGCGACCATCTTCAATCAGCAATTTAGCTTGTCCACCAGTCGGCGCTATACCTACGAACTTTAAAAACTGGTCGAGCTTAATCGTTTCATTTGTCATCATAAATCCTGGATTTACTCCTTTCCCAATATCGAAGACTATCGACTTATTATCACTTTTTTTGCCTCTGCTCCTCTACGCTTTACAAATATTCAGCACTTACGCACTAATAAACTTCAAGAAACCCGGTTTCTTCAAGCCTAATTTGTAGGTTGGGTTTCGCTGCACTCAACCCAACCTACAAAAAAATGGCGAAGGTATTGTTCAAGAAACCCGGTTTCTTGAAGAAACCCGGTTTCTGCATATTTTTACCATTTCACATTAATTATGACAAACTTTAATTATTCCCGCACAACGATAAGCCTAACCGTGAGAATAAGCTATCTGAACAAAAAACTCAAAGCCAGCTTAGCTGCTGTGCTTATGGTCATAATTTCGTTTATCTTAATAAACGTATCCGTATCCAATCCGCTATTTATGTCCTCTTCACCCCAGCTGCTAACCGATCCATTTTTGCAACTTCCCACCGAAACAGGAGTGCGGGTTGTTTGGTTTACCGAATTTGCTGGTTCCCGCCATATCGTTAACTACGGTGAAGACCTAAAACTTACTGCTGTCGCGACTACCATTAAGCTAAGTCGGACTCGCGAAGACCGAAACTCAAAAGTAGGTAAACAAACCGAAGATGGCGAAATTTATCAAAAAACCACAATCCGCGATATCTGGCGACACGAGGCAGAAGTCAGCGGATTAATTCCAGGTAAACGAGTTCCTTATCGCGTTACCAGTGTGCGGTCAGACGATCGAACAGTCAGCAGCGATGTTTTCACCCTTGCTAGTTCGCCACCAGCAGGAACGCCACTGAAAATTTTACTGACATCCGATCACCAACTAATGCCGATGACGCCTGCAAATTTGCAAAAGGTAGCCGAGACGGTGCAGCGGGTGGATGCCGTTTTCGCCGTTGGTGACTTGGTAAATGTTCCCGATCGCGCTTCTGAATGGTTTGACGATCGTCGTGGAGTTGCCTTTTTCCCTTGTCTACAGGGTCGTGCAAGCCACGAAATTAACAAAAACGACATCAAAACCGTTTACACAGGCGGGCAGCTTATTCAACACGCCCCACTTTTTCCGGCGCTTGGCAACCATGAAGTGATGGGTCGCTTCTCTATGGAAACCGATCTCAAGTCTCAGTTTAGCGATCCATTTCCCCTAGCAGCAGCCGCACAAATTTACGCCCAAAATGCTCAGGAATTGAACCCAAATAACGATCCAAAAGTGCGACAAACTTGGCTGAAAAATAATTCTTTTAATACCGATACATACGAAGAAATTTTTACCCTACCCTCCAGTTCGACCGGGGGTAAAAAATATTATGCAGTTACCTTTGGGGATGTGCGGTTGGTGGTAGCATACGTCACCAGTATTTGGCGATCGCCTAGTCTGGCGGCGAATGTTAAGGGAAAATATCGCGAATCTGAAGGAGATTTCCACAACCCAACTGAGTGGGGATACGGACAGCACATCTTTGAGCCCATTAAAAAAGGCAGCACTCAGTACAACTGGCTAGAACAAGAACTCAATAGCCCGGAATTTAAAAAAGCTAAGTACAAAGTCGTAATGTTCCATCACCCACCTCATACACTGGGTGAAAACATTGTTCCTGCTTATACCGACCCAGTGCAAGTGATCGATCGCAATATCAAATCCATCCGCTACGAGTACCCGAAACAAGAAGATTACATCATCCGCGATGTCATACCCCTGTTAGAAGCTGCTAACGTCCAACTGGTTTTTTACGGACATTCCCATTTGTGGAATCGATTTATTAGCGACAGCGGAATGCACTTTTTGGAAAGCTCGAATGTGGGCAATTCTTACGGTGCTTTTATCGGCGATAAGCAGCGCAATAATATTCCCATCGGCTATCAGGAAGATTATGTTGCAACTGGCGATCCGAATGGACTGGAACCAGTAGTACCGACAATCGATCCATTGATAGATGAAAATGGTCAGCCAATGCCTTATATTGCCAGCAACGATCTCACTGTTTTCAGCATTTTCGATACGGGAACTGGGACGGTGAGCAGTTATCGCTTTGATATTGCCAAAGGGGGAGAAATTATCAAGTTTGATGAATTTAAATTGAAAGAGTCAACTTAATCCTTCTTCAGAATATGAACCAGAACAGCGGCAACGTGAATAGGTGGAAAGAAATTTCCCGCGTCATCCTCTCGATATTTATGGTGACCATAGGCGTGCTACACTTTGTGAAGCCTGAACCGTTTGTAAAAATCGTGCCGCCGCAACTTCCCTATCCTCTGGAGTTAGTTTACATTAGCGGCTTCTTTGAGATTCTGGGTGGAGTTGGGTTACTCATCCCGTTCGTAAGTCCTGCTGCTGCTTGGGGATTGATTGCACTTTTTATTGCCGTTTTTCCTGCCAATATCAACCAAGCGGTCAATAATATTCCCATTGAAGGTATTCCGCACAATCAATTACTTTACTGGGCGCGACTTCCCTTTCAAGCAGTTTTAATTGCCTGGGCTTGGTGGTTTACCAGACCGCCAGAACAGCAGCCAGAAACATCTAGTTTCGTTGCTAAAAGTGAAAAATTTGATACTTGAGCGGAACAACAGTGGTATTGTCAAATTAGCTAGCCAACTATCTCAGCAATTTCGATGAAATCACTCCATCGCCCTGACCTATATACTTGGTCATCTTTTGATACCGAACGCAACGTAGATTTCAATAGCGTTGCGTGGATTCGTCCTGAAGGTAATATCCTGATAGATCCCTTACCTTTATCAAATCACGATCGCGATCGCCTCAATTCTTTGGGCGGTGCTGCCTGGATTGTTATTACCAACTCCGATCATATCCGGGCTACGAAAGATATCGCTCAACTCACTGGTGCTAAAATAGCAGCACCAATTGCTGAAAAAGAAACTTTCCCCATTCCCTGTCAGCGTTGGCTATCTGACGGTGAGGAACTGGTGCCGGGATTGAAAGTTATTGAACTGCATGGCTCGAAAACTCCGGGTGAGTTAGCTTTGATTTTAGAAGAAACTACTTTAATTACTGGCGATTTGGTAAGGGCGCATCGGGCCGGAAGTCTGATGATTTTGCCGGATGCCAAACTCAAAAATCGGGCAGAGGCTGTAGCTTCCCTACATAGGTTGGCTTCTCTAAGCGGCATTGAAACTGTGCTGGTAGGAGATGGGTGGTCAGTTTTTCGCGATGGAACTCAGCAGTTGAAAGAACTTGCAGCTGCACTTTAATTGTTAGGTTAAGTAGGTGGGCATTTCCCAGGTATGTTGTTGCGCTTTAGCGCTCTTTACTCCCTTCGCGCCATAAGAATATCTATGTTGAGAAGGGCGATGTATTCCGGGCGAAAACTGATGTGTGAGGTGACAGATTACCGCCGGAATGAACGCGCTAAAGCGCTGCGAGAGCGAACGCCCCTACATAATCTTGTAGCGCGAAGGGAGTAAGATGGCGCTAAAGCGCAACAACATACCAATTAAGATGGCGCTAAAGCGCAACAACATACCAATTAAGATGGCGCTAAAGCGCAACAACATACCAAATATTTAACTATGGCTAATCGATCGGACCCACATAGTTCAGTCTATCGGAACTTCCAAAATAATGATTTTGGCTTTTTCTTTCGATTTAATGTTTATTTCTTGAACATCTTTGATTCCGATCGCATCTCGTTTAGATAGATTCTCTCCGGCAACTTCTATATTTCCATCTATCAAAAAAATGTAAGTTCCGTTTGCTGCTAGTTTAACTTGATAATTAGCAGAAGTTCCCGCCTCTAACAATCCATAAGATATATAAGCATCTTGGTTAATCTTCAAAGATCCATTAGAACCATCAGGCGATACCATTGTGGTAATATGGTTAGTAGTAATATCTGGCTTAGAAAATACTTTATTTTGATAGGTAGGCGTAAGATTATTTTGTTTCGGTAAAATGTTAATTTGCAATATTTCGCAGGTTTGTTCTGCTAAATCATTAAATTCAGCGTGCATTATCCCAGAACCAGCACTCATGACTTGCAAGCCTCCAGCAGGAATTTTTCCAAAGTTGCCTTTGCTGTCCTGATGTGAGAGTACGCCGCTGAGTACTACACTGATTACTTCCATATCTTCATGAGGGTGCATTCCCGATCCTTCTTTGCCGGAAGGGATGATACAGTCGTAAATGCTGATTAGTTTTCCGAAAGGATCTTTTAGGGGAGCTTCACTTTCGGAGTCGAAGGAAGAATAATATTGAATCCATCCAATATCAAAGTGCGGTCTTTCATTTGCTTTGTAAAGAATATTTTTCATTTCGATTGCTCCCGATCGAATGTGACATAGCTTATTTACAATCCAAAAGCAGGACGGTGCTGAATCCAGGGTTTTGCAGCTTCAATCTGAGCTGCTAGAGAAATGATAGTGGCTTCAGCAGCAGGTCGCCCTACAAGCTGAATGCCTAGCGGTAAGCCATTGGCATCAAAACCTGTAGGGATGGCTATGCTAGGCTGTCCGCTGGCATTAAACGGCGGACAGGGAGCTACCCAATGCACAAGCTTTGGCAACGTTTCTTCGGGACTCAAATCAGCCCACTCGCCAACGCGGATTGTGGGGTGCATATAGACTGGCAGGACTAAGACATCCACGTTATCAAAGAAAGCAACGATTTGGCGTGCGATCGCTTGCATCTGACCGACGGCCCGCAAGTATTCTCCCGCATCGCAGATCCGATCGGCTAGCCAAGCATTCATCGGGCCTAGAGCTTCTTTAGGAATGCCTGCTGCTGCGACACCTGCCTGCCAAACAATCTTAAAAGGTTCAACCAAACCGTTAAAGTCGGGACAACCTGGTTCAACCGCGTGACCCATTTCTTCTAGAAGTTTCACGGTTTCTAGCACAGGTTGCTGGCACAGGGGCGATGCTTCACCCACAGGCGAAATTTCTGTAGAAAAAGCAATTCGCAAACGATCGGGCCTTAGACTTGCAGCAGCAAGGAACGAGGGGTTTGGATCGGGCAACCAGTAAGGGTCGCCAGTGATATAACCAGACATAACATCAAGCAGCGCTGCGGCATCCGCGACGGTACGAGCGATCGGACCATTACTAGCAATACCATTTTGCCGATCGCCGATCGGTGCATAAGATACCCGACCTCTGGAAGGCTTAATCCCCACCAAACCGCAGCAGAAAGCAGGGCCACGAATTGAACCACCGCCATCAGAACCTTGCGCGATCGCACACAGTCCAGCCGCTAGGGACGCCGCTGCACCGCCACTCGATCCCCCTGGAGTATAATCCAAATTCCAAGGATTTCGAGCCGGTGGAAACCCTGGTGGTTCAGTGTAGGGGAAAGAACCCAACTCGGAAGTGGCAGTTTTGCCCAAAATAATAAACCCACCCCGGCGTATTCGCGTCACCACCCCATCATCATAAATAGCCACCTGGTTCCTCAAAACTGGTGAACCATAACTACAGGGGACATCGACAACTGGGTTGAGGTCTTTAATTGAAATTGGCACACCAAAAAAAGGCGGCAAATCGGAAGTATCGCTTCTACTTAGTTGTTCGGTTTTGGCTTTAGCATCCGCCAAAGCTAAATCTGCCATTACGGTAAAATAACTGCCTAGTTGGGTATCCAAATTCTGAATACGTTCCAGGTAAAGTTCCACCAACTCCAGTGGCGACACTTCTTTGTTGCGGATCAGTCGCGCTTGCTCCAGCGCTGGGGTAAATGCTAAATCAACTTTGTTCATATTATTTATTAGTCATTAGTCATTGGTCATTAGTCATTGGTCATTAGTCATTGGTCATTAGTAAATCAGAAGATAACTATAACAGTCCTAATTCAAACCCCTCTCTTCTTATTCTTCCTCTGCGTCCTCTGCGTCTTGGCGGTTCGTTAAAAAAATTAAATTTCACAAATCATATCATGTCCGGTAGCATCAGTAACCTAAAAAATCTCTTTTCATATCTGCGTTCATCTGCGTTCATCTGTCTTCATCTGCGGTAAAAATTTAACCAATGATGACCACAGACTAGGCCGATGTCACCTAAAAAATCTCTTTTCATATCTGCGTTCATCTGCGTTCATCTGTCTTCATCTGCGGTAAAAATTTAACCAATGATGACCACAGACTAGGCCGATTTACCGGACATTATCTCATATAACAACTAACAAAAGAAAAGGTAAGATTTTAGATTTCAAATTTATGTTGAATTGACAATATGAAATTTGAAATCTGAAATCGGGTCTAATAGAACTAGACCAAAGAGCGATCGGTCAAAATCTCATAACCGTCTTCAGTCACCAGTACGGTATGCTCAAACTGAGCAGACAGGGCATTATCCACAGTCACAGCAGTCCACTTGTCCGCCAGAATGCGCGTGAACTTAGAACCTGCATTCAAAATTGGTTCGATCGCCAAAGTCATCCCTGCACGCAGCTTGACATTTGGCATTTGATTGGTGCGGAAATTGAAAACCGATGGTTCTTCGTGCAAGTTGCGACCCACACCGTGTCCGGTGAAATCCTCAACGATGCTGAAACCGTTTGCTACAACACAATCCTGAATAGCACCAGCAAGATCCATCAGATAGTTTCCCGCTTTAACTTGCTCAATGCCTTTGTAAAGCGCTTCTTCTGCAACGCGAATTAACTTAGCGGCTTCTGGAGTTACCTCACCTACTGCGATCGTAATGCAAGAGTCGCCGTGAAAGCCTTCGTAATAAGCACCAGTATCTATTTTTACTACATCTCCAGCCCGAATCAATTTCTTAGCATTGGGAATCCCGTGTACCACTTCGTTATTGATGCTCGAACAGATAGAAGCAGGAAATCCGTGGTAGCCTTTGAAACTTGGTTTTGCGCCCATTTCCCGGATGCGCTTTTCCGCGTAGGCGTCCAAATCCGCCGTTGTCATCCCAGGTGCGATTGTCTGGGAAATTTCTTTAAGTACCGTTGCGACAATTTTCGCCGCCTGTCGCATGATTTCGATTTCGCGGGGCGACTTAAGTTCAATGCCTTTACGTCTTTTATTGCTGGCGGAAGGTTGAGCGGAGTGGGAAAGCAAATTGCCTAGAATATTCATGGAATCAACAGATGGCTAAAGGTGGTATGGCAACAGTAATGATTAATTGCAAATTCAACTAAATCAAGCAATTATATCAAGACTCGAAAAGATCGATCGAAAAATTGTCCAATTAGAACTTGAGGGCGATATCTCGTTGCCCAAATACAGTTTATACATTATTTAACTTAACTGATATTTTCTCTACTCAGCAGAAATGGCAATCTGGCCGGTCATCCCCGCTTCGGTATGTCCCGCGATTGGACAGCGGAGACTGTAAGTGCCCGATTTGAGCGGTACAAATACCCATTCTGCCTGGGCTCCGGGTTGGATTTCTATCTCGTGGATCGCTCCTTTGACTTCGATTTTGCCATCTTGGACTTTTTGCGTCCAAATCGCGTCTGCAAAGTCTTTGGCAGTGAAATAGTGCTTCTGGGGACTGGGATTGTTGACGATCAGTTTATAAGGCTTATCGGCAACAAACTTGAGGTTGTTTGGAAAAAACTTTAATTCGTTACCGGCATTGCCCAAATCGATTTTAACTTCTGTAACTGGGTTGTTGATGAGAGACGCTTCGGCTGGGGATGCAAAGATAAAGCCAAAGCAAACTATGAGCGCCAAAAGCATCCACCAATGCCGCCATAGTTTATAGATAGAGCCAAATAACCGAACCATAATGTATCAGTGATGGTGAATTTACAATTTGAGATTTCCGATTTGAAATTGAAGGTAATTGAAGTAATTTCAAATTTTAGATTGCAGATTTGAAATAGAAGGCAATTAAACTATTTTAAACTTGCTATCTTAAATTTGAAATTACCTAATTCCTACTTATCGCGACGATGTAGAAGACACCGATGGCCCTGCCGTTACGACAACTAAGTTATCGGGTTGCAGCAAATCTTTGGCTATCTGGTTGACTTGTTCCAGACTGACTGCCTGGATTTTACCAGTAAAATCGCGAATTTCTGCGATCGGGAGCCCATAAACTTCGTTCATCAGAATTACCGATGTTAACGAGTCGGGGTCTGCTAGTTGAACAGTGTAACTGCTAATGAGGGAACGCTTGGCGGTGTCTACTTCGGCACTGCTGACGCCTTGAGCGTGAACTTGTTGCAATAGGCCAAGGGTACTGGCGATCGCTTTATTGGTATCTTCCGGGGCTGTCTGCATATTAATCAGAAACAAACCGGGCTCCTTTCCGGCTTGGAAAGCGCTGTAGATCCCGTAGGTAAGACCAAGGCGATCGCGAATTTCCGTTCCCAGCCGACTCGATAGAGTATCGCCACCCAAAATCTCATTTAGCACCAATGTGGCATAGTAACGCGGATCTTGGCGATCGATCCCGCGATATCCCATATAGGTAATCGCTTGTGTTTTGCCCGGTATTACCGGATTCAAGCGGACAACTTTTTCAGGCATAGGTACGCTGGGAAAATCGAGACGCGGTGCTTTGCCACTGGCTTTCCAACTGCCTAATTGGGTTTCGATGAGCGATCGCACTTTTTGCGCTTCAAAGTCGCCCACCAGAGTCAGCACGGTAGTATCGGGGCGATAATGCTCCTGATAAAAACGCATCACATCGGCATCGCTAATGCGCTTGAGGCTTTCGTTAGTCGGATAGACGTGGAAGGGATGTTTGCTTGGGTAAATAGTTTGTTGCAATGTTCGTAATGCCAAGTACTCTGGATTATCGAACCGCTCTTTAAGTTGTGTTAAAGACCGCTGACGGCTAAGTTCCAGCTGATCTTCTGGAAAGTTGGCGTTTTGCAAAACATCAGCCAAGGTCTGAACTAATGTGGGCAAGTCTTTCGATAAACTATACCCATCAATGCTTACACCCTCTCTTGTCGCCCCAAAGTCCAGGCTAGCTCCTCGCTCTTCCAAAGTTTTGGCTAGAGTTAGAGCATCTTTAGTCTTGGTGCCATTCAGAAGATTTTCTGCTGTCAGAGAAGCTATGCCTGCCGATGCTACCGAGTCAAATTCCGTCCCTGCTTGGATGTAACCGCTCAGAGTTATGGTTGGGGTACTGCGATCGGGTAAAAGCAACACTTGCAAACCATTACTCAGTTTGAATGAATCTGGCAATGATTGAGTTGTGGATATACCTGATGAAGTAAAGTTCGGTAGATACTTCGCCACTTCATCTGGGTCTACTGGTGGCCCCAGGTTGAAGTGTTCCGTAGTTTGACTGTTATTGGTTGTGGTCGCACTGCCTTGATCTGTCAGCTGGGTTGGCTCAAAATAGCCTACAGTGCGATCGGATTCTTTGAGGTATTCTTTTGCCACTCGCTGTACATCGGCGGCGCTAACTTCCTCAACCGCTTTCAACAGCTTATCTGTATAGCTGTAGTCACCCGTACTTATATAGTCGTCGCCCAGCTGCATAGCTTGGGCTGTTATTTCTCGATTACCCAAGATAACCGCAGCTCGGAATTGGGCTTTAGCTCGGTTCAGTTCTGCTTCTGTGACGCTTTTATTTTGTAAATTTGCGATCGTTTCCCCAAGAACGCGATCGATTTCCGTCACTTTCCGGTCTCGAACTGCTGTAGCCGACAGTTGATACCAACCCCCGCCAATTAAATTAGCTGCGTACCCTCCTGCATCGCTAGCTAGACCCGACTCCACCAAAGCTTGATAAATCCGAGAACTGCGCCCCCCAGTCAAAATGTAATCCATTACCTTCAACGCCGCCACATCGGGGTGATTGTTCGGCGGTAACGGATACACCACCTGCAACAAAGG
>Ga0335397_10003959_pt1 | contig 19687 bp, 12 predicted proteins | sample MAT04_FD_205740 | JGI IMG/M metagenome (GOLD analysis project Ga0335397, IMG submission 205740) | Freshwater microbial communities from Lake Fryxell liftoff mats and glacier meltwater in Antarctica - MAT-04 (spades assembly) (version 2) ... | reverse complement strand
CGTGGTTTCCTCGAGCCCGAACTCGCGCATCAGCGCGCGCTCCTTGGCGCGGCTGACCTTCATGCGCAGCGGCTTGACCTTGACCGCCTTCTCGCCTTCGCCCGCGTCGACGGCTTCGACGGCTTCGACGGCTTCGGTCTCGGTCTCGACTTCGCCTTCGGCTTCGGCTTCGGCTTCGCCCTCGAATTCGCCGTCGATGTCGCCCAGGTCGACGTCCTCGGCCGGCGGGGCCTTGGGCTCGGCGTCCGTCTTGCCCGGCTTGGCGCTGCCCTTGGCCGGTTTGGCTTCTGCCTTGGCGGACTTGGCCGCGGGCTTGACGGCCTTGGCCGCGGGCTTGGCGGCCTTGGCCGGCGCAGCGGGCTTGGTGGCCTCGGCCTTGGCCGGGGTCTTGCTCAGCGGCTTGGCCTCGGCGGCCGGCGCGGCCTTGGACTTCGGTGACGCGGCGGGTGCCGCGGCGGCCTTGGCAGACTTCGGGGCAGGGGCGGCGGCGGGCTTCTTGGCGGTCATGCGGTTCCTTGGGGCTGGGGTAGCGACACGGGACATGCGCGGCACATCGCTGCGGGCCCCTGTCGACAGGGCCGGCCGCGAGGCATGGCATCCCGCCCACGGCGAAGACGGGCCGGCAGCACAGTGCGCGCATGTCGTGCAGGCAAGTTCGCGTGAACTTTTCCGGTGTGCAACCCTGGCGGGTGGGGGTGACCCAAGCTGAACATGTCAGACCCTTTTTCGAGGGTGGTCGGGGCCCGGAGGTGTTGCTGTCACTCTTGCCGCTGCGACAAACCGCGGATTATACCCGGCTGCCAGGCAAGTGCGTTCACGGACAGGCCGTTCAGGACGGTCGGGCCAGGGCCTGCTCGGCCTTGCGATGGGCGTCGCTGAGCTTGCGCATGTCGCCGATGCGCGACAGCGTTTCGCGGTCGGTCTGGCCCGGGGCGATGAGCTCGGCGATGTCCTGCTCGAGCTGGTCGCGCCAGAGGCGGTGCATGACACGAAGCAGATCGTCCAGCCCCTGTTCCTCGTCCGCCACCGCGGCGTTGACCCAACCCAGCGCCGCCGCATGGGTGTCTTCGTCGGCCAGGGCCTGCTCCAGCGCCGCCCAGGTCTGCGGCCCGTGCTCGGTCAGCTGGCGTTCCAGCCAGGCCACCACCGCGCCGTGTGCGCCGCCCAGGCCGTGCAGCAGCGCGTGGTCTTCGCCGCTGAGCTTCTCCCACCAATCGCTGTGGCGCAGCAGCAGGCGCAGGGCCAGGTCGGCCGAGCCCGCCGGCGCGCGGCGGCCGGCGCGGCGCAAAGGGGCCTGCACGTTCATCGGGCCCTGGCCGCGTGGCCGCTGCGCGGGTGCCGGCGCGGGTGTGGTGCCCCACAGCGACTGCAGGTCGGCCGGCTCGAGTTGCGCCGTGCGCGCCAGCTCGGGCAGCAGCTGGCGTTTCAGCGCACCGTCGGGCAGCGCGCTCCACAGCGGCTTGGCCTGGGCCAGCATGCGTGCGCGGCCTTCGGCACTGCCGAGGTCGGCGTCTTCCGAGGCCATCGCGACCAGCTGACGAGACAAGGGCACGGCCTGGACCACCTGCTGCTCGAAGGCGGCGGGGCCGAGTTCGCGCACGTAGCTGTCGGGGTCGTGTTCGGGCGGCAGGAAGAGGAACTTGACGCTGCGCAGGTCGCTGGCGTGCGGCAGCGACGCCTCCAGCGCCCGGCCCGCCGCGCGGCGCCCGGCGGCGTCGCCGTCGAAGCTGAAGACCACGCTGTCGGTGAAGCGGAAGAGCTTCTGCACGTGTTCTGCAGTGCAGGCCGTGCCCAGCGTGGCCACGGCATTGGCGAAGCCGCTCTGCGCCAGTGCCACCACGTCCATGTAGCCCTCGACGACGAGCGCGTAAGCCTTGTCGCGCAGCGCCTGGCGCGCCTCGAACAGGCCGTAGAGCTCGCGGCCCTTGCTGAACAGCGGTGTCTCGGGCGAGTTGATGTACTTGGGTTTGCTGTCGTCGAGCACGCGCCCGCCGAAGCCGATGACCTTGCCGTCGACGCCGCGGATCGGGAACATGATGCGGTCGCGGAACCAGTCGTAGCGGCCGCGTTCGGCGGCCACTTCGGGCGTGGCGCTTTCTTCGGCATCCTTCAGCCGCCCCCCGGTGGCGACCTCGTCGCCGCCGCGCTGCCTGACCAGGCCGGCTTCTTCCAGCAGCGGGTCGTCGTAGTTCGGGAACACGCCGGCCAGCGTGCGCCAGCCCGGCGGCGCAAAACCGAGGCCGAAGCGCGCCGCCACGGCCCCGGTGAGGCCGCGGCGCTTCAGGTAATCGATGGCCCGCGGTTGCGCCTTCAGATGCGTGCGGTAGAACTCGGCGGCGCGCTCCAGCACCTCGCCCAGCGACAGCCGGCGTTGACGCAGCGTGTCGCGCCGCTGGCGCTCGTCGGGGCTGACCTGCTCTTCGGGCACCGTCAGGCCCGCGCCCTGCGCAAGTTCGCGCACCGCCTCGACGAAGCTCAAGCCCAGGTGTTCGCTGAGGAAGCGGATGGCGTCTCCGCTGGCACCGCAGCCGAAGCAATAATAGAACTGCTTGGACGGGCTGACCGAGAAGCTCGGCGACTTCTCGCCGTGAAAAGGGCACAGCCCCATGAAGTTGGCGCCGCCGCGCTTGAGTTCGACGTGGCGGCCCACGACATCGACGATGTCGACGCGGGTCAGCAGTTCTTGCAGGAAGCCGGCGGGGATCACACGCCGAGTCTAGCCACCCCGTCGTCGCCGTCAGCCGGCGCGGCCGGCACCAGCGCCGGCCCGATCGAGAAGATGCCCTTGTAGTCGCGCACCCAGCCCGCCACCTGGTTCACCGGCATGGGTGCGGCGATCCCGGTGCCCTGGCCGATGATGCAGCCCAGGTCGAGCAGCGTGCGCGCCTGCGCCGGGTTCTCGACGCCTTCGGCCACCACGGTGCAGCCGAAGGTGCCGGCCAGACCGATCACGCCCTCGACGATGGCCAGGTCCTGTGCGTCGTCGAGCATGTGGTGCACGAAGCTGCGGTCGATCTTCAGCACGTCCACCGGCAGCCGCTTCAGGTAGGTGAGCGTCGAATAGCCGATGCCGAAGTCGTCGAGCGCAAAACGCACACCCGTGCCCTGGCAGCGCGCCAGCAGCACCGAGGTGGCCTCGATGTCGGCATGCGCCGCGGTTTCCAGCATCTCGATCTCGAGGTGCGCGGCCAGCGGCTCGGGGTGGCGCGCCAGCAGCTCGGCCAGGCGCTGCGCGAAGTCGGGTTCCTGCAGGTGGCGCGCCGAGACGTTGACGCTGACCGAGACGTCCAGCCCCTCGCGGCGCCAACTGGCCAGGTGTTCGAGCGCGCGCGAGATCACCCAGTCGCCGATGCGTGAACTCAGGCCTGTGCTCTCGATCAGCGGCAAGAACTGCAACGGCGCCACCAGGCCCTGCTGCGGATGTTCCCAGCGCAGCAGCGCCTCGAAGCCGAGCACACGCCCGGTTTTCATGTTCACCTTGGGCTGGTAGTAGAGGACAAACTCCTGCTGGTCCAGCGCTTCCTGGATGCGGCCAATGGCCACCACGCGCTGCTCGGTGCGCCGGCGGTGCTCGGGGTCGAAGAACAGGTAGCCGTTGCGGCCCGCCTGTTTGGCGCCGTACATCGCGTGGTCGGCATGGCGCAGCAGCGTGTCGGCGTCGCTGTGGTCCACCGGGTAGACCGTCGCGCCCATGCTTGCCGTGACCTGCACCTGCGGCTGCACCGGGTCGACGAGGTAGGGCTGCGAGACCACACGCAGCACCCGCTCGACGGCCAGCCGCGCGGCTTCCAGCGTGCTGGCACGCAGCAGCAACACGAACTCGTCGCCGCCCAGGCGCGCGGCAGTGTCGGTCCATTGCTCACGGCTGCGCAGCGCGCCCTTCAGGCGGCCGGCCAGTTCGGCCAGCAGGCGGTCGCCGGCGGCGTGGCCATGCTGGTCGTTGACGGGCTTGAAGTGGTCGAGGTCGAGGTAGCAGACGACGAGCAGGAAACCTTCGCGGTCGGCCGCGCGCATGGCCTCGTCGAGCAGCTGCGACAGGCGCGTGCGGTTGGGCAGGCCGGTAAGCTCGTCGAAATGGGCCTGGCGCTGCAGCTGGTCGCGCTGCGCCTGCTGCTGCGTGATGTCGGAGATGACCAGCACGCGATAGCGCAGGCCGCTGCCGGCGTCGCCCACGGTCGAGATCGTGGTCTGCAATGTGCACGGCGTGCCGTCGCGGCGGCGCTCCAGCAGCTCGCCGCGCCAGCTGCCCTGGTCTCGCAGGCCGGCCCACATCGCAGCGCGTTGCTGACGCGCCAGCGGGTCATCGGCGGCCGGCTGCAGCAGCGAGGGCACCTGGCCGAGCAGTTCTTCGCGCGGCACGCCCAGGATCTGCGTGTAGGCCGGGTTGACGTCGAGCACACGCAGCTCGGCGTCGGTGATGAGCAGGCCCTCGTGCAGGTGCTGGAAGAGCGCGGCCGACATGCGCTGCTGGTCGAGTGCGGCATGCTTGTCGTGGATGTCGGCCAGGGTGGCCAGCAGGCGCAGCGGCTGGCCGGCGGCATTGCGTTCGATGACCAGCAGCGTGGCCTCGGCCCAGCGCCAGGCGCCGGCTGCGCCGTTGTCGGGTTCGGGCAGGCGCAGTTCGACCTCGCGGCGGCCGGCCGCGCCGCTGCCCAGCGCGGCAACGGCTTCGTCGAGCAGCGGCAGGTCCTCGGGGTGCACCCGCTGGCGCCAGGCGGCCGGTGTCCACCGCGACCCGGCCACACCGGTGAGGCTGCGCCAGGCCGTCGAGGCGAAGCCGGCGCCGCGGCGCAGGTCCCAGTCGGCCACGCCCAGCCGCGAGCCGTCCAGCGCCCATTCCCAGCGCTGGGCGCGGTTGCGCCACTGCACCGTGGCGGCCTGCGCCAGCAGCAGCGCGGCCAGCATGGCCGCCAGCCAGACGGCCAGCGCGGTGAGTGCGGCCTCGCCCTCCAGCCCGAGGAAGAGGCCACGCCGGGCGCCCATGGCACCGAGCAGGCCGACCCCGAGCAGCCCGCTGCTGGCCAGCGCAAACTGCCCGCGCAGCGCCAGCCACAGCAGGCCGACGGGCGGTGCGGCGAGCGCCAGCGCCACCATCGCGGGCTGGCGCGAGGCCGGCGCCAGCGCCACCAGCACCAGCATGAAAAGCACCAGCACGGCCGCGGCGGCGGTGCGCCAGCCGAAGTGCCGGCTCTGCAGCGCCAGCAGCAGGCTGCGGTCGAAGGCCAGCAGCGCCCCGGCGCCGCCCAGCGTGCCCAACGAGAGCACGGTCCAGCCCGCAACTGCCGAGACCGGTGCGCTGCCCGTCGCCGCCCAGGTCAGGCCCGGCGTGAAGGCGATGGCCGTCGGCAGCGTGGCGACACAGAGTCCGGCACCGGCGAGCAGTGCGATGTCGGCGCCGCGTTCGAGCCGCGCGTCGAAGTGCAGGTGACGCAGCAACCGCTGGCTGCCAGCGGTGGCCACGGCCAACGCGGCCGCAGCCCCCAGGGCGAGCGCCACCGGCAGGCCCAGGCTGAGCAGGGCGGCCAGCAGGCCAAGGATGGCGCCACCCCATGCCGCCCGCCCGCCGCGCCACGGGGCGGCCAGGGCCAAACCGCTGGGCAGGGCCAGCGCAGCCCAGGGCGCCAGTGGCAGGCTCAGCGCCCCGGCGTAGGCCAGCAGCAGAGACACCAGCGCAAGCGCGGCGCCACGCAGCGCGGCCGCGGCGGCTTCGTGCATCCGGCCCACCCGGAACCGCAGGCCGTGCTCGGGAGCCGGATCGACGTTCAAAGGGACGCGCGGCGCAGGCGGTTCAGGCGGAGGTTGAGGCCCACGCGCTGCGCTGCCCCGGGCGGCGTCAGATGGTGAAGTCGGCCAGCGCTGCGCCGCCGGCCAGCGCCGCGGTCAGCCACTTCGGCTTCAACCCGCGACCGGACCAGGTATCACCGGTGGCCGGATTACGGTACTTGGCCGCCACCTTGGTGGGCGCCTTCTTGGGCGCTGCCGCCGCCCTGCTGCCGATATCGGCCAGCGTCAGGCCGTATTCGGTCATCAACGCCTTGACCTTGCTGATGGCTTCGCCACGCTGTTCACGCTGAAAATTGGCAATCTGCTTTTCGAGGGCGGCCTTCTGGGCCAGCAGATCGCCTAAGGTGTCTTTTGCCATGAATTGGCTCCGGTATGAAATGGGAAGCCCGGAATATACCCCGGTGCCGTCGCAGGCCGCGTATGGATATTCCCCGCCCGGCGCGGGCCTGAATCAGGCCGGCGGCGGCACGTAGCCGGCCACCTTGTCGGCGTCGCCGCCAAAGAGGAATTGCTCCATCTGGCGCGCCAGATACTGCCGTGCCCGGGCATCGGCCAGATTCAGCCGGTTTTCGTTCACCAGCATGGTCTGGTGCTTCTTCCAGAGCTCGAAGGCTTCCTTGCTGACGTTGTCATAAATGCGCTTGCCCAGTTCACCCGGGTAGGGCGAAAAGCCCAGGCCTTCGGCTTCCTTCTTCAGATAAACACATTGCACCATGCGGGCCATATCTTCCTCACTTTTCAGAGTTTCTTGACCAGCACCTGCGAACGCCGGTCCCAGTTGTATTTGCGTTTGCGCGCCTCGGGCAACCATTCCGGGTCGACCGACGTAAAACCACGCCTCATGAACCAGTGCATCGTGCGCGTGGTCAGCACGAAGATACTGGCAAAACCGGCGGCGCGTGCCCGCTGTTCGATGCGCTTGAGCAGCCGCTCGCCGTCGCCCTGGCCCTGCGACAGCGGCGATACCGTGAGCGCGGCCATTTCGGCCGTCTTCGCTTCAGGGTAAGGGTAGAGCGCGGCGCAGCCGAAGATGATGCCGTCGTGCTCGACGACGCTGTAGTACTCGATGTCGCGTTCGATCTCGGTGCGTTCGCGCCGCACCAGCGTGCCGTCGCGTTCAAAGGGCTCGATGAGCTGCAGGATGCCGCCGACGTCGTCGCTGCTGGCCTCGCGCAGGCTCTCGAGCTTCTCGTCGACCACCATCGTGCCCACGCCGTCGTGCGTGAAGACCTCCAGCAGCAGCGCGCCGTCGGTGGCGAAGGGCAGGATGTGCGAACGCTCGACGCCGCCCTCGCAGGCTTTCACGCAGTGCTGCAGGTAGAAGGCGGTGTCGGTGGGCAGCGTGGGCGCGGGCAAGGCGGCCAGCAACTTGCGCGCCTCGGCCAGTGAAAGCTCGGTGTCGATGGCGCTTTCCGGGTCTTCCTGCGTTTCGCGGATGCCCGGCATCTCGGTCATGAAGACCAGCTTGTCGGCCTGCAAGGCGATGGCGGTGGCGGTGGCCACGTCTTCCATCGTCAGGTTGAAGGCCTCGCCTGTCGGCGAAAAGCCGAAGGGGCTGAGCAGCACCAGCGCGCTGATGTCGATGGCGCGGCGGATGGCCGCCGAGTCGACGCGCCGCACCAGGCCGCTGTGGATGAAGTCGGTGCCGTCGACGATGCCCACCGGCCGCGCGGTGAGGAAGTTGCCTGAGACCACACGCACCGTGGCGTTGGCCATCGGCGTGTTCGGCAGGCCCTGCGAAAACGCGGCCTCGATCTCGAAACGCAACTGGCCCGCGGCTTCCTGCGCTGCGTCCAGCGCCACCGAGTCTGTGACGCGGATGCCGCGCACGAAGCGTGACACCTGTCCCTTGGCGGCCAGCTGTTCGGTCACCTGCGGCCGGAAGCCATGCACCAGCACCAGCTTGATGCCCATGGCGTGCAGGATCGACAGGTCCTGCACGAAGGTGTTGAGCTTGCCGGCGGCGATGGCTTCGCCGGCGAGCGCCACCACGAAGGTCTTGCCGCGGTAGGCGTGGATGTACGGCGCCACGGCGCGGAACCACGGTACGAAGGTGTGCGGGAAGACGAGGCTCATGAAGGGGGTCGACAAGTGGCGCGATTGTGCCGCAGCATCCACGTCCCAAGCCCTCGCCAGGAGACCACGATGGACGCGTACAAAACCCACGGTGCCTTCAGCTGGAACGAGCTGACGACCAGCGACCCGGCCGCGGCGGCCGACTTCTACGGCAAGCTCTTCGGCTGGACCGTCAAGGCGCCCGACCCGGCGATGGGCGGCTACCGCGTCGTCAACATCGGCGATACCAGCATCGCCGGCATGTTGGCCAACCCCGAGGGCGCGCCGCCGACGCTGCCGCACTGGGGCGCCTACATCACCGTCAGCAACGTCGACCAGACGCTGGAGCGCTGCACTGCGCTGGGTGGCCAGGTGCTGGTGGCGGCGATGGACATCCCGGGCGTCGGCCGCATGGCCGTGCTGCAGGATCCGCAGGGTGCCGTGATCAGCGTCATGACCTACTCCATGGGCTGAGCCCGCAGGTGCAAGGCCGGAAGGCCTTGCACGGCTGGCGAAGGCCCGAGCGCGATTTCACGCGTGACGGCTGAGGCAACCCGGCGCGGAGATAATCCGCGCCCCGTGACCCCATCCTTTCCGGGCCCGCGCGCCGCGTCGCATTCGCCCCGCGTGCCGCCCAGCCCCATCCCGCCGATCACCTACCCCGAGTCGCTGCCGGTCTCTGCCCGGCGCGAGGAGATCGCGCGCGCCATTGCCCAGCACCAGGTGGTGATCGTCTGTGGCGAGACGGGTTCGGGCAAGACGACGCAGCTGCCCAAGATCCTGCTCGAACTGGGCCGTGGCCTGGGCGCCGGTGGCAAGGGGCTGATCGGCCACACGCAACCGCGGCGCATCGCGGCCAGCAGCGTGGCCAAGCGCATCGCCGACGAACTGAAGAGCCCGCTGGGCGAAGTGGTGGGCTACAAGGTGCGCTTCCAGGACCGGCTGCAGCCCGGCGCCAGCGTCAAGCTGATGACCGACGGCATCCTGCTGGCCGAGACCGAACGCGACCCGCTGCTGCGCGCCTACGACACCATCGTCATCGACGAGGCGCACGAACGCAGCCTGAACATCGACTTCCTGCTCGGCTACCTGAAGCAGCTGCTGCCGAAGCGGCCCGACCTGAAGCTCATCGTCACCTCGGCGACCATCGACGCCGACCGCTTTGCCAATCACTTTGCCGGCAAGGCCGGCCCGGCGCCGGGCCGCCCCAAGCCGGGCCACGCCGCCTCGGGGGGCAGCGAAGGTGCGCAGCACGAAGCTGGGGGGCACTTGATCCCGGCACCGGTGATCATGGTCAGCGGGCGGCTGTTCCCGGTGGAACAACGCTGGCGGCCTTACGAAGAGAGCCGCGAGTTCGATCTCGACAACGCGATCGCCGATGCGGTCGACGAACTCTGGCGCAGCGGCCCGGGCGACATTCTCGTCTTCCTGCCCGGCGAACGCGAGATCCGCGAGACCGCCGACCACCTGCGCCGCCACCTGCTGCAACACGCGAATGCCACGAAGTACGGCGGGCCGCCGCCCGAGATCCTGCCGCTCTTCGCGCGCCTCAGCCAGCAGGAGCAGGACCGCGTGTTCGAAGCCGGCAACGGCCGCCGCATCGTGCTCGCCACCAACGTCGCCGAGACCTCGCTGACGGTGCCCGGCATCCGCTACGTCATCGACAGCGGCCTGGCGCGTGTGAAGCGCTACAGCTGGCGCAACAAGGTCGAGCAGTTGCAGATCGAGGCCGTCAGCCAGGCCGCGGCGCAACAGCGCGCCGGGCGCTGCGGGCGGGTGGCCGACGGCATCTGCATCCGCCTCTACGGCGAAGACGAGTTCAACGGCCGCCCGCGTTTCACCGACCCCGAGATCCTGCGCAGCAGTCTGGCCGGCGTGATCCTGCGCATGAAGGCGCTGCACCTGGGCAACGTGGACGCTTTCCCCTTCGTCGAGCCGCCGCCGGGCAAGGCCATCGCCGACGGCTACGCGCTGCTGGCCGAGCTGGGCGCGGTGGACGACGACAACGAGCTCACGCCCATCGGCCAGGAGCTTTCCCGCCTGCCGCTCGACCCGCGTGTGGGCCGCATGATCCTGGAAGCACGCCAGCACCAGGCCTTGAGCGAGGTGCTGGTGATCGCCGCCGCGCTGAGCGGCCAGGACGCCCGCGACCGGCCACTCGACAAGGCCCAGATCGCCGACGAGCGGCACAAGCCCTTCGACGACGAACGTTCCGAGTTCATGGGCATGCTGAAGCTTTGGAAGTGGATCGAGGAAGGGCGCGGCGTGCATGGCCATGCGCAGGCGAGGGAAGCGCGGGTCGACAGCCACAAGCTCACCAACCGCCAGCAGGAACAGCGCCTGCGCGATGCCTTCATCAACCCGCGGCGGGTGCGCGAATGGCGAGACATCCACTCGCAGCTGCTGACCGTGGTGGCCGAACACGGCTGGCGCCTGAACGAGGCGCCGGCGACCTACGACCAGGTGCACCTGTCGCTGCTGGCCGGGCTGCTGGGCAACATCGGCTGCAAGAGCGACGACGAGGACTGGTACCTCGGCGCCCGCGGCATCAAGTTCTGGCGCCACCCGGGCGTGAACCTGAGCAAGAAGCCGGGGCGCTGGATCGTCGCGGCCGAACTGGTGGAGACGACGCGCCTCTTCGGCCGCGGCATCGCCGCCATCGAGCCGCAATGGATACCGCCGCTGGCCGGCCAGCTGCTGAAGACGCAGCTGCTCGAGCCGCACTGGGAGAAGAAGGCGGCGGAAGTGGTGGCGTTGGAGCGCGCCACGCTCTACGGCATCGTCATCTACAACAACCGCAAGGTGAACTACGGCCGCATCGACCCGGCCGGCGCGCGCGAGATCTTCATCCGCGAAGCCCTGGTCGGCGAGGAATGGGAAACGCGCCTGCCCTTCCTGGCCCACAACCGCAAGCTCGTTGTGCAGGTGCAGGAGCTGGAGCACAAGGCGCGCCGGCAGGACGTGCTGGTCGACGAAGAGCTCATCCACGCCTTCTACGACCAGCAGCTGCCGAAGGATGTGTGCAGCGGCGCCAGCCTGGAGCGCTGGTACCGCGACGAAAGCAAGAAGAGCCCCAAGCTGCTGCACCTGACGCGTGAAGAGCTGATGCGCCACGAGGCGGCCGGCATCACCACCGACAGCTTCCCGAAGACCCTTCGCCTGGGCGGCATCGACTGCGCTGCCGCCTACCTGCACGAGCCGGGCGACGCGAAGGACGGCGTGACGGTGGCGATCCCCATCTACGCGCTGAACCAGGTCAGCGAGGAACGCTGCGAATGGCTGGTGCCCGGCATGCTGCAGGCCAAGGTGCTGGCGCTGTGCAAGACGTTGCACCAGCGCCCTCGTTCGCGCCTGGTGCCGCTGCCCGACTACGCCGGCGAGTTCTGCGCCAGCACAAGCTTCGCCCAGGGCGGCCTGATGGACACGCTGCTGAAGGCGGTGCGCGAACGCACGCAGATCGCCGTGCAGCGTAACGACTTCAAGCTCGAACAGCTGAGCCCGCACCTGTTCATGAACTTCCGCGTCGTCGACGAGCACGGCCGTCAGCTCGGCATGGGGCGCGACCTGGCGAATCTGAAGGCCGAACTCGGCAGCCAGGCGCGCACGGCCTTCCAGGCGCTGGCGGTGCTGAAGACGGCGACGACGAACGCCAACGCGCCTGCGCCAGCGGCCGCTGCGGCGCCGTCGGCTGCGGGCGGGCGGGGCGTCAGGGCCGAAGTGCAGGCCGCGCCGGCGGTGCCCGCGCCGGCCGAGACGCAGAAGTACACCGCCTGGACCTTCGGTGAACTGCCCGAGCTGATGGAGGTGCGCCGCGGCGCCCAGGTGATGGTCGGCTTCCCGGCGCTGCTGGACCGCGGCACGCACGTCGAGATCGAGGTCTTCGACGAGCCCGATGCCGCCGCCGCTCAGCATCGTGCGGGCCTGCGTCGCCTGGTGTCGCTGCAGCTCAAGGAGCCGCTGAAGTACCTGGAGAAGAACATCCCCGGCCTGACGGCCATGGGCGCCGCGTTCATGCCGCTGGGCACGCTGGAGGAACTGCGCGCGCAGATCATCGACGTCGCCGTCGACCGCGCCTTCCTGGCCGACCCACTGCCCACCGACGAGCGCAGCTTCGCCGCCCGCCTCAACGAAGGCCGGGCGCGCCTGAACCTGATCGCTGCCGAGGTGGCACGCCAGGCCGGCGTGGTGCTCAACGAGCAGGCCGCGGCGCTGCGCAAGCTGAAGGACAGCAAGCCGCCGCGCGACGTGGCCGACGACATCGGCGCACAGCTGCAGCGGCTGGTCGGTAAACGCTTTCTGCTGCACACCGACTGGGCGGCGCTGCAGCACCTGCCGCGCTACCTGAAGGGCGTGGTGCTGCGCCTGGACAAGCTGCGTGCCGACCCGGCGCGCGACGCCACGCGCCTGGCCGAGCTGCGCCCGCTGGAACAGCGCTGGCTGCGCAAGACTGCCGACCTGCGCGGCGCGCCGCACGCGCGGCTGGACGAGTACCGCTGGCTGCTGGAAGAGCTGCGCGTGAGCCTCTTTGCACAGGAACTGCGCACGCCGCAGCCGGTGAGCAGCAAGCGTCTGGACAAGGCCTGGGCGCAGATCGAATCGTGATCTGGCTCATGTCATTGCGTATGCGAATGACAATGATTCGCACTACTGATATACTTTGACCGTCCGTCACTCCACACCGAGCCCCACGTGAATCGCCTCTTTCCATGGACCGATCGCCCGCACTACTCCGCCGCCCGCAAGACGTTGCGCCTGTTCACGTCGACGGCCGCCGTGGCGGCGGCCCTGCTCGCCAGCGGCGCCACGCTGGCGCAAGAGCGGGTGCTCAACCTCTACTCGGCGCGCCACTACCAGACCGACGAGGCGCTGTACGAGAACTTCACCAAGGCGACAGGTATCCGCATCAACCGCGTCGAGGCCGACGACGCCGGCATCCTGGCGCGCCTGAAGGCCGAGGGCACGGCCAGCCCGGCCGACGTCATCCTGCTCGTCGACGCCGCGCGCTTGTGGCGCGGTGAACAGGAAGGGCTGTTCCAGCCCGTGAAGTCGGCCATGCTCGAGACGCGTGTGCCAGTGCAGTTCCGCGGCGGCGTCTCGGCGCAGGGCGCGCAGTGGTTCGGGCTGTCGACCCGCGCGCGCCTGGTGGTCTACGACAAGAGCCGCCTGAAGGCTGCCGACGTCGACAGCTACGAGAAGCTGGCCGCGCCCGCGCTGAAGGGCCAGTTCTGCGTGCGCAGCGGCTCGCATCCCTACAACCTGAGCCTGTTCGGCAGCATGGTCGAACACCTGGGCCCGGCCGCCACCGAGACCTGGCTCAAGGGCCTGGTGGCCAACATGGCGCGCCCGCCCAAGGGCGGCGACACCGACCAGATCAAGGGTGTGGCCAGCGGCGAGTGCGGCGTGGCGCTGACCAACAGCTACTACTACGCACGCCTGCTGCGCTCGGCCAAGCCCGAAGACCGCGCCGTCGCCGAGCGGGTGGGCGTCGTCTTCCCCAACCAGTCGAGCTGGGGCACCCACGTCAACATCGCCGGCGGCGCGGTGGCGCGCAACGCGAAGCACCGCGAAGCAGCCGTTGCCTTCCTCGAGTACCTGGCCGGCGACAGCGCGCAGCGCTACTTCGCCGACGGCAACAACGAATACCCCATCGTGGCCTCGGTGCCGATGAACGAGGCGCTGGCCTCGCTGGGCCGCTTCAAGGCCGAGACGGTGCCCATCGCGCAGGTCGGCGCCAACACCGCGCAGGTGCAGCAAATGCTCGACCGCGTCGGCTTCAAGTAGGAAGGGCGCAGCAGAATGCCGCCACGGCCCCGCCCGCGGGCCGGGGACGGTGTGGCATGCACTGGGCCGACTTCCGACTCGACCGCGGCGGGCCGCTGCAACACGGCAGCCGCCGGCGACCCGCACTGCGGGCCGTTGGCAGTGAACCGGTCTGGGTCGTCAACCTGGGTGAAGGCCACAACTGGCAGCGTGCCGACCACCGCATCGACTTCTTGAACCGGCTCGAACGTTTCCTGGCGCAACACCTTCGGTAGGCCGCGCGTGCCTGCGCCGGCGCGGCCTCCCTAGAATGCAGGATCACCGCCGTCTGCGGGCCGCCACCCTGGCCCCTTGGCATCGGAGCGCGGCCACCCGCCGCCCAGCGTCCTGGAGGTTCCCCGTGCAGAGCCGTGTTGTTGCCCTTGTTGTGATGCTGACGATGGCCCCGGCCGTGTGGGCCCAGGCGGCACGGGCCGAAGGCGCCGCCGCCGATGCCGACGCCGCGATGGAGCGTGCCAAGCGCGCCGCGGCCGGGCCGTTGAAGGCCATCCAGCAGGCGTCGAAGATCCGCCGCCGCCCTGGTGAAGGCGAACCCGCGGCACCCGCAGCGCCTGTCGCGCCTACCGCTACAGCGACCACAACCACCGTGCTGGCGGCTTCGGGTGCCGCAGCGCCTGCGGCCGCCGCACCCGCACCCGCACTCGAACGTGCCGCCGAGCGCGCCGAAGCGCCGGTCGTCGCGCGGGTGCTGGAGGCCGAGGCCCGTATGCCGACGGTGGCCCCGGTGGCCGCCATCGAGGCGCCGACTGCCGCACCGGCCACCGCCAAGATGCCGGCGATGGCTGTCTCGCAGCCGCTGCTGGACACGCTGCCGCTGCAGCCCAAGGTGCTCAGCATCGTCGAGCCCAACATTCCGGCGCGTTTGATGGAGCAGGGCCCGCGCGTGGCCGAGGTCGAGGCCGAACTCATGCTGCGCGCCGACGGCAGTGTGGCCGAGGTCAGCCTGCTGCCGCCCGTGCCGCGCGCCTGGCAGCGCTACATCACCACGGCGCTCGAGCAGTGGCGCTTCGAACCTTTGGGCGCCGCGCGCACGCACCGCGTGCGGCTGGTCTTCAACGCAGCGAACTGAAGCCCGCCGCGCGCCGAGCGCGCTGCCAGGCGGCTCAGGACCGCAGCACGCGCAGGGCGCGGTCCATGCCGCCTTCGACGATGGCCAGCATGGCGAGCTCGCGCACCGCGGGCTTGGGGTGGTAGGCGATGGACAGGCCGGCGGCGGCCATCATCGGCAGGTCGTTGGCGCCGTCGCCCACGGCGATGGCCTGGGCGGGCTCGATGCCCATCAGCTCGGCCACTTCCAGCAGCACACGCCGCTTCTCGGCGCCGTCGACGACCTCGCCCCAGGGCCGCGGCACCAGCGCGCCGGTGAGGCAGCCGTGGACGATTTCCAGCATGTTGGCGCGCGCGAAGTCCAGCCCGAGCCTGGAGCGTATGCGTTCGCTGAAGTAGGTGAAGCCGCCGCTGATGAGCAGCGTCTTCAGGCCGGCGGCCTGGCAGGCACGCACGAAGGTCTCGACGCCGGGGTTGAGCTGCAGATGGCGTGTGTAGACGGCTTCCAGCGCCGCCACCGGCACACCCCGCAGCAACGCCAGGCGGCGGCGCAGGCTTTCGCCGTAGTCGGAGATTTCACCGCGCATCGCGGCTTCGGTGATCGCCGCCACCTCGGCTTTGCGGCCGGCCGCTTCAGCGATCTCGTCGATGCACTCGATGTTGATCAGCGTCGAATCCATGTCGAAGGCGACCAGCTTGTAGTCGGCCAGGCGCAGCGGCGGCTGCACGCCGCGGACGAAGAGGCCGGGTTCGATCTCGGTGGCCATCACGCGCCCATCTGCAGGGGCTGGCCCAGGTGTTTCAGCAGGTCGCGCAGGTAATGCGCGCGGTCGGCCGGGGCGTTGATCTCGCGTTCGATGCGCAGCTTGTCGTTGCCCGCGAGCTTGATCGCACGATTTTTCTGCACCAGTTCGATGATGCGCTGCGGGTCGATCGGCGCCTTGGGCCGGAAGGTCACGCTCATCAGCTTGGGGCCGGCGTCGATCTTGGCCACGCCATAGGGTTTGGCCAGCACACGCAGGCGGTGGGTGTCGAAGAGGGTCTGGCCCTGCGTGGGCAGCTTGCCGAAGCGGTCGGTGATCTCTTCGAGCAGGCTGTCGATCTGTTCCGCCTTCTCGGCCGAGGCCAGGCGCTTGTAGAGGTTCAGCCGCACGTGCACGTCGCCGCAGTAGGCGTCGGGCAGCAGGGCGGGGGCGTGCAGGTTGATCTCGGTCGTGGCCGCCATCGGGTTCAGCAGGTCGGGCTCGCGCCCGGCCTTCAGGCTGCGCACGGCTTCCGACAGCATGTCGTTGTAGAGCTGGAAGCCCACCTCCATCATGTTGCCGCTCTGGTTTTCGCCCAGCACCTCGCCGGCGCCGCGGATCTCCAGGTCGTGCATCGCGAGATAGAACCCGGAACCCAGCTCTTCCATGTCCTGGATCGCCTGCAGGCGCAGCGCGGCCTGCTTGCTCAGGCCTTCGAGGTCGGGCACCAGCAGATAGGCGTAGGCCTGATGATGGCTGCGGCCGACGCGCCCACGCAGCTGGTGCAGCTGCGCCAGGCCGAACTTGTCGGCGCGGCTGATGACGATGGTGTTGGCGCTGGGCACGTCGATGCCGGTTTCGATGATGGTCGAGCACAGCAGCACGTTGTGGCGCTGGGCCACGAAGTCGCGCATCACGCTTTCGAGCTGGCGCTCGGGCATCTGGCCGTGCGCGACGGCAATTCGCGCCTCGGGCAGCAGTTCCTGCAGCTTCTGCTTGCGGTTTTCGATGGTCTCGACCTCGTTGTGCAGGAAGTAGACCTGGCCGCCGCGCTTCAGCTCGCGCAGCACGGCCTCGCGGATGACGCTGCTGCCTTCGCTGCGCACGAAGGTCTTGATGGCCAGCCGGCGCTGCGGCGCGGTGGCGATCACGCTCAGATCGCGCAGGCCTTCCAGCGCCATGCCCAGCGTGCGCGGTATGGGCGTGGCGGTGAGCGTCAGCACGTCCACCTCCGCGCGCAAGGCCTTCATCGCTTCCTTGTGGCGCACGCCGAAGCGGTGTTCCTCGTCGATGACGAGCAGGCCCAGCCGTGCGAAGTGCACGTCCGAACTCAGCAGCTTGTGTGTGCCGACGACGATGTCCACCGTGCCATCGGCAATGCCGTCGACGGCCGCCTTCACTTCCTTCGGGGTGCGGAAGCGCGACAGCTCTGCGATCTTCACCGGCCACTTGCCGAAGCGGTCGACCAGGGTCTGGAAGTGCTGCTCGGCCAGCAGCGTGGTCGGCGCCAGTATCGCCACCTGCTTGCCGGCGTGCACCGCGACGAAGGCGGCGCGCAGGGCGACCTCGGTCTTGCCGAAGCCGACGTCGCCGCAGACCAGGCGGTCCATCGGACGCGGGCTGATCATGTCCTGGATCACGGCGTGGATGGCGGCGCGCTGGTCGGCGGTTTCCTCGAAGCCGAAGCTGGTGGCGAAGGCCTCGTAGTCGGGCGCGCTGAAGCGGTGTGCGAAGCCTTCGCGCGCGGCGCGGCGGGCGTACAGGTTCAGCAGTTCGGCAGCGGTGTCACGCACCTGCTCGGCGGCCTTGCGGCGGGCCTTGTCCCATTGCGGCGAGCCCAGCTTGTGCAGCGGCGCCTCGTCGGCGCTGACGCCCGTGTAGCGGCTGATCAGCTGCAGCTGACTCACGGGCACGTAAAGCGTGGCCTTGTCGGCGTACTGCAGGTGCAGGAACTCCGACGCCCCTTCGCCCAGGTCGATGTTCACGAGCCCCTGGTAGCGCCCGATGCCGTGGTTCATGTGCACCACGGGGTCGCCGATCTTCAGCTCCGACAGGTCCTTGATCAGCGCTTCGACGCTGCTGGTCTGTTCCTGCTTGCGGCGGCGTCGCGCTTCGCGTGTGGTGGCGAAAAGTTCAGTCTCGGTGACGAACTGCACCGAGACGCCGGCCTCGGCGTCGAACCAGTGGAAACCTTCGGCCAGCGGCGTCGTGGCGATGGCCACCTTCTCGGGGCCGGTGAGGAAGTCTTCCAGCGAATCGACCGCCGGCACGCTGATGCGGTTGTCGCGCAGCAGTTCGAGCAGGCTCTCGCGGCGGCCGTCGCTTTCGGCCACCAGCAGCACGCGGTGCGCGCCCTGCTTGATGTGCTGTTCCAGCCGGCCCAGCGGGTCGGTGGCGCCGCGGTCGATGCTCAGGTCGGGCAGCGGTCGCGCCCATTCCACGGGCTCACTGCCTCGAAGGGCCAGCGTGGCGTGCGGCTGCGTGCGCGCGAAGAACTCCTCGGCCGGCATGAAGAGCGTGGCCGGCGGCAGGATCGGCCGCTCGGGGTCGTGCTGCAGGAAGCGGTGGCGCTCGCGCGTGTCCCTCCACCAGCCTTCCAGCGCTTCGTCCACCTTGCCGTGCAGCACCAGCGCGGCCTGTTCGCCCAGGTAGTCGAAGATGCTGCCGGGGGTGTCGAAGAACAGCGGCAGGTAGTACTCGATGCCGCCGCCGGCCAGGCCCTGCGCCATGTCCTTGTAGATGCGGCAGCGGGTCGGGTCGCCTTCGATCTGCTCGCGCCAGCGTGCGCGGAAGGCGGTGCGCGCGGCGTCGTCCATCGGGAACTCGCGGCCGGGCAGCAGGCGCACTTCGGGCACGGGGTAGAGGCTGCGCTGGGAATCGGGATCAAACGTCCGGATGCTGTCGACCTCGTCGCCGAACAGGTCCACGCGGTAGGGCACCAGGCTGCCCATCGGAAACAGGTCGATGAGGCCGCCGCGCACGGCGTATTCACCGGGGCTGACGACCTGGCTGACGTGCTGGTAACCCGCCAGCGTGAGCTGGCTCTTCAGCTTCGCTTCGTCGAGCCGGCTCTTCTGCTTGAAGTGGAAAGTGGTGCCGGCGAGAAAAGAAGGCGGCGCCAGGCGCGTGAGTGCGGTGCTGGCGGGCATCAGCACCAGGTCGACGTCGCCGCTGTGGATGCGCCAAAGCGTGGCCAGGCGCTCGCTGATCAGGTCCTGGTGGGGGCTGAAGGTGTCGTAGGGCAGGGTCTCCCAGTCGGGGAAGACGGCCACGCGCAGCGCCGGGTCGAAGAAGGCCAGTTCGTCGGCCAGGCGCCCGGTGTCGGCCGGTTCGGCGGTGAACACGGCCAGCAGGCGTTTCGCGTCGGCATGGCGGCGGCCCAGGCGGGCCAGCAGCAGGGCGTCGGCCGAAGCGAGCGGGCGCGGCAGCGTGTAACGCTTGCCTGGCGCGATGTGGGGGAGTTGCATGAAAGGCCCGAAAACGAACGCAGCCCCGGCGCGCTCCTGGGTGGAGATGACGGCGGGGCTTGAAGCGCACGATTCTAGAATCCGCCGCCATGCCTGCCGACCCGCGTTGTTTTGCCCTCGTGCCGTGTGCCGGCGTCGGCCAGCGCGCCGGTGCGGGTGGCCCGAAGCAGTACGCCACGCTGCACGGCCGCGCCGTGGTGGCGCACACGTTGTCGGCACTGGCGCACGTGCACAGGCTGGCAGCCACGCTGGTGGTGCTGGCGCCCGACGACAGCGTGTTCGAGTTTCACGCCACCAACTTCGTCGGCCCGCGTGCCTGGGTCGCGCGCTGCGGCGGTGCCACGCGGGCCGAAAGCGTGCTCGGCGGCCTGGACGCGCTGCGCGAGCACGATGCCGAAGACGACGACTGGGTGCTGGTGCACGATGCCGCCCGCTGCCTGCTGCAGCCGGCCTGGGTCGATCGGCTCATCGACGCCTGCCTGGACGACCCGGTCGGCGGCTTGCTGGCATTGCCCCTGGCCGACACCTTGAAGGCTGCGCTGCCGCTGGCCGGCGGCGCCGGCGAGCGCGTGGCGGCCACGCTCGACCGCAGCGGCAAGTGGCTGGCGCAGACACCGCAGATGTTCCGCCTGGGCCTGCTGCACCGCGCCCTGGAGCACGCCGGCGCAGCCGTGACCGACGAGTCCAGCGCCGTCGAAGCACTGGGCCTGGCGCCGCGGCTCGTGCCCGGCGACCAGGAAAACCTCAAACTCACCTGGCCGGCCGACTTCG
>Ga0335397_10003958_pt1 | contig 19688 bp, 12 predicted proteins | sample MAT04_FD_205740 | JGI IMG/M metagenome (GOLD analysis project Ga0335397, IMG submission 205740) | Freshwater microbial communities from Lake Fryxell liftoff mats and glacier meltwater in Antarctica - MAT-04 (spades assembly) (version 2) ... | reverse complement strand
TCACCCGTCTCATCGATATGGGCGTGAAGCCGTTCCTTGTGGCCTCGGCCATTCAGGCCATCATGGCCCAGCGGCTTATCCGAGTGCTCTGCAAAGAGTGCAAGGCTATCGACCCCGATCCGGATCCCAAGCATCTGTCGCTCATCGGCATGACCACTGAAGAAGCCAAGGGCAAGGCCCTCATGGCCGTCGGCTGCGACAGCTGCAGTAAGGCCGGGTACCGCGGCCGCAAGGGCATCTACGAGATGATGCCCATGACGGCCCAGATCCGTGAGATGGCGTTCCGCCAGGACCCGGTTAACAAGATCCGCCAGGCTGCGATCGCCAACGGCATGCGAACACTGGTTGATGACGGCCGTGTGAAGGTGCTCAAAGGCATCACCACCGCCGGCGAGATCGCTCGTTCCACGCAGATCGAAGGCGTCGGGTGACGCCCACTCGGCCCGGCCGTTTCCCTTGGGCTGAGTTGGGCTGAGTTGGGCTGGTCGTGGGTGAGGACAGTGAGTTTGGGACAGCATTTCAGAACCGATTGAGAGGTTTTTATGTCAACGATTCAGATGGACCGCTTGCTCGACACGGTGGTCAAACTCGGGGCCAGTGACCTTCACCTGACCGTGAAGCGCCAGCCGACCATTCGCCACCACGGCCACCTCAAGAACCTTCAGACCAAAGTCTTGGATTCTGACGACATGGTCGCCCTCATGAAGTCGATCACGCCTGAAGCCAAGCAGCAGGAGCTCGCCGAAGGCGGCGGTACCGACTTCGGCTTCTCCTATGGAGAAGCGGCCCGCTTCCGCGTCTCGGTTTTCAAGCAGCGCGGCGACATCGCGATTGTCTGCCGACTCATCCCTAATAAACTCCTGACGTTCGAGCAGATCGGCCTTCCCGAAATCTGCCGCGAACTGATCCGCCGCCCTCGTGGCCTCTTCCTCGTCACCGGCCCGACCGGCTCGGGCAAGACGACATCGATGGCCACCATGCTCGACCACATCAACATGACCATGGATCGCCACATCGTCACGATGGAAGACCCCATCGAGTACTACCACTGGCATAAGAAGGCCATCGTCAATCAGCGCGAAGTCGGCACCGACGTCAAGAGTTTCTCTGAAGCCCTCCGCCGCGTGCTCCGGTCTGACCCTGATGTCATCCTGGTCGGTGAAATGCGCGATCTTGACACCATCGAAGCGGCCATTCGCGCCGCCGAAACCGGTCACCTTGTGTTCGCCACCCTCCACACCACCGGTGCCGCCAAGACGATCGACCGCGTTGTCGATGCTTTCCCCGTCTCCCAGCAGAACCAGATCCGCGTTCAGCTCTCCACCGCGCTCATCTGCATCCTGAGCCAGGCGCTCTTGCCCCGGACCGATAGCCCCGGCCTCGTCGCCGCCTACGAGTTCCTCGTGGTCACCCCTGCCATCGCCAACCTCATCCGTGAGGGTAAAACCTACCGCATCGATTCCTCGATCCAGACCGGTAAAAAGTTCGGCATGCAGTTACTCGATGACCACCTCTGGGCCCTCTACATGGCCGGAAAGATCTCTGCCGAAGACATGATCGATCGCTCCAAGAACCCCAGCGATCTCACTGACAAAGTTCACCGCCTTGGCCGAACCGTGGGCCGAACAGAGCTTGACAGCGAAGACGGCGAAACCAAAGAATAAACCCTATCAAAATGCGAATGAAGCCGACGCAAGTCGGCTTTTTCTTTTGAATGCGGGTGGGTAACAATGATTGAAAACAAAGTGTCGCATCAGTTTTGGGCGGCATTTCGCGAGTTTGTGTGGAACCAATGTGGTACTTTTATCGATCAGTATGAAGTCCGTTCAGGTCGTGCCGAATCACCGCCCCACTGTGTCTGATTCATGCGTCCGTGAGTTCCTTCTTCTGATCGTGCCGTGCCGCTCGTTGTATGAAGTCTGGAGTTGATGACTATGGCCACGATCACTGCGGCAGATCTTCAGGATATGAAGGGGAAGAAACTCGGAAGAGTTTTGACCAAGCTTGGCAAGACCACCCGCGAGCGCGTTCACGAATCGCTCGCCGTCCAAAAGACTCGCAAGGTCCGCATCGGTCAGTTGCTTATCGAGCTCGGCTACTGCCAGCCCGCCGATATCGAAGAAGGCGTTGCCGCTCAGTCCGGTCTTGGTTATATGAATCTGACCGGCTACGAGATTCCCGCCGAGGCCAGAGAGGCGCTTCCCGCCGAATCTGTTCAGTCCTACCAGGTCGTTCCAGTCACGTACAGCCAGGCCGGCAAGCGGCTGAAGATCGCCATGAAGAGCGCGGACAACTTCCGCGCCGTTGATGACCTTCGTCTGCTTATGGGCTTCAACGTCGAAGCGGTGGTCGCTGATCCGGCCGCCATCGACGCCCTGATCAAAAAGCACTATTCCAAGGTCGAGTCAGTCACCGATGTCGTGTCCGAACTCGCCAAGGACGAACGCCTGAAAGGGCTCGCACTCGGCAGCAAAGGCGGCGAGTCGATCGACCTCGATGTCCTGCAGGACGCCGCCAATGACAACAAGGTCATCAAGCTCCTCAACCTCGTGCTCCTGCAGGCCATTAAAGACCGCGCCAGCGATATCCACTTCGAGCCCTTCGAAGACGAGTTCAAGATGCGCTACCGCATCGACGGCGTGCTCTATGAAATGGTGCCGCCTCCCAAGGAACTCGGCCCAGCCATCACCAGCCGCGTGAAGGTCATGGCCAAGCTCGACATCGCCGAGCGCCGCCTCCCGCAAGACGGTCGCATCGAGCTCACCGTCGGTGGCGCGCCCGTCGACCTTCGCGTGTCGGTCCTGCCCACCATGTACGGCGAGAGCGTCGTCATGCGTGTGCTCGACCGCAGCAACGTCAAGCTCTCGCTCGACCGCATCGGCATGCGCGACGATGACCTCGAAGTGTTCCGCCGCCTCGTCAATAAGCCCAACGGCATCGTCATCGTCACCGGCCCCACCGGCTCGGGCAAAACCACCACGCTCTACGCCGCGCTCCAGTCGCTCAACGACATCGAGACCAAGATTCTCACCGCCGAGGACCCCGTCGAATACGACATCGACGGCCTCTGCCAGGTGCAGGTGAATGTCGAGGTCGAACTCACCTTCGCCCGCGCGCTCCGCTCCTTCCTTCGTCAGGATCCAGACGTGATCCTCGTTGGTGAAATCCGTGACCTTGAAACGGCCGAAATCGCCGTGCAGGCGTCCCTCACTGGTCACTTGGTGCTCACCACGCTCCATACCAACGACGCCCCCTCGAGCATCATCCGTCTGGTCGACCTCGGCATCGAGCCGTTCCTTCTGACGGCGACCCTCGAAGGCGTTGTGGCCCAGCGACTCGTCCGAACCATCTGCACCAAGTGCAAGACCCAGTTCACGCCCACCGAAGAAGAACTCATGGAACTCGCCCTGCGGCCCGAGCAGGTTCAGGACAAGCAGTTCTTCCGCGGCACCGGATGCGACAACTGCTACAAGTCCGGCTACCGCGGCCGAATGGCCCTCTTCGAAATCATGGGCTGCAACGATGTCATGCGCGATCTCATCATGAAAAAAGCCGCGACCAACTTCCTTCGCGACCAGGCCCGCCGCGACGGGATGCGCTCGCTCCGCGATTGCGGTCTCCTCGCCATGTACGAAGGGCAAACCACGCTCGACGAGGTCGTCCGAGAGACCCTGGGCGAAGAAATGTAAGCGCGACGGCATTCATCGCAGTCTTTGTCCCCTGTGTCCTGTGTCCTGAGTCCCCCGCCCTCCCCGCCCCCCGCAAACCTGAGCAGTCTCCGCGATCTGGAGTTTCATCATGGCCACTTTCACGTACGAAGCACTCAACGCCTCCGGCAAGTCCCAGAAGGGCACCATCGAGGCCGACACGAGCGAAAAAGCGATCGCCCTGATCAAGCAGCAGGGCTACTTCCCGACGTCGGTCCGCGAGCAGAAGGGCATGCCCAAAACCGCGGATGTCGGTGGGCCGGCCAAGAAGAAGAAGGGCGGCGGCTTCTCGATCGGCGGCGTGTCGACCAAGAACCTCACCGCCTTCACCCGCCAGCTCTCAACGCTTCAAGACGCCGGCCTGCCCCTGCTCCGCTCGCTGCAAATTCTCGAAGAGCAGCAGAAGCCCGGCAAACTCAAGTCCGTCATTCAGGGCGTCTGCGAAGATGTCGAGGGCGGCACCTCGCTCTCCGAGGCCATGGCCAAACACCCTCGCGCTTTCAACCGGCTTTACACCAAGATGGTGGCGGCCGGCGAGGTCGGCGGCGTGCTCGACATCATCCTTCAACGTCTGGCCGAGTTCATGGAAAAGGCCCAGCGCCTCAAGCGCAAGGTCATCGGCGCCATGGTGTATCCCGCCGTCGTCGTGTTTGTCGCCGTCGGCATCGTGCTCTTCATCATGCTCTTCATCATCCCGAAGTTCAAGGAAATCTTCGCCGAGTTCGGCGTGCAGATGCCCTGGATTACCGAAAAGCTCATTCAGTTCTCCGGCTGGCTCGCCGGCAGCAACGTCGGCCAGTCGATCCCCGGCTGGGTCTTCATCTTCGCACTCCCCCTCGTCTACGTGTTGCTCGTGCTCGTTCGCAAGGCCGGCCCCGGCCGCGCCGTGACCGACACCATGGTCATCTGGACGCCCGTCTTCGGCGGCCTCATCCGCAAAACGACCATCGCCAAGTTCACCCGCACGCTCGGCACGCTCATCAACGCCGGTGTGCCCATCCTCGAAGCCATCGCCATTACCCGCGACACCTCGGGCAACTACGTCTTCGAGCGAGCCCTGCAGCGCGTGCACGACAGCATCCGCGAGGGTGAAACCTTCGCCGTGCCCCTCAAGGAAAGCAAGGTCTGCGACTCGCTCGTCGTCAACATGATCGACGTCGGCGAAGAGACCGGCGACCTCGACGCCATGCTCCTGAAGATCGCCGACAACTACGACGAAGAAGTAGACGTCGCCGTGCAGTCGATGGTCAAGCTCATCGAGCCGCTGCTCGTGCTCTTCCTCGGTGGCGCTGTCGGCACCATCGTCGTCGCCATGTTCATGCCGCTCGTCGCCATCATCGAGAAGCTCCAGAGCGGTGGTCTGTGATCGGCCGGGTGGTCAAGCACGAGGACGGCGTTCGCGCGGGGGACACCCTGGTCGAACTCCTCGTCGTGATGACCATCATCCTGCTGATCGCGGGCATCCTCATCACGGTCATCCGCAAGCTCTTGCAGTTGATCCACATGCTCTTCCAGTCGGGTTTGATCTCGTGAATCCTCCAGACGGCCCGCGCGTCCTGACAGTGAGAAGGCCGATGAACAACACCGTTCGAAATCCCCTCCCGGCCTGTGCCCCGCGCACACCCCGCCCCCCCCGTTCCCCCCGCGCTCTATCAGCTTCGCGGCGCGGCTTCACGCTCATCGAGATCATGGTGGTCACCGTGATCATCATCATCCTCGCCGGGCTCATCTTCGTCGCCGTCGCGACCGGTCTTCGCACCGCCCGTGAAGCCACCGAGCGGCAGTTTGTTCGCAACATCTCGACCGGCGTCGAGCAGTTCAAGCAGGCCTTCAAGTTCTACCCGCCGCTGGTCGACGACACAACCCCGCTCGACACCGCCACCAAACGCATCCTCGTGCAGGGCGACACCGGCGACGGCGGCCTCGCGGCCCTGCAGTATCTTCAGAACCCGGCCCAGCCCCGCTTCAGCGAGCGCTCGCTCCCCATCTTCCTCGCCGGCGTGCTCGGCCAGGAGTATGACGGCGTTGAGGGCTCAGGATTCCTGGCACCCCAGCCCGACGGACAGTTCGCAAAGTCCGGCCCCAGAACCGACCCGTTCCTCGATACTTCGCGTGATGCCGAACGCCTCGCCCGCACCGGCGGCGACACCATCCCCGCCTACCGCGATCGCTGGAACGGTGCCATCCGCTATTACCGCTGGGAACCAACCAAGTATCCCAAAGGCCACCCGCAGTTCGGCGAAACCTCATCAGGCAACGCTCCAGTCCTCTTCGGCGATCCAGCCGGCAACGCCAAGCTGCGCGACGGTGGATTTGCGATTGTGAGCGCTGGACGCAACCAACGCATCGCCAATAGCCCGCCGACCGCCGACGACAACCTTGACAACATCGTGGAGCTCGCCCAATGAAATCCCTGCTCTCCCCAGCCCCTTCCAATCGGCGCCGTGCTTCCGCATTCACGCTGGTTGAAATGCTCGTGGTCGTCACGATCATCATCATCCTCGTGCTCATCGCCGTGCCCGCCTTCCAGGCCATGATCTACTCCAACGGCCGCATCCAGGCCGAGGAAGGCCTCAAGGCCGGCCTGGCGCTCGGCCGCGACGCCGCCGTCCGTGGCGGCGATGGTGAAGACGCCGCGGCGGTCTTTATCTACGAGCCCGGCAGCGGCATCAAGATCATCGCCTGCCGGCGCGTCGGCTCGATCGAAGATATCGATCTCAATCGCACCGGACCGGAACGGTTCGTTCAGCGCGATGTCTTCGTGCCCATCTCAACCTTTGAGCCCGTCTCCCTCCCTCGCATCTGGACCGTGCGCGGCTACGCTGGCTCAGGTCAGATCGACGCCGGCTGGTACGAAGAATCCGGTGGGAGCCCGCGCTACCCCATCGGCGAGCCATCGTGGGTCTTCCCCGAAACCGGCTTCTTTGACGCCGACCTCAACAACTCCGCCGCCGACGGGCTGAACCGCCAGACGTTCATGGTCCGCTTCGCCGGCGGTACTGGCTCCGTCACCACCGCCTCACCCGACGCGGCCCTCGTGGTCTATCCGCGCGACTCGCGCTTCAACCGTGTCGCGGGCATCTCGCCCGACCTGCGGCTCGATACCTCCAAGGATAAGGTCCGCACCGCCCGCCGCATCATGGCCGACAGAATCTCGATTACCAGCGAGGACCAGCGCCGCCAACTTCTTGGCGAGGTCTCCGGCGACTGCTTGCTCGTCAAGTCCGTCACGCAGTTGGCGCTCATGGATGAGACCAAGCTCGCCTCAGCCCTCGGCGTTCGTGTGAGCCCCGTCACCGGCTGCATTTATGAGGCCTCCAAGCGTCCGGAGTTTGTCGTCCGCAACGGCAGCGGCTCAGAGCCCGCCGTCACGGCCGAACGCATCAACCGCTGGGTGCAGGGCGATACCAACCTCGATGGCATCTACCGGGCCGGTCGCGACCAGACCAACCCCACCGACGAGCCCATCGCCAAGATCTTTGTTCTTGACCGCTTCCTCGGCTCTGTGCAGCAGGTCGTGCTCCAGCCCGCCCCCGGATACATCCCATGAAAAGCCTTCACGCACATCCAGTTGCCAATGCTCGGGCGTTCACGCTCGTCGAAGTGCTCATGGCGGTGCTCATCCTCGCCATCGGCCTGCTCGGCCTGGGTGCCGTGCTCCCCATGGTCGTCAGGCAGCAGCGCGACAGCGCCGACGGCACCTTCGGCACCATTGCCATGCGCTCGGCCATCACCACCCTGCAGGCCGACCGCACCGGCGGCGATGAGTCGCGCGTGATTCTCCTCAAGCCCAGTATCGCTCCAGACTTCACGCCCCGCTGGAGCGGCACGTTCAAGATCAACCTCGCCGGTCAGCTTACCGGCGATATCGATGTGCTGGCCGATGCCGCGACCGTTCAGGACGCCGTCAATCAGCTTCCCGCAGCAGACGGCGGGTGCACGGTTTCGCTGGGGGTGGACTCCAACTTCATCCGTCGCTACACGTTCACCTTCCGCGACCGCCTCGGGCGAGCCAACGTGCGGTCAACAGCGGGCACCGAGAAGTATCTCGAGATGAACATCTCCAACCTCTCGCCCGCGCCGGATCTCAAGCAAGTCTTTGAGGCCGACCCGCAGGGCGGGCCCGATCTGAGCCCCGAGTTCTTCACCCGCTGGGCCGACAATACTGGCGGAGGCAGCAATCCGCCCAGCATCCGCAACATCATCCCCAAAGACGCCGGTTGGATGCCCGTGCTTCTGGACAAAGACGGGTTCGGCAACGCCGAACTTGGCGTCGAAACAATCGAGAACAACCTGCTCCTTGATCGCCGCTACTACATCCCTCTCTCCGACCGCTTTTATCCGCCCGATGCCGCCGGCGTCAGCGAGCCGCAGTTCGTCTGGGACCTCGCCGTCCGCCGCGCTGTGGACGTGAAGAACGCCGATTGGACGGCCGGCACCGTTCCAGTTGCGGCCCAGAAGGTCCAGGTCGCCGTTTTCATGCGTCGCATTGACCCGCGCCTCAAAATCCCCCGCAACTCCACCGCCTACACACTCTTCCGTGTCCCCACCGGCTCAACGGTCGGCCCGCCGCCGTTCTGGCCTGTCTCGCTCGATAACACCGGTCGGCCCACCCTCAACGGCACCGTCAACAACCTCGCCGCCGAGAACTTCGGCTATTCCTCGCCCCTCGCCATCGCCATCGAGTTCGAGCCCTACATGGTCGGCTCTGAAGAAAAACGCGATCGCCTCTCACTCCGCAACGGCGCGGGCACGCGCCGCGATGTCTACTTCGCCCAGCTTGCCCAGCCCGGCCAGCAGATTGTTGACAATCTCGGCAACATCTACACCGTGGTGGGGGTCGATAAAAGCGATGGCGCTCTGCCCTTCTCGATCAAGATCACGCCCCCCGTGCCCGCCGGGCTCGTCCCCACCGCCGCGCGCAATCCCACGACCCAGCCGCCGACGATCTCGCAGATCGTCTTCACGCCCCAGATCCCCGTGTCGGTCTATGTCTACACCGCCAATCCGTAACTGAGCGCTTCGTCAACTGAGCGCTTCGTCCTGTGGTTCGTCCGATCTTCCGCATGAGCACCCTTTGCTCAGTGAGCGTTTCCCATGAATGACAGAAACCCAACCGTCTCCAGCGTGCGTCGCGCCTTCGTGCCGCCAACCCGGGCCGGCTTCACGCTCATCGAACTGCTGATCTCACTCGCCGCCGTCGCCCTCCTGGCGCTCGGCATCGCAGAGATCTTCCGCGTCACGGGCAAAACCGTCGCCGCCGGTCGCCGACTCTCCAACCTCACCAACTACGCCGCGCTCCTCGAGCGGCAGTTCCGCGCCGACTTCGGCGCTATGACCCGCGATGGTTACCTCGTCATCCGTCACGCCGGCGCCGACAAAAACGGTAATGGCGAGTTCCTCCTCACCAGCAACCCTGAGAACAGCCTCCAGACCGGCGACCCGCTTTCGAACACCGCCCCGGCCGAAGATCGCATCCAGCTCTCGCCCCTCGATACCTCCCCCCGCCCCCGCCGCATCGACCGCGTGCAGTTCTTCGCCACCGGCAGCTTCGTTTCGGCCCGCGACCCTCGCCACCCCGATCGTGTCGCACGCTCAACCGTCGCCAGGATCGACTACGGCATCGGTCAGCGTCAGTCCTCCTCAGCCGCCAACTTCGGCGTCCCCCGCGCCGATGACAACTTCGATGCCAACGGCACCGACGACCGCATCCCCGGCCTCGGCCGCACCGGCGGCACCGGCATCAATCCCAATCTCTACGCCGCCGATTGGTCCTTGCTCCGTCAAGTCACGCTCCTCTGCCCACCCAGCGGCAGCGACGGCAACGCCCTCCGTCCCCCCGTACCCACGGGCGTCTTCGGCGTTCCCCTCCGCTGGCCCGACAACAACTTCCAGCACGCTCTCCAGCCCGCCGCGCCAGCCATCTTCCGCAAACTCCTCAGCATGATCGAGTCCGACGCGGCGCTCCAGGTCACTCCCACCCTGCTCATGCGCCTCCCGCCCGCAGCCCGCCCCGTTAACCCCGAAGTCCCCCGGCTCAGCAGCGGCATCGTCGATATCGCCGCCACCGATCTCGCCGGCATCCGCTCGGTCATCATGGGCGCTGTGGACCCGCGCACCATCACCGCTGCCGACTTCGCCACCCGTAACGATTTCGAAACCGGGCCCGCCGCCGCGAACCTCGTCAACGCCGAGCGCATGCAGCGCTGGATGATCCAGGGCTTCCCGGCCGACTTTGACGGCTCTGACGCCAGCGGCAATCCCACCGCGCTCGACGAGCAGGGCGTGCGCTATGAACTCACCCCGCCCAACTACCTCGGCCTCCCCAACCCGCAGACCCAGCGCGACTACGAGCGCGTCGATCAGACCATGCTCACCGCTTCCACCTTCGTGCCCCGCTGCACCGAGTTCATTGTCGAGTGGTCGTTCGGGCAGACAGCTCCCAACGGCGGCCGCCTTCTTTGGTACGGCTACCCACGGGCCATCGATGTTGACGGTGACAACATCTACGCCGCGACTCCCACCAACACGCCCGACTACGGCGTTGGGCCCTACCCGGGCGGCTACACCCAGTCCATCAAGCGCCGCAGCGGCGTCATTCGCACCCACTCGGTCAATCCCAACCTCATCCACTTCCCGCGCCCCGGTGCACGAAACCGCGGCGCGCTCTACTCCTGCTTCGGCTACATTGACCCGCTCTACGCGCCCGCCACCAGCGGCCTCGATATCAGCTACGACACCCACGTCAATTCCAACAACGACCCCAACCGCCCGCAAAACCTCCGCACCTACGAGGCCGAGCGCGGCGACCTGCTCAACGACCCCGACACCGTTCCCTGGGCGTGGCCCTCACTCATCCGCATCACGATGTCCATCGCCGATCCTGCCGATCCGCTCATCGAACGCACCTTCCAGTTTGTCGTGCCCACCGCGGGTCGGCAGACCGGCGGTGCGTTCTAAGTCCGTGCATTGGTGCCAGTAGATAGAAGACAGCCAAGTTGACCTGATACCCGCGGCGGCCTGCGCCGCAGGAGATTCGCTATGACCGGTTTCATTTCTCAAATCAAGAACAGCATCGCCGCACGCTTCACCTCGGCTCTGGGCCGTCACCCCACCGAGGCAACCGTCATCCGGGCCGCCAGCGGCGCGCCCGTGGTGGTTCATCGCCGCGGCACGGTGCTCGTCCTCGTCCTCGGCATCCTCGCCCTCATGGCCATCATCGTGGTGGTCTACACCACCATCGGTCAGGGTGACCGTCGCGCCACCGCCGCGCTGATTCGTTCCTCCAAGATCGACGATCAGAGCACGGCCATCTCCGATCACATCGCCCGCATCATCGGCAAAGACACCTTCAAAGGTCAGTTCGCCTATGACGGCGCGTATCTCGGCTCGTCGCCCACTGGCGTCATCCCGGGCAATAGCAGCGAACCCCGCTTCATCCGCGCCGCCACCACCGCTCCCTCGGTGCTCCCAGTTGCGATGTCGGTCAATCCCACCTTGCTTCCCGGTGGTGATCGCACCACCCGCTCCAATCTCGTGGCCTCCAACATGTGGCCTTTCCTGCTCTTCAATGTCGAAGGGTCGGTTCGCATCCCTTGGATCGACGCCACCACCGACACCCGCGCCGATCCCCGCTACGCCACCACCCCTTGGCTCGCCTCCAGCGAGCCAACATGGCTGCGTCTCTCTTCGCCCACGCTCAATCCCACCGACGCCACCCAGCCCTGGCGTGATCGCAAAGACTGGCAGAACTTCTCGATCATCGCTCCCTCGGGCAACGCTGTCAATCTCGCCACCCTCCGCGGCAACTTCGCCGCCGAGAGCGGCATCGGTCTCGACGCGACGGGCGCACCTCGGCTCACCAGCAATCTCACGCTCTTCGATGCCACCGGCAACCCGACCACCATGCTCGGTGACGGCACACGCCAGGCCGACTTGAACTTCCCCGCCGACTGGTTCACCAATCAGCAGGGCACCTTCCGCTCGATCATCGACACCGCCCGCGCCCCCGGCGACGTGCGCTACCTCCTCAACCAGTTCTGCGATGCCGACGGCGACGGCTACGTTGACGGCCGCTGGCAGGAACTCGTTTCCATCACCGATCCGCAAAACCCCCGCTCGCTCATCTCCTCAACCCCCAACCTGCGCCTCTTTGTCGGCGCCCGAATCGTTGACCTTTCCGGCAAGGTCAACGTCAACACCGCCACCCAGTTCCGCACCGCGCCCTCGATCGGCGAGCCCGCCGGCGCCACCCCGGCCGATGTTGATCTTGAGCGCCTGCTCAGCATGACCGATTTCTCCCCGCCCTTCTACACCGCCAATCCAGTCGGCTACGAACTCCTCGCCCAGCCCCAGCGGACGTACGCCCTCAACGGCGCCAACTCGGCCGGCGGCAACTACGCCCAGCCTGCGAACTACTCGAACTTCGCCTTCGACGTTGGCGCCGCTTCCTTCTCCGCCATCATCGACGGCCGCATCCCCGGCATCGCGCCAGCCCCCAACCAGCCCTACGCCCCCAACTCGGTCCGTCGCGAATCCGGCCCCTTCCTCGCTCAGGAAAACTACTTCGGGCAAAGCGACCTCGAATGGTTCGCCGGCGATCGCTCACGCTCATACCTCTTCAGCGGCAGCTCCCCCAGCGGCGCTTCGCTCTTTGAGAGCACCACCGGCGCCACCCCCAATGTCTACATCTATCAAGCCTCCTACGGCCCCGGTGATGAGCTCGAACTCCGCACCAACGAGCGCATGAACAACCCCTCGGTGCTCTCAAGGCTTGAGATCGTCGCCGGCGGCCGGCTCGCCGGATACAAGAACTTCAGCCCACTCCGTGAGAACCGCAACATCGAGCTCGAAAAGCTCTCGCGAATCCCCCAGAACCTCGCCCTCCTCCAGGCCGAGATCGACGTCCGTCAGCGGCTCACCTGCTTCAGCGGCGCTCGCCCGCTCATCTCGGCCGATGTGACCGGCAGCGAGCACGCCCTCGTTCCCGGCAGCGAGACCAAAATCGATATCAATGAGCTTCTCGGCCGCATCCGCGGCGGTGGTCGCGGCGGTCAACAGCCCGTCACCGATCGTGCCCGCGCCGAAGCCGCCAATCAGCTCTTCAAAATCGCCTGCGACGCCCTCGCGCCTTTCTCGTTTGAGCCCATGCCCGGCACGCCCGACGTCAACATCGCCTGGACCAGCGCGAGCGCCGGCGGCAGCGCCGTGGGCATGCAAATGCGCCCCCTCGCCTACGGTGGCGATGTCGGTATGCCCGGCGCGACCGGCCTTTCGGCCTCGCAGCAGCCCTTCTCGGGCATCGCCGCCGAACGGGCCATCCGCCTCGCCGCCCACTGGACGGCCAACCTCATAGACGGCCGCGAGAGCTTTGAGTATTACACTCAGAGCAACGGTCAGCCGATCTTTCCCGGTGACTGGGCCAGCGAGTTCATGGTCCGTTTCGATGGCAGTGAGGCGTTCACCCGCTTCCTCGAAACCTTGCCCCGCTATGGCGGCGCAGCGCGCAACAGTGAACTGTTCCCCGCCTTCGTCGGCAACCGCTCCGGCACTGTCTATAGCACCGACTATTACGACGACCAGCGCTCCGGCCAGCGTCCCCGCATGTCTGTCGCTCTCGCCCTCGATCCATCCCGCCTCGCACCCCCGCTCACCCCCGGGTCCACAAGCGTCTTCGCCACATCCTCGCCAATTCCGGCCGCAGCAGGGACGCCACTCGCCCAAGACATTAATCAGATTACCGCTCAGGCGATCAACGTCTACGGCATCAAGCCGCAGGCCTTCATCACGCAGATGTCGAGTCTCACCGTCTATAGCGATACTGAGCGCGACATCGGCGAGAACGATATCGACGAGCCCGCCGGTCCCGATGGTGATGATCCGCGCGACGGTAACAACCCACCCGATCCGCTCAACAACCCCCCCGCTCGCCCCGACCAACTCATCACCATCCACGGTCGCGTGAGCGAGGCCAATCCTGACTACATCTGCGAGATCGTCGCGTTCCAGTTGCACAACCCCTTCGATACCAACGTCTACCTCAGCAAGTATGACAACAACGAGGGCGTCCCCGACAACGTCTCGATGAACGACCCGAAAGAACTCCGCCACTACATGGAGTTCGGCGGCAAGTACTACGCCCTCGCCGACGCCTCCGACCGCAGCAGTTGGACCACCAAGATCGCCAAAACCGTTGTCCTCGGCCCCGGCGAAACCCGCACGTTCTACATCATCGATCAGCCCCCCGAGCGCATCGAGGATCGCCTGCGGCGCGTCGATCCGTCACTCTCGGCCGAGAACGCCAAAGCCGCGCTCGACGGCTGGATCAGGGGTCAGTTTTCATCCTCCCCCGGCGCACCCAATGCCGACCCGATTCGTCTGCCCGAAATCGACATGGTCAATCTTGAACTGAAGGACCCGCCCGCAGCCAGTGACGTCGGAATCCTCAACGACACCGCCAACCCCCTCGAGATTGACAAGTTCCGCCAGGCCCGGCTCTGGAAGATGGTCCGGACCAACGCGTCCGAAACACCCGGTGCGGGCGCCGCCGAGAACGATATTCACAACGACATCCTCGTTGATCGCCTGCGCGACCCTGCCGCGCCGACAGTCGTCTCGCTCGATCAGCGCCTCCCGGCGCGTCAAAACACCATCGAAGGCAGCAACAGTCAGCCCGCCAACAACAGCGGTTTGTCAATCGCCATGTGGGGCAACGTTCGCCGCCCCAGCCTCCCCGCAACGATTTCACTCGCCGATCTGCCCCGTGGCGTGCTCCCACCCTGGTGTGTTGAGGTCAAGAGCACGCTCCCGGCCTATGGCGATGGCGCTGGTGACAAGCGCTGGTGGCGTGCCGAGCACGTGCGCTCGCTCAATAAGGACGACAAGGTCGCCGCCGACGGAAACAACCTGAAGTGGGCCAACTTCAACGGCACAACCTACGGTGCCCGTCGGCTCACCGGTCTGGTTACCCCCGGCCGGTCGGTCGAACCGAGCTTTGCAGTCAAGCCCCATGCTCAGAACGGCAACGAACTCTCACGCATCAACAACACCCTCTCCGGCGCTCAGCCCGGCACCAACCTCTCCGGCGAAATCTTCCCGTTCATTCAGGTGCCGCTCATCCTCCCGCCGCCCGCTTCGGGCAGCGTCCCGGCCGACACAAAGTCGCTCGGCCAGGCCTACGCCAACGCCTTCAGCTTCGAAGCCGGTTCCGGTGCCAGGGCGCAGCGCCTCCCGCAGGCACCGCCCCTCCGCCCCACCGACATGCTCGCCACTCTCGCCATTGGTCCCTACAAGAACTCCGGTGCGACCATCCAGATCCCCAGCGGCACCCAGTTGCCCTTGGACGACGTGCGCTGCCTCGATGTGCAGTGGACCACTCTCGCCGAAGCCGCAGCGCTCGCCCTCGACTACGACAGCCCCGCCGAAGTCCGCGACCCTGAGTATCGTCTCGGCGCTGTCGTCACCGATCTCAACCCCGTCGAAGGCTGCCTCAACCGCGGCCAACTCGTTCCCGACCGCTTCATCCCCTACACCGATCGCGCCAGCGGCACTCCCGGCATCTTCGATGTCCCCACCGATGCCAACCGCGACGGTGTTTTCGAAGGTGGCGATGTCGCCCGCAACCGCGGCCTGCCCTTCGTTGTCTCGCTCGTCGATCGTTTCAAGACCACCAAGTACGGCTCCATCAACCAGCCCATCTTCGGCACAGTCAACATCTCAACCGCCTCACTCGCCGTCAAGCGCCTGCTCCCCATGCTCACGCCCGATGTCTACGGCTGGATGGGTGTTGATCCCGCCGGCTTCGACGGCACCACCCTCAACGACCCCTTCGACGTCGCCACCACGCTCGATGCCTACGGCAATCTCACCCGTGCAGATTCTCGCAAGACCGCCGGTTCATCCACGCCCATTCCCGTGAGCTTCCGCACCGACAACTACGCAACACCCTTCAACCCAACCGTCGCCGACCCCTCCGGTCGCGCCTTCGCCACTGGCCTCTTCGCACTCCGCAATCAGCCCGGCTTCGCCGCCGCGGCCGAGGTGCTCGTCGCCAACCTCGCCGACATCCGTTTCGGCGAGACCACCGTCGCCGTCAACATCCTCGAAGCCCGCCGCCGCATGAGCATGAATCGACTCGGTCGCGACGGCGAGGCGTTCAGCGTCCCCATCGCCTCTGGCAACCCCGCCAAGGTCGATGGTCTGCTCCCCATCGCCTACCGCACCGGCACGGCCGGCCTCAATGGCCACCCGCCGCTCACCATCTCCCCCGTGAAGGACGATCCGACCGAGGCCTACGCCCTCGCCAACGCCCTCCTCGGCACCATCTCCGTCCGCAGCGACTTCTTCTGCGTCTGGTTCGTGGTGCAGGGCTTCCAGCCGTCAGATGTCGAAGGCCTTGAACCTTGGACCGGCAACGGCACCCCGCCCGACGAAGACCGCTACCGCGCCCCCATGTCGCCCAGCGTGCAGCGCCGCTACGTCATGGTCGTGGACCGCTCAAACGTCGTGTCCGAAGGCGACAAGCCGCGGATTTTGATGCTCGAGGAAGTCCCCGCCGAGTGACCTCGACAGAGCCCACCTACACTTGAGCCGGAGCGGAAAACCGCTCTGTTCAGGGCGTAGCTCAGCTTGGTAGAGCGCGTGGTTTGGGTCCTCGAGGCCGCAGGTTCAAATCCTGTCGCCCTGATTTCGAAATCGATGATTGGCTGGTCACGCAGAGCATCACCCTCATGCACTTGTCGCTGAGATTTGAAGACCGCAGTTCTAAACACGAGGATGTGGTTCTTCGACTCGGCGGGAGCTGGTGGCTGTGTGATTCTTACTATTTTGCCATCGACCAAAACGTGTTGCCGGATCAGGAGGATGCAGCGAAAGTGAGGATCGTTCTCCGCCATCTTCTAGATCAATGGTTGTTCGCCATTGAGCAACTGCCCGATGGCGGCACAGCGTACCTGCCGTATGACTTCTCTGACCAGTGCACAAGTTGGCTCGCCTGCACACGGTCCGCTGGCGAAATCGCTTTGGCACACGGATGGGCAGATGTTGAGGGACATGCGCTCTGCCCGTCAAATCTGGGAGACATTCGCAAGTGTCCGCAGGGCTTTCGGAGCGACGAGTCACCGGTTCTGATAAGCATCGAGCAAGTGATTGCGTCGATTCGTCGGTCGCTGATGGACCTCGCCTGCAAGCGGTAAGAGGGTCGCACCCAGGCGTCTACGGCCAGACCAACAGCGCCTCAGGCCGCGCCGTGAGCGGCCACGCCTTCGCGTCTTCCGGAACCGCCACGGGCGTCCACGGCGGCACCAGCAGCCCGACTGGAAATGGCGTGGTCGGCGAGTGTGGGCTGACGAGTGGGACGGCAATCGGCGTACTCGGGCGAGTCCAGAGCCCTGATGGCCGCGCTGTTGTCGGCACCTGTCTGGGCACTTCCGGGGCCAACACCGGCGTATCGGGAGAGACGGCCAGTCCCGCCGGACGCGGCGTCTATGGCGTCGTCACGGCCACCACCGGCACCAACTACGGCGTTCAAGGCGAGAGTTTCGCGGCCCAAGGACGGGGCGTCTTCGGCCGCGTCTATGAGACTGTCGGTGTGAACTACGGCGTCTACGGCCAGAGCGCCAGCGGCGCAGGTTTTGGTGTGTACGGAATAGGCCGCACGGGCGTTCACGGCGAGTCGTTTCTGAGTAGCGCCATCGTGGGGCGCTGCACTGCCCCCGCCGGAGCCGGCGTATACGGCATCGCCACGCTCCCCGACAACTACGGCGTCTATGGCGACGGCAACAGCGGGTATGGCGTCGCGGGAGAGGGCAACACCTTCGGCGTGTTCGCGTACGGTCGTACCGGGGCCACCGGCACCAAGTCTTTCCGCATCGACCACCCGCTCGATCCTGCCAACAAATACCTCACCCACTACAGCGCCGAGAGCGACGAGGTGATCAACTTCTATTCAGGCAAGACGATCCTGGACGAGCAGGGTGAGGCGACGGTAACGCTCCCGGCGTACTTCGCCGCCATCAACAAGGATCCTCGCTACGCGCTCACCGCCGTCGGCTCCGCAATGCCCATGCTGCACATCGCCCAAGAAATCGACGAGAGTTCCCTCGCCCGCGCCGCCGCGGCGGGGACCGGCGACGCCGTCCCCGCGTGCTCCTTCCGCATCGCCGGCGGCGCTCCCGGCGGCAAGGTCTCATGGCGCGTCGACTCGGTCCGCAACGATCGCTGGGTGCAGAAGCACGGCGCGCCAGTCGAGACCGACAAGCCCGCCAGCGAACGCGGCACCTACCAGCACCCCGATCTCTTCGGCGAACCCGCGGAGCGTGGGCTCCTGCAATCCAAGAAATTGTCTAACCGCGTCATTTCCCCTTGATCTCTTGAGAGTTCAGCCCTTCGGCCAGCACAGCGTTGGGCTTTGTCACCGTGGCAACAGGACCTGTGAATTCAATCACTCCCCCCTGCCCCAGTGCAAAAAACGACATACATGATGATCGAGCGACCCGATCTCACGCTGCAATAGGGGAAGAGTCCCCGTATGGCGACCAGCCATGGATCAGATATCGTTTGCCGGTCCAAGCGGCGTCCGTAGTGGCTGATGGTGGGGCCGGGCGACGCGCAGCGTCGTCGCGGATCATTCCCACGACCGGTCGTCCGCTTTCATGGTGTCGAACGAGGAGTCGCCAATGCCCGAGATGATGAAATGCTTCGTGATGCACGGCATCGGCAAGGTTGGCATGGTCGAGAAACCGATCCCGCGCCCAGGACCAGGTGATGCCATCATCCGCACGACCGCCGCGCTCATCTGCACCTCCGACACGCACACCGTGGCCGGTGCCATCGGTGACCGCCAAGGCCTCACGCTCGGACACGAGGCCGTGGGCGTGATCCATGAACTCGGATCGCTCGCCGCCGAGAGCGGTCTGTTCAAGGTCGGCCAGCGCGTCGCCGTCAACGCCATCACTCCCTGCTACGCCTGCGACAACTGCCAGCGGGGCTATTCCAGCCAGTGCGGCGGAGCGCTGGGCGGTTGGAAGTTCGCCAACCTCAAGGATGGGAGCATGGCCGAGTACTTCCACGTCAACAACGCCGTGGCCAACCTCGCACCGATCCCGGCCGGCCTGACCGACGAGCAGGCGGCCTATTGCTGCGACATGCTCTCAACCGGCTTTGTCGGCGCCGAGCACGCGAGCATTCCCATCGGCGGGAGCGTGGCCGTCTTTGCACAAGGTCCGGTGGGCCTCATGGCGACCGTCGGCGCCCGACTCCTCGGCGCCGGACTGGTCATCGGTGTCGAGTCCATGCCGCACCGCATCGCCCTCGCGAAGAAGTACGGCTGCGACGTCGTCGTGGACTATTCCAAGCAAGACCCCGTCGAAGCCATCATGAAGCTCACCGGCGGTAAGGGTGTCGATTCATCAATCGAAGCCCTGGGATCGGCACGCACCTTCGCCGCGTGCGTGAACGCCACGCGCCCGGGCGGAACCATCTCGAATATCGGCTACCACGGCGATGGCGAAACCGTTCCGATCCCGCGCCTGGGCTGGGGCGTGGGCATGAGCGACAAAACAATCCGGACCGCCCTCTGCCCCGGTGGCTCCGAGCGCATGGGCCGCCTGCTGCGGCTGATCGAGAACGGTCGCGTCGACCCGTTGGCGATGACCACGCACCGCTTCGGGTTCAAAGACATCGAGCGGGCGTTCAAGATGATGCAAACCAAAGAAGACGCAATGATCAAGCCACTCATCGCGTTCACCTGAGCCGGTTGACCCGGATATCCAGCCGAAGCGTCACTGCGAAGAGTTCCTCCATTTTGGCCGCAGTCGTGCGTGTGACGAGCGCAGACTGCTTCTGCGCACGCCCTTCGCAAGTTCGAAGGACGCCCAAGCCTGTCGCCACGGCAGACTCCGCTACGCTCCCGCTCATGAACGACACTCCGGTACTCCTCTGGCACGCCGTCCCCGCCGAGCAAGTCATTGCAGATTTGGCTTC
>Ga0335397_10003955_pt1 | contig 19704 bp, 20 predicted proteins | sample MAT04_FD_205740 | JGI IMG/M metagenome (GOLD analysis project Ga0335397, IMG submission 205740) | Freshwater microbial communities from Lake Fryxell liftoff mats and glacier meltwater in Antarctica - MAT-04 (spades assembly) (version 2) ... | reverse complement strand
GCAATGGCTGTGATGAAGCTTGGAAATTTTAATGTAGTTCCAACTCCTGTTGAAAATGGGGTTTTGATTTCGCGCGGTCCCTACAAAGTGATCCGACACCCGATGTACACTTCCATTTTTATATCTACGTTTGCCTTATCAGCCGGGCAATTTGATTATATAAAACTAATCATCAGCCTGGCGTTGGTGGCAGGGCTGATTGTAAAAATGTTTTATGAGGAAGATTTGCTTTGCAGGCATTACAATGGATACAAAGACTATATGTCGAAAACGAAAAGGGTGGTGCCGTTTGTTTGGTAAAGTTTCAGGTTTTCAAAGTTGCAGGTTTCAGAGTTGCAGGTTTTAGAGTTGCAGCACTTCGACTCCGCGCAGTGTGACAAGAATGTGGTTTACAATTAATGAAACCGAAATCTGACACGTCCTGAAATTTGTTTGCAATTTTGTATGAAATTATACCCCTCTGTCCTTCGGACATCTCTCCTTGAAAAAAGGGGAGAACCTCCTGACAAAATCTTATGTTTTATTGGAGTTCCGAAATCTAAATCATCTTGCCCTTCTCCTTGTCTCCCCATCTCCGTGTCTCCTTGTCTCCCCTTCTCCCCATCCCCCATTCTCCCCTTCCCAATTACCCTGCTGACTCAAACTGCCTCAAAAACCGCAAATCATTCTCACTGAACATCCTTAAATCTTTTACCTGGAACTTGAGATTGGTGATGCGTTCTATTCCCATTCCAAAAGCATAGCCTGAATACTCTTTGCTGTCGATTCCACAGTTTTCGAGTACTGCCGGATCGACCATACCGCAACCGAGTATTTCTACCCAGCCGGTATATTTGCAGAAACCACAGCCCTTGCCTCCGCATAGGTTGCAGGAAATATCCATCTCAGCAGAAGGCTCGGTAAAAGGGAAATAGGATGGCCGGAGCCTGATCTGCGTATCGGGAGCAAACATTTCGCGAGAAAAATATAATAAAGTCTGTTTTAAATCGGCAAATGAAACATTGCGGTCGATGTACAGCCCTTCAATCTGGTGAAAGAAACAATGTGCACGTGCCGAAATGGCCTCGTTGCGGAAAACACGTCCCGGGAAAATTGCGCGTATAGGCGGTTTCGTATTTTCCATCACACGAATCTGAACACTGGAGGTGTGAGTACGCAAGGCAATATCCGGATCTTTTTCAATAAAGAAAGTGTCCTGCATATCACGGGCCGGGTGCTCGGGTGGAAAATTAAGTGCCGAAAAGTTATGCCAGTCGTCTTCAATTTCAGGACCTTCATTAACTGTAAATCCAAGGCGAGAGAAAATGCTGATCATTTCATTGCGTACGATGGACAACGGATGTCTTGTGCCGGGTTCGCGGAAATTGGCAGGTTTGGAAAGATCATCTTCAACAGTGGTTCCCGAAACCTGACTTTCAAAAGATTCTTTCAGCAGGTTAATCTTATCTTGAGCTTCATTTTTCAAAACGTTAAGAAGCTGGCCCACATCACGTTTCTGATCGCCCGGAAGTTCCTTAAAAGCATCAAACAAATCCTGTAAAAGTCCTTTACGACCTAGGAAACGGATACGAAACTGCTCAAGCTGGTCGGCACTTTCGGCATTGAATTGCTTAACTTCTTCGAGTAACTGGTTGATCTTGTCTTTCATACGCTATAAACTCTAAATACAGCACTTAAAAGTACTGACAGTGCAAAGGTCGGAAAAAGTTTTTAGTATTGAAAACCGCGTTTATCATCAGTTAAATACATCTTCGATTTCAGAAATATGGAAGAAATTAAATATGCATAAACAATTCCGGACACGTTTAATTTGTGTTTGTAAATATTTGATATTCATATAATTATTTCAATTCGGAGTCGTCGATATCCGTTCTTCGTAAATATACGCTTAACGATAAAGCCGAAAACCCGAGACATTTAATTGATCTCGAAAACTTCGGGAGGGCGATAGTTTACCGGTTTCGCTGGCAGCAACTAAAGAGAAATATGATGAGACGTTTCTTCAGCAGAATGGCATTGCCATGGTATATGATGGAATTGATGGATAAGCTTACCAAGGCTTTCAAGAAAAAACGGAAAAGCGAAATACTTTTTCTCGCAGCCGATTTAGGTCATTATATCAGTGTGCGAACATGCCTTTGCATACTACGTTTAATTAAGACGGGCAGCTAACCAACCAAAAAGGGATATACGCGTTCTGGGAATCGCAGATGGCTGAAATGTTTGGTAATGACTTTAATTATAACACCGGAGTGGCTGTTTACATCAAAGATATCAATGCAGAGATATAGCAGATGCTTAATCATACTCATTCATTAGTGGACACATTGCTGCTGGCTGACAGAGAATTAAAAAAGAGCTTTCCTGCAGGAGAGATTTACAGGAAAGACTGCCAGGGAAACATCGTTAAAAATAAATTTAATGCCTCTGTATTTAGCACTGAGTATTGCCGGCAATACAACCTGAAACTGAACGGGATGATTGAAAAACAAATGCAGGTATCAATTAAGGAAACTGCCAGCTTTTGGTATACTGCCTGGGTAAATGCCGGCAAGCCCGACCTCTCCGATCTGGATCCTGCCGATCAAACAGCAAGGTACAGTAAAAACCTGAAGAAAGAACGTAAAGTATTGAAACAGGGCAAGTTGATGAACATTAAGAAATAGATGAGTTTTAAATAGTTATAAACTCTTAAATTCAGGAAAGCGTTGGGGTTTGTGATCAGTTGGCAAAGATGTTTTTTGTTTCTCTCTTATATTAATTGCCTTTTTCTCCAGTTCCTTTAAAAAGTCATTTTTAACATCACAACCATCGCAGCCACCGCAATGTCCAGATTCTTTAGCCTTAAGGCTTTTTACAACTGAATACACGGTATAGCCAAGGGCTACGGCAACAATGATCAGAACTATAATTATCTGTAACATGCTTTGTTTGTGTTAAAGATTAACTTAAGAAAATACCGATCTGGTACGTGAGAAAAGCAATTGTCCAGGCAATTCCCGTGGTGTAAACCATAGTAAACATCGACCATTTCCAGTTCGATTCTTTTTTTATGGCGGCTATAACTGCCACACATGGGAAATAGATAAGTATAAAAAGCATAAAGCCGAAAGCTACAAGCGGAGTAAACACTTTTTCACCTTTAAGTTCGCCTGAAGCATGTTCCTGCTGTATCAGGTTCTTTTTCAAAGTGCTGGATTGCTCACCCGCATCCGAACCGGCCTGGTACAAAATACCCATAGTACTTACAACTATTTCTTTGGCAGCCAGACCCGTAAGAATACTCACTCCCATTTTCCAGTCGTAGCCAAGTGGAGCAATTACCGGTTCAATGGCGTGGCCAAGTTGTCCGATATACGATTTCTCCTGCCGCTCGGCTTCTTTTTTAAGTGTAATACCTTCGATTTGTTGCGCTTTGTCAGCTTTTGATATCAAAGCATTTGATTCAATCAATTGAATCTGGCTATCAAAGTTTGTCGAAAAAACTACATTGCGGGGGAAATATCCCAAAGCCCATATTAGTATGGATGCGACAAGAATTACATTGCCCATTTTTTTCAGATATTGAACTCCTTTATGCCACATATGAATTGTAGTGCTTTTCAATGTGGGTATGCGATAGGGCGGAAGTTCCATTACAAAAGGAACGTCTTTTTTGGCAAACATCGCTTTTTTCATTACCAATGCAACTAATACTGCCAAAGTAATGCCAATCAGATAAATAGAAAACAGTACCAATCCCTGGTAACTCGGAAAGAAAGCTGAAATAAGCAAAACATACACCGGAAGCCTGGCACTGCACGACATAAAAGGGGTTATGATCATGGTGAGGATACGGTCCTTTTTATTGTCGAGCGTTCGGGTGGCCATAATTGCCGGCACATTGCAACCAAATCCCATTACCAAAGGAATAAACGATTTGCCGTGTAACCCGATTTTGTGCATCAGCTTATCCATTATAAAGGATGCCCTTGCCATGTAACCTGTATCTTCCATCAGCGAAATGAAAAAGAAGAGAATCAGAATATTGGGAAGAAAAATAATTACTCCGCCTACTCCCCCGATAATTCCATCAACAACCAGATCGCGCAAAGCACCTTCAGGCATTTTATTTTGTAACGTTGAACCAAGCATACTTACACCGGCATCAATCCAATCCATTGGGTAACTGCCCAGGGTAAATGTGGCCTGAAACATAAAAAACATAAAAAACAGGAAAATCGGGAAACCCAGGTATTTATGCGTGAGCATATCATCGAGCTCTCTTTTGCGATCTCTTTTTTCCTTGGGTTTCTCTTTAAAGGTTTCTTTCAGCGCGCCATCAATAAAACCATATTTGGCATCGGTGATTATGGTTTCTGATTTTTCGCCGTATTCTTTTTCGAGCTTCTCAATTTCGGAACTGGTTGTAGTGCGTATTTGCTCAATGTTGCTGAGCTGATGAAGCTGCGAGAGTGTAGTGTTATCCGTTTCGAGCAGTTTGATAGCAACGTAACGGGACGAAAGTTTGTCGGTAATTTCAGGATTCAGTCGGATTTCCTTCTGGATTACAGCAATGGCGTCCTCAATTTCTTTCCCATAATTAATATGGATATGCCTTACAATCGGATCACGGTCTTCGTAAACCTCAATCAGCCTGTCGAATAATTCATCAATTCCTTTTCCTTTTGAAGCTACGGTAGGAACAATCGGAATACCCATCATTTTACCAAGGGCGGTATAATCGAATTTTGCTCCCCGTTTCTCAAGCTCATCGTACATATTAAGTGCAATTACCACCTTAATATTCATATCAATAAGCTGAGTAGTGAGGAAAAGATTGCGTTCGAGATTGGATGCATCAACCACATTTACAACTATATCCGGCATTTTTTCGGTGATATGCATTCGGACATACAGCTCCTCGGGCGAATATTCGGTGATGGAATAGGTACCGGGCAAATCAACAATATTAAAACGGTACGAACCTCTTCGCAAAGTAGCTTCTTTGGCATCAACGGTTACTCCGCTGTAATTACCAACCCGCTCGTGCGAACCAGAAGCAAAGTTGTAAAGGGTAGTTTTGCCGCAGTTCGGATTGCCGACAAGAGCCACATTTATTACATTTCCCCTTGTAAGTGCCGAAATCTTCAGAATTTCCTCGTCAATAGTCCCCGAAAACCTGATCTTCGCAAGACTTGAAGCATCCTCAACGGCAATAACCTCCACCAGCATTGCTTCGCTTCTTCTCAACGAAACATTGTAGCCCATAATTTCGTATTCAACGGGATCCTGAAGAGGCGCATTTTTTATCACAGTTACTTTCTTGCCTTTTACAAAACCCATTTCGGTTATCCGCTTACGGAAAGCCCCGTGACCAAGCACTTTTATGATGATACCGTCTTCGCCGGTTTTAAGATCAGATAAGCGTAGATTTTTGACTAATGTTTTCATTGATTTCTTTTAGGTGTTCGTACAACCTGTTTGTTTTCATTCATCTAACTCTTCATTCAGCTAGATTTTTATTTATTTCTTGTTTTACGCCTTATTTCAAAAGTTCAACTCGACCCGTAACAAACCGGTTAAAGCATTTTTAACTTTAGCATCGGTACCACTTGGGTTTATAATATATTGCAGATCAGGTTTTATGCTAATCGTTTCATTTGCATAAATCCTGTATGTGAGTTCAATTGCGGTTTCGTTACGCGAAGGAGTTCTTCCAAACCCGGCATATGCAATGGCTATTCCTGTTACATCAAATTTCCGTTTGGCACTAATGCCATTAATACGAAAGCCAAGACTGTAATATAAATTATTTTTATTTTCGTTTTTCGGACTTATCCCGATCTGAGAAAATACTGACATCATTCCATTGGCGGTTTTATAAATATCCTGATCGCCATCGAAGTAGAAACCATAATTTTGTTGTTCCATATCTATTGTGTCATTGTGCTGATGGTAGTAGCTTCCAATTTTATAGATGCCGTCGAACCCGTTAATCATACTTTTGGGAAACTGAAATTCCATAACAGTCAGAAAACCATCGTTTTTCGATAATTTCCAACCGGTATTGTAAGGATTATTCTCAAAGTCGTCAGGGGTACCATCGAAAATTGCTGCCTGCATGCTCAAACGCCCAGGAACATTCCACTGCAATGTGGCACCCAACGCTGTAAGCGGATAAATGGGTGAAGGTATATTATCAGCAATACTCGAATGTATGCCAAATGAGCTGTTTGTAAATATGGAGCCGTTTTCACTTTTTGCAAAATTGGCATTCAAATCCTGCAATCCAACAGTAAGTGATAGATTATCAATAGTTTGTTTGTACCACAATTCATAAAGGAAGGTAAGGTTCCCGGCTTCGATGTTGGATACTCCCTGAAAATCGCCAACCAGGTTAGCCGAAGGTTCGCCGCCATGCGTATTGGCAGCATTGATGCGGAGTTCGCCGCCTTTCCACCAGCCTGCCTTTTGCGTATCAAATCCGGCTGCCAGGTTGGCTAACCCGAGGTAGGTAGCTCCGGTTTTGATTCCACCGGTAAAATTGCCGGCAACCTCGCCGATGTATGAAGCTTCGAACGTGAATGGCTGCGGTATTACAGCCGCTGTTTCCTGGGCTTTCAGGCTGAGCATGGAAATGAAGATGAATAAAAAAGTAACGAGTAGTTTTTTGTCCCCTGACATCTCTCAAGTGTTATTTGATTAACACAACAAAAGTATCCCGTTGCCAGCAAACCGACAATCCCTTAAAACGATGAAATTTCGTTGATATACTCCCTAATAGTAATGAGTGGAAATGTTGAATTCAATCCGAAAAGTCTGTAAATGCTGATTTTTAACACTTCTATACCCTGACCCCGTGAAGGGGAAGTGTTAAAAATCCGCATTTTACAAAAGTCTCCTAAAAGGATTTAAGAGTCATTTGACTTTGGGAGAAGTAGCAGGATTATATCTGGAAGTCCTCCAGCGTCATAATGTTTTTAACCACTGCGTAAATGGTTAATCCGAATACGGATTTAATGCCGGTTTTTTGTGAGATATTTTTCCGGTGCGATATAACGGTATGGGTGCTGATATTGAGTTTGTCGGCAATTTCCTTGTTCTGGTTTCCCGAAGCGAGTAATTTCAGCACTTCAATTTCACGTTCACTTAGTTTTTCCTGAGCTGTGGTTTGCTCGTTTTCGCCCTTATTTCCAGCCTTTTTCACAATGTTAATAATAAACTCGGGAGTTTCGTAAATATTAATAGTTTCATCGAACAGTGATAATAGTTTTGAATCATAAAACGAATACACTACACCTATCCATTTTGTATCGCTAAGGTTGTTCCTTATGCTGTTGAAAGTTTTAATATCATTCTGTACAAAGAAAGGATTAATAATTACAATATCAATTTCATGACGAAGTGCATAACCCGGAATTTCATCTATTGAATCAACCCTGTTCAGTTCAAAATACCCTTCATGATTGCCCAGAATAGCCAATAATCCTTCGCAGATAAGCGAAGAAGGCTCAATAATAATGATATGTATCCTTTTCTTATTCATTATTATTTTTCACAAAAAGTTCCAGATTTTCAACCAGGGGAATTAAAATTGTATCCTCAATCTGAGTGTTTACATTTAGATCGAATTCAAGTTCAAACAAGCTGAAAAGGAGTTTTCGCCTGATATGCTGATCGTTTTTCACAGGAAGATGCTTGAGGAGCAGATTCTTCAAATCTTCCAGTTTTTCTTCTATATCATTATGATGGTCGCGGTAATCTTTAACTGAAAAATTCGTAGGCAGGTTTGCCGGTTGTTTATTCTCTATCTGACTGAACAACTTGTTTATATACGTAAAAACCACCTGGTCCTCGTATAAAAGTGCTCTCTCACTTCAGAGAAATATTCATCAAAAAATTTCTCAACCATCAACACCGAAGCCTGCTCGTTGATTTCGTACATCTGTGCAATGTATTTCCTGATTTCCGGGTATTTCTCGTTTAGGTAATACTGATGACTGTTCCGGAGAAAGAGTAAAATGGTTTTTAAATCGGAAAATGTATATTTGACTGATGGTGAGGGATAAAACCCGTTGAAAAGGTTGGTGAAAGAAAGAAACAATTCGATACTTATTTCATTTTTTGCACATAACTGTGCCACTGTCATGTCGTGAACAACCAGGTTTATGCCAAAATTTTCGAGCATAAACATCAGGTACGGATTTGTAGAAATAATATCTGACATCAGCATATCCGGTGTAGCTTACAGTCTTTTTGCCTGGTACATTTTAAGTTGAATTTTATATTAATTTCTAAAATGCTTTCTCATTCAATATCCTAATGATTGCTTTATTTATAACAAGAATGCTTTCAGTATGTAAAAGTATTGTTATTTGCTGATAATTTCTATACTCTCAGTATTATCCTGAGTTTGCTCTTTGTAATGGTAGATTTAGTTACAGTCCAAATTTATAACAACCATCCTTACATTTTGTTACATCAGGATTTATTCATTTTTCTTTCTTTTCCAAAAGCTTATTTTTTCTTTAAAAGTCCGGGCTTTTTCTTTGTCAATCAAGCCAAAATAAACCAATAGGAACAGCACAATCCATAGAAGCCCCTTCAACAGAAAGAAGAGGAAACCGGCTATTCCAAGGTCTTTTAGCAGTTCCATTTGCGATTTAGTATTTGTTTATCTGTTATTAAAACGAGTCGAAGCCCACTCTAAAACCAGCTATTCAAGTGTATTCTTTGCAATCAGCAGGTCAATCATCTTGTTTAATTTAATTCTGAGTTCGATAAGTTCATCCGTTGTCATTTCCCCAGTAGTAAGCGCATTGGTCATATTTTCGGGAATTGTTAAAGCTTTGACCCGCATTTCATTTCCTTTATCGGTAAGCTGAACAATGACCTTTCGCTCATCTTTTCCCGATCTTTTACGTGATATTATATCCAGCGATTCCATTCGCTTCAGAAGCGGCGTTACCGTATTGGTATTGAGAATCAATTTTTGTGCAATTTCGTTTACCGTAATGCCATCTGTTTCCCATAAAACCATGAGTACGAGGTACTGCGGATAGGTAATCCCGAGTTTCTCCAGGTAAGGCTGATATTCTCTAGTAATCAGCCTCGACACCGCGTAAACAGGGAAGCATAATTGGTTACTGAGTTTTAACTGTTCGAAGTCCATAATCAAGATGATGTGAAAATTCAGAAGCAAACCGTATTTACTGATCGAAAATAAAAAAATAGAAACCTTAAATACGGCCTGTTTAATCAGGATTTTATACCCTGTATGATTGCCGACCTATTCATCCGGATTGAACGGGTTTACACAAAATTAGTTCAAAATTGTTTCAAGGTATTTGTCAATCTTTTCAGGTTTTGTGGTAGGCGAAAACCGTTTCAAAGGCTTGCCATTCGAATCAATCAGGAATTTTGTAAAATTCCATTTTATCTTGTTGCCAAGCAGTCCGCTAAGTTCATTTTTCAGATATTTATAAATTGGATGTGCGTTTTCGCCGTTCACGTCAATTTTTGAAAACATCTGGAATGTAACTCCGTAATTAATAACGCAACCTTCGGAAATGGATTTATGATCGCCTGGCTCCTGTCCGGCAAATTGATTGCAGGGGAATCCAAGAATTACAAGTCCTTTGTCTTTGTATTTCTGGTTAAGTTTCTCCAATCCTTCAAATTGTGGTGTTAATCCGCATTTACTTGCCGTATTAACTACCAGAACGGTTTTCCCTTTGTAGGCATCCATTTTAATTTCTTTGCCCTGTAATGTTTGGGCAGAAAAATCATAAAACTGTGTTTTCATTGCTTATTGATTTTTTACGTTTAAACTGGTCTGTTATTATTTTAGCTTTTTAGAATATTCACTTTCCCATGCACTCCAGGCTCCGGTTGACCATAAGGCCCATAATACAAGCAAAGGCTGAAACAGTAAACGAATGCCACGCGACATATAAGAGTTTAATCCGAATGCGTCAGTGCCATTAACATACTGCGTGATGTTGCCCGGAAAAATGAGTACAAAGAAAATTGCAACAGCCCATCCAACCAGTACCCGATATTTTTTCAGTACAATTAAAGATGCTCCCAGCATAAGCTCTGCCACTCCCGACAGCACAACAACCAGGTCGGTACTTACAGGAACCCAGCCCGGCACCTGTGCCACAAACTCTGAACGTAACCAGGTAAGGTGACCGGTTCCTGTAAAAATTAGGAATACTCCCAATACAATCCTCAAAATCGTTTGTAGAAGATTAGTTTTAAAGTAATAAGGGTTGCCGTTTTCATTCATAGAAGTTATTTTATCGTTCATGATTATATCGTTTACGATGTAAAAATAGACAATAAAATATATCGCTTGCGATATATTTTATTTATTCATCATTTTTGAAATTAATTTAATCATGTATTGTGTTGAAATATTGGTATTAAGTTTAATCCAATAATCCAAACTTTTTATTTCTTTCAGCAATCCGGGTAAATCCTTATGAATAGTTGGCTCCAACAATAACCACAACTCCGCCGAGCCAGCCTTTAGGTACTTTAAGATAATATATTTTCATCGGAGCTTTCCGGTTTATGTGGTAAAGCTCTGTTAGCAAATAGGGCTAACATGGCAGTATCTTTTCACTAATTGCAACATTCATTTAAAATTCTATTCCTTCGCGGGCTTCTACACCATTTGCATAATAATGCTTTACTTCTTTCATTTCCGTTACCAGATCTGCAAAGTCAATCAGTTCTGCAGGTGCATATCTGCCGGTAATTATAATTTCAGTTTTCTTTGCTTTATTTTTGAGTACCTCCAGCAGTTCCACCACCGAAAAGAGCTTGTAATATATGGCTATGTTAGCTTCATCAAGCACAATGATATCATATTCGCCCGTCCGGATAATTTCGGACACTTCTTCAAAACCTTTCCGGCCAATATTAATATCATCTTGTGTTGGCTCATTTATTATGAAACATTCCAGCCCATATTGCTTTATCTTGATTAAAGGCAAATATTGTTTAACTGATTTGATCTCAGAGTATTCCTGTCCTTTTACGAACTGGGCAATAAACACGCTTTTACCTGCTCCTGTAGCCCGTAAAGCAAGGCCAAAAGCAGCGGTAGTTTTTCCTTTGCCATTACCTGTGTAAACATGCACAAATCCTTTCATAAAATAAATTTTTCATTTAATGTTTAAAACAAAAAGCACCCGGGATAATACCCACTTTAAAAGTATCAACTGCTGTACCCGACGGCGAATAACGATACACAAGACCTCTTTGCACATTGTCGATAGCATCGGCAACATACACTTCTGAGGTTACCGGGTCAACATCTAATCCATAATAACCGCCTGAACGGATTCCAGTATAAGGGCTGCTGATAAAAAATTCAGGGGCGGCATCGGAAGTCACCGCATGACGGAAGATATGCCGGTTGATAAAATAAAGCGTATCGCCGGTTCCGTTTATTTTCAATTCCGAAGGCCAGTCGCCCAGCGTGAAACGGAAGATTTTTTCAATTTTCCTAGTTTGGGCATCTATCCGGATTAAACCCGGAGCTTCGTATCCATATGGGCTTCCTTCGAAACCGCCATCTGTAACCGTCCAGATTTTATTGTATTTATCTATTATTAGCGAAGTGGGTTGTTTTAACACTTCGATGGAATCTACCACTTTATCGGTTTCAGTATTGATTACCAGTATTTTGTTATCGTAGCTCCAACAATTGGTAAACACATATTTATCATATTGCACCATCTGTTCAGTTGGGTGCTGGTAAAAACTCGATTCGTGGTTATTTACTTTAATGGTTCCGGTTATCTGAAATGTCAGTGGGTTAACAATGGCAATGGATTTTGCATATAAATCGGTTACATACGCTTTGGTATCGCTTATAAAATGGATATAACGCGGGGAAGTGAGGCCGGTAATTTTACCTACATATTTGAAAGTATTAATATTAATCACATATATTTTACCACTGTTGTTAACCACTATAAAGCCTAAACTGTCGCGTATAGCCATTGATTGCGCCACATCGCCCAGCGGAAGCGCATTGGTACTGTAAAACACTTCGTTATAAACTTCTTTTTTTTCTATATCGTAATATGATAAGGATGCGTTATCATACATAAAGTTGCCTTCGTTTATGATGAATAAGCCTGTTGGACTTGCCTTGATCGAAGTTTTCTGTTTCCATAGCTCGTTGTCTTTCATGCAAGCCGTGAAAGCCGCAATAAAGAACAAAAATGTTATCCAAAAATATATTCTTCTCCGCATAAATTATATTTTAAACATTAACTGTACCAGATAATTACGTTTCGGCATAGGCCGGTAAAGCACCGAATGATACGTTTCGTTGAAAAGGTTGTATATTTTAATTTCAACTGATAAGGAAAGTTTTTTTATAGTAAGATCCTTTCCGAGTATCAGGTCGTTCATGTAGTAAGGATAAAGCCAGTCGCGCCGTGTTACATCGTTGCTCGAAGTAGTATAACGTTCGCTGTAGGAAGTGTTCTGGTAAGTAATGAAAAACCGGCGGTAGGAGAGATTAACCATTACATTCCCTGAGTGTAACGGAATATATACCAGTTGTTTACCGTACGACTCGTCGCCCCAAACCAACTGATCGCCGTAATTAACTGAACGTGTATAGGCATAATTCCCGTTTATTTTGTAACCTACTTTCCCAAGATAACCATCCAACTGTATGTTTACCTCCACACCCTGCGATAAAACTCTTTGTATGTTACGAGGTTCCCAATATCCTTTATAGCTGGGAATCCAAATAATCCAGTTATCGATATCGGAGCGATAGGCAGTTAATTCTGTTTTAATTTTATGATATTTACTTATCGCCTGTTGGAATTCGATGCCCGATTCAATACTTATACCCTGTTCAGGTTCCAGATCCGGGTTCCCGCCTGGTTGCCAGTACATATCGTTAAGCGATGGCTCATGGTAATTCCGGGCAATGTTGCCTTTCAAAAGCAGGTCTTTATTTTTAAATAGCTTAAAATCGAACCCTGCATAAGGAATCACAGGAGTGAATTGACCATCTACCCTGTCCTCACGAAGCATCAGGTTAATATTCAAACGATTAGCAAAATTTTTCCTTACCGACAGGAAAGCTGATTGCTCATTCCGTTGTTTTGCATATCCTGTTTTTTTTACGGAATCATTTGAGACTACATCGTGGAAGTTGGCATCAAGCTTTCCTTCGATGGATAGTTTATCATTGAAATCGTACGAATACGAAAGGCTATTATAAGAACTCTTTTGCCTGCTTTTTGAATATATGGCCGGAATGCTCCCGTAACCGGGAACAAAGTTCATCAGGTAATAATTCAACTCTTTTTGCGAATAACCGGTGCGGAGCAATGTTTTACTTTTTGGATTTAAATGTTTCCACTCGGCCACCAGTTTGTTGTCGTAGTCTTCCTGCCGGTTCAGATTGGAATTATCGGGACCTTCGTAGCTGGTAGCCCTTGGGATTGTGCGCCTGGCTCCCTGTCCCCACCATTTTGCTGAAAATATGTTCGAATTGTTTAACTTGAAATACACTTCCTGCAAAATACCGTATAACTTATAGCTTGCATTATCGTTGGTATCGGGCGGGTTCGTGATATTCCCTGTTTTAGGATCAATGTTTGCTATCCCGTGATTAATAAAAGTGTAGTCGTTTTTCGAATAGTTTTGGTATAACCTGGTTTTCGATTGCAGCTTTTTATTCCCTGCATTTAGTTGTAAAAATTCATTAAAAGTGCTGTAACTGCCAAATCCCTGCATGTACTTTACACCAAAAGGCTTATTCCAGTCAACCGTATTATTGATGCTGACAGAGCCGCCAAGCCCACCGCTTTGGTCGGATATGGATGCAGTACCATGTTTAAGGTTCATATCGTCGATAATATAAACTGGAATAAGAGAAAAATCGACCATACCAATCATGGGAGAGTTAATGTTTATGCCATTCCAGCTTACCTGTGTATGTGAGGCTGCCGTTCCCCGGAATGATGCAGTTGCCAATGCCCCGCGTCCCATGCTCTTGATAAATACCGATGTGTTTTCCGAAAGCAATTCCGACAGGGAAAGGTTCATCTTTTGGAGTAATATCAATGAATCTACCCGGGTTTCCTTCATTCCTGCATTCTCTTTTTTAAAAAAGCGATCAGCTCTTATGATCACTTCCTGCAGATGCAAGGTGTCCTTAAGATGCTGCGCCCTAACTGATAAAACAGTACTCAGCAAAATGAAAACGAAAAAATATTTTACCGGCATGTTACTTTTTGGTAAATTTTAAGAAAGAAACTGAAGTTTTGCCTTTTATTTGCAGGATGTAAATTCCTTTGGCCCAATCCGATATATTGATGGTTTGCCCTTCGGCATACTGTTCATGGCTGAAAATCATTTTGCCTGAAATATTGAAAATGGAAACAGCCACTTCGCTTACGCCTCCGATTTTTATATATTCAGTGGCAGGATTGGGATAGAGCCTTATATACGGTTTTGCGGATTGCGAAGGAATGGCTGTCGTTATTTCCTTTACTACTACTTTGGAAGTTATTATTGCACTGATATTGGCATTTTCGGCCAGTGTTGCCGTTACAATAACGTCGGAAGTTTTGGTTAGGGTAAGGACATTATTGGCATCAACGGCAGCCTCGGCAACATTGGTTGACCAGTTGATTGTTTTACCCGGCTGCAGTCTCCCTTTGTGAAATACAAATACTTCTAGTTGGTATTTTGATGTATCGATTTGTTTGGGTACATCTTTGATTACAATCATATCTTCCACGCCCGTAATGCTTTTGTCAGGCGTTACGGCCACGGCTCCGGTTACTTCGGTAGAAACTTCACCTAACCAACTGCCATTGGCCAACATTCCGTTTTGTACTTTTACAAAATCTATTTTGTCCAGATTGATGTAATTTCCATTGGCATCTACTGCCCAGTCAATATCTAAGGCATCGCCACCTGAATTTTCCTTTTGCAAAGTATAAGGGTTATCAGGAACTGTATAAGGAGCGGAGCCACGGAACAGGTTATCGGCATACCCGAAAGCCCTCTTGTAGGATTTTATATTTGTATTAGCAGTAGAATCCACGGCACCTGCTATAAAAGTACCTTTCAGCGTATAATTTTCAGTGCCAACGGATGGGAAAGAATCCGCCAACGGATAATAAGGTTGTGTATGAAATGAATTGGCAGATACAAAACCGGTTTTACCTCTGTTGTCCGACCAGGGAACATTGGCTGCTATACTCTGTTTTAGATTTGTATAAGTTACTTCATAGTTTTTAATGGTCGAAGAAAAGTAATAATCGCTTCCGGCCAGTTCGTACCATGTATCGTCGGGAAGACCGTTGCCATTTTCGTCTTTCATTACCCAAACAACGCCCGGTTCCGACCAGTTAACCAGCGGATTGCCGAAAACAGTAAAATCGACTCCAAAGGGGTTGTCAGGATTGTTTTCTACCGGTTTCCCGAATTTAAATATGACATATCCGCCGAAAGCACCCAGGCTCATGGAACCGGTTACAGTGCCAACCAGCGATTTGGCCGCTTGAGGTACACCCCAGGGCGACGAGTTGGTTTGCTGTCCGGGAGCGGGCTTGTACTCCAATACTTCAGAAATGTATTGTGCATGCGCCATTATGCTACTTGCAAGCAATATGCTTAAGGTGATACAGAATTTCTTCATAGTAATTATTTTTAGTGAGTATCAGGAAAGATACAGAAAAGTTTTATTTTTTGATTTACCCACCCCAGCCCTCCCTAAAAAATAGGGAGGGAGTAGGCTTATACTAACTTATCAGATTGTAGTTCAGTTAGTTAATATCTGCCTCCCCTGATTTTAGGGTAACCACCTACAGGCGGAGGGGTAATATTTGTTCAATAATACCCAACTTATTAATGTTTCCCGATACTTTTATTATTTTTAATATCTCTGAAAAGTATTGAAGGGAAGCAGATAAAACCGCCTCCCTTCAATTATTGCTTATTGTTTTATTATGATCTGTGATTTTGTTTCCTGATGCTGCTGTAACCGAACGACGTAATTACCTGAAAGCATACTACTGATATCAATAAGTTCGCCGGTTTTGTAATTCGGATTGACATAAACAACACGTCCGCCCAGGTCAATAACAGAAACAATGAGCGATTTGTTGGTTGCGGCAGTTATCCTGAACCTGCCATCGGAAGGATTCGGGAACAGAATAAACGGGGAATTTCCAATTTCATTTATCCCGGCATTAGGGGTTACCGTAACTGTAAAAGTATCAGTAACCGATAATAAACCGGATTGTCCTTTGATTACAATATCTGCTGTTCCTGTCTGGTTTGCCGTAAATGCTAAGGTAAGTATATTTCCCTGAATGGAGGTTGTTACGAGAGCTGTGTTGGAATTTGATTCCACGGTTTTTACAATTTCATCATTATCTGCATCAGCAAATACATTGGTAAGGTCAATTGTGTAATCCGGGGCATTTTCGTTAACTGATGCATCGGCAATGGGATTATTTACTACCGGTGCATTATCGGGTGCCATATAAATATTGTCAACATTAAAGTAAAGAGGAGTGTTAATGCCAAACATACCCACATCTGATGATGATACGGAAAACATCAGGCTATCCACACTTCCCAATGAGCTTAATTCGAGCCATTGCCAAGTGTTTATAACATAGTCTTTTGAATTATCGCTAAAACGATAGTCAGCAAGGTAATAATCAATAGTATCCGTTTCATGTCCATTATTTAATCCCCAAACAGAAATTTTATACCAGTCGGGATCGTTGCCATCGGCACCTCCGAATTTTTTCGCAAAGTCGTCGCCCTTATCCATCGACAGGGCTGCATATGTGCTGTTGGTTACAAAAAGGCCTTTTACTCCCTGAGCTACTTTCTTTTTGAAGTTTAGGGTTAAAGGAATTGGCTTGTATGTATTCCAGTCGCTCGAAATATACCCAACTCCATAATTTTTACCTTTCGATTGCAGTGTATCAACCCCGGCACCTGTAATGGCACTGTACTGATTGGACCAAACTGCGGCGGTATTATCAGCCATATTGGAGTATGCCCATCCATCCCATGTAAAGCCGCTATTACTGTTATGAAATTTAGCGGCGCCGGATACAAAACCTCCTGAGCCGTCAGAACCATTCCAGTAGCTTTTTGGATCCAGGATAAGGTTCTCAAAATCCGAAACCACATAATCGCCTTTTATGTCAGGATGTACTCCAACGTAAAAAGTATCGGCTACGAAAATCCCGAGGGAAGTTGCTTTAACGATAATTCTGGTTTGTCCGGGCGCAACAAAATCAATCTCCAGATTTTTGTTGTCAACGGAAGCGAAGGCTACCAAATTGTTTGAGTTTGATGTCACTTCATAGGTGAGAGAATTTGAATCGTCTGCATCAGTGAAATGGGATGAAAGATCAATGGTAACCTTCGCATCCGATATTAAAGCTTCAATATTGGCTATTTTCTTTTTAATTACAGGAGGCATTACTTCGAAATTTGAAAACTGATTGTATTCGGGAAAAAGTTCGTTTGCTTTATAATCTTTTGCAGGATCAAGATAACTCTGGCTGAATGTAAAAGTTACAAGGCATAAAGCCAATAATAATAGTAATGGTTTTTTCATGATTATTGATTTTTAATTGTTTTTAATTGTTTTTAATTGTAATGATAAAATTCTTTGCTGTGCCAATTCAAATAGCCCGAAAAAGATGCCTGTATATACAAGATCTCCCAGTATTGTATTTCTGAAAAAAGGCAAACCGGCTATGTAACAGGTTATTAGTCCCTGGAGACTATGAGTGTACATTTGAGTTGAAGCCCATACTCCGAAATTGGAAACCAGGAAAAAGATCAGTGAAGCTAATAAACTGGCTGCTATCAGGTTTTGGATGCGTATTTTTCTCAAAGTCACCATACCCACTAATCCAATAAGTATAAATGCACCATACGTCCAGTAGAATCCATCATAAAACCATACAAAATGGTCGAAATATTGCCCGTAAACTACATTGTTTATAATCAGGTCGCTCAACCACATGCTTATAATCGGTATCAGAAATGCAAGATACTTTTGTGAAAAATAAGCAGCTCCAAACAGAGCCATTGCTCCGATAGGCGCAAAATTTAAAGAGTGTGGAATTAATCGGCTCAGTGCTGCAAAAAGTATCATAATTGCAACAATCCCGGATCGAAGATTTAATTTTGATGTTTTACGATTTGGCTCTGCAACGGCTCTCATGGCTTTAAATGTAGCATGCTCAATCTTTTCGGGATTGAAGTCTGCAACTTCGCCATTACGTTTTACGATTTTTTGGAAACGAGATTCACCATCCATTTTTATTACTTAAATAAAGTTAATAAATGGTAACCCGCGGGACAAGAAAAGAAAATCTACACCTATATAGATAGTTCTATCGCCTTTCACCCGAAAGCTACGAAAATTCTATATTCGGCAGGTCTTCTGACTTGTTCCGGTTTAATTGCCTTCCCATTCATGCTATGAACAGTGGCGTTTTTAATTAAACCCTGAAAGGAACTTACAGCTACGGGGATAGTCTTGGAATTTCACCAAATTCCCTATTAATCTAATAAGAACCGGATATTGCTGCAAAAGTAGGTTTATTTATTACGTTAAAAGATTTTAAATCAAATAAAATTATGAGATAGTTTTTCACATACTCAGAAATGTGCGGTAATGTACGGTTTTAAAAACGAAAAAAGGACTCAGGCGTTAAACCAGAATCCTTTCGACATTAAATTAGTTGAGCTATGTTACAGCACTTTCACCGTCATTTTAATTTCCTTTACCGGTCGGTCGCCAGCAGCAGTTTGAACGGCAGCAATTTTATCAACTACATCCAAACCTTCAACCACTTCGCCGAATACGGTATAATCACCGTCGAGGAAAGGCGTTCCACCAACGGTAGTATAGGTAGTGCGCTGTGCAGGAGTATATTTTACGGTACGTTTGTGATCGAACTGGTCGAGCTGAGCAGCAGGGACCGGAGCACCTTGAACAATGTAAAACTGCGATCCGGAAGATTCTTTCCTGGGATTTACCTGGTCGCCCTGGCGTGCAGCACAAAGCGCACCTTTTTTGTGTACATGAGCAGGGACAAATTCTGCCGGAACCCTGTCGGACATTTCAGGTACTCCTGCCGGTGGGCCGCCACCCTGAATCATAAATCCTTTGATTACGCGGTGAAATACAGAACCATTAAAAAACCCATCTTTGGCGAGTTTTATAAAATTATCACGGTGTTTCGGCGTATCGTTGTAAAGCGCCACTTTAATATCACCCATATCGGTATGAATGAGTACTTTGGTTACTTTTTGAGCATCTAGTTCCATCTTAAACAGGAAAATTAGGGTTAAGGTTAAAAAGAGCGAACGTTTCATTTGTGTATGTTTAATTTACTTCTAACGCAGGTATTATTTTATTATTTTGATTTGCATTTAATTAAAATGATTGGTTAAAGGTAAAGCAAAGATTGGTTGAAAAGGATGAAAACCAATTTATTTATCATTTACTATTTTGATTTTCAATCTGATATCCTGTATTGGGCGATCATTCGAGTCAGTTTCTACAACGGCTATCTGATCAACAATTTCCATGCCACTTACCACTTCACCAAAAACGGTATAAGCACCATCCAGGTGAGGAGTTCCCCCGATAGTTGTGTAAACGCGCCGTTGTTCGGC
>Ga0335397_10003952_pt1 | contig 19709 bp, 17 predicted proteins | sample MAT04_FD_205740 | JGI IMG/M metagenome (GOLD analysis project Ga0335397, IMG submission 205740) | Freshwater microbial communities from Lake Fryxell liftoff mats and glacier meltwater in Antarctica - MAT-04 (spades assembly) (version 2) ... | reverse complement strand
TGGACGATCCGGGTGCCGGCCTCCACGAGCCGGCGCAGGACGGCCCGCTCGTGCACGATCTCGGCGTAGTAGCCGGCGTTCGCCGCGGTGGGCACGGCCTGGATGAGCTGGTGGAGGTAGGCCTGCCCGCCGATGCGGGTGAGGTCGCCCCGCTTGGAGAGCTCGTCGGCCACGGTGATGGCGTCGGCCGGCTCGCCGCGACCGAAGAGGTCGAGGACGGCGTCGAAGATCAGCTCGTGCGCCGGGCGGTAGAAGTCGTGGGCCTTGACCGCCTCGAGCGAGTCGGCGATGGCGTCCTTGTTGATGAGCATCGACCCGAGCACCGACTGCTCGGCGTGGAGGTCCTGGGGTGGCACGCGCTCGTCGGCGCGACCCTGGGTGGGCCCGCCGAACGCCGTGCTCAGCTCCGCGATGGACACCCGCTCAACCCCTCACGTCCGGCTGTGCCGGGCTCGATCGACCACTGCTGCGTCCGGACCGGCTGGTCTGCGGGAAGCACACCAGAGCCCACCGACAACCAACCGCGGCTCACCGTAGGCGCACCGGCCACCGCCCTCCAAGCCCAGGCGGCCGGATCGGCCGAACGGCTGTGCACGAGGGGGGGACAACCTGTGCGAAACGCCCGGTCACGATGTGCACAGCCGGTGGACAACCCTGTGGACCGAGCCTCACGTCGCGGCGCGCCGGCCCGCTGACCTGCGAGAACGCCATCCACCCCATGTGGAGCCGAGAAAGTTTCGGGCGTGTCACGATCCACATGACCGGCGTCACAGCACCGTGGCGGCACCGTTCGCCACCGGCTCGAGCAGCAGTCCCAGCAGCCTCGCGAGCTGCATCTCTCGAGCGCGCGCGCGGGCTCAGCCGACCCGCCCGTACCGCTCCGCCGCCCGGGCCCTGGCCTTGGCGGCCTCGACGTCACGGTCCTTGGGCGCCGTCGTCGTGACCAGCGAGTCGAGCAACCTCGCGGTCACCTCGGCGACCTCCTCCACGGCCCGGTCGAAGGCCTCCTGGTTCGCCGTGGACGGCTTGGTCGTGCCACTCACCTTGCGCACGTACTGCAGGGCGGCGGCCCGCACCTCGTCCGTCGTCGCCGGGGGCGCGAAGTTGTTCAGGGGTCGGATGTTTCGGCACATGGGTCAACGGTAGGCCGCGGCCAGCATCCGTGCCCCCCTTCGGATGCTGCGGCGATCAGCCTCGACACCACCGAAGGCCAGCACGAACAGACCCAACGGGGCGAGGAACGCCCCCGTGACGACGCCGACGGCGCCCTCGAGGAGCGTGTGGGGTGGGGGCGCCGGCACGCCCGCCGCCACGTGCTCGGGCGCGGCCTGCGACACGGACATGGGCCGACTGTGGTGCAAGTACGGCACCGTGCACAACAGGGTCACCCGTTGACGTACACGACAGGCCCCACCAGCCCCTGAGGCTGTACACCCTGCGCAGCAATGCGGCATCCGGCTGTCGCTCGAGGAAAGGCCAGCAGAGCCTCACCTGAAAGTTCGGCGCGGCCAAGGAAGAATGACGCCCATGAGGACCCTCAGTGTCGAGCAGCTAGGCCGCCACTTCGCATCCCTGCCGGGCAAGCCCCGGGTCGTCGTCTCCGGCAACTTCGGCGTGCCGTGGGCCGGGGTGCGTGCGCTCGACGAGAACAAGGACACGTACACGATCCACGCGCTCAACGCGCCGCCGGGCATCCCCGACCGCGAGGGCGTCACCGCCGAGACCTGCTTCGTGGGGTCCGGCATGCGACGACACTCCGACCTGTCCTACGTGCCGAGCCGGCTGTCGCTGGTGCCGGTGCTGCTGCGGCGTCGGATCCCGCCGGACGTCGTCATCGTGCACTGCGCGCCGCCGCGCGACGGCCAGCTCAGCCTGGGCATCGAGGTGAACGTGCTGCCCGCCGCGATCGAAGGATGCCGTCAGCGCTCCGGTCGCGTCGTGGCCGTCATCAACGACCAGATGCCGTACACCTTCGGCGACGCGCAGATCCCGGTCGAGGCGGTCGACGTGGCCATCGAGGTCTCTGCGCCGCTGCCCGCGCACGACCCGCTGGCCCCCGACGCGAACAGCGCGGCCATCGGTGAGCGGGTGGCCAGCCGGGTCGGTGACGGCGCAACCGTTCAGATGGGCATTGGTGGCGTCCCCGACGCGACGCTCAACGCGCTCACCGGTCGCCGTGGCCTGCGGGTGTGGACCGAGATGTTCTCCGACGGCGTGCTCGAGCTCGACCGGGTGGGGGCGCTCGACAAGCACCACCCCCTCACCGCATCGTTCATCTTCGGCTCGCGCGAGCTCTACGACTGGCTCGACGGCAACCACCGCGTCCGGATGATGCGCACCGAGCACACCAACGACCCGGGCCTGATCGCCCAGCAGCGAATGATGACGTCGGTCAACACCGCGCTCGAGGTCGACCTGTTCGGCCAGGCGAACGCCTCTCGGATCAACGCCCGCATCTACTCCGGGTTCGGCGGGCAGACCGACTTCATCGTCGGGGCCCTGCACTCCGCAGGTGGGCAGTCGTTCATCGCACTGCGTTCCTGGCACCCGAAGGCGGACGTCTCGACCGTCGTGCCGCTGCTCGACGAACCGGTCACCAGCTTCCAGCAGAGCGCCATCGTCACCGAGAACGGCATCGCCGAGCTGTGGGGTTACGACCAGCAGGCCCAGTGCCGACACATCATCCGCGACGCCGCCCACCCGCAGGTGCGCGACGAACTGTGGGAGGAAGCCGCCCACCTCGGTCTGGCCTGATCCCTGCACCCCTCCCCCGGCGAGTTGGGTGCTGAGATGGCTGCCCTGAGGACCACCTCGGCACCCGACTCGGCGTTGGTGAGGGCGGTGCGAAGTGCGTTGGCCGATGCCGGCAACCCCGAGAAGGCGGCCGGCCAGCAGCGCTACATGAAGTCGGTGATGCCGTACCGCGGCCTCACCTCGCCCGAGCTCCGGGTGCTGCTGCGGCCGCTGCTCGCCGACGCGTCGTTGGCGCCGGCGTCGCGGGAGGCGTGGGAGGCGGACGTGCGCGCACTGTGGGACGACGCGGCCTACCGCGAGGAGCGTTACGCCGCGCTCGCACTGACCGGTCACCGGGCGGCTCGGGCGTGGCAGGACCCGCATTCGCTGGGCGTCTACCGCCACCTCGTCGAGACGGGCGCGTGGTGGGACTACGTCGACGTCGTCGCCGCAGACCGGGTCGGGCCGATCCTGTTGCGGCACAGGGTTTTCGTGACGCCGATGATGCGTGCGTATGCCGTGGACGAGCACCTGTGGGTACGCCGCACCGCCATCCTCGCCCAGCTCAAGCACCGCGAGGAGACCGACCTCGACCTGCTCTGCGACGTCATCGACGCCAACCTCGAGGAATCGAGGTACGGGAGCGAGTTCTTCATCCGCAAGGCGATCGGCTGGGCGCTGCGTCAGCATGCGCGGGTCGAGCCCGAGTGGGTGCGGGGCTTCGTCGAGGCGCGCGGCGACCGGCTGAGCGGCCTGTCGAGGCGAGAGGCCCTCAAGCACCTGTGACGCCCACCCCACCCACACCGTCACCTCCCATGGTTTTCGCGAAGTCAGGAGCACTTCGCCCAGTCAGGGGCGTATACGGCCCTGACTGGGCGAAAGAGCCCTGCGCCGGCGAAGTGCTCCTGACTTCGCAAGAGAACGCGCGCACGTCACCCGGCCGGGCCGAGCCGCCCGCAGCGTCGTCGGTCCGACCGCCCTGCGACCGCTACGACGCAGCCCGGGCGCCCAGGTCGACCCACACGTTGGCGGGCAGCGGGCGGATGCCGTGCTGCGCCAGCAACGCACCCAGCTTGCCGCGATCAAGGGCGATCGCCCAGGTCCAGCGGGCGACCCGCGACTGCCGGCGCAGCCGGTCCTCGCGCTGCTTCTCGCGCCAGACGACCTCCGCCGCCTCGGCCGGGGTGGCGTTCTCGGCCACGCGGTACTTCACCTTGCCGTCGAACTCGCCGACCACGGCTTCCCAGCCGAAGTCGACGAAACCGACCAGCCCTTCGGCATCACGAACCTCCCTCTGCAGCTGCGGTCTCGGGAGGTTCAGCAGGAACATCTGGACGCGGGACAGGCTCTCGCCGGGGCTCATGCTGAGGGGGTCCGCCAGGGCTCCCACCAGACGCGCTGCGACCCGACCGCGGACGCGCGGCGGCACGGCATCGACCTCGGCCATGAGCTCGGCGAGCGTGCACAGCTCGTGTCGCAGGGCGTGGTCCGCCGCTGCGACGGCGGTGTGCAGCGTGCCGGTGCGTGCCAGGTCGACCACCGTCCTGGCCGGGCTCGTCACCCGCAGGTCCCCGTGCCGGACCGTGGCAGCCTCGCGGCCCACGTGCGGTCGGACGAGCGACGACCCGCGACCACGCGCCTCGGTCGCGACGAGCACCCGCACGGCATCCGGCCACTGCTCGACCCGCGGCAACCCCCACACGGCAGCCGCAGACGTCACCGCGAACACGGGGTCCTCACGCTCCAGGCACAGCCCGGTGGCATGCACGAGCGCGGCGTGCCGGTGCTCAGGGGTGAGCCGGCGCCACTCGTGCTCGGTGACCCACACACCGTTGCGCACCTGGTGCCACCTGCCACGCGTCGGCTCCACGCCTGCAGCACGCAGGTCCCGGCCACGACGCAGGATGCCTGCGTCGAACGGGATCGGGGCAGCGGGACCAAGCACCCGGCCACCGTGCCAGAACCTGCCGTCGCCACCAGCGAGATATCCACAGGCCCGGCCCATGGCCATCCCACCGCTATCTCACCGCCATCCCTTCGGCACCGCTTCGACACCCCTTCGGCACCCCTTTCGGCACCCCGTCGCCGTCCAGCCGCCTCTTCGAAGTCAGGAGCAGTTCGCCCGCTCCGGAGGTTCTCGCCGAGTCTGGATCGAGTACGGCCCTGACTGTGCGAAGTGCTCCTGACTTCGCGGGGGGGCGGGCCGTGGGACAGTGCCACCCGTGACGCAGACGACCGGGCCGGGCCAGCACCGCGAGGTGCTGCGGCTGGCCGTGCCCGCGTTCCTGGCCCTGGTGGCCGAGCCGCTCTTCCTGCTGGCCGACGCCGCGATCGTCGGGCGCCTCGGGGTCGCATCCCTCGCCGGCCTGGGCGTGGCGAGCGCCGTGCTGCTCACCTCGGCCAACATCTTCGTCTTCCTGGCCTACGGCACCACCGCCGTCGTCGCCCGCCAGCTCGGTGCGGGCTCGCGCGCCGGAGCCATCGCCGCCGGCATCGACGGCACCTGGCTGGCGATCGCCCTCGGCACCGTCACGGCGGCCCTCGTCGCCCTGTTCGCCGGCCCGCTCGCCCACGTGTTCGGTGCGTCCGCCGCCGCCATCGACCAGGCGGTGACCTACCTGCGGATCTCGGCCCTCGGCATCCCCGCCATGCTGGTCGTGCTGGCCACCACCGGGGTACTGCGCGGCCTGCAGGACACCCGTACGCCGCTCCTCGCCGCGGTGGGTGGGTTCAGCCTGAACATCGTGCTCAACGTGTGGTTCGTGCACGGGCTGCACTGGGGCATCGCCGGGTCGGCCTGGGGCACCGTCATCGCCCAGACCGCGATGGCAGCGGCGCTCGTCGTGGTGCTGGTGCGGTATGCCGCGGGCACGGCGGTGCCGCTGCGGGCCCACCCCGGGCGCGTGCTCGCGGCGGCCCGCGGCGGCGTTCCCCTGCTGGTGCGCACCCTCGCCCTGCGCGCCGTGCTCCTGGTGACCACGTGGGTGGCGGCCGACCTCGGCGACGTGCCGCTGGCCGCCTACCAGGTGACCGCCACCATCTGGACCTTCCTCGCCTTCGCCCTCGACGCCCTGGCCATCGCCGCCCAGGCCATCACGGGCAAGGCACTGGGCGCGGGCGAGGTCGACCGCACCCGTGCCGCGACGACCCTGATGGTGCGGTGGGGCATCGTCGTGGGCATCGGGTTCGGCGTGCTGCTGCTCCTGCTGGCCCCGGTGCTCGGCCCCCTGTTCACACCCGACCCCGCGGTGCAGGCCGCGATCGCGGGTGGCCTGGTGGTGGTCGCCCTCGGCCAGCCACTCTCGGGCTTCGTGTTCGTCGTCGACGGAGTGCTCATCGGCGCGGGCGACGGCCCGTGGCTGGCCCGCGCCATGCTCGTGACCCTCGCCGCCTACCTGCCGCTCATCCTCGCCGTGCACGCCGCCGGCGACTGGCTGCTCGAGGGTGGCAGCACGCGCGGCCAGGTGAACTCCGTCGTCTGGCTGTGGCTCGCCTTCACCGCCTTCATGTCGGTACGCGGCACCCTGATGTGGATGCGCGTGCGCACCGACCGCTGGGTGGTCACCGGCGCGACCCGTGCCTGAGGCGACTACGGCACGTCGATGACGGCGACCGCCGCCTCGCGCCTGGGGTCGCCCGCGGCCTGGAGCACGCCGTCCTCGCGGCGGTAGGCCGCGCCCACCCCACCGAAGAACATCTGCCGGATGCCGTGGTCGTGGCCGCGCAGCCCGGACTCGCGCACCGCCTCGGCGATCGCGTCGTCGCTCTCGTGCTCGACGACGGCGACACCGTCCTCGTCGATGCGCACGTGCAGGCGCGGTGCCTCGATGGCGTGCTTGAGGTCGGCGCCGTGCAGGCAGCCCTGCCCGAGGACGAGCATCAGTGCGGTGGTGATGCGGTCGGCGCCCGGGGAGCCGATCGCCAGCACCCGACCGTCTGCCGTGCGGCCGGTGGTGGGCGCCATGTTGGAGGCGAGGCGGGTGCCCGGGGCGAGCTGGTGCAGACCCAGCTTGTTCAGCTCGGGTTCACCGAGGGCGTTGTTGAGCAGCATGCCGGTGCCCGGCACGGCGATTCCGGCGCCGTAGCCGCTCGACACGGTGACCGCGCACGCGGTGCCGTCGCGGTCGACGACCGAGATGTTCGCGGTGCTCGAACTGGTCGGGAGCCCCGCCAGCCCGTGCCGGTCGACGGACAGGAGCAGCTCGTGCCCCGCGGTGTCGAGGTCGTGGGCGAGGTCGTGCACCTCGTACCGGTAGCGCAGCACCGACTGCTGGATGGCGATGATGTCGGGCCAGTGCCAGTTGCCCCGGCGCCCCAGCTCGCCGAGCATCACTGCGAGCATCGGGCCACCCACCGAGGGTGGCGGGTTCACCGCGAGGTCCCAGTCGCCGACGACGCGGCGCACGGGAGGTCGCACCAGCGGCGTGTACTCGGCCAGGTCTCGGTGCGTGACCAACCCACCGTGCGCGGTCATGTCGTCGACCATCGCCCGGCCGACCTCACCGGTCGTGAGCACCGAAGCCCCCTCGCGCGCAACGAGACCGAGCACATCGGCGAGGGCGGGGTTGGTGACGACGTCACCGGCGACCACCGGGGAGCCGTCCGCACGGGTGACGACGCGGAACGCGTTCGGATCGCGCCCGAACAGCGAGTGCGCCGTGAAGAAGAGGTAGCGCGCCGCGGCACCGCCGACCCGGTAGCCGTCACCCGTGGCCCGTGCCGCCGGCGCCACGACGTCGGCCCAGGGCAGGTCCCCGAGCTCCTCGACGGCCAGCTCGCAGGCGGTTGCTGCTCCCGGTGTCGCGACCGACCCGTGCCCCGCGAAGAGCCGCACCCCACCGCCGTACTCCATGACGACCTCGTGGACCCCGCCCCCGAAGCGCTCGAGCGGCAGCCCCCGGCCCGGCATCTCGACGTTGCCGTCGATGACGACCGGCTCTCCGGTGGCGGGCCAGACGGAGACGAACGCACCGCCGGCGAGCGAGACGATGCCGGGCTCGGTGCACATCGCCGCGAGGGCGGCGGCGACGGCGACGTCGACCGCGTTGCCACCGGCCAGGGCGACCTCGCGCCCGGCCGCCAGCGACACCGGCCCGGTCGCCGCGATCGACACCCGTCCACCCATGAGCCTGATCCTGCCACTGGGGCACCACGTGGCTGCGCGGGCCCGGGCGAACCCTTCCCGGATTGGTAGCGTGCGTGGACATGACCCGCCCGACCCTCGGCATCATCGCCGGCACCGGCTTCTACGACCTCGAGGCACTGCAGGATGCCGTGGACGAGGCCGTCGCCACCCCCTTCGGCGCGGCACGGGTCACCCGAGGCACCTGGCACGGCCTGCCGGTCGTCTTCCTCACCCGCCACGGAGCCGGCCACTCGGTACCCCCGCACCTGGTCAACTACCGGGCGAACATCCGGGCGCTGGCCGACCTCGGCGTGCGCGACATCGTGGCGGTCAACGTCACCGGGTCGATCGACCCGGAGCTGCGACCCGGTGACCTGCTGTGCCTCGACGACTTCCTCGACCTCACCAGGCAGCGGCCGGTCACGTTCTTCGACGGCTCCGGGCCCGAGGGAATCGTGCACACCGACGTCGTCGAGCCCTACCACCCCGACCTCCGTCGCGAGATCCTCGAGTCCGCCTCCAGCGCAGGCCAGTCCATCCGCGACGGAGGTGTCTACGCCTGCTTCGAGGGGCCGCGGTTCGAGACCAGGGCCGAGATCCGGCTGGCCCGGCTCGCAGGTGCCGACGTCGCCGGAATGACCGGCGTGCCCGAGGTGACCCTCGCCGCCGAGGCGGGCCTGCGGTATGCCGCCATCTCCCTCGTCGTGAACCCCGCCTCGGGCGTCGGCGACACCACCGAACCGATCACCATGGAGGAGATCAGCTCGGTGCTCGCGACCAGCGCCACCAAGGTGCTCGCCATCCTCGACGAGCTGGTGCACACCCGCGCGACCTTCCCCGACCCCGACCCCGATCCCGATCCCGATCCCGATCCCGATCCCGACAAGACGGCCGATGCCGACGAGACCGCCGAATGAGCCGCATCCACATCGTGAACGCCACCTACGTCGTCACGGTCGACGACACCGACCGCATCCTCACCAACCAGACCATCACCATCGAGAACGGCATCATCACCGCCATCGAACCGGCAGAGCCGCACGACAGCACCACGGCGACCGCGAGACCTGAGCCGGCGCCGGCGCCGGAGCGGGAATCGTTGACGAGGCCGTTGGCTGGGCCTGGTGCCGACAGCGCCGCCGGAAAACCCGTGGGTGGCGAGCGAGGCACGAACCGGACCACGGAGGTTGAGCAGACGGCGCAGTCCGGTTCGTCGCTGCGGCCGCTGGCTGGGTCTGGCACCGACAGCGCAGCCGAGGAGCCGGAGGCGGCCGCGCGGTCGCTGGCTGGGACTGGCGGGAGCGCCCGCGAGCGCCCGCGAGTGGGCGCGGATGGTCTGCGGCCGCGCGGTCCCTCCGGCGGAGCGGCGGAGGTGACCACGGACCAGGCGCTGACCGACGAGCTCACGATCGACGCGCGCGGCAAGCTGCTGATGCCGGGTCTGGTCAACCTGCACACCCACCTGCCGATGACCCTGCTGCGCGGCCTGGCGGAGAACCTCGACCTCCAGGGCTTCCTCGAGCACCTCTGGGCCGCCGAGGCGGCGGTGATGGACGAGGAGACCGTCCAGCTCGGCGCCACGCTCGGCGCGCTGGAGAGCCTGCTCGGCGGGTGCACCACGCAGCTCGACATGTACTTCCACCACGAGGCGACCCACCGCGGCGCCGTGGCCGCGGGCAGCCGGCACGTCATCGGCCCGGTGTTCTTCGACGGCCCCGGCCCCGACGGCCTCGACTGGCCGCAGCGCCTGGCGGACCTGCGGGCCTGGCCCGCCCTGCTCGACGAGATCGGCGGTCCGCACGTCCCCGTCGCCGCGATGCCGCACGCCACGTACACCTGCTCCCCCGCGGGGCTCACCGAGGTCGTCATGGCCCTGCGCGAGGTGCTCACCGACACCCCCCGCGCCGGGGTGCTCACGACCCACGTCTCGGAGACCGCGGCTGAGAACGCCGGCATCCGCGAGCGGTACGACGCCACCCCCACCGAGCTGCTCGCGCGCGCCGGGTGGCTCGAGCCCGACCTGCCGATCGTTCTCGGCCACGGTGTGCACCTGAGCGATGGCGACCGCGACCTGCTCACCGCCGCCGGCGGAGCGATCGGCCACTGCCCGGGGTCGAACCTCAAGCTCGCAAGTGGCGCCCTGCACTGGGAGGAGCTGCGGGACAGCGGTATCCGAATCGGCATCGGCACCGACGGGTGCTCGAGCTCCAACGACCTCGACATGTGGCAGGCGATGCGCCAGGCGGCCCTGCTCGCCCGGCTCACCAGTGAACGCCCCGACGTGGCGAGCGCGACCGAGGTGCTTCGGGCCGCGACGATCGAGGGGGCCCGCGCCCTGGGCCTGGGCGACCTGGTCGGGTCGGTGGAGGTCGGCAAGCGCGCCGACCTCGTGCTCGTCGACCTGGCGGCACCCCATCTGACCCCCGTGCACGACGTCGCGGCCCTGCTGGTGTTCGCGGCCGGGCGCGGCGACGTCACCGACGTGCTCGTCGACGGCCGCCCGGTGGTGCGCGACCGGCGCAGCACCCTGCTCGACACCCCCGGCCTCCTGGCCCGCGCCCGCGCGCGCGGCGAGGTGGCCCGCGCGGCGGCGGGGGCACGGTGACCTCCGAGACCGCGGAGCAGGTCGTCGCGCGCCTGCGCATGCAGCCCATCCCGCAGGAGGGCGCCTGGTTCGTCGCGGGCCCACGCACCCAGGGACTGAACGCCATCACCGTGCTGCTCACCGACCGGCCCGAGGGGTTCTCGGCGATGCACCGGCTGAGTGTCGACGAGGGGTGGCAGTGGCTCGGCGGGGCGCCCGCCGCCCTGCTCCGGCTGCGCCCGGGCGGCTCCGGAGTGCTCGACCACGTCGGGCCGGCGAGCAGCCAGTTCCTCGTGCAGCGCGGCACGTGGATGGGCGCCTCCACCCTGGGCGAGTGGACCCTGCTGTCGTGCTGGTGCTCCCCGGCCTTCCGGCCCGAGCACTTCGAGCTCGGCGACCGCGAGACGCTCATCGCCGGCTACCCGTCCCACGCCGCCCAGATCGCCGCCCTGACCCGCGACGAGCCGATCGGGCGGATGCGGTGACCGCCCTCGTCACCGGTGCGAGCGGTGGGCTGGGCCGGGTCGTCACCCTTGTGCTCGCCGAGGCCGGCCACGATGTCGGGGTGCACTACCGCAGTGACCCCGCGGGAGCCGCGGCCGCGGTCGCCGACGTGGAGTCCATCGGATGCCGTGCCGCAGCCCTGCACGCCGACCTCGACGTCGCCGACGCCGCCGCGCTGGATGCCGCGTGCGATGCCCTCCTCGACCACTGCGCCGGGGCCGTCGGCTCGCCCGATGTGGTCGTGCTCAACGCGTTCCCGCAGACGCACGTCGAGTGGGCCGACCTCGACACCGCCGCCTGGGACGGCATCCACCGCGCGGGCCTGCGGCCGACCACTGCCCTGCTGCACCGGGCGGCGGCCCGCCTGGGTGCGGGCGGGGTCGTCGTGGTGGTCGGCTCGATCGAGGGGCTGCGGCCCACCCCCACCCACACGCCGTATGCCGTCGCCAAGGCTGCGCTGCACCACCTCACCGCCGCTGCGGCAGCCGAGCTGGGGGCGCGCGGCATCCGGGTGGTGGCGGTGGCGCCCGGGCTCGTCGACCGTGACGGCCTGGAGCAGGCGTGGCCCGAGGGGGTGGCGAGGTACCGCAAGGCCTCGGCGCTGGGACGGCCGGTGACCGCCCGCGAGGTGGCCGCGACCATCGCGTTCCTGGCCTCACCCGCCGCATCAGGAATCACCGGCACCACCGTCACCATCGACGCGGGATGGTCGGCCACCGCCGGTTGGTGACTCTCGCCAGTGCAGGGACGTGCTTCTCGTCACCCCCGCCCTCTAGCGAGGTAACGACCCGGCAACGACAATCGGGGAGCCGTTCGTGCGACACACCCGAGGCCATAGCATCTGCATGTCTGACCCGATCTCCAAGGAGAACCTTCATGAAGTCCACGCGTTACCTGGTCGTTGTGCCTGCGGCGCTCGCCCTCGCCCTTGCGGGCTGCGGCGGCAGCACCGGCAGCTCCGACACCCCCGCCGCCACCGGCTCGACTGCGGCAGGTGCGCCCGCGGATGACTCCAACTGCGCCTCCGCCGACGTCTACTGCATCGGCCTGGTCACCGACACCGGCAAGGTCGACGACAAGTCGTTCAACCAGTCCGCCCACGAGGGTGCGCAGGGCGCGGCCAAGGAGACGAGCGCCTTCTACAAGTACATCGAGACCCAGGACGCCAAGGACTACGCGGCGAACATGGCGCAGTTCACCAACAAGAAGTACGACACGATCGTCACGGTCGGCTTCCTCATGACGGACGCCACCACTGCGGCGGCCAAGGCCAACCCCACGACGCGCTTCATCGGCGTCGACCAGGGCTACGACGCCACCAAGGTCACCGAAAAGAACATCACCGGGCTCATCTTCCCCGAGGACCAGGCGGGCTACGGCGCCGGCTACCTCGCGGGCCTGATGACCAAGACCAACAAGCTCGGCCAGGTACTCGGGCTCGAGATCCCGCCGGTGCAGAAGTTCGCGAAGGGCTTCGAGGCGGGCGCCAAGGCCTCCAACCCGAAGGTCACCGTGGCCACCGTCTACCACCCCGCCGCCGACAACGCGTTCAACGACCCGGTGTGGGGTGCCGGCGAGGCCAAGAAGCAGCTCGCCCAGGGTGCGGACATCATCTTCGGCGCCGGTGGCAACACCGGTAACGGCGCGCTCCAGGAAGTCGCGAAGGCGGCCGGTGCGGGCACCGACAAGTTCTGCATCGGGGTCGACACCGACCAGTGGGGCACCGTCCCCGCCGCCCAGCCGTGCCTGGTCACCTCGGCGATGAAGCTCATCACCGAGGGCGTCACCGACACCGCCGTCAAGGCCAAGGCCGGCGACTTCACCGAGCTGCAGACCCTCGGCAAGGCCGGGCTCGCGCCGTTCCACGACTTCGACTCGGTCGTCCCGGCCGAGGTCAAGGCCAAGGTCGACGAGGTCGTCAAGCAGATGGAGGCCGGCACGCTGCAGACCGGCGTGACCCTCTGACGCAAGTGACCTCGGGCCACGCCTGCGCGTGACCCCTGCCCTGTTCGACGCTGGGGGCGGGCACCCACCGGGTGCCCGCCCCCAGCACGTCGGCACCGTGTCTTCGCAGACCCTTTGCCCCGGGGGCGCGACACGCAACACTGTGGGCACCGATCGACATTGGAGTCACATGTCCGACACACCCACGGTGGCCGAGCAGGCCGCCGCGCCACCGCCATCCGAGGGGTCACCGTCGGGCGATCGTCAACCCGACCGGCAACCGTTGGCGTTCCTGCTCACCCACCAGAGCGGTGTGGTCATCATCGTCGCGCTGGTCATCGCCCTGGTCGTCGGCGCGGTGCTGATCCGGCTGCAGGGCGTGGCTCCCCTGTACGCGTACGAGACCTTGATCAAGCAGTCGCTGTTCGTGCCGGGCGGGCTGACCCGCACCCTGCAGAAGACCGCGCCGCTGGTGCTCACCGGCCTGGCCGTCGTGCTGCCGCTTCGGGTGGGCCTGTTCAACATCGGTGGCCAGGGCCAGCTGATCTTCGGTGCGATGTTCGGCGCCTGGGTCGCCTACGCGGCGGGCGGCTACGGCATCCTCGGTGCGGTGCTCGGCATGGTGGCGGGCGTCGCCGCCGGTGCGCTCGTCGGCTTCGTCGCCGGTGTGCTGAAGGCCACCCGCGGGGTCCACGAGGTCATCACGACGATCATGCTCAACTACATCGCCGCGGGCGTCACGTGGTGGCTGGTCACCGGCCCACTGCAGGCGGAGAGCTCGAAGACCAGCGGCATCCCGCAGACCGAGCTGATCCCGGACTCCGCGCAGGTGGGCGCGGTCGCGAAGATCCCGATCGGCTTCGTCATCGCCGTCCTTCTCGCCGTCGCCTGCTGGTGGATGCTGTCGCGCAGCACCTTGGGCTTCCGGTTCAACACGGTGGGTGCCAACAAGCACGCAGCCCGCTACGCCGGCATCGACATCAAGCGGATAGTCACCCTGTCGATGGTCTTCGGCGGAGGCCTCGCCGGCCTGGCGGGTGCCCTCGAGGCCCTGGGCACGTTGCACCGGTTCGAGCCGGCCATCGGCGGCACGCTCGGCTTCGACGGCATCACCATCGCCCTGCTCGCCCGGGCCAACCCGCTGGCGACGATCCCCGCGGCGCTCCTCGTCGGCATCCTGCGCACGGGTGCGGCCGGCCTGCAGTTCGAGACCGGCATCGCACCGGAGGTGGTCGACGTGCTCCTCGCGACCATCCTGCTCATGGTGTCGATCCCCGTGCTCGGCAAGTGGATCTTCCGCAGCCGCGCCGACAAGGTCAGTGCCGCGTCGACGAGCTGGGGTAACTGACGTGACCACCGCCTGGATCGCCAAGAACCGGACGACCCTGATCGTCACGGTGGTCGTGCTCGTCGCGGCCTACGTCTTCTACTACGCCAAGCACGACATCGCCCCGAGCATGTACACCTCGGCGTGGGGCTACGCCATCCCGCTCGTTCTCGCCGCACTCGTCGGCGTCATCGGTGAGCGTTCCGGTGTGGTCAACATCGGCATCGAGGGGCAGATGCTCGTCGCGGCGTTCGCCGGCTTCTTCGCGGCGGCCTACAGCGGGTCGCTGATCGTCGGGGTGCTGGCCGGTGTCGGCAGCGGGTTGATCCTCGGCGGGTTCCTTGCCTGGACCACCGTGAAGTGGCGGATGGACCAGATCATCGCCGGTGTCGTGCTGAACATCATCGCGACCGGCATCACGTCGTTCTACTACAAGCCGGGCAAGCTGCTGCCGGGGCTGATGCCGAGCTTCGACATCTGGCCGTTGTCGAGAATTCCGCTGTTCGGTGAGGTCTTCTTCACCGGGACGAGCATCTTCGCGACGCTGGCCATCCTCGCCGCGCTGTTCGTGCACTTCGGCCTGTTCCACACCCGGTGGGGGCTGCGCACCCGCTCGGTCGGTGAGTACCCCTCGGCGGCCGACACCGCCGGCATCAACGTCGAGCGGCTGCGGCTGATCAACGTCACCCTCGCGGGCTCGCTCGCAGGGTGCGCCGGCATCTACCTCTCGATGGACGCGTCCAGCTCGTTCGAGCGGAACATGGTCGCCGGCCGTGGCTTCCTGGCGCTGGCGATCATGATCATGGGCGCCTGGCGGCCGCTGCGCGCTCTCGCCATGGCCATCTTCTTCGGGTTCATCAACGCGGTCGCCTCACAGCTGCAGCAGAGCGGCAACATCGACGTCCCGCCGCAGCTCACCGGAACCCTGCCGTTCGTCGTGACGATCATCGTCCTGGCGGTCGCGGCCGGCCGGGTGAGAGCGCCGGGCGCCGTCGGACAGCCGTACGTCAAGGGAGACGAGTGATGACCGAGGTACCCGAGTACGACCCGACGCCCGTCCCCACCGACACCGCACCCGAGCACCTCGAGGCCATCGCCACGACGGATGCCGTGCTCGAGCTGCCACCGGAGAAGTCCGGTTTCGGTGAGGGCAACGTGGGCGAGGTGCTGCTCGCCATCGACGGCCTGTCCAAGAGCTTCGGCAGCGTCAAGGCCAACATCGACATCAGCATGTACGTGCGCCGCGGCGAGATCGTGGCGCTGCTCGGCGAGAACGGTGCCGGCAAGTCGACCCTGGTCAACCAGATCTTCGGGCTGATCACGCCCGACACGGGCACGGTGAGCGTGCGCGGCGACGCCACCCCGATCAAGGACCCGCGCGACGCCATCGCGCGCGGCATCGGCATGGTGCACCAGCACTTCCAGCTCGTGCCGGTCATGACGGTCGCCGAGAACATGGCGCTCGGGCACGAGCCGACCAAGGCGGGTGGGCGCCTCGACATCACTAGCGCGCGCGCGATGGTGCGCACCCTGTCGGCCAAGCACGGGCTGCCCGTCGACCCCGACACCGAGGTCGAGGACCTGCCGGTCGGCACCCAGCAGCGGGTCGAGATCCTCAAGGCGCTCTCGCGCAAGGTCGACCTGCTCATCCTCGACGAGCCGACCGCGGTGCTGACGCCGCAGGAGACCGACGAGCTGCTCGGTGTCATGAAGGAGCTCGCGGCCTCGGGCACGTCGATCGTCTTCATCACGCACAAGCTGCGCGAGGTGCTCGCGGTCTCCGACCGGGTCTACGTGCTGCGCCAGGGCGCCGTCGTCGGTGAGGTCGAGACGGCCGAGACCGACGCGCGCAAGCTGGCCACCTTGATGGTCGGCCGTGAGGTCGTGCTCTCCATCGACAAGGCCGACGCGACCCCTGCCGAGACGGTGCTCACGATCACCGACCTGCACGTCAAGGACGACCGCGACCTCGGGGCCGTCAACGGGTTCTCGCTCGAGGTGCGAGCCGGGGAGATCGTCGGCGTGGCCGGGGTCGAGGGCAACGGGCAGCGTGAGCTGGTCGAGGCCCTCGCCGGGATGCGCAAGGTCGTGTCGGGCCAGATGACGCTCGGCGACCTCGACCTCACCAAGGCCAACCCGCACCAGACCCACCACGCGGGCGTCGGCCACATCCCCGAGGACCGCGAGAAGCACGGCTTGGTCGCCGCCTACTCGATCGCCGACAACCTGGTGATCAACGAGTTCGACCAGGCGCCCTTCGCCCGCAACGGGGTGCGGCAGTTCGCCGCGGTCGTCGAGAACGCCGAAAGGGTGCGCACCGAGTTCGACATCCGCTCCTCGAGCGTGCACCAGAGCTCGGGGTCCCTCTCCGGTGGCAACAAGCAGAAGGTCGTCGTCGCCCGCGAGATGTCGTTCCGGCCGCGGCTGCTCATGGCGGCGCAGCCCACGCGCGGCGTCGACGTGGGGTCGATCGAGTTCATCCACCGCCGCATCGTCGATGCCCGCGACGCCGGTGCCGCGGTGCTGCTGGTCTCGGCCGAGCTCGACGAGATCCTGTCGCTGTCGGACCGGATCGCGGTCGTGCACGGCGGCAAGGTCGTGGCCGAGATGCCGGGGCGCGGCGCCGACCGCACCGAGATCGGCCGCCTGATGGCCGGGGACCACTGAGCCGGTCGCCGAACCCCCGTACCCCAAGTGACCTATTGGTCGATGTGGGTACGCCCCCCGTACCCCCGAGTGACCTATTGGTCGATGTGGGTACGCCCCCCCGTACCCCAAGTGACCTATTGGTCGATGTGGGTACAGCAGCCCCCGAGCCAAGGGCAGGCTTGGTTACGGTTTCGTAAGTTACGTTCGCGTAGGTTACGCTGGCGTATGTGAGCGCATCCACCGTCACCCGACCGTCCCCACCCGCCGTGCACCCGCCGGCGGCGCCGTCACGCCCCCGTGTCGGAGCCCACGCCCCCGGTCCTCTCGGGGGCGTCCTGCGTGGCGCCCGCAAGGTGGCCGAAGCCCTGGCCACCCCGCTGGTCCCCAGCGACTACCTCGACCTCATCGACCCGCTGCGCTCCGGCGCCGACCTGCGCGGCCGCATCGTCGCGGTCCGGCCGGAGACCGCGGATGCCGTCACGGTCGTCATCCGCCCCGGTCGCGGCTGGCTCGGCCACGTGCCGGGCCAGTACATCCGGATCGGCATCGACATCGACGGCGTGCGCTACTGGCGCGCCTACAGCCTGACCCACCGCGCAGACGGCACGGCCGCGGCCGGCATCCCGGCGGGCTGCATCGCCATCACGACCAAGGCGATCCCCGACGGCAAGGTCTCGACCCACCTCGTGCGCGAGGCGCGCCCCGGCACCCTCGTCATGCTCGACCAGGCCACCGGTGACTTCACCCTGCCGAGCCCGGCCCCCGCCAAGGTCCTCTTCCTCACCGCCGGCAGCGGCATCACCCCCGTCATGGGGATGCTGCGCAACTCCCTCGGTGAGCTGGCCGACGTGGCCCAGGTGCACTGCGCGCCCACCGCGTCCGACGTCATGTTCGCCGCCGAGCTGCAGGGGTATGCCGCCGGCGGTCGCCTCTCGCTCACCCTCAACCTCGACGACGAGCACGGCATCCTCGACCTCGCCCGGCTCGACTCCGTCGTGCCCGACTGGCGCGAGCGCGAGACCTGGACCTGCGGACCGACCGGCCTGCTCGACGCGGCCGAGGCCCACTGGGCGGCGGCCGGCGCAGCTGACCGCCTGCACGCCGAGCGCTTCCGCCCAACCGTCATCGAGCCCGGCGAGGGCGGGGAGATCACCTTCCTGAACAGCGACCTCACCGTCGACGCCGACGGCGGCACCCCCATCCTCGACGCCGGCGAAGAGGCCGGCGTGCTCATGCCGAGCGGATGCCGCATGGGCATCTGCTTCGGCTGCGTCGTCACCATGCGTCAGGGCGCCGTACGCGACCTGCGCACCGGTGACATCACCGTCGTCGAACCCGGTGACGAGCTGCCCGTGCAGACCTGCATCAACGCCGTCGCGGGTTCCTGCGACATCGAGCTCTAGACACCCCGAACCTCCAGACCACCGCCGCGAGAACCGGAAGGACCACCGCAATGACCCTGGCCCCCGAGCGCCGCACGATCTCCCCCACCGCGCCGCACCGCGTGGCACCGACGCACGCGTCGACCACGCCGCACGGCATCAACCCCCGACTGTCCGTCACGAGCACGACGCCGCGCCCGCCGCGCCCCGCCCTGCGGAAGTCCGGCCGCCCCGACCCGGCCGCGCACCTCACCCCCGAGCAGATCGAGGGCATCGGCCACGAGCTCGACGCCCTGCGCAAGGAGGTCATGGACAGCCGCGGCGCCCGTGACGCCGCCTACATCCGCAAGGTCATCAAGGTCCAGCGCTACCTCGAGGTGGGCAGCCGCGCCGTACTGCTCTTCTCCAACGTCAAGGTCAAGGGTGTGCGCCCGGCCTGGTGGCTCGGCACCGCCGGCCTGTCGGTGGCCAAGATCCTCGAGAACATGGAGATCGGCCACAACGTCATGCACGGCCAGTGGGACTGGATGCGCGACCCGAAGATCCACTCGACCGCGTGGGAGTGGGACAACGCCAGCCCCAGCTCGCAGTGGAAGCACAGCCACAACGAGATCCACCACACCTTCACCAACGTGCTCGGCCGCGACAACGACCTCGGCTACGGCATCCTTCGCGTCGACGAGGACCAGCGGTGGAGCCTGTTCTTCCTGTTCCAGCCGATCTGGCACGTGGGCAACGCGCTGCTCTTCGAGTACTCCATCGCGGCCTACGACCTCGAACTCGGCGGGTACCTCGCGAAGAAGAACCGGATGTCGGAGCAGGAGAAGGCCACGTTCCGCAGCAACGCCAAGGAGGTCGGCGCGAAGATTCGGCGCCAGGCCACCAAGGACTACCTCGTGCACCCCGTGCTGTCGGTGCCGACCGGCTCGGCCCGCACCACGCTCACGGCCAACGTCGTCGCCAACCTCGTGCGCAACCTGTGGACCAACACCATCATCATCTGCGGCCACTTCCCGCCCGGAATCGAGACCTTCGAGAAGACCTCGATCGAGGGCGAGACCCGTGGTGACTGGTACGTGCGGCAGATGCTCGGTTCGGGCAACATCAGCGGCTCCAAGGCCATGCACGTGATGTCCGGCAACCTCAGCCACCAGATCGAGCACCACCTCTTCCCGGACATGCCGAGCAACCGCTACGGCGAGATCGCCCCGCGCATCCGCGACCTCATGGAGCGCCACGACCTGCCCTACGTCACCGGCAGCCTCGGCAAGCAGGCCGCGTCGGTCTACTGGAAGGTCGTCCAGCTCGCGCTGCCCAACAAGGTCGATGGCCGGCGCCGCCGTGACGTCGTGCGGCTGGCCGCGAAGAAGGCCTGGGGCAAGAAATCACTCGACCGATTCTGAGAGCGGGCCCAGAGCGATCTCGCCGCTCGCCGGGGGAGCCCCTGCACCGTCGCCTACA
>Ga0335397_10003950_pt1 | contig 19712 bp, 17 predicted proteins | sample MAT04_FD_205740 | JGI IMG/M metagenome (GOLD analysis project Ga0335397, IMG submission 205740) | Freshwater microbial communities from Lake Fryxell liftoff mats and glacier meltwater in Antarctica - MAT-04 (spades assembly) (version 2) ... | reverse complement strand
CAGAACCGCATGGGGGTAAGGGGGCAGTGCGGCTCTGCGAGCAACCGATGGCGGGTTCGGAGTCAGAATCGGCAACAAGCGAGGCCGCCGAACTCGCCTCGAACCGCTCATGAATAATTCGGGCTATCTGAACCGTGTGGAGGTGGGCGGCGACTGGGCGGCGGGCGTGGTCAAACTTCCTCGGCAAACGGTCAGTAACGAAGCGATTTCACCCCCAAGAGTCTATCATGCCGCGATATCCTGTTTGGGTGTGATCCGCACTTGAAACGACTCAGTTCAGTTTGCGACGCGACGCAGCGATGTCCGTGCGGGTGCTTTCGGTTGAGTGCGGTCGGCAACTGGCCAAAACAGAAACAGCACGATGAAGGGATCGCCGAGTTCGATTTTCAAAAGGAGACTTTCATGATCCGTTCCTGTTCGCTAGTTCTGACCACGTTCTTCACCCTCAGCCAGAGTGTGGTCGCAGAAGACAAGAAGGGGCCGCTGACCGAACTGCCCAGCAAGCCCGGTACGCATATCGAGAAGATCAAAGCACTCGGCGACAACCAGTGGCTGAATCTCGGTGCCCCCGCCGCCGATCCGAAGTGGGGCAAGGCACGCGGGAGTTCGTGGGGTGCCAAAGCCCTGATCCTCGCACCGGACCTGCGAGGAGCCTTTCTCTTCGGGGAAGGAGTCCACGCCTATGTCAAGCCCGATGGCCACGTCATGGACGACCTGTGGTTCTACGACATCAACGCTCACGCCTGGAGTTGTCTTTATCCTGGCACAAACACGAAGACGTTCAACCAGCGAGTCAAAGACAAAGAACTCCGCATCGATGACAACGGTCAGTTGATCGACAAAGACAAGCAACCCATCCCGGTCCACACGTTGGTTCACGCCTGGGGGTATCTCGCCTACGATTCCGACCGGAAGAAGTTCGCCTTCCTGAGTTGGGGCAACACTCAGATTTCTCGGTATTTCCTGGGGAACGAGAAACTGATGGACGAAGGCGTGAAATTGCTTGAGGAGCAATTGAAGGACAAGAAGAAAGTGATCTTCTCCCCGTGGTTCTACGACGTGGCGTCGGGCAAGTTTGAACGCTCACTGACGAACTCGACCGCAGTGAACGCGGGAGGCTTCCCCCAATTGCACTACCTCGCCTCGAAGAAGCAATTCTTCGCCGTGGGTTCGGAAACCGTGGCGATCTTCGATCCCGCGAAGAACGAGTGGACCGATGCGAAGCCGAAAGGCCCAAGGCCCAAGGGCTACGATGCCTGCGGCTGCTTCGATTCCAAGCGGAGCCGAATCTATCGAAACGACGGTGACGGCTCAAAAGGGGAAGGGCTGATGGCCTACGACATCGACAGCAATTCGTGGAGTCACCTGAAACCGGCTGGAACCGCGCCAGCAGCAACCAACACCAACGCCGCGTTCTACGAGTACGACGCTCGTTTCGACATCGTGGTGGCGATCCATTTCACCGGAAAGACGACCGGGATCTATGTCTACGACCCGAAAGCGAATTCGTGGGCAGACCCAATCCCATTCCCGTCGGACGGCCCCAAGTTTCACTTCGCCGCGAACACGTGTTACGACCGGGAGTTGAACGCCTACTTCTGCCACGTCGCTGGCGACAGCAACGACAACGGCGTCGTGTGGGTGTATCGGCACAAGAAGTGAAGGAGAACTGATGCGATCCCTGATCGGGACTGTCGTCGTCATACTGTCTGTTTGCAGAGCGGGATAGGGGAGTCGAACCCCTTTCACAGCCTTGGGAAGGCTGGGCACGGCCGATATACCAATCCCGCAACAAAGGCGATTCTAACAACCGACACCCCGCGTTCAAGCCCTCTTTATCAGCGGAGATCGCATCGGAGCGCGCCGAGCTAGACCCCGCTGCCCGATTTCTGGACCGCGTCGTGCAACCCCTCCCGATAACTCGGATACCGGGGGTTCCACCTGAGTCGGTCGCGAGCGGAGCGGTTTGCAATGCGGCGGTTAGCGGTGCCGGGTTCGGAGTGATGCTCGAACTTCGCCGGTGTCGCGCCAAGCAATTCCGCGAGCAGCGTGTAGAACGCACGCCGGGTCACGGATTCGTCGTCGGCGATGTTCAGCGTCACGTCCATTTCGCCGTTCTCCGCTGCCAGCACCGCATCGGCACCGTCATCGACGTGGATCAGATTCAGCCAGCGGTCGGCATCGCCCACGAGCGGTTCGCCATTCAGGATGGGTTGTTTGCGAAGCAATCGGTTCGGGCCATAAATCCCTGCGAATCGCAGGATGATCGCGTCTGGGCGGCGAGATCGCAGAAGTCGTTCTGCCTCGAGCACGACGCGGCCCGATTCTTCGAATGGTTCGGTGGGCGCATTCTCATCCACGAGTTCGCCATCCGTCTGCCCATAGACGCCAGTGCTGGAAACGTAGATGAACCGCTCGCACGCCGGAAGCGTATCCAGCACATGGGCAAGTCCCTCGACATACACGCTGCGCATGGATTTCCCAGCGGAACGATCCATCCCCACGGCATATAACACTGTCGATGCCGCCGGGAGATTTCGCAAGCTCTCGGGGTCCGTGACATCGCCCATCACGGGTTCGATTCCCAGTGCCAAGAGTGCTTCCCCGTTTCGGCGTGTAAGGGCCGCGACACGGCGACCCGCCGCGATCCAGCGAGCCGCAACCCTACGACCCAGATAGCCGCAGCCGAAGATCAGGTTTGGCCGGTCAGTAACGTCAAGGGATGACATTGCGGGGTTGTAGCCCTAAGTATTCGGGAAGGTTGACGCCGCTGCGGTTCTCGTTGGAACCCATGCTTCCGCCCGGAGGGGCCGGCACTGGTAGCCCGGGAGGGAAACCCAGGGTCACTATAGCCGTCGCACCCAGAGTAAATCAAACTCATGCTCGAGCCGGTATCATCGGGGGACGGTTCCCCGCTCGCCGTTGAACCTACGGGGGGAGCATGTCCCCAGGATCAACTCTATCTCGACACCTTCACGCCTGCCGACCTGGTTCGGCAGCCGAGCCGGCGTGAACGCCTTGCGTGGTACCTCGGTGCGATGCTGCTGAGTTGCTTCCTCGTCTTCTGGGGGTTGCGACTCGATGTCGCGGATCTCCGTGCGCCGTTCTATTACGATCTCGACGCGCTGCTAATGCTCCCCCTGGTGAAAGCTACGGTCGATCGTGGCTTCGGCGGGCACTGGCAAAACGAAAAGTTGGGCGCGCCGGGTATCCTCGAACTGTACGATTTCCCGGTCATCGACCACCTCCACCTGCTCATCATCTGGCTTCTCGGGCTGGGCATCTCGAACCTGATGCTGCTCTACAACGTGTACTTCCTGCTGACGTTCCCGCTGACCGTGCTCACCACGATGATCGCATTTCGCCGGCTGGGGCTGACGCTCATCGCGTCGGCGGTTGGGGGAATGCTGTTCACGTTCCTGCCGTTCCATTACCAGCGCTGGGAGAACCACTACTTCCTCGCGGCATACTGGATGGTGCCACTGTCGCTGCTCCCTGCGTTCGCGATCACGCGAGGAGCATTCCCGTTCTTCCGCCGCGATGCGGAAGGGAACGCGCGGCTTCACTTGCTGAGTTGGCAGTCGTTTGGGGTTGTGGTGCTAACGCTCGCGGTCTCGGCAGCAGGCGCATATTACGCCTTCTTCGCCTGTGCCCTGATCGCGTTTGCGGGGTTATACGGTTGCGTCGCGTTCCGATCTCCCAAGGCTCTCGCCTCCGCGGGTTCGGTGGTCACGCTGATTGTCGCGTTCGGGGTCTTGAACCACATCCCTACATATGCCTTCCAGTCGAAGAATGGTCGGCACCCAATCACCAACCGCTTCCCCGAGGAAGCCGACTACTACGGCTTGAAGATATCCCACCTGATCCTGCCGACCGAGGATCACAACCTCCGCGTGCTCAATGAGCTGAAATCGCTGTACAACTCGGCCATGCGACCAAGCGAAACTGAGAACCGTTCTGCGTCACTGGGATTAGTAGGCACTCTTGGGTTATTGGGGCTGGTGAGCCTGGGATTGTTACCCTTGCGACGGCCGTGGCCGTATGGCCCGCTCGTGGGGATGACTCTGTTCATGGTGCTGCTGGCCACCATTGGCGGGTTCGGCTCCGTTTTCAACCTGATCGTGACGGCCCAGATTCGCGGTTACAACCGCATCAGCGTGTTCATCGCGCTGCTGTGCCTGCTCGCGTTCCTCTGGGCGTTCGATAAGCTTTGGGCGACGCATTCAAAGGGGTTGCCCGTGCGGTATCTGTGCGGGTTCGGGGTCGTGATACTGGCCGTGTTCACGCTCTCGATCTTCGTACTCGATACCGGTATGCGGTTCCTGCTCCTGGGACTATGTGGGTTGCTCTGGTTCGGGCTCCCGGCTGCATATGGCGTGCTGCGTTACCGCTCCCCGAAAGCCCTCGACCATCTGACGAAGAAGTTCCAGACGCAATTGCTGCCGACGTGGTTCCCGTACCTGGCCTGGGCAGCCGTGGCGATCCTGGGCTTCTTTGACCAGACGCCCTTTTCCTGGTTCCGTCCCGGCATCATCTCGACGATCCACGAGCAAGAGAGCCGCTTCCGGGCCGACGCCCAGTTCTTCTCGGGCATCGAACACCACATGCCGCCCGGCTCGAAGATCTTCTGCTTGCCGTATTGCCCGTTCCCCGAGACCGCTGCAGTTCACCGGATGCCGGCATACGAGCACGCCCGCGGGTATCTCCATACCAACTCGTTGATATGGAGCTTCGGAGCCATGAAGGGTCGGGAAGCGGACACTTGGCAGCAGCAGGTGAGTGCATTACCGGTCGATGAACTTCTGAGGCGAGTCGTGCTGATGGGCTTCGACGGTTTGCTCGTGGATCAACGTGGCTACGCGATCACCAAGGAAGGGAACCGGGCGGCTGTGATCGTTTCGACGCTTCACCACCTTTACGCCAATCTCGCGGGTCAACCGGGTGCCCGGCTGCCGGAAATTACCCACAGCGATCAGGACCAGTTCTTCCTCGATTTGCGTCCATACCGCGATCTGCTCCGACAGAAACTATCGACCCCGCCATACGACTATGAAAGTTACGCGAAGAAAGAGCGGGAGTTGCCATCGCTGCTTTGGCTCGCAGGCTTCTACAGGATGGTGAACGAGCACGGCGAGCAAGAAGCGATCCGCCGCGGCACCTACAAGGCAACGGCGTGGTTCGTTAACCCCACCGACCGTACTCGAAAATTCACCGTGTCGCTGGTGTTGGGAACGGAAAACCCCGGCACGTTCCACATGAAGTTGACGGGCTTGATCAACGACGAGTTCGAGATGGACAGGCGGTCGGATGACTGGGATGCAAAGCAGTTCGGGATGCCGCGCAAGTACGAACTGGAGGTGCCGCCCGGTCGGCACCGGATCGACATCCGCTGCACGCCTCCACCGGACTTCGTACCGGGCGACATCCGGAAACTGTGTTACTACGTGCTCAATGTACACATCGAGGAACCCTAGCGCGGGCGGTCACACTCAGAGGTTCATCTTCCGACGGATCTCCGCCACATTTTCTTGCGGGGTCCCCTCAATGGAGACGCGGACTGCATCAAGCGGCGGTTCCAACGCTTCGAACTGGCTATGTAACAGGTGGGGGTCCATGAAGTGCCCCGTTCGCTTTGCGAGGCGCTCGCGGATCAACTCCTCCGACCCTTCGAGATAGACGAAGTGGATGTGTGCCGGGTTGTGCTTTTCGAGGTAGTCCTGGTACGCGTGCTTCAGGGCCGAACACGCGAGAACGATGTTCTCTCCGCAAGCCAGACCGAGGTCCATTCGCTCCCGGAGAGCCGAGAGCCAGGGCTTGCGGTCGGCATCATTCAGCGGCGTTCCCGCTCGCATCTTCTCGACGTTGGTAGGTGGGTGAAAGTCGTCCCCTTCCACGAAGGTCCAGCCAAGTTCAGCCGCCAACAGCTTCCCGATGGTGCTCTTTCCTGTTCCCGAAACTCCCATCAAGACGATGACCATGATTTGGCCTCTGTGGGGATGAGTTACTTCGCACCCTTCTTGTCGGTCTTCTTCACCCGCTCAACCGTGAACGTGAATTCGTTTGGCCCGCTCGCTGTCACCTCGGCTTCCAATCCCGATGTTGCGAACGACTCGAATCGGGGGTCGAGAATCTTGGGCGGGGGTTGCTCTGGATTGGGCATATACGGTGCCACGAGAACCTTGTTTTTCCCGGTGACCGCGCCATCTCCTGTCTTTTCGGTGGTCAGGACAAAGCGCCCGTTCGCGTCGAGCGTGCCAGCGGCACTGTAGCCTTTCCCGTCGGCTCCAACTCCCTCGAACACAACCTGAGCGTTCTCCATCTCCGTGACCGGTGAGCCATCCGGATACACCAGCTTACCACTCACGGGTGCCATTCCGGCACCTCCACAGCCCGATAGAATCAGCACAACCAGACCGCTAATGGCTGCTCGCATGAAACGCCACATTGCCTCTCTCCGCGACGTGGATATTCTGGAAGTGATGATAACGGCGATCGCCGTTCAGCACACGATCGATCATTGTCCTCGTCTCTCCTTACACGTCATCACGCGAGGTGTCCACATGGTTCGCTACCCACGTCGATTTGGGTTCACGTTGATCGAACTATTAGTTGTCATCGCCATTATTGCGATCCTGATCGGCCTGCTGCTGCCCGCTGTGCAAAAAGTTCGTGAGGCAGCTGCCCGTGCGAAGTGCTCGAATAACCTCAAGCAAATCGGCGTCGCACTGCACATGCACCACGACACCATTGGCAACCTCCCCAACTCTCGACGCGACTATTACTACACGTGGCTCATCGAGATCCTGCCCTACATCGAGCAGGATGCGTTCCACAAGCAGTGGAACTTCAAGATCACTTATCCGAACCAGTCCGCTGCCGCTCGTGACACGAAGGTTGCAGCCTACTTCTGTCCGAGCCGCCGCAGTGCGGCCGATGCCGCGACCGCCAACGAAACAATGGACGACAACACGACCCCAACCACCGGTGCAACCGCAGACTACGCGGCCTGCAACGGCAACTTGAATACGGACTATTGGAACCAGGCTACCCCACAAAACGGCGTGTTCCGCTTGTATGATGGATTCCCGGTCGGAGGGACCCCGGTCATGCGAGGCGTGAAATTCTCCGAGATCACCGACGGGAACAGCAACACCGTGATGTGCGGCGAGAAGCACGTGCCTCCGGGATCGTTCGGCGATCCCAACCCCACATTTGATGGCCCCGCGTACAACGGCGACAAACAACACTCCCACCGCTCACTGGGGTCGAACACGATGGCTCGGACCCCGAAGGATCCGGCTGCGTCCAAGTTCGGCAGTTGGCACACTGGGGTTTGCAACTTCGTATTCGCCGATGGAGCGGTGAAATCCCTCCGCGTGTCGCTCGACGTGACGACCCAGGCCGCGATTGCCTCCCGGAACGGCGGCGAGACGTTCGGGAATCTGGACTAACCTTGTGACCCTTTCGGCTCCCGTCTCAACCCCCGCACCCTGACGGGGGGCAAGCCTGTCGAAAATCACTTCCCCAAATGTCCATGTGCCTCGTTCGGCACCGAATTCGCATCGTTCAGCGATATGGTCGAACGTCCACCGCGAACTCCAACACCGCCTGATGCATCTCTGATGTGATTGCGGACGGAATTCCTGAAACCAAAAGCGGTTGGCTGTCGTCTAACGAGCGAACAGAGATCGAGGGAAGGGCAGCAGGAGCCGCAGAATCAGTCTTACCCAATCTCAGAATTTGAGAATCGGTAACGGATTTGTTTCTGAATTTTGAATTGGCAAGAGTTGCCGCCTATATTATGTCCGGGGGAAATAGAACTCGTGGGGGGCGAATTCCGCTTCCAATAAACGACCCCGGAGATCGTAACAAACTTAAACCCACTCAGGCTCCCGAGGTACTGACCGGACGGAAGCTGACCACCGGGGAGGTGATGGATCATGGCACGGCAAGACGCACTACTCCGACTTCATAAGACCCTACTCGGTCGCCGGACGGAACTCCGTAAGCGGTTGGGTGTTGAACTCGAAGACTTGGCCCACGTTAAACACTCATCCGCTTCAGGCGATGCGGCCGATGCCGCCTTCGACGCGAGCGGTGAAGAAATCGCTTCCACCCTCGCAGAACTGGAGTCGAAGGAACTCGCGCAGATCGAGCGTGCCCTTCGGCGGCTCAAGGCTGGCTCCTATGGGAAGTGTGAAGTCTGCTCACTCACTATCCCCGTCGCACGGCTCAACGCGTTGCCTTACAGCACGTTATGCGTGAAGTGCCAACGCGAGATGGAAGCGGAGGGTGGCTGGCTTCACAGTAATTCGGGTGAAGACTGGGGTCGCATCGCTGATGGCGGCAACCCCATGGAAGAGCGTGATTTCAAACTGTCGGACCTTGAAATCGACATGAGCAAGTAATGTTACACGCCTGACACCGATTGCACCGATTCTCCGAAGCTCGCAGCCAACACAAGCTGCGGGCTTTGTTCGTTTCATACTGCCTCCTTCAGCGAAAAAGACACCACGATTTAATCGGATCGCTCACGGTCGCGCCAGAGTGCCACGTAAAGTGTCGAGGGAGGGACTTGAGCGTTTCCTGGAGAAAAGTTCCAGAAGTGCAACCCTGACTTCCCACATCCGGCACAATCCGTTACCCGACAGGCCGAACATGAACTCGAAGCTCGCGGTCCTGGCAGTGTGCAGTGGCGGCTCATTCCTGTGCGGTTTGGTTGCCGATCCGTTGTTCCGTTCGCCTGCAATCGTCACGGCCCATGCGCCACCACTGCCGCCGGTTCCCGCGCAGATCACCGCGGAATCCGACAAGCAACCCGGTCAGATCCTCACGGATCGGTTCCAGGCCACCATCCGGAAGGTCAGTGCGGCCGTGGTGGCAGTCGATGCCGTGAAGCCGGCGCAGTCCGACCCCACATCGAAGGGTAAGCCTGTCGAGGAATCAGGCTCCGGAGTGATGATCAAATTCCCCGGACTCTCTGGGGTGGTTGCGATCACCAATAACCATGTCGTTGGCGCAGCAGAACCGGCGAAGGTCTATGTGACCTTATCCGATGGCCGAATCGTTCAGCCATCGCGAATCTGGGCCGATGCGGAATCCGATATCTCGCTGCTTCATCTTGATGACGACACACTTCCTTCGATCGAACTCGGGGATAGCGAGCGTGTCTATCGCGGGCAATGGGTTCTCGCGTTCGGCAGTCCATTCGGGTTGAATCAGACCGTTACCCACGGGATTATCTCCGCCACTGAACGCGGGCAGATCAACCTCGGTTCCACGATCCGGATCAAGGAATTCTTGCAGACCGACGCGGCTATCAACCCGGGGTCAAGCGGGGGGCCGCTCGTCGATCTCGATGGAAGAGTAGTTGGCATCAACACGGCCATCGCCTCCAAGAGTGGAGACAACAGCGGCGTCTCATTCAGCATCCCGGCGAATCTGGTGAAGCGAATCGCGGGTCAGTTGATCGACAAGGGATCGGTCACGCGAGGTTATCTGGGCGTGCAACTCGCGAGCGTGTTGGATCCGGCGGAAGCACTCCGACTTGGCCTGAGCCGGGTCAGTGGCGCACTCGTGGAGATCGTTCACCCCGGCACACCAGCTTCGGCAAGCGGACTCAAGCAAGGCGATGTGATTTTGAAGTTGGAGGATATCGCACTGCGGGACGAAAATCACCTCATCAATCTGGTGTCGGCGTTGCCACCGGGGCAGCGGGTGCAACTCTCGATCTGGCGGGACAGGAAGTCACAAAGCCTGACCGTCACGGTCGGCGAGTATGGTCAGCAGAAAGCGCGTCCACGGTAGATGTCAGGTCGCGCCGGAGTACAGCGAGCGGAGGTCGAACATTCTCCACTCGCCGTACCATTTGAAGTCGCGTTGTATGTTTACTCTTCGTCTTTGGGTTTCATCCGCAGGAAAATCATGATGCCGATGAGTGCAACGAGAGCGAGAGCCATGCCGACCATGACCCACGTTTGACCCAGAAAATCCATGTCCGACCCCTTCGAAGTAAGATTGGTTAAGGGATGATGGCGGGCGAAACCCGATGACCGGGTCAATCGGGCCGCCGATCTAGATCCGCAGTGCAAAAGTGTTCTACCCGCCTCTTTGGGGTGATGCAAGTGGCTGGGGGAAAAACTTCACGGACCCGTTGACGTAACGTCTGTCGCTGTCATTCTTGCCTCGTTAGTCAAACCAACGATACAGGTTCCGCCCTTGACAATCACCCGCCCCTGAGCATATATTTTGTACAGTTATCGCCGTCAGGTTCAGGTCTTTTGACTCCGACAGCGACATCCGTCGCACGATCACCGATCACCGCTGCCAAACGCTGCCAGTCCACGAACAAGGTTTCGCCATAATGTCGGACCCCGCCCCCGTGGGCAGTCTGTACCTGCTTGACGCTCACGGGATGATCTTCCAGATGTTCTTCGGTGTCGGGCCTATGAAGGCTCCCGATGGCCGACCGACCAACGCTGTCTTCGGCGTTACGCGGTCGCTGATGAACCTCTACGATCGCGGTGCCGACTATCTCATCGCGACCCTTGACCACAAAGAACCGACGTTCCGGGAAAAACTCGACAGCACTTATAAGGCACACCGCGACCCGGCGCCAGACGACCTCATCACCCAGGAACCGATGATTCAGCAGGTCATGGAGGCGATGGGGATTCCCTTTCTGATCATGCCGGGGTTCGAGGCTGACGACATCATGGCCACGGTCTCCACGGAAGGGGCCGCTCGGGGACTGGATGTGTTCCTGTGCACGTCGGACAAGGATTGCCGACAACTCGTCACCGACAAGGTGAAGATGTTGAACCTCCGGAAGGATTTCGAAGTGCTCGACGCGGCGGGGGTGCTGGCCGACTGGGGCGTACGGCCCGATCAGGTCGTCGATTTTCAGTCGCTCGTGGGCGACTCGGTGGACAACATTCCCGGAGTCCCCGGCGTCGGGCCGAAGACCGCCGCGAAGTGGATTCAGGAACTCGGTTCGCTCGATGCCATCATTGCGAACCCGGACAAGGTTTCTGGGGGTCCCAAGACAAAGCAAGCGCTGAAAGATGCCATCGCCAACGGCAAGCTCGCGATGAGCCGGCAACTCGTCGCGCTGGACCGAAAGGTGCCGGTGCAGTTGGATTGGGAAGGTTGGAAGCGACGCGACTGGGACGGGCAACGCCTGCTGGAACTGTTCCACGAGTTCGGCTTTCGGGGCTTCGCCGAGCGCGTTCGGAAGACCCTGGCGAGCAGCGGCGCGAAGAAGAACGCGGCCGCACTGGAAGCCGCGGGGTTGGCAGCCCAAGGCGGAATCGAGGCCCGACATCCGAGCCAGCCTGCGAGTGAGAACCAGCCTGCCACTGGCAAACGTAAGTCTTCCCGTGGCACAAAAGCGCCCACTGGCCCATCCCTGTTCGACACGCTGATGGAGGAGACGCCAGCCGAGGCCACGCTCGAACCGCCCGACTTGTGGAACTATGATGGCTACAAACTCGTCGATACTCCAGATGAGTTCCAGCGATTTCTCGGCGAGCTATCGACCCAAAAGGCGATTGTGTTCGATCTCGAAACGACGGGACTCGATCCGTTGCAATCGGAGATCGTCGGGTATGCATTTTGCTGGGAAACGGGGAAGGCGCACTATCTCCCGGTTCGCGCTCCCAAGGAGGACGCCAAACTCGACCCAGTCGCAACCCTCGCGGCACTGAAACCGATCTTCGAGAACCCAGCGATCGAGAAGCGGAACCACAACATCAAGTTCGATCAGATCGTGCTTTCCGCGAATGGTGTTCATCTGGCAGGGGTCGCGGGCGATTCGATGATCGCGCACTATCTCCTCTACCCCGGAGCGCGAGCACACGGGCTGGACGATCTCACTCAGGACATTCTCGGCCACGCGAACATCGCGATCAGCGAGCTAATCGGCAAGGGGAAGAAGCAGGTCACGATGGATCGGGTTCGCACGGCCACCGTGGGGAAGTACGCGTGCGAAGATGCCGACACCGCGTTCCAGCTTGCCGCAAAACTTGAACCCGAACTTGTAAGCGCGGGCTTCCGCGACCTGTACGAGAAGTTGGAATTGCCACTGTTGCGGGTACTGGCGGAGATCGAGGAGACGGGCATCCGTGTGGACGTACCGTATCTCAGGAAGCTCGGCGAGGAAATGGGGGCGGAGATTGCCGGGATCGAGAAGGAGATTCACACGCTCGCCGGGCACGAATTCAACATCGCCTCGTTGAGGGAACTTCAGAAGGTGTTGTTCGACGAAATGAAGCTCCCGATCCAGAAGCGAACGGGGATCAAGAATGAGCCGAGCACCGACCAGGAATCGCTCGAACGCCTCGCGGCACTCGGGCACGCCCTGCCGAAACGCCTCGTCGCGTACCGCCAGGTCACCAAGCTGAAGAGCACTTATGTTGACGTGCTGCCAGCCATCACCAACCCGAAGACCCACCGAGTTCACACATCCTTCAACCAGACTGCTGCCGAGACCGGTAGGTTGAGTTCGAGTGATCCGAACTTGCAGAACATCCCGACGCGAACGGAGCAGGGGGCGCAGCTCCGAAAGGCGTTCATCCCGCGTGACGGCTGGACTCTCGTGACCGCGGACTACTCACAGATCGAACTGCGCCTGCTCGCGCACTTCAGCGGAGACGAGACGCTACGGGCCGCATTTGAGGCCAACCGCGACGTTCACACCGCTGTGGCAGCCCAGATTTTCAAGGTGAAGGAAGAGGAGGTCACGAAATCGCAGCGAGGTATGGCGAAGACCGTGAACTTCGGTGTCCTCTACGGGATGAGTGCTCTCGGGCTGTCGATCCGCCTGGCGATTCCACGCCGAGAAGCTGGCGAGTTCATCGACAAGTATTTCGCGCAATACCCGAAGGTGCTGGACTACCAGCAACGGCTGCTGGCGAACGCGAACAGGACCGGCCTGGTCAGCACTCTCCTGGGCCGTCGCCGGTCGTTTGCCCCCGAGGCGATCCACCCGAAGTCGAGCTACCGCAACCGTGGCCAGGCCGAGCGCGAAGCCATCAACATGGAGATCCAGGGTTCCGCTGCCGACTTGATGAAGAAAGCGATGCTTGCGGTCTCCGATCAATTGAAGGCTCAGAAGTTGCAAGCGAAGATGCTTTTGACGGTTCACGATGAACTTGTATTCGAGGCACCGCCAAACGAGGTCACCGCACTGGCGGCGCTGGCCCGTGCCGAGATGACCGGCGCGATAAAACTGGACGTGCCGCTGAACGTTGACGTGGCCGCCGGCCCGAACTGGCTGGATGTCAGCGATGTTTGATCAACCGACCAATCAGGGTCGAGCTTTCAAACACGGGCCGAAGCCGGTGATTGGATTGGTCGGGGGCATTGGCGCGGGGAAGAGTACCGTCGCCAGGTGTTTCGCCAGTCGCGGGGGGTTCGTGATCGATGCCGACGCACTCGGGCACGATGCCCTGCGGCAACCCGAGGTCGTCGCGAAGGTCGCGGCACGATGGGGGGAGAGCGTTCGCAAACCCGATGGCTCCCTTGATCGCCGTACAATTGGCCGAATCGTATTCGGGAACCCGACGGATCGGAACGCACTCGAAGAAATGGTGTTTCCTTACATAACGGCCCGGTGTGCAGCAGATATCGGCAGGGCGATGGGGAACCCTGAGACGCGATTCATTGTCGTGGATGCGGCAGTGCTGTTCGAAGCAGGATGGGAACAGAACATGGATCGGATTGTGTACGTCGATGCTCCCCGCGAGTTGCGACTGGCGAGGCTTGCGAACCGCAGTGGGTGGACCGACGCTGACCTGACCGCTCGTGAGGCGGCTCAATGGCCCGCCGAAACAAAGATGGCCCGGTCCGATGAGATAATTGTGAACGATGCTGGCCCGGTTGAATTGCAGGACAGAGTCGATCGTCTGCTGGTAGTGATTGGTGTTTAGTGTTTGGTGTTTCGTGTTTCGTGTTTCGTGTTTCAGCAATAGGTTGTTGAATCACAGCGAAAGCGCCAAACACCAAACGAGGGGTCTTTTGCCGCAATGTTGTGGGCGTTCAAGGAGCGCAACCGCGTCTCCCGCCGCAACAGGACCCAGAATCGCGAGTTGATGGTTGCCCGCCGTTGAGGTTTTTTACATGTCTGAAACCAAAGCTGAATCCGCCAAGCCCGCCCGCACCACCGCGAGCCGCGCACGTGCACGCAAGGCAGAAACTGTTCCTCCAGAAGAACCTGCCCCGGTTGCCGCATCCGCGGACGACGACGGATTCGCCACTGGGATTGTGGACGAACCGGCCCCTGCGGCTCGCGCGAAGGAACCACCCGCAGTGGTTGTGGCTCCTGAACCGCAACCACCCACGCCACCTGTCCGCGTCGAGCGACCCCGCGTCGAACCCCGACCTGAGACCCGGCCGCCCGAGCCGATGCGTGCCGAGGCACCACCACGCCCCGAATCGCCGCGTGCCGAACCGTCGCGTCCCGAACAGCCGCGCGCCGAAGGTGGTCGCGTCGATCCGAACGAACACGGTTTCGATGCCGAGACCAACTCGCGCTACGAGGAGATCAAGAAGGGCAACACGTACATCACGCAGTTGCAGCACATGACGATCACGCAGCTGCAAAAAGCGGCTCGCGACGAGAATATCCCGAAGGAAGAAGTCGTCGGGCTGAAGAAGCAGGACTTGATCTTCCGCATCCTCAAGGAGCGGGTGAAGGCCAACGGCCTCATGTTCGGCGAGGGGACGCTCGAAGTGCTCCCCGATGGCTTCGGCTTCCTCCGCAGCCCCGACTACAACTACCTCCCATGCCCCGACGATATCTACATCTCCCCGTCGCAGATTCGCCGCTTCGGCTTGCGCACCGGGGCGGTCGTGGCCGGTCAAATTCGCCCGCCGAAAGAGAACGAGCGATACTTCGCGCTCCTCCGCGTCGAGGCGATCAACTACTACGAACCCGACTTGCTCACCCAGAAAGTCGTGTTCGACGACCTGACCCCGCTGCACCCCGATCAACGGCTTCGTCTCGAAACCGACCCCACGGAGCTGAACACGCGGGTGATCGACCTCATCACGCCGATCGGTAAAGGCCAGCGTGGATTGATCGTTGCACCACCCCGCACCGGCAAGACTGTGTTGCTTCAGAAGATGGCCAACGCCGTCATCAAGAACCACCCGGAATGTTACGTCATCGTGCTCCTCATCGACGAGCGTCCCGAAGAAGTGACCGACATGAGCCGGACTGTCGTCGGGCCAAAGGTTGAAGTCGTAAGCAGTACGTTCGATGAACCACCGGAACGGCACGTCCAGGTCAGCGAGATGGTAATCGAGAAGGCGAAACGGCTTGTCGAATACGGCACCGACGTGGTGATCTTCCTCGATTCGATCACGCGGTTGGCTCGTGCCTATAACACAGTGTCGCCGGGGTCGGGCAAGCTCCTCTCGGGCGGTCTCGATGCCACAGCGCTGTACAAACCCAAGCGATTCTTCGGGGCAGCCCGCAACATTGTGGAGGGTGGCAGCCTGACAATTCTTGCGACTGCCTTGATAGAGACAGGTTCCAAGATGGACGACGTGATCTTCGAGGAGTTCAAGGGGACCGGCAACATGGAGTTGCACCTCGAACGCCGCATGGTGGATCGTCGCGTTTATCCGGCCGTTGACGTGAACCGTTCGGGCACTCGCAAGGAAGAACTGCTCCGCACCGAGGACGAATTGCGTCTGGTGTACATCATGCACAAGATCCTCTCGGACATGAACCCCGTGGAGGCGATGGAGCTGCTTCTGAAGCAACTCAGCAAGCACAAGACGAACGCCGACTTCTTGAGTAGCGTCACACTCACGTGATCGACTCTTGATCCCCGACTCCCGACCCCGGAATACGGCCATGCACTGGTACATCATCCGGGCCTTGTTGGTGAAAGAATGGCAGCGACACCTCGCCAACCGCGGGGGCATCGCGCTGGGGTTGCTCCTCATTACTGGCGCTGTGCTGCTGTCCGTGTTCTCACCGCGTGGGGGGGAGAAGAGCACAGGTGCGGGCCTCGTGGGAGGGGTGAACCATTGCTTCGTGGAATACGACGAACAGTCCACACTCATTACGCATCTCAAGGAGAACCGTCCTCCGGAGATGCGGCCGTTTATCCACTTCCGTGAATTCAAGAATGCCGAGACGAAGGACGGCGTGATCGTCTACCCGGTCGGGGCGGGTGGATTGCAGATTCGCGAGTTGCGCCCCGAGAATACCACGACCAACCAGAAAACTATTCATGTCGCGGTGTGGCACCCAGAGGGCAACCCCACGGCGCTTGCCCCGTTCGAGGCATGGCTGTGGAAGGAAATTCGGCGATGGAACGTTACGCGTGCCAAGGTTCGAGGGATTCAGCCGCCGCCTGATCCCGAGTTCGACTCCCTGAATGAGTGGCTGCTCATCGAATCGCACAAGCGATTCCAGGATCAGATCGCCGAGGTCTCATCCCGAAACTACAGACGCGAGCCGTTTGAGCCTCACGCGGCCATTGCCGGCGGGCCGATGGCTTACGCCATCACGCAAACCACCACGATTGTCCCCGATCTAGTCGTGAAGCGCGAGGGACTTGGCGGAGTCGTTCTCGATATCCGTTCCGCTATCGTGACGGGGTTGGTCGTGTTCGCGCTCTACTTCACGTGCGTGTATCTGCTGCCGACGCTCAACTGTGAAGAGCGGGAGCGTGGCATCCTCCTCGCTCAGGCACTCTCGCCGGCGTCGCCGCTGGAGATCGTGGCCGCGAAGGCGCTCTTTTATCCCGCGGCCGGGATTACTCTCGCTGCAATTCTCGCGGGGATCTATCAACCGGCTATCCTCACGAGGCCATTCTTCTGGTTGGCGCTGGTCTCGGTCGCTGCCGGGTTTCTGGGAATCGGGATGACGATTTCAACGCTTGCCCGAACGCAGCGAGCCGCGTTTCTGGGTGGGATGTGCTACTTGATGGCGGTGTCCATGCTGTTGATGATCTGCACGTTGAACAGCATTCCCTTCTTGCCCTACTTCGCAGTGGAGTATCACGGTCCTCGGATTCTCCACGCAGCAATCAATGGCGACGAGATCACTCGCTCACTCAAGGGCAACCTGATTGGTGCAGCATTTCTGGGGGTCGTGTGGCTGACGGTCGCCGTCCGCATGTTCCGACGCCGCGGCTGGCAGTAATCGCAATCGGTACGGAGTTCCGGTCGTAGCAGGTGTATATCTCCCCTAAACACTCCAGATTCCGCATATTACCTTTGACGGGTTTTCTTGCCCATTCTACCATCGTCAAAGGTCCGCACCGCTGGTTGGCTGCGCGGTCGTTTTGCACCACGGAGGTTTTCGCATCATGTACAGTCTTGTTCTGTTCACAGCACTCACGCCCGGTTTCCATGGTAAGGCGGCCCCTGCACCAGTTGTGATCGGGTGCACCGGATGCACCGGCTACAGCTACAGTTGCTCCGGGTATAGCTGCTCGGGCTACTCCACCGGATGTTACGGATCGTGCTACGGAAGTCGCCACCACTGCTTCTTCGGCAGTCATGCAGGGCTGTTCGGTCATCGCCATTCCTGCAGCGGCTGCAGCGGCTGCACCGGGTATAGCTGCTCCGGGTGGTCGTGCTTCGGTTCGTGCACTGGCTACAGCTGTGGCGGTTGCACGGGCATGTCGTGGGGCGGGCCGGTTTATACCAACCCCAACGCCGTCTATGGCAACGTAACGAACCCGAACCCACCCGCGGCGATCCCGCCTGCGGTCGTTCCGCCAGAAGAGAAGAAGGATGGCAAGATGGGGGCGAACATTAAGTTCCAGCTCCCAGCCGATGCCAAGCTGTACGTCGATGGTCGCCTGACATCACTCACTGGCACGGAACGCGCTTTCGTCACCCCGGCGCTGGGTGCGGGCAAGTTCTTCTACGAAGTGAAGGCCGAGATGATGGTTGATGGCCAGATGGTCATCGAGCAGAAGCGAGTAATCGTCGAAGCTGGGTCAAGCCTGGTGGAGGCGTTCCCGAAGCTGATCGCAGCCGCCGGTGCGAAGGGTGATCCTGTCGCCGGCAAGTGATTCGGTTCATTCATCCCAACTCGCAGCGGAGCGTGAATCACAATTCGCGCTCCGTTCTTCGTTGGGTCACGCCGGTTTGTTTGCCCGTCAGTGCATGTCCAACTATAAAGACAGTTCGATAACTACACCGGCAATGCCGCTTCCTGGAGACGCAAACCGTGTCTGCCGATCGCTACCTGTTCACCAGTGAATCCGTGTCGATGGGCCACCCGGATAAGGTCTCTGACCAAATCTCCGACGCGGTTCTCGACTTCTGTTTGAGCGCCGACCCGATGAGCCGCGTTGCCTGCGAAACGCTGGTTACTACGGATCTGGCTGTTGTCGCTGGCGAGATCACGACCAAGGCACAGCTTTCACGGCAGGCCGTGGACAAGCTCGTGCGTGATGTCATCCGCGAGATCGGGTACACCGCTAAGGATCGCGAAGAGGCCGACGAGATCGGCTTCACCGCGGATTCGTGCCAGGTGGACTGCCGACTCCACGCACAAAGCCCGCACATTAGCCAGGGCGTGGACACTGGCGGTGCCGGTGACCAGGGGATGATGTTCGGCTTCGCCTGCCAGGAAACAACCGAACTGATGCCGTTGCCGATTCACCTGTCGCACCGGCTTGTCGAACACCACGCGGACCTTCGCAAGAGCGGCAAACTCAAGTGGCTGCGACCCGATGCCAAGAGCCAGGTCACCGTTGAGTATAACGCCGACGGCACTCCGCACCGAATTCACACGGTCGTTCTCAGCACGCAACACACCCGCGAGGTGATGGCAACCCGCGATAAGATTGATTACTTCACGGACGACGCCCGCCAGGCGATCATGGATCAACTCATCCATCCCGTGCTGAAGCGTGAACGCGAGGATTTGGTTCGCGGCAAGCTCGTGATGATCCGCCCCGGCGACGGGACCAGCAAACTCGGCCCGACAGACATCGCGTGTCACGTGAACCCCACCGGGTGCTTCCTCACCGGTGGACCGCACGGCGACTGCGGCCTGACCGGTCGCAAGATCATCGTGGACACCTACGGCGGTCGTGGACGTCACGGCGGTGGGGCGTTTAGCGGCAAAGACCCAACAAAGGTGGACCGCAGTGCCGCGTATGTGTGCCGATACATCGCGAAGAACATCGTTGCCGCGGGGTTGGCCCGTGAGTGCGAAGTTCAACTGAGCTACGCCATCGGCTACCCCGATCCGCTTAACATCTGGGTGAACACCAACGGCACCGCGAAGATCCCCGAGGCACACCTCGTCGATCTGATCCGGCAGCACTTCCAACTGACGCCGAAGGGGATCATCGAGTCGCTGAACTTGCGGCGGCCGGTGTACAAGGAAACGGCACGGCACGGGCACTTCGGCCGTAAGGGTGCGGGATTCACCTGGGAAGTGACCGACAAGGCCGAGGCGCTGAAGAAGGCCGCCGGGGTGTAAGTCGTGAACCAATCCGAGTGGGATAGATAGTGCGACTGAACCTGCCGCGGTCCACAGAGTGGGTTTTACTCCGTGGACCGCGACCGGCTCGGCCTGAGCGAATGCAACTCGGTAAAGTTACAGCAATTCCCGACCGTTGATATTTCCCTGAAAATGTAGCCTTTCTTGATCTTCCCTTTCGTAAACGCACTCGGCGCAGTACTTTCCCAGAACCCCCATCTTTTCTTGTGGGCAGTCAGACAAACGG
>Ga0335397_10003949_pt1 | contig 19713 bp, 20 predicted proteins | sample MAT04_FD_205740 | JGI IMG/M metagenome (GOLD analysis project Ga0335397, IMG submission 205740) | Freshwater microbial communities from Lake Fryxell liftoff mats and glacier meltwater in Antarctica - MAT-04 (spades assembly) (version 2) ... | reverse complement strand
ACTATGGGCATGTCTTCTCCACTGGTGCTACGGCTGCGTGAAGCTGGCTATAAGATCACCCCCCCGCGCTTGGCGGTGCTGGAGGTGATCCAGCGCGAAGGGGAACATCTCAACCCAGCCGAAATTCTGCGCCAGGCTCAGCTCATCCACGCGCAGACCGGGCGCGCCACGGTCTATCGCACATTGGAACTGCTCACGCAGTTGGGAATCGTGCGCCCGATCTATGTCGGGGAAACCGGCCCGACCTACATTCGGGCCGAAGGAGGCCACCACCATCTGGTCTGCTCGCAGTGCGGCAAGGTGGTCGACTTTGATCAGTGTGTGGCCGACGGCATGGAGCACGAATTGGAAGTGCGCTTTGGCTTTCAGATCCGCAGTCACTTGCTCGAGTTCTACGGCCTATGTGCGGCCTGTCAGGCCAATCCGGCGCCCGCACTGCTGGAGACCTGAGCGCGCGGCGCAGCGCGCTTGGCCGTGCGTTTTGAAAATGGGCGCACTGGCTATATACTGGTCTGCGTAATCGAAGTTTTGTAAACACAGGTATCCACGGCCTCGCATGGCGTGGGTAGTAATGGCGAAGCCGGTGAGAATCCGGCGCTGTCGCGCAACTGTAACCAGGGACCCACCAGAGTCCCGGAAGTCAGGTCGACCGCCTGTGCTGGCACAGACAACCCTCGCGGGCTGGGGTGTGTGCGTGGGTAAGCGATCCACCAGCACACCTTCTCGTCGCGGCGAGAGGGTGTTTTTTATTGGCAAATACGAAAGAGGATGCCTATGTTCCGCCGTTCGCAATTGACGCTGACCACTGCGTTGCTGTCCATCATTTTGTTCGTTGCCGTGCTGGCAGGCTTTGCCCTGTTGACGCCCCACACAGCAAGCGCCGGCGCCCTCCCCAAGCCCCTGGCTGTGCTTGTTGCGCAGGGCGTGCCTACGCCGACGATCAACACCGTCAGCGTCGTCGTGCAGTTCGATGACCAGCGCAGTCTCGTGCGCAGCGTCGATTTTAGCGAACCGCTGACCGGTCTCGCAGTCTTACAGCGCACGGGGCTTGACATTACCTGGGCGGAAACTAGTTTTGGCCCCGGCGTTTGTGCCATCGAAGGCATCGGCTGCCCGGCCGACAACTGCTTCTGTGACCCGAACCGCTATTGGGGGTATTCCTATTGGGATGGCGCCGCCTGGCAGGCTTATCCAGTCGGCGTTGGCCAATCGATCATTTCGAGCACCGGTGTGATCGAAGGCTGGCGCTGGGGAGAGGCCACGCGCGCCCAAACGCCGGCCACGCAAGCCATCGCCGCGGCGAACGCACTGGCGTGGCTGCGCGGCCAGCAGGATGTGAACAGCGGCGGCTACGGCGACAGCCTCGGCGGGGCGGTCGAGGTCTTGCTGGCACTAGGCGCCAACGGTGAACGCAGCGCGGATTGGACGCCGGCAGCGGGCAGCCCCACACTGGCCGACTTTGTCCGGCTACGCGCCACGAAATTCTCGCGCGCAGGTGCGGCTGAGGCCGGCAAATTGGCCTTGGCCAGCACGGCGACCAGCGGCTGTCGCACCGTCCGCAGCCTGCAACCGACTGACTATTACAGCGAAACGCTGGGCGCATTTGCCGCCGGCAACGGTTTCAACGCCTGGGCAATCCTGGGCGCCGTGGCCTTGAGCAAGACTGTGCCGGCGCCGGCGGTGGATGCGTTGGCGGCGCAAATGTTGCCCTCCGGCGGTTGGGAATGGCAGGCTGGGTTTGGCCCCGACACCAACACCACGGCGCTCGCCGTCCAAACGCTGGTGGCGACTGGTCGCCCGCTTACCTCCACCGCAATCATCAGCGGTCTGGCTTTTCTCAAGAGCGGGCAACTCGCCAATGGCGGCATTGTCTACGACCCGGCCAGCCCCACATTGGGCGCCGACGCCAATTCGACCGCCTACACGGTGCAGGCATTGCTGGCGGCCGGTGTCGATCCGGCCGGCGCGGCGTGGACCACGGCAGACGGCGCCACCCCGATCACCTTCCTGCTTAGGTTACAGCAGCCGGATGGCGGCTTCGCCTGGCAAGCCGGCACGAGGTCGAATCTGCTGGCCACCACACAAAGCGTGACGGCCCTGCTGGGACGCGCCTATCCGATCGCGGTCACGCCTCTACAGAGTTGTGCCAAGCAGGCTAAATGATCAGATCGAGCGCTTTGGCAATCGCCGCCCTGTTGGTTGCATGGATGCTTGCCGTCACGCCAGTACTCGCGCAAGATGATGCGCGCGCGGGTCTGGTCATCGTGCATGGTGATGGGCAGGTGACGATGCAGTGCGTGGCTTTTGCCGAGCCCCACATCAGCGGCTACGAGTTGCTCAAACGCGCTGGCGCCCCGATGAGCGTCGAAGCGGGCGCCATCGGCGCCACCATCTGCAGCATCGATGGCGAAGGGTGTTCGTTCCCACAGGAGTCCTGTTTTTGTCGCTGTCAGGGCAGCCCATGCACCTACTGGTCGTACTGGCGACAGTCTGCCGAGGGGTGGCAGTATCAAAACTCAGGCGCCGGCAACACACAGGTTCGCAACGGCGACGTGGAGGCGTGGCATTGGGCGTCCGGGACAACCGAAGATGCGAAGAAACCGCCCGAACTGACTTTTGCGGCAATTTGTGCTGCCGAGCCAGCAGCCCAGGCCGTGGCCTCCGCGCCGGTGCTCACAAGCACAGCGCCGGCTACGGTCGCTGCGCAGAAGGCGTTCTCGTCCACCGCCACGCCGGCGCCAGCAGCCGTGACTACGCCGTCCACCGCCACGCCGGCTGGTTCATTGACGGTGTTGGGTGTCGTGCTGCTGGGGCTCGTGGTGATGCCCTTCGCTGCCGGCGCAGTGCTGCTCCTGATCCGAAAGCAGCAGGGCAAATGACGATGCAACGTTTGTTAAGCGTGATCACCTACGCGCTTACCACGGTGGTTGGCTTGGTGGCCTTTTTATACCCGTTTTGGTTGCCCGCGCTGCACCAGTCGGCGCTTCAGCAACAGGCGCACGCCGGCGACAGTGCCCTCATGCTGACCCTGCTCGTCGCCATCTGTCTGGCCGTGCTGTTGCTCGAAGCACAAAACCAGGGCATCACGACCAAGGCGGTGGCGCTGCTTGGTGTGCTGGTGGCGATCAACGCCACGTTACGTTTTATGGAAGCCGCGATCCCTGGGCCGGGCGGCTTTAGCCCGATCTTTCCGTTGATCGTGCTGGCGGGCTATGTCTACGGTGCGCGCTTCGGTTTTCTGCTCGGCGCACTGACGCTTTTGGTCTCGGCGATCATGACCGGCGGTGTGGGGCCTTGGCTGCCCTATCAGATGTTTACGGCCGGCTGGGTCGGGCTGACGGCGCCGCTCTGCCGGCCCGTCGTGCGCTGGCTGGGCGGCCCGGGCACGCACGCGGAGGTAGCGGTGCTGGCCGTGTTTGGCGGCTGGTGGGGGCTGCTGTATGGCGCGATCATGAATGTGTGGTTCTGGCCCTTTGCCGTCGGCTCGGCGCAGATGTACTGGCAGCCAGGCGTGGGCGCCATGGAGACGATCCAGCGCTATCTGGTTTTCTACGCCGTGACGTCGCTCGTGTGGGACCTGGCACGGCTGGTGGGGAACACGCTGCTGATCGCCGGCGCCGGCGCGCCGGTGCTGCGGGTCTTGCGCCGGTTTCAGCAGCGCTTTGCGTTTACCTACCATCCGGTGGCGCTTCAGGAGCCCCGTTGAAGAACGTGGAGAACCTCACGCCAAGACGCCAAGACGCCAGGACGCCAGGCGCCCAACTCGCTGCGCGCCCGATTACACATCCCGTTGCTTGGGTTTTCTGGGTGGCGGCTGTGCTGGTGGCGCTGACGACGACGCGCAATCCGTTTTACCTGGCCCTTGTGCTGGCCATGATCGGCTGGGTGTTGGTGGTGCGCGGCCGGCGTGACCTGGCGTCGCAACCGGCCGCACCGGAAATCAGCGTCGTGCGCTTCGGGCTGATCGTGGTGGTAACCTCGGCGCTGTTCAACATGCTGATGGTGCATGTGGGGGATCACGTGTTATTCACCTTGCCGGAGGCCATCCCGCTATTCGGCGGGCCGCTGACCCTGGAGGCGCTCGTCTATGGCGCGCTCAACGGGCTAGTGCTGGCGGGGTTGTTTGCGGCCTTCACAGTGCTCAATCGTGTGCTGCCGGTGCGCGCCGTGCTGCGCCTGGTGCCGCGCGCCTACTACCCGGCCGCCGTAGTCATGTCGATCGCCGTGACCTTTGCGCCGACTGCGCTGCAGCAGGTACAGCAGATTCGTGAAGCGCAGGCAGTACGCGGCCACCGCGTGCGCGGGGTGCGCAGTTGGCTGCCGTTGATCGTGCCGCTGCTGGAGGGCAGCATGGAACGGTCGATGCAGTTGGCGGAGGCCATGATGGCCCGCGGCTTTGCCAGCGCCGAGGCACAGCCGGACAAACGACCGCAGCTTCTGATGTTAGTGGGGTTGGTGGCGTTGGTGACTGGGTGGTTGATGCGGCTCGTGTGGCAACAGCCGCTTGTGGGCAGTGGCCTGCTGCTGGCAGGCGCGCTGGCGCTTGGCAGTGCGCTGGTGCTGGCCGGCCGTCAACACCCGCACACTGTATACCGGCCCGATGCGTGGCACAAGAGCGACCTCGCCGTGGTAGCCGGCGCCGTCCTGACTGCGATGATCTACCTGCTCCCCTGGCCGGGGCTGGACCGTTCTTCGCTCTTCTATTATCCGTACCCAGCCCTGACATGGCCCGCGTTCAACCCAATCATCGGCGTGGCCACGCTAGGTCTGGCATTACCCGTTTTCGTGCGATGAGTACGTCAGAGCCGCGAGCGTAAGCAAGAAGGCAAGAAATGAGGCAAAATGATTCGATTTGATCACTTGACCTACACCTATCCAGGCGCGGCGCTGCCGGCGCTAAACGACGTCAGCCTGGTGCTGCCAGAAGGTGAGTTGATCCTGGTGATCGGCCCCTCCGGCTCAGGCAAATCGACGCTGCTACGCTGCATCAACGGGCTGGTGCCTCACTTCAGCGGCGGCGCGCTGGCCGGCAACGTGCGTGTGCGCGGCCTGGACCCGGTGGCGGCGACCCCCAAAGTGCTCAGCCGCCAGGTCGGTTTTGTCTTTCAAGACCCGGAAGCGCAGTTTGTCATGGACCGCGTGGAAGATGAGATCGCCTTTGCGCTGGAGAACGCCGCCATGTCGCCCCAGGAGATGCGCGTGCGCGTCGAAGAGACCCTCGACCTGCTCGACCTGGAACCGCTGCGCGACCGGCCGCTCAAGACACTCTCCGGCGGCGAGCGGCAACGCGTGGCCATTGCCGCAGCGCTGGCCTTGCGCCCGCACATTCTTGTCCTCGACGAGCCGACTTCGCAGCTCGATCCCAAGTCGGCCGAGGATGTCCTCAACTCACTCGTCCGCCTCAACAGCGATCTGGGGATCACAATCTTGGTGGCTGAGCACCGGCTGGAGCGCGTGCTGCCCTTTGTCGACCGCATTCTCTATCTGCCCGACGACGGGGGGCCGATCCTGATCGACGACCCACGCACGGTGTTGAATCAAATCGAGCTGGGGCCGCCGTTGGTGAACTTGGGCAAGGCGCTCAATTGGCAGCCGCTGCCACTCACGATCAAAGAGGGGTTGCGCTTCAGTCGCACCTGGATGGAAAAACAGACGGCCAGCCACCGGCCCCCCGTCGCCGGCAGCAAATGGCCCGCCGCCGGCGCGGCACGCGGCCTGCTGCACGGGCGAGCGCCCTATCTCCAGGCACAAAAGGTGAGCATGCAGTACGGCAGCCGCACCGTCGTGCGTGGCGTCGATTTCGCCGTGTGGCCCGGCGAGGTTGTGGCGCTCATGGGGCGCAACGGCGCCGGCAAGACCACCTTGCTCAAAAGCCTGGTGGGGCTGGTGCGTCCACAAGCGGGCACGGTGCGCATCGACGGTGAGCCAATTGCGGGGCGCGAGGTCGCCGAAATCTGCCAGAAAGTCGGCTATCTGCCCCAGGATCCAAACACACTGCTCTTTGCCGACACGGTGCGTGAGGAGATGATGGTGACGCTGCGCAACCACGGGCTGGCCAGCAAAACGAACGGCGAATGGCGGGTCGCCACCGGCGCACGCGCCGCCGACCCGGTCGAATTGCTGCGCCGTCTGCGGCTGACGGACAAGGCAGACGCCTACCCGCGCGATTTGAGCGTGGGTGAGCGCCAGCGCGTTGCATTGGCCGCCATCACGATCACGCTTCCGGGCGCGCTGCTGTTGGATGAACCGACGCGTGGCCTCGACTACCTGGCCAAGCGGGAGCTGATCGCGTTGCTCAAAGAATGGCGCGCCGGCGGCATGGCGATCGTGCTGGTCACGCACGATGTGGAACTGGCGGCGGCGTTGGCCGACCGCGTCGTCCTGATGAGCCAGGGCGAGGTGATCGCCGATGGCGCACCCGCCGAAGTATTGGGCGCCTCCCCGCTCTTTGCCCCTCAGGTGGCGCGCCTTTTCCCAAACATGGGCTGGTTGACAGCGGAAGATGTATTGTTAAGCCAAGAAAGATAAGCAAAGCGAGAAGGAATAATGCCTAGACTGACCAAAATCTACACCAAAAAGGGCGACACCGGCGACACCTCCTTGGGCGGCGGCCAACGAGTGCCCAAAGACAACCAGCGTGTGCAGGCGTATGGCACGGTGGACGAACTCAATTCACACCTCGGCGTGGCGCTGGCCCTGGGCCTGTGCGACCGTCTGGCACAGGTGCTGCCGGAGATTCAGAACGAATTGTTTGATGTCGGATCCGACCTCTGCTTTCTCGAGACCGACAAGCAGCAATACCCGATGCCACAAGTGCAAGCACGCCATGTGGAACGGTTGGAAGCGCTGATCGACGAACTCTGGGCTGTCGCCGGCCCATTGCAAAACTTCATCCTGCCCGGTGGCTCGTTAGGGTCGGCGCAGTTACACGTCGCGCGCACCGTGTGCCGTCGCGCCGAACGCGATGTGTCCACCCTGGCCCATGAAGAGGAACTCGGCCCGCATGTGCTAGCCTATCTCAACCGTCTGTCGGACGCGCTGTTTGCCATGGCCCGCTACGAAAACCACATGCGCGGGGTGCCCGAACCGCTCTGGCGCCCACGCGGGTAACGGATTCTCCCGTGCTAAACGAGTTCTGGCTGGCGCTAGGCTTTCTCACCACGCTGCCCACCAAGACGGTGGCCTATCCGCGCGATGGCTTGGGCCGCGCCGGGCGCTGGTTTCCCGCGGTCGGGCTGTTCCTTGGGCTGTTGCTGACCGTGCTGTACACACTGAGTGCCCTGTGGTTCACGCCGGCGATCACGGCCGTGCTCGTGATCATCCTGTGGGCGGCACTCACGGGGGGGCTACACCTGGATGGCCTGGCCGACTGCTGCGACGGCCTGCTCGCCAGCGCACCACGCGAGCGGCGCCTCGAGATCATGCGCGACCCGCGCCTCGGCGCCTTTGGCGTGATTGGGCTGGTGCTGGCGCTGCTGCTAAAGGCGGCGACAGTGATGGCATTGGGCAACCCGCTCCCGGCATTGTTGCTGGCCCCGGTCTGGGCGCGCTGGTTCATCCTCTGGGCGGCGCGCCAGCCGCCGGCGCGCCCGGGCGGACTGGGGAACGCCTTCGCGGCCAGCCTGACGCCGGCCATCGTCGCTCAGGCGTTGATCCTGCCCGTTCTCGTCGGGGTCACCGCGATCTATGTGGATTGGCACAGCCTGCTGGCCGTCATGGTCGCCGCGCTGGTGGCGTTCGGGGTGATTCGGCTAGCACAGGCGCGCATCGGCGGCGTCACGGGTGACCTGTTCGGCACTGTCGTCGAGTTGGCCGAAATCACGATCCTGCTGGTACTGGCGCGCTGAGCGATGGATATCCGTAGCTTGGGTCTACCCTTTCGCGTCGGTGCGACGTCGTACATTGTGCCTGATGACTTGTTGCCCAATGCGCGCTTTCTGGCGCCGTATGTGCAGGACATGCAGCTTGTTCTGTTCGAAGTGCCGAGCGGCCCCTCCAATTTGCCGGCGGCGGCGACTGTGCAGGAACTGGCTGTCCTCGGCCAGGCGCAGGATCTGACCTACACTGTGCATCTGCTCCACGATCTGCGGTTGGCCGACGACCCACTTACTGACGTGCGTGGCGCTGTCGGAGGCCGGGCGCTGTCGCTCGCGCTGCGCAAAGCGCAGCAGATCATCGATCTCACGCGGCCCCTGCGACCGTGGGCGTGGGTTGGCCATTTGGATGGACGCACGGTGCGCGGCGACGATGTCCCCCTGGTGCAGATGGCAGACTGGCAGGATCAGGCCCGCGCGGCGGTAGATCAGGTCGCCGCCTGGCTCGATAGACCCGCACAACTGGCCATCGAGAATCTCGAGGGTTATCCACCGGATTTTGTGACGCCGGTGGTAATGCCCACGGCCGTGAGCCGTTGCGTCGACGTCGGGCACCTCTGGCTGGATGGGCAGGACCCCGTGCCCCCTCTGCGCACGGCCTTGCCACGTCTGCGTGTGGTGCACTTGCATGGAATACACGCACGCGATCACGCTTCGCTCGCGCACATGCCGCCGGCGCACCTTGACCCAGTGCTGGGCGTTCTGCTGGACGCGCGCTTCGACGGCGTGGTCACGCTGGAGATCTTTGGCGAAGATGATTTCTGGTCATCGCTGGACGCGCTGGCGGCAGCGGTGCAACGCATTCGCGGCGCGACAATCGCTCGCTCAACCGAAAGGCTCGTTCGATGGAATATGGACTGACGTTGATTTTGGGTGGCGCACGCAGCGGCAAGAGTACATATGCCGAACAATTGGCAACTGCGCGTGGGGGACCAGTGCTGTATGTCGCCACCGCCGAGGCGTGGGATGAGGAGATGCGTGTGCGCATTGCCGCCCACCAAGCACAACGCCCCCCCGACTGGCGCACACTCGAGGCGCCGCGCCAGACCGGTGAGGCACTGGCGGCGGCGCTCACCCCGGAAACCGCGGTTGTCCTAGTCGATTGTCTGACCCTGCTCGCCAACAACGTGATCATCGCCCTGCCGGAAAAAGCCTCGGAAGCCGACGCCACGACGGCACTTATGACGGAAGTGGAAAGCTTGCTGGCGACCTATCGGGCTAGCACAGCGGAGTGGATCATTGTATCGAACGAGGTCGGCCTCGGCATTGTGCCGGCCTACCCGCTCGGCCGCCTCTATCGCGACGCCCTCGGCCGCGCCAATCAGCGCCTGGCGGCCGCCAGCAACCGGGTGCTCTTGATGGTGGCGGGGTTGCCCCTGACCGTGAAATAGCGTTGGAAGGTAGGTTGGTCTAAAATAGGGTGGCCACTCAACCCAAAAACTAAATTGCCAAGCTTGCGTGCCGCGGGGAGAACCGTTCATGTCGATCAAACCTGACCATTGGATCCGGCGCATGGCTAATGAACACGCCATGATTGATCCGTTTGTGGAGAACCAAGTGCGTGCCGGTGTCGTCTCGTATGGCCTGAGCAGCTACGGCTACGACATCCGCGTGGCCAACGAATTCCGTATCTTCACACCCGCAACCGGTCAGCTTACCGTCGTTGACCCCAAGCAGATCGACGACCGCGCCATGTTCCACTATTCCGGGGATGTGTGCATCATCCCGCCGAACAGCTTTGCGCTGGCGCGCACCGTCGAATATTTCCGTATTCCCCGCAATGTCCTGACCATTTGCCTTGGAAAAAGCACCTACGCCCGCTGCGGCATCATCGTCAATGTAACGCCGTTTGAACCGGAATGGGAAGGGCACGTGACGATCGAAATCTCCAATACCACGCCGCTGCCGGCCAAAATTTACGCCAATGAAGGCATTGCCCAGGTGATCTTCTTTGAGGGAGATGAACCGGAAGTTTCGTACGCCGACCGCAAGGGGAAATATCAGGCACAACGCGGCATTACCCTGCCCAGGCTCTAAATTCAGGCGTCCCGCTGGGACGAGGAGTTCGTAGCGGGATGCCTATTTGTGGGATCAAACCACGTTTGCCCGCACCGTGCCGGGGGTGCACTGGATGATCACCTCGTCGCTGCGGCGGATCAGCGGTACATCCAGAACTTCATGGGCTGACCAGGCAGTGGCGTCGCTGAGCAGAATACGTTCGCCTGGGAGTTCCAAAATGAACGGGATGCCCCACACCGCAGCCCCACGCATGAAGTTGAAAACCCGGCGCGCCGGCCAGCTTGGCGAGATGACAAAGTCCTCATCGTGCGGCCAACGCTGATACGCACCGCCTTCCGGTTGCGTGCGGTAAGGAATCTCGCCGGCGGCAAGATGGTCGAGCACCTCCACCAGCAGACGGGCACCCATGCGCGCCATGAGACCGGTGGCGTCGATTTCGGTGATGCCGTCGGCCAGCGGAACGGCGCGCTGCTCGGCAATCGGCCCCGTGTCAAATTCGGCGTCCATCCAGTGAACTGTCACGCCCGTGCGCCGCTCACCTTCGTGAAATTGCCAGAAAATCGGCGCTGGGCCACGGTAGTTCGGCAACAGCGACGGGTGAATATTCAAAAAACCACGGCGCGGCACACGCAGCAATTCCGGTGGAATGCGGCGCGGGAAACATGCCACACAGGCCACATCGGCCCCCACCATTTTTAACACACCGGCAGTTTCGGGGGCGCTGAGGTTGCTCACGGCGTGCAGCGGAACACCGTTTTCCCACGCCGTGTGCAGGATGCTGCGCCCCACAAAGGGAGAGACGACCTTGAGCGCATGTTGATCGTATTGAGTGATGGAGGCGTCTTCCGGCAGCAACGCCTGGATCGGCAGATCTGTGCGCACGTTGGATAGACCGCTGGCAGGCAGGATGACGGCGGAGACGCGGTGCGATGCGCGCAGCAGGGTCTGCAGCACAGTCTCAGTATAGAGGCAGTCCGATCCAAAAAAGGCGACGTGTAGAGTCACAGGATTATTGACGATATATCCAACAGCAAACTATAATTTGCCAACGAACATCATTATAGCATAAAGGAGCGTCCAATGGCTCGCATGGTAAATTGCGTAAAGCTAGGTCTGGAGTTGCCAGGTCTGGAGCGACCGCCGTACTCGAATGAATTCGGGCAACGCATCTACGACAACATTTCGCAAAAAGCCTGGGATATGTGGATCCAGCAAGCCACGCTCCTCATCAATCACTATGGCCTGACGCTGGCCGATCCCGAAGCGCAAGACTTCATGAAGCAGCAGGTGGAAGAATATTTCTTCGGCGACGACGCGCCGATGCCGGAAGGCTGGACGCCCGCAGCAGACGCCCCCCCAGGCGCCCGCCGAAAAAAGTAGGCACGCTTCAAGGCGCCAACGGCCGGCGCAATTGCATTGTGCACGCACTCATGTATTCTGTCCACCAGTCTTTACACGCGCGCGGGTCCATGAACATGCCTGTATCGCGCACGACGACTTTGACGCTGGCCCGATCGGCAATGCCCAATACCTCACCATTGCGCAGGGCCGGCAAGCTGTGCCGGCCAGCCGCATCAAGCTGTTGGTAGAGCGCCACCAACTCGGGCGCCACCGCCACGTCCTCCAGATGAATCAAATAGCCGCTCGCCGGTGTATCGTCACGCGTATAGGTGAAGGCGATGCGGCTCGCTTCGGCATATAACACCATCGCCTTGAAACCGCCGGCGTAAATCTGCGGGCCGCGTGACGGGATCGCCACCGGTTCTCCCGGCGTCGTCGCCAACTCGATCAGGGTCACGTTGTACGGCCACGTGATCGGCTCGCCGCGACAACCGTCGGGGGGGGTGCAGCCCCAGTTCCAGTCGTAGACCTGTTGTACACCCACAAAGGCCGGCAGCCGGGCTGGGTTAAACATCGGCGCGATTTGCGGTGCATTGGTATCGGTGTCGCCCCCGTAGTTGACCAGGCCCCGATAGGCATCCACGGGCACATAGCCACGCAGCGCCAGGTTGACGTCGGGACTGTTCTGCGCCGGACGCCCCAGCGAACCACCAGCCACCGGCACGCTGGCATAGACCCGGGGCGGCACGGTGGAGGTCGGCGGGGGAACCACAATCACAGGCAGAAAAAAGGGCGTGGCATCTACCGGGATTGTCTCGTTCGGGGCAGATGCACTCGTTTGTGCCGCGGCCGGCGTACGCGCCCCCAGCAGCGCCAGTACCAACAGCGTGGACAAAACCGTGAAATACAGGAAGAAGCGCCTATGCATCGTTCCCCTCCCAATGAGTCCTGCTTGTGCAGCACAGTTTCCAGGTCACGCAGAGGGTAGATTCAGCACCGAACCGCCGAGATTGATCAGCGCTGCACCGATCTGGCGCAGACAACCATCCAGATCTTGCGCGATGCGCGACGCCGGCAAGTTGAGAATTTCCCATCGTTCGGGGAGCGCAGCGCGACGCCCTTCGCGCGCAATCGCATCCTCACTGCAGGTAACGCCCAGATAGCCACCGCGTGCGCGCAACGCAATATCCATCGGCCAGTCACCGGCCAGCCGGTTCTTCAGCGGGCGCAGCCCATGTTCGCGTAGGGCGTCCCATAACTGCTCAAACGGGTCTTCCTGCCGGAAGAGGTCGCGCACATCCGTGGCCGTCAGCAGCCGGTCCAACGTCGTATGAATAAAGGTGACCCGCCGGAAGGTTGTCGCCGGCACCGGATGTTCCAAGCGATGCAACGGGCCAATGTCGATCCGGTAATAATATTCAGCGGCACGGGGATGCTCGGCTTCCTCTGGCAACAGTTCGCAACGTGTCGCCAGCCGATAGCGGCGCGTCGGTGCATAGTAGGTGACCGCCTGCGCCTCGTCCTGGTCGCGAAAGGCGTTGGTCTGATAGAACGCCAAGTAGTCAGCACCGATCCGGCGCGGCGCGCGGCGTTGGGGAATTCGATACCAGCCGTCGACGGCAGCGCGACGCAGATCGTCGACGTTGTTGAGCACAGCCACCAATACAGTACGGCGACGCGCCTCCGCATCAGGGTATTGCGCAGACATACACATGCCTCACTTTGCGTTGGCGCAATCAAACCACAACGATGGCTCAATTATAGCACAATCTGACCGCAACACTGCCAAATTGGTCGAATTCCGTGATCAGGCGCTGCGCTGACGGAGTTTTTCCCAAACAAAGCCACGGCTGGGCGAGAAAAGAAAGGCGAGGAGAAAACACAACGTAGCGGTCAATACCACGGCAGCCCCCGAAGCGATGTTGAGATAGTAACTGGCGTACAGCCCAACCAGGCTGGAAACAGCGCCCACCATCGCCGAAACGACCATCATCGCCGGCAGCCGCCGCGTGAGCAGATAGGCGGTGGCCCCCGGTGTCACCAACATGGCGGCGACCAGGCCGACACCCACCGTCTGGATCGAGACGACGATGGTGAAGGCCAACAAGACCAGCATCAAGGTGCGGAAGAACTCGACGTTTACCCGCAGCGTCGCGGCCAGCACGGGGTCAAAAGAGATGAGCAGGAATGGCTTGTAGGCAAGAAAGGTGATGACCAGAACGACCACGCCAATCGCTGCCGTCAACCAGAGATCACTCTCACTCACGCCCAACACATTGCCAAAGAGGATATGGCTCAGATCCACGGCATAGGTGCGAATGCTGCTGATCAACGCAATTCCCAGCGCCAGCGCGGCGGTGAAGAGAATGCCGATGGCGGTGTCCTCTTTGATCACACCCTTGCGCGAGAAAAAACTGATCCCTACCGCAACGACCACGGCTGCCGCCAATGCGCCAAAGATCAGATTGCCCCCCACCAGATAGGCGATGGCCACGCCCGGCAACACGGCATGGGCCATGGCGTCGCCCAGAAAAGCCATCGAGCGCAGCACGACGTAGCAGCCGATGATCGAGCACAGCACGCCCACCATGAGCGCGGCCAGCACGCTGCGCTGCATAAAGGTATAGGCAAGGGGCGTCAACAGCCACTCAATCATGATCGGATTCCAATCGGTTCTTCCTCGTGCGGGCAACATTGATCGACAACCACCATGCCGCCCAACACCAGCGCCTGCCCACCAAAAGCGCGTCTCACGTTTTCCGGCACAAACACTTCAGCCGGCGGCCCGTAGGCGACAAAATGCCGGCTCAGCAGCAACACCAGGTCAAAGCGCTCCGCAGCCAGGTTCAGGTCATGTGTGGAAACCATCACCGTGACACTCTGCCCGCGCAGTTGGTCGAGCACCGTCAGCACGGCGTCCTGCGTGGTCACGTCGACCCCCGTGAAGGGCTCGTCCATCAGCAAGATATGGGGCTCCTGGGCCAGGGCGCGTGCCAGAAAGACGCGCTGCTGCTGGCCGCCGGAAAGCTCGCCGATCGATCGCCGTGCCAGGTTGCCGATGCCAAGTTGGTCGAGGCTGTGCGCCACGGCGTCGTGATCGGCTTTGCTGGCGCGCCCCAGCCACCCCTGACGCCCAAACCGCCCCATCATGACGACGTCGGCAACCGTGACCGGAAAACGCCAGTCCACCTCTTCCCGTTGGGGGATATACGCGACACAGTCCTGATGGCTCCCCAACGGCTCGCCATGCACCAGGATGCGCCCGGCGCTCAACGGCAACAGGCCCACCAACGCCTTGAACAGCGTCGATTTGCCCGCACCGTTGGGGCCGACCACGGCGACCTGCGCGCCGTGGGGGACCAAAAAGGTCAAATCGTCCAACACCGGCGTGCCGTTATAACTAATCTGAACGTTCTCGATATCTAGCCGTGCCGGTGCGCTTGTTGGCATCAAACCACTCCTTGGCCAGCCTTCTTGATTGATCCACATAGGTCTCACCCACGCGGATTGGACGCCCGCATCACTTCAGCGCGTCTACGATGGTCTTTGTATTGTACCGCATCATGTCAAGATAGGTCGGCGCCGCACCATCGGCCGGCGTGACTGAGTGGGTGTAAAGATCCGTCACGACCTTGACGCCGGTCTCCTGGCCAAGCTGCTGGGCGAGTTGTGGGTTGGCGCCGGTCTCCAGAAAAATGGCCGGCGCCCCGGTGCTGCGAATGCGGTCGGCCAGGCGCGCGAGTTGTTGGGCAGACGGCGCGCTGCCCGTGCTCACACTGGGCACCACAGCGCCGATGATGCGCAGACCATAGCGGTCGGCATAGTAGCCGAAACTCTCGTGATTGGTCACGAGCAAGCGGCGCTCAGCAGGGAGCTGTTGGATCTGTTCGGTAATCCATGCATCCAATTCGGTGAGCTGAGCAATATAGGCCGCGGCGTTCTGCGCGTAGATCGCCTGGCCGCCAGGGTCAGCTTCGGTGAGGCCGTCACGGATCGCCTCCACATAGGCGACGACTTTGGTAGGGTCAAGCCAGAAATGCGGGTCGCCTTCGTCGTGATGATGACCGGCCGCAGGGCCAAAAACGAGCGGCGTTGCGGCGCCAGCAGCGTTGCTCACCTGAATGATATATTCGCCGGGATCAAGTTCGACCAAAACACCCGCCGTGAGATTGGCGCAGTGCGGCGCAATGCGCTCTTCGATTTCGACAGGCTCGCCCGCAACAGTCGTCAGCACGGCGTCGGCGCCGGCCGCCAGGAACTGGTCACCCGCCTCCGCTACATGCACAGCCACATAGCCGCCCAAGCCGCCGTCTGCCAGCGGCGTTACCTGGAGCGCCAGTAATTCCAGCGTGTGCGCGTGGTCGCCGTCTTGCTCGTCATGGCCAAGTTCGGGTGCGGAGGCTGCATCGGCGCCCGCCGCCAAAGACTCAGGCTGCCTCCCTTCCAACGCAGCGCACAGCGCATCGGCACGCTCTTCCGGCGTCATCACGGCGTCTTCGCCCTCGCGCTCGGTGCGGCTGGTGAGATTGGCGGCCGCTTCGATTATCTGGCGCTGCCCGCCAGCGTTGTCCAAGACTTCCGCCAGCCACGCTTCAAAGCCGGCTCCGTTGACGATCAGCACCGTACTGTCGGCAATGCGCGCCACATCTTGCGGCGCCGGTTCGTAGGCATGCGGGTCAATCCCCAATGGCATCAACGTCTCAACCTTGACACGGTCACCTGCAACATTCTGCGCGATGTCGCCCAGAAACGATTCCACGGCGAGCACCGTGGGCGTGCCCGACGGCGCCGCCGGCTGTGGCGCTGCCGGCTGGCAGGCGGCAAGCACGCCGACCGACACTACGAAGACGAAGGCAAGTATGCGCTTGATGGACATGAATAGTCTCTCCCTGTTCTGAAAACAAACCCCTGCGTGGTACGACGCCGGAATTAAATGAGAAATCGTCTCAACTGCCTGGCGAAGTATAGCCGCGTGGCAAGGGTGTGTCAAATAGGCTTAGCCTGAAAATGGCTCAAGCGTGTGATGCAGATTGGATTGTGGGTGAGTCGCGCGGGAGCTGGTTCCCTATTCCCGGCCCCCTTGAGGGGTTCAAGGGAGAGCCGGGAACAGACTAGTCAAACGTCAGAAGTAGTCGACGCGCAATGGGTTATTGTGCCGGTTCGACCGTGAACTCAAGGGCATGGATCAAGCCGTGGACGGTGGCGGCCAACGGGGCGGCGGTCGCGGCATCGTCTGCTTCCAGTGCCACCTTGAGTTCCGTAAGGGCAGCGCGAATCGGTTCGATCTGTGCTGCGATCGGCTCGGGCCAGGTGATGGCGGCAAGACCGGTCTGCAATTCATCGACCGTGGTGATAAACTCAGGGCTGATCGTCCCGGCGGCCAGCGCCTCGTCCATATCGTGGAGTGCATCGATGGGGAGGGCTTCGTAGGCAGCTTTGACCTCGGCACTGACGGTCATCGTCATGTGACCGTGGTCACCCATTTCGCCCTCGTGGTGCTCGCCTTCCGGCATGGCAGTGCCTTCCGGCATGTTCATCGGCATGGCGGCGCCATCACTATCCTCTTCATGCATGTTCATACCACCACTGTCGTTCATGCCGGGCATGGTGGCGGCGACGTCAAGGACCGGCACTTTGAGCGCAATTTGCTCACCATTGTCGAAATTAAGCGTGAGGTCGACGGTGTCACCGGCGGCGAGCGGCTTGACGAGGCCCATGATCATGACGTGTTTGCCGCCCGGCGCCAGTTCGAGGCTACCGCCGGCCGGAATCGCGAAGCCGTCGGGGCGCGGTTCCATTTTCATGATGCCATTGTCGTTGATCGTTTCGTGAAGTTCAATCGCCGCGGCGACATCACCGGTTACGCCCGTCAGGCGCACGGACTTGTCAAGGCCGTTTAGCACAGTCATGAAACCGGCCGTGTTGCCGCCTTCCAGCGGCGCCGCACGGACGCGCACGTCGACGACGGTGACTTTGCCCGGCTCGGGTTGGGGAGCGGGCTTCATGGGCGCCGCCGCCGGCGCCATCGGCATGGTGGCCGCGCAGGCCGCCAGCAGGAGACCCACGATGGTCAGCGCCAACATGGGTAGGATACGTGCAAAGAAGCGCATGGTTCGAATGTCCTTTCCAATCAATTGATAGCACACGCGTGCGACCCTGAACCAATCAGTGAGCGCTGGGCGTGCAACGATGTTTACCTGGAAGTCAACGGGTGGCGGTCAACCCGGGCGTGGCGGCGGTGTGGGAACACCCAGGATGGGCTGGATGGAAAACAACAGTCCCGTCAGGCGGCGGGCCTCCTGGCGCGTGCGAAAAACATCCAACACACCGGCGATGAGCACAATCAGCAGCAGCAACACAATCGTCACATCGGGCAGGGACTGGCCGGCGATCGGGTTGGGCGCCGCACCCTTGTGCGCGCTGCCGTGTTCGGCGTGGGTCGTCAGCGCCGAAGGGGTGCACTCCACGCCGCTCCCTGCCGTCGCCGTGAGGGCGTGAACAGGCTCCCAAAAGACAAAGTGCGGCCGGCTGTGCGGGTGACACGGTTGCGCCCATGCCCCCCAACAGATGAACGGCATGATGGCCGCAAACAGCACAGCATACACCAGCGCAACGGCCCGCTGCCAGGCCGGTAACGCAGTGCGGGCATGATGGTGTTGCACAGTGTTGATCATGAAACGGCGTTGCTCGGCTTAGGGGCCTCATCCATCCATATTTTGGGGGGGCTATCCGATCGTCCGCTTGGCCTCGGCGCAGATCGGCCCCCATTGGGGCCCCAACTGTGCCGCCAAACGAATGGCTTCCACCAGGCTGTCATCACGCGCGCTGCCCTGGCCGGCGATGTCAAACGCCGTGCCATGGTCGACAGACGTGCGGATCACGGGCAGACCCACGGTCACGTTGACCCCCTCATCGAAGTAGAGCGTCTTGAAGACCGCATGGCCCTGGTCATGATACATCGCAATCACAAAGGCATACTGGCCACGCGCCGCGCGCGGGAAAAGCACGTCGGCCGGCAGGGGGCCGACCACGGGGATGCCCTGGGCTTTGGCCGCAATGACGGCAGGGGTGATCACCTCGATTTCTTCACGCCCAAAGAGGCCGCCCTCCCCAGCATGGGGATTGACGCCGGCCACCGCAATCACTTCGCCGCCCCGCCCCAGCGCGTCGGCCAGCAGATGTGCCAGCCGAATCTGGCCAAGCACGCGCTCAAAGGTGATTAGATCGACGGCATCGCGCAGCGACACATGGGTCGTGACGTGAAAGACAAACTGCCCGCGCGCCGACAACACGAGCGAATAGTTGCGCACGCCAAATTGCTCGGCCAGCAACTCCGTGTGCCCCGGATAGGTGTAGCCGGCCAAATGAATCGCCTCTTTGTTGAGCGGCGCCGTGACGATGCCGGCAACCTGGCCCGCCTTGGCCAACGCAACCGCCGCCAGCACATACTCTACGGCGCCGCGCCCCGCCGTGGCCGAGAGCTTCCCCGGCACGACCTCGCGCAGCGGCGCCCCCGGCTGCACGACCGCAATGGTATTGGGGTCATCCCAGTCCACGGCCGCCGGCGCGTCGACCTGAACTACCGGCGGCAGCGCCGGCCCCGGCCAAAACCGCAGGTGGGCGCGCAGCATCGCCACATCGCCCACCACCAGCGGGCGGCACAACGCCCGCACAGCGGGACGCGCCAGGGCCTTGACGACGATCTCCGGGCCGACGCCGGCGGCGTCACCCATCGTGATGGCAAGACAGGGAAGATCGGTTGCACGCATATTGGAGACTCCATTCTCACTCAAGAACGCTTCACCGTAAAGAACGCAAAGGCACGTTCATCGTTGATTGTGAAAGCACACGCACGGCCTGCACCAGCGCATCCGGCGCGCCAAAACCGCCGGCTTTGCTCACGATGGGCAGCCCGGCATAGGTCCCGCCCACCACAACGCCGATTGGCATGCCCGGCATGATCTCTGCAAGCAGATCGACGCCGCTAGCCCCCCAGGTCGCCAGCAGCGCACGCAGGGTGTCGCCACCCGTCACGACGATACCGGCAAATGATGCCGCCGCTAACGCGACGGTCGCCGCCGCGGCGGCGCCTTGTGTAACCGCGATTGGCGCCGCACCCAGCGACGCACCTGGCGCAGGGGTCTGCGTCGATGGGTGCGGCGTCATCAGCACCACAACCGATCCAGCGCAATGGGGTGCAGCGATACCCTGGGCCATCTGCGCCAGCCAGTTTCTCCAATGCACGCCGCCGGCGACGACAGCAGCAACATCGATCGCCCAGATCGCCGCGCTTGCGCGCAGCAACTCAATCTGGGCACGTGCGCGCGGATGCAGGGACCCACAGACGACCAGCACACGGCGGCGCTGGGTAGCCGCCAACTGCGCGGCGAGCGGGCGCGCCAATCCGGCCGAGCCGGCAAGCAGGACACTGGCCCCCAGCGGCTGTGCCGCAGCCACAAGGGTCGCAAGGTCGGCCGCG